>Ga0208823_1004191_pt1 | contig 9900 bp, 10 predicted proteins | sample AD_UKC075_MetaG_FD_184440 | JGI IMG/M metagenome (GOLD analysis project Ga0208823, IMG submission 184440) | Active sludge microbial communities of municipal wastewater-treating anaerobic digesters from USA - AD_UKC075_MetaG (SPAdes) (version 2) | ecosystem: Engineered > Bioreactor > Anaerobic >... | reverse complement strand
TGAAACGCCTGATTATATAGTTGTTGATCCTCCAAGAGCCGGTCTTCATCCAAATCTTATTAGATTTATAAAAGAAAAAAAGTTTGAAAAGGTTATTTATATTTCATGTAATCCCAAAACTTTAATGCCAAATATAAAAGAGTTATCAGAAGTATATACATTATCAGATTTTCATTTGGTTGATATGTTTCCACATACAGATCATGTGGAGTGCGTCACATTGATGTCAAAGGTTGAGAAATAAAAAACTGAAAAGATTGTAAATAAAGGGTTTCCAGACATTTAGTTTTTCTCGAGGCCGATCTGCCGGATGTGACAATGTCAGAAAACCCTTATTTTTATTGTTTGCGGGAACATATCAACCGTCGCGAAAATTAATAGTTGAGTTACCAGATTAGATAACCCCCTTTTTTATAGGGGGTTGAGGATACAGGATGGACGTTTTAACATTGATTATAATTGGCTTGAATTTTCTTATAAAATGTGAAAATGTGCGTATGTATTACCTCATAGTTATATTATGTTATTTCTTGGGTTCGAGTATAGCACAGTTTTCACTGGTTAGATTAAGGTCAAAACCTATAGCAGTCTGGACTTCTTGTTTAATTGAAGCTTTATCGATATCTGCATAAAAGGGTATTTGGGAAAAATTTATTTTTTAAAGTTCCAGACAAATAAAATTAAAACACCTATACTTAATGAATTAATATCAATTTTTAGAACTTTAGCAATATCCTTTATAACTCGCCAGTATTCTGTGCGAATGTTTGGAAACACTAAGCATACAATAAACGGTTTAATAAGCTTTATATTAATTCCATATCTAGAAACTAATACAGCAATATCATCTAGTATTGCTGCGCATCAGTATTAATAGATGCAATTTTCTGGCAAATTGTGGCCATTTGCTTCTCAGATTCTTTAAGCATTTGCCCAATATGTTTTGCTTTCAACAGGTTCTGAATTTGATTTATATGTAATGAATATGTTTCCTCTGTAAAATCTTCTTTTTCGACTAAATTAATATCAAAATTGACTACTGCACATTTACTTGTTAAATAAATTGCACCTACTGGACATCTAGAAGCACATAAACCGCAATTAATACATTGTTTTTCATTAATTGATGGAGTCAAACTTTCTTTATCCCATGAGATTGCTGAGGTTGGACATACATTATCGTTCACATCCACAGGGAAAGTATTAAAATACTTGCTTTGTGGTGTTATTTCTTCTGGTAAGTATTTCATACAATAAGGAGTTACACAGCTAATACAGCAAGCACTGCATGATGATTGCGTTCTTTTCAAAATCGAAGGTTTATTGGGTACATGTAATATCTCTAATATTCGTTCATCAGATTTCATTAATAATATAGATTGTTTGTAATTCTTTTGATTAAGAATTTTCGACATTTATTAAACCCTCCATCTTTCTGATTTCTTGTGGGTCGATATATGCGCTACCGCGTAGAGTTTTTATAGCCATTATCAACAGCGATTTAAAATCTATGATTCCGATTTAAATATTTACCTCTGCACGATCATGAAGCATATGATAGCCAACTGCTAAACTAACTGTATCCCAATCCGTATTATAAGTCTTGCTAGATAAGAGGATTATTTTATTTTCTAGTGCCTGGCGCACAGCTTTTATAGAAATATATTCTTCTTCCGAAGGGGATTTTATTTCAATGGGTATTGTAAAGTCATCGTCAATTGCAATTGCGTCCCATCTTTCGTAGTTTATGCCTGCTCTTGTGGCAGTACAATTAAATCCTAATATAAAAAATAAATCAGCAATTAATGGATAAAACACAGGTTGAGTTGCATAGTGCATTTATTTGCCACCGAATGAAAGAAGAAGCATGACTCGAAATGAAGAATTAGGGTATATTTCTAAGCAAATTCGAAGAATGGCAAAACAATATAATTTTATTGCTATTGTGGGTAGCCAGCTCAACTGAAAAGTTGAGGAGCGAGCTGACAAAACTCCAACCTTAGCGGACTTAAGAGATTCGGGCGAATTGGAACAGGATGTGGACTTAATAGGTCTGCTTTGGCTTCACAAAGACATTGATAAACCAGTAAATATTTTGGAAATAAACCTTGCAAAAAATAAAAATGGCTTACAGGACCCACGAAAGTAGCATTTATCCCACGATATTCTCGAATTGTGGACTTGTCTTCTTTTGAATTAATTGAGGAGACAGAGAGACCCAAGCGTTCAAGAGCTTGTTGTTCTCTATCAGATACAACCTGAAGAGTTTGAAGGAATTGGCGTTTTTAACTAAATCAAAAAGGGAGGTAATAGTAATAGGTAAACAAAGTCGGAACAAAGGCAAGCGTGGCGAGCGTGGGGTTGTTCAGCTGCTGAAGCAGGCGGGGTTCGAAGCCAGGCGGACGGCGCCGTTGCAGGCTGATCAGGACGCCGTGGATGCGGATGTGTTGCTTGATGAGAGGTTCAGGGTTGAAGTGAAGCGGCGCAAAGATGGTTTTAGGCAGTTGTATGGCTGGCTGCAGGACGCTGATTTTCTCTTTATTCGAGCTGATCGAAAAGATTATATTGTTGCAATGTCTTTATAGACATTTCTTGATTTGTATAAAGAGAGCAAGGAAGTGAGGTATGAAAAAAATGAAGATAGACTTAAATGCGCTCAATAGTAGCATAAAAAGGTGTATTGTAATGGAAATGTATTTAGCAATTAAGAGTGACAACTATATTCGAGTTGAAGAAATAGCGAAAAAAGCAAAGCAACTGACAAAATTAGAAAGAATAGCAAAACATTAAAGCCCGCACTCAAAAAGATTAGGTGGGCGATTTTATTTGAGGAAGTGATGTTGGCGTGCTCAAAAAGAGTCCGAGCATACCTGCAGACTGGCAGATGCGACAACTTATCGAGAAGCTGTTTGCCCAGTTTGCAATACCAGATTCGTAAGTAAGTATCGAGGTAAAAAAGAGAGTTGGACGGTGTATTGTTCGTCACAATGTTGCAACGATTTGAAACGAAGATAGGAGTTTCGCAATTGTGAAATTTGTGGGTAAAAGTTCTATATTGTTCGTGCCCATATCGACATAGTAGCAAAAACAGTTGTGAAACTTTACTTAACATAGGGGTAAAAGTTTTAAGACAAATTTGAGTGAGTTTTGAAGAGGAGGGGTTTGATGAAAGAGATTAATTTTTTTGAGGATGCTATTGATTATATAGATGCAAAATTAAAAAATTGATGGTAGACAAGCAACGGGACTATGGTTCTGGAAATATTCTTAGTTTTGGAGAGTTTGGCGTTTTAGTAAGACTTTATGACAAAATGGAGCGATTAAAGAACCTTCTGACCAAAAACAAAGAACCCAAAAATGAAGCGATAGAAGAGACTTGGATGGACATTGCGAACTATGCAAAAATAGCTCTTATGTTAAGAATGGGGATTTTTGAGCTCCTGTTGAGAGAGGATTTGCAAGAAAAAGATGAGAAAGGTTTTGCTGTGTACTTGGCAGAGCCTATTTCAGATTTGTCTATTAAAGAAGCATCAGCATGGCGGGAGGAGGCGTCAAAGCGGCTTGAGGCGGCAGGGATAGTGGAAGATATAAAAAAAGCGATATTATTATTGTAGATTTGCGGCAAGAAGTAAAACTTGTGGGAACGGCTATGGAAATGGCTTATGCAAAGGCATGGAGAAAGAGGATATTTATTTTTGGCGACGCTTATAGAGCGCTATTGGATTAAATATCATGTTGAAAGTTTTTTTGTGAATCTTGATGATGCTCTTGAGGCAATAAAAAAGGATGCGCAAGCTCCGCCTGATCGAAAATTATTCAGTTATTATGATTAGTGGCTCAATAATTGGTTTGGCACAATCATAACCAGAAACTGATAAATTCAAAATTAACCACCACAATGAGATAAAAATATGGTATTATATAGTTAGTCATAAAATGAGGGAGGGGTGGTTGTGCCAAACGAGAAAACCTTAACTGATCAATTTGTGCGAAAACAATTAGAGAAAATAAAAGTTAAATTCACTGAACAAGGTTCAGATAATCCACTTCTTAACGAAGCGTTGAAAAATGCAAGTAAAACAGGTAGTGGAGCAGGGAAGCCTGAATTTGTTTTTGTATATGAAAAATTAGGCTTAGTAGTTGTTATTGAAGATAAAAAAGATAATAGCTTGTTAGAGGAATTAACAGAAGAAGGGGAATTAGATCTAAGAGTAGGCCCTAATTCTGCTGTATCTAAATTTGCCGTCAATGGTGCTGTTCATTATGCCAAACATATTGTAGAAAAGTCTCATTTTAAAAATGTCATAGCGATTGGTGTTACAGGGACAGAGAGAAATCACCTAATACAACCATATTATGTGTCTGATAAGGGTATAAAGAAACTAGCGCCGCTTGAAACATTAGTGAATTTATCTGAAGAACATATAGAAGAATATTATCACATTCATGTGTTAGGAGAGAAATCAAAAGAAGAAAAATTAATTGAGGACTTAAATATTACAGCGAAAAAATTACACGAAGACCTAAGAAATTATGGGCAATTGAAGGAAGAAGAAAAACCTCTTGTGGTGTCAGGTATATTGTTAGCACTTGAGGATGATTATTTTGACCCTGAAGGTTTGATGGGAAAGAAAAAACCTACTGATGGAGCCAAAATACTAGAATCTATAAGCAATTACCTTGATAGCACCAATATAACACCTGATGAAAAAAAGAAAGTAATTTTAAGTCAGTTTCAGTTTATCAAAGACCGTGTTATTTTAAACGAAATTAACCAATTTTTGGGTATGACACCACTTAAATATTTTGCTCTAGAAATCAAAAATAAGGTTAGACACGGGTTTAAACAAAATATTGATTACGATATTTTAGGTAAGTTTTATTCAGAATTTATAAGATATTCAGGCGGTGATGGCAAAGGTCTTGGTATTGTTTTAACACCGTCCCATGTTACGCAGTTATTTGCAAAGTTGTTGGATGTCCAACCTAATGATGTAGTTTTGGATATATGTGCTGGTACAGGCGGCTTTCTTATTTCTGCAATGAACGAAATGATTAGAAAAGCGAAAACTAAAAAAGAGATTGAAGACATTAAACAGAATCGTCTTCATGGAGTAGAAATTAGGGAAGATTTATATACCATAGCAACAACCAATATGATTCTTCGTGGAGATGGAAAGTCAAACCTTAGAAGAGAAGATTATTCCCGTATAAGCATGGATGTTTATAAAGAAATTGGCGCTACTGTTGGAATGCTTAATCCTCCATATTCTCAGGCCAAAAATAAACAAACCCAACACTTGGCAGAAATTAATTTTATAATCGGGTTGTTAGATAGGTTAGCTCCTGGAGGACGTGGAGCAGCTATAGTTCCTCAGAGTGTGATGATAGGTAAATCAGACTACGAAAAAGAAAAAAAGAAAGAGCTGTTAAAGAGACACACGCTTGAAGCAGTCATCACTATGCCTAGGGAAACTTTTTATCCGACGGGAACTAATCCAGTTATCGCCATATTTACTGCACATGTTCCACATAATTTTTCTAAACGTGTTAAATTTATAAACTTTCAAGATGACGGTTTTGTTAAGCATAAGACCTTGGGTAGGATACCAACGGAAATTACAAAAGATAAAATAGAATATTTGCTGGATGTTTATTTTGATAGAGTAGATGCACCTAGTAGTTTTATGATTAAATCAGAAATAAAGGAAGACGACGAATGGTTACATGCATTTTATTACTTTAATGACGAAATACCATCAGAAGATATGTTTAAAAGAAAATTATCTGACTACCTGACTTTCAAATTTGATCAAATTGTACGTGGCAGAGATTATTTATTCAAAGAGGATGGTGCTGAAAATGAATAAATTATCTCTAACAGATAGAGAATGGAAGGAGTTTGTAATAGAAGATATATTTGAGGTAAAGAGAGGAACACGGTATGTAAAATCAAAACAAAAACCAGGGGATTATCCTTATATTTCATCTACAGCATTTAACAATGGAGTTGATAATTTTACAGTTCCTACAAAAAGAAATAAATTATACAAAGGATTTGTGGGGATAAATAATAGTGGTAGCGTTGGAGTTGCCTTTTATCACCCATATGAAGCAGTTGTCTCTGATCATGTAACAATGCTTAAAAATGAATACATAACTAATATGTATATAGGCCTTTTTATAGCAACTGTATTAGAAAGTTGTAATCAAAATAGATATTCATTTAATTACGAGATGAACAATAATAGATTAAAAAGGTCAAAAATTATATTACCTGTTAACTCAGAAGGTAGCCCTGATTATGAGTTCATGGAAGCATACATGAAACAAATTGAAAAAACTATAGATTGCTCTTTGTTAAAGGAATTAGATAGCAAAGCAGAAAAATATAATACGTTAACACTTGATAATATAACGTGGAAAGAATATACGATAGAAGATGCTTTTGAATCTGTTGAATCCTCACCATATTCGTGGGATTATAATGCGCTTGATGAAAAAGTAAAAAAAGAGAAAGAAATTCCATATGTAACTCGGACATCAAGGAATAATGGAGTTTCAAGTTTTATAAAAGATTTAACTGATGAAGGATTCCCACCGATTGAGGGCAATTGTCTAACTATAGGTTTAGATACAGGGACAGTAAACTACCAACCGGGACCGTTTTATACCGGCCAGAACATTCATATAGTTAGACATAGCAAATTTAACAAACACAATGCGTTGTTTATAATCCCTCTAATAGAACAATCTTTAGAAAAATTCGGCTGGGGAGGATTCAGCGCAACCCTGGGGAGATTCAGAAAAACAAAGATTATGTTACCTTCAAATGATGATGGTATTGATTGGGGTTTTATGGAGAGATACATAAAGTCTTTACCTCATGCAGAATTATTATAAATCAATGAAATACTTATTAACGGCCAACAAGGCCGTTTTTTTATACCTCAAATACATGAAGATGATAACATATAGCAATATATGCCAATTTAGAGTGAATTTAAAGGAGCATTCCTGTAATGAAATAAAACCGAAGTTGAAAAAATAAGTACCTCCTGTTAACATACGAGGTGTCGTCATCTAGATGACCCTTAAATAACAGAGGAGGTACTTAAATGAAGTATACACAAAACGAAAAAATAATGCAAATCACAGAAAACACGCTAATAATAGGCGTAGATATCGCTAGCGACGTACATTACGCCAGAGCTTTCGATTACAGAGGCATAGAACTTGATAAAGTAATAAAATTTAACAACGATATTCAGGGATTTAAAGTCTTTTCAGATTGGATAACAAAAATCGCAACGAATAACCACAAACAGCATGTAATGGTAGGCATGGAACCTACAGGTCACTATTGGTTCACCTTTGCACAATACCTAGAAGAAAACAATATAAAAATCGTATTAGTAAATCCATACCACGTCAAAACAACCAAAGAACTAGATGACAACAGTCCGACCAAAAATGATCGCAAAGACCCAAAAACCATAGCAATGCTAATGAAAGACGGCAGATACATGGAACCATATATACCAAAAGGAATATACAGCGAACTAAGAAATGCCACAAATACACGCTGGCAGCTAGTAAAAAAATTAAACAGCATAAAAAACCAAGTAAAACGCTGGATTAAAATCTACTTTCCGGAATTCAACAACGTTTTTGCCGACTGGGAAGGTAAAGCAGCATTAATGATACTAAAGCACTTCCCAACCCCAGAAAAAATAACAAAACTCGATGCACCAGAAATAATAGCAACATGGAGAAAAGAAATCAGCCGTGCAGTAGGAATAAAACGAGCAACAAAACTAATAAAAGCAGCAAAGGCAAGCGTAGGCATAAAAGAAGGTCTAATTGCCGCAGAAAACGAACTTCATATTCTTTTAGAAGAATATGAACTACTAATGAAACAACATCAAAACACAATGAACTTAATAGAAAAACTAACAATGCAAATACCAGGTGTTAAAGAAATACTAAAAATCAAAGGTGTAGGTCTAAAAACCCTATCAGGCTTTATCGCAGAAGTAGGAGACATTGAAAGATTTGACCACCCAAAAAAGGTACAAAAACTAGCCGGCCTAAACCTAAAAGAAAACAGTTCCGGCAAACACAAAGGCCAAACAACAATAACAAAGCGTGGTCGGAAGCGACTAAGAAGCATACTGTTTAGCACCATAATGCCTATAGTAGCCAAAAACAAAGAATTTCAACAGCTCCATAAATATTACACAACCAGAAAAGAAAATCCCCTAAAAAAGAAACAATCACTGATAGTGCTATGCTGTAAACTAATAAGAGTTTTCTTTGTGATACTAAAAACCGGTGTAAAATATGATCCAGTAAAAATGATGAATGACATAAAAAGACCTACATTACAGGAAGTAGCTTAAAGCATTTAACACATATTAGAAATTGTATATCGTAGCAGCTCCTCTATCAAGGGCAAGGACTACGTCTCGGCAGAAGCCGACCCTTGACAGACTCGCTTCTACGATAACAGTAAATTTAAGTGTCAAAGCTAAATATTTCACCTTATTGATGATTTGAACATTGACAACAAGAGCCGGAATTGTCAGGTAAAATATTTCACCATAAGGGCAACGACCCAGTAAAGGAGCAAAGCTGACATCCACCTCATGTAAGGCAGAACGAAGGAATTTAGGACATAGATCCTGTGAGATATGGGAGGGTGCGCCTCATGAGAGGAAGTGGAATTATCATGGCCTTAAAAAACAAAAAGTGACGTAGTTGTATTAAGGTTACCCTTTTTACAAAATCTCAACCATATTGGTCCGATACTATACATGAGGCTTGCTCTTGGTATGTGAAAATCTAAGAATAGGTGAGATATTTAAAGATAAATAAAGATTATACCCACTTCAGAAATAGGTCAAAGCAACGATTAACTAAAGGTAAATTAAGTTAAGGCAAGAAGAAAAAGAACTAAAATATTGGATAATTATCCAAAATGCTCTTTGAAAATCGAAGTAATTCTTCAAAAAATTGGAAAGTAATTAGAATTGAAGAAGTTTTTAGGGAAAATAGAGATGAAAGAAGTACAGTTAATGAATAACCGTTCATTTGGGAAGTATTGAAGAGAATTTAAACTTTCTAAAGAAACAAGCTAAGAAGCTGTTTCATACATAAGTGTTTTAGGAGAAGACAATAAATCATCTCTACCCATCTTGTGAGCTAAGAGAGCAGAAGCGATAAGGAAAAGGTTAGAAAGGTTGCATTCGAGTTGCACAGCGTTTGTATATTTCAAAGAAGTAGTACCGTTGTTGCTTTCTAACCTGGAAAAGATGGATTCAATGAGAGTACGTTTCTTGTAAATCTCTTTGAAGAAAGGAGATTCCCTGTTAAGGAAATGGCGGAAATCATACTTTGAATAGTTTCTGTAACTATAACAGTTAGACCTACCCAAAGGACAGTTAGAAGGATCATCACAAACGAATTTGGTTCTATATATGTTTCTTTTACTCTCAAGGTAATGGGAATGTTTAATAAGTTTTTTACCGCATTCACCTACTAACCTTTTTTTAGAAGAATTCCTAAGAGGAATAAAAGCAATAGAACCGGCTATCAAATGGACGTAATCGTAAAGATCACTTGAATCATATGCGGCATCAGCTAAGAAGTTAAACCCACTAAGATCCAAATACTTAACAACCTTTTCTAAAAGGATGAAAGCATAATTCTTGTCATTGGCAGAAGCAGGGGAAACCACGGTGAAGATAGGGACGTTTAGGAAAGTGATAGTATGAGCCTTGTAACCAAGATAAGACATAGCGTTCTTTGGGTTACCGTACTTATCGTAGATAGGTTTAGAATTAGAAACAGGTTTAACGCCGAAATTTGCTTCTAAAGGGGAACGATAGTACTCTTTGT
>Ga0208823_1004187_pt1 | contig 9906 bp, 7 predicted proteins | sample AD_UKC075_MetaG_FD_184440 | JGI IMG/M metagenome (GOLD analysis project Ga0208823, IMG submission 184440) | Active sludge microbial communities of municipal wastewater-treating anaerobic digesters from USA - AD_UKC075_MetaG (SPAdes) (version 2) | ecosystem: Engineered > Bioreactor > Anaerobic >... | reverse complement strand
CCTTCCTTAACTGCCGTCAAAACCGACAATCTGAAGCCTCTTATGGCGTCCGTCATCATTTGTGCTATTCCAGCCCCGGTGGCCTCTGGTCAGACGGGGCATTGGGCATTTGCCCGACGGGGCCGTATTCCGTGGGAGATTCAGGTCGGCAGCGGCTGCCGTCCTGGCTGTCCTGCCCTCCGTTTGCCATTTGCTTGAGCTTTTCCACCGCCTCGTGCAGCCCACCTATACCGTCGATAAGGCCCACATTGACTGCTTCTTGTCCGACCAGGATAGTGCCTATGTCCCGGGCCAACTCACCTGTCCGGAACATAAGTTCCCTGAAAACCGGTGCAGGTATACTTGAATTGTTGACCACGAACTTAATCACCCGGTCCTGCATTTTCTCCAGGTACTCATACGTTTGGGGAACCCCCAGGACGGTGCCGGCGAGCCTGATTGGATGTATGGTCATAGTTGCGGTTTCTGTAATCAACGAGTATTGGGCCGCAACGGCTATAGGCACCCCGATGCTGTGTCCTCCGCCAAGCACCAGCGATACTGTAGGTTTGGACATGCTCCTTATGAGCTCTGCTATTGCCAGCCCCGCTTCGACATCTCCGCCAACGGTGTTTAGAAGTACCAGGAGCCCGGCGGTATCCGGATCTTCTTCAATGGCCACCAGCTGGGGCAGCACGTGTTCGTATTTTGTGGTTTTGTTCTGGGAGGGCAGCACAATATGCCCTTCAATTTGTCCGATTATGGGGAGGCAGAAGATCTTCCCTTTCCCGTATGACATGCTTACGGTGCCAAATTCCTTAATGTTCCCGGCGTTGTTGGCTTGAGTCTGCTCTTGGGTTGTCACACCATCAGCCCTTTCTCATGTACTTATGCGTACTTACGCGAACATTCCATGCTGCCGGTGCGTCACACCAAGCCGCCCACGCGTGCCTATGGTCTGCATGGTGCCTCGGTGTGTTTGTGCCGGAGTATTCATGGGACAAGCAACCAAACGGCCAGGGCCGGCAGCGGTCCTGTGGCTACTGCGCTCAGGCTAGGATACCTTTTCTGTATCTCGAAAACCTGCTGTAAAGTCCCTGAAATCCATGTCCGGAAATATTGTGTCTGTTCGCTCAAGGTGTCTTAGAAACCCCGGGTCTACAGTACCTGCTTCCAGCTGCCTGGCGAGTTTGAGAAACCTTCCTACATGAGTTACAAACCGGTTGACTGCATATTGATAAACGGTGCCGGAATTCATTATGAACGGCCAGTCAGAGGCTTGAGCAAGCATCAACTCCCGGGCTGCCTGGTTTAGTGCCCTTTCCATAAGCCCCGTGGCACTCTTGAACTTCTCCGCCAGCCGGGACATAAGCATTTCGCAGGCATGCAGATGCCTGTAAATCCAATGGTTTGACCGTTCCAGCCATACCTGGTGATAGCCCTTATACCCCCAGCCTGATACCGATGGTTCCGCAGGCTGGTTTACAGGGTAGTACTCACGGTATTGGCACAAGGTTATAGGCCTTACATGTTGTCTTTCTTGCGCCATCCGTCGCAGCAGGTTTTCCAAGAATAGAGGGCCTTCGTACCACCAGTGCCCAAAAAGCTCAGCATCGTACGGGGCGACCATAAGCGGCCTCCTGCCGTATAGATCCTTCCAAAACTCGGCTTCTTTGTTGCGCCAGAACATGAAGTTGCCAGCATGTTCCCAGGCTCTGGCCTTAGCGATGTCAGGCCGGTAGAAGTCCTTGTAGTTGCTCTTCCTATCTGTTACCCTGTGGTACTTGATCCCCAAAGGCACCCTGGTGTTTCCCGGAAGGGCCTTGCCCAGGTATTCTAAGGGCAGGTCGTAGCCAATGTCCCTGTAGTATTCCCTGTACCACGGGTCCCCGGGATAACCTTCGTCAGCGCTCCACACCTGCTTAGAGCAGTCAGGATCCCTTGCGAAAGCCAATAGCCCATGGGGGGTAACCACAGGGGCGTGGTACCCGAACCTCGGCCTGGGGGTAGAGAAGAGCACTCCGTGGGTTTCCAGGATGAAATATTGGACACCTTCGTGTTTGAGTACAGGTTCGACGTCTGGTGTGTATGCACATTCAGGGAGCCAGAAGCCTTTGGGAGTATGGCCGAAATGGCGCCTGAAGGTGTTCAGTCCTGTGATTATCTGGGCTTTGATAGACCCCTTGGTGAGCATGAGGGGCAGATACGCGTGGGTAGCGGCAGATGTGCATAGCTCCACGTATCCTTCAGATTCCAAGGCCGCCCATGGCTGTATCAGGTTACACTTGAATCTATCTACATAATCTATATAAGCCTGTCTGAACTTGCTGAGGTACATGCGTGCCAGAGGTTCTAAAGTGATGTCGCCCTTAAGCCTCACAGTTTCTTTTTCAGCCAATTCTATAAGATTCTCAAGGTGTCCTATGTAACGCTTTTGGAGCAGCGTGTCATCTAGCATCTCGAGCAATGGAGGGGACAAGGATACTGTAACCCTGCCCGGTAAGCCGTCTTCTGCCAGCCGGAACATGGTGTTGAGCAGAGGAATATATGTCTCGGTAATCGCCTGAAACAGCCATCTTTGTTCCAAGCAGTCCGGAGTGTCAACGTGTCTTACAAAGGGCAGGTGTGCGTGGAGCACAACGCTCAGGAAACCTTTAGGCATTTGCGTCTTTCCCCCAAGTCATAGGTGAACTGGTCCCAATCTTGGCCCGGAAATCAAGATATTGCTCCGGCCAGCCTACAGGCGGCCATTCCAGGCAGATCTTGTCTGATACAGTATCTGCGGGAAGGGTGATTATGTTAGATGTGAGCATTTTCACAAATACACCTTCAGGAAAAAGCCTCCCCAATTCAGCCATCAGGGTTTGACGTGGTTTTGAAATATTTATGTACCAGTTGTCTGTGTGGTCATCTACGAATATATCCATTTCTTTGTGACGTCCTTGGCCCGGAGTGAGCTCATATATCCTGAGCACAGGACGGGAAAGCCCCCAATCACGCAAGTGCTTCTCGTACATCTGCCTGTACTTTTCGTGGGTGATCTCCCAGTAGGCGTAAACCCAGTTGGGATCCCTTGCCATCAGCACCAGCCTGTCAATTCCGTAACGCTCAGGCAGGGTATATGTTTCCTCAGCAATTGAGGAGGGCGTGCGTTCCTCTTGGTCGGTTTCTTCATGTTCAGAGGGATCTTTTGCAACTGCCCAGGCTCCCTTCTGGAATTCAATCAGCCCGCCGGCCTCCCAAGCCAGTTCTACCTCTTTAGGCAGGTCGATCTTGCGTAGTCTACGTGATGCCAGCGCCCCGTCATCTTCGCGTTGCTGGGGAGGGGGAATACGAGGCAGGGCAACTCCTGCTTGCCGGTCAGCTTGGCCGGCTTGGCTTGCATCGGTAGCCTCAGGCGGTATGCCGATGCCCGAAGACACCTCCATGTGGGTCTGCGGCTTTTCAACAGGCGTACCGGTACTCCTTCTGAAGCGGACAAGTGCAAGCACAAGCACTAAGATGGCGATTGCCGTTGCAAAAATCCACATGGTGAATAGTATTCCTCCCGTCAGGCTAAAATCGGAAAAAGCCAATGGTTCAAATGACCGGCTCTAACTAAATATGAGGAATAACCTTGGATTTTATTCGACGGGATCTGATGGGAGTCATTACATGAGACTGTGTGTGCTTGGAAACGGCAGCTTGTTTTTGGGATTTGACCCTGAGGCAAGGACGAGAGAGATATTCTGGCCTGTGGTAGGACTTGCCAACCATGTGGGCGATGGTGCTGATAACGCCTGCTTGATCTGGTATGAGGGCGCTTTTTACCAGTTGGGCGGCCCGTCCTGGCACACTCAGGCAAGGTACGGAAAGGGTATGAGTTTTGACTGGGTGTTCAGGCACAAGCGGCTGCCGCTATCAGTAGATATGTCAGATTGCGTAGACCCTTACCGGCCTGTGTGGGCCCGGACCGTCAAAGTAGCTTTTAGACCTGCAGCAAAGGTAGGACTCTATTTCAGACAACACTACCACCTGGGCGAGAACACCGTAGGCGAATGCGGGTTTTACGATGTAAGTGCCGGACGGTTATACCACTACAAGGGCAATATCTGGGTAGCTGTAGCCGTAATCTTGGGAGATAAGGTAGATGGAGGCCACTTACTGCATAAAACAGACGTGGCAGTCGCCAAAATGCGCGACGGCGGGGTAAAATTGGTTCCCCAAACCGGCGGGATTCAAGGAAGGCCCATTGAACACGGGTTGATTGAAAGCATATACAGTGTGAGGCGTGAAGCCCAAGGGGAACCCACCTTAAGTACCCTCCAAGCCACCTACTTTGCGGCATTTGGTTCTACCAGGCAGGAAGCCGACTTTGGGCTGGACAGGGCCCTTGAATCAGGGTTTGAGGGCATCCGCACCCGGTCAGCAAAATACTGGGCCGGCAAGCTGGGCTGCGACAGGCCCCGCTGCTTCTATACCACTTCGGTCAAGGTGGTTGTTAGCCACTGTGACTCAGGCGGCGGCATCTTAGCTTCTTGTGACACAGGGATTATGGGGGATTTCAGGGACCATTACCGCTACGTATGGCCCAGGGACGCAGCCATGTGTGCCAGTGCCTTGCTCAGATGCGGGCTGCCCGAATATGCCAGACGCTACCTTGCGTTTTGCTCCAAGACCTTGTCCGAACACGGGTGCTTTTGGCAAAGATACCGGGCCGACGGCACAAGGGGCTCCGGGTGGCACACCCCTGACTTGCCCCGCGGCGAACTGCCGGTTCAAGCAGATGAGACAGCCTTGTCCCTTATCACGGTGGTTGAATATCTCGAACATACCCGGGATTTCGACTTTGTGCATGACATTTACCATACGTTTGTGGCAAAGGCTGCAAGGTTCCTCCAAAGCTACCGTACCCAAGGCGGGCTGCTGGTGAGACCGTCATTTGACCTGTGGGAGGAGCGGCGGGGAATCTTCACGTTTACCCAGGCAGTCTCGGCAGCAGCTCTAATGGGCTCGGCAAAGCTTGCGTGGATGTTGCACCAGGGGGACTACACCGGGTTTTGCGAAGCCGGCTGTGAGCTCTTAGAAGGGCTTTACTCCCAGCTATCCAACGAGGAGCTGGGTTTTTGCCGGGGGCTTACGGTGCCGGATCTTACCCAGGATTGGACTGAAGATGCAAGCTTGTTCATGGTGCCTGTGATGCTTGACAAGATAGAACAGTGGTGCCGGAAGGCGCCGGCACCGGTATTTGCAAGAACTATAGGACCACTGGCAAAGCGGCTTAAGTCCAGAAGTGCAATCAGCTGGAGGCGGTTGAAACAGGCGCTAATGGTGTACGCAGGCCCGGAGCCTAGCGGAATTGCTAGGTATAAGGGGGACTGGTACTGGCGGCCTGAAGGCTCCCACGGGCTTCCCGGCAACCCTTGGTTGGTCACAACCGCGTGGTACCTGATCTCAGGGTACCAATTAAGATTGCTGGATAAGGCCGAAATCACCGCGTGGCTCAGCTGGTTTCGCAAGCACAGTCTGGAGTCGGGGATATTGCCTGAGCAGATCGACGGGTTCACCCAAGAGCCTAGATCAGTGGCGCCTCTTACATGGTCCCATGCCGCCTACATTGACTTGGTCAACCTTATACAGGCCAAAAGATGGGAAAACACTAAACCTGAAGGGCCAAAAATTCGACGAAAAAGGAGGAATTCTGCTATCCAGGGCGAATATCGCCCAGAGTGAACCCGTTTCCGGACGTTTTTACAGATAACGCAAGGTTCAAGATAAGGAGGGAGAATGGTATGCTTCCGACCCTGACTGCAGATGAGAAAAGGAAAGCGTTGGAAAAAGCCCAGGCTATGAGGAAAGCCAGAGCTGATCTGAGAGAGCAGCTCAAAAAGGGCGAAGTCACGCTTGAGGAAGTCCTCAACAGGGACGACCCGGTGGTGGCGCGGATGAAAGTTTCTTATCTGCTTAGGTCCTTGCCCAGAGTCGGCAAAGTCAAGGCTGAGAGGATTATGCAGGAGATTGGAATCAATGAATCCAGACGGGTACAGGGCCTAGGTACAAGGCAGAAGCAGGCACTTTTGGCCCGGTTTATGGACAAGTAGTTGGGAGTAGGCTACAAGTTGTCTCGATTGGCGTTGTAGGGAGAGGTAGTCAGTATTACAAATGGATAGAGGTATTTTGTTTGTCATAACTGCTCCTTCTGGTTGCGGCAAAGGCACCTTGAGGAGGGCTCTCCTGGAAGAGTTGCCTGATATCAAGTTCTGTCCTTCAATTACAACCAGGCCCCCTAGGCCAGGCGAAGTTGACGGAGTTGACTACATATTCGTGTCTGTGGAAGAATTTATGGAGAGGAAACAGGGCAACCAGCTTGTAGAGTGGGCAGAGGTATACGGCAATTGCTACGGGACACCGAAGCAGGAATTGGAGCAAGCTCTTGAGCAGGGCTGTATGGTTTTGGTTGAGAAGGACGTTCAAGGCGCTCGGACCTTACGGCAAGTCTACCCTGAAGGTATCTTCATCTTCATACTTCCACCTTCCTTTGAGGAGCTCGAACGGCGGATTAGAACTCGCGGGACTGAAAATGCTAGGGAACAGCGTATCAGGCTTGAAAGCGCACGCCGGGAAATTGCCGATCTTGCTGATTTCGATTATGTTATTATCAATGACGACATAGAAAGAGCCACACACAGACTGGTTGCGATAGCTTTAGGTGAAAAGGCAAGGCGTGAGCTTATTGCCAGTAAGGTTCATAGGGGGGCGAGGGATGGCAAACACATCGTTGAGGGATGTGATCAAGAAAGCCGGTTCCAAGTACGACCTGGTGCTCGCAGTGGCCAAACGTGCGAGGCAGATAGTCGACGAGCAGCAGGGGGACGTACTTGCGACAGAAAAACCGGTGACCATTGCGATAGAAGAGATCTTGGACGGTAGAGTAAAATATCGGTGGAATTCTGATCTCGCAGGTTGATGCCAAGGCACCCGGGCTAGGGTGCCTTGGAGTTTTAAGAAAAGATTCGATAGGGGTGGCGGGCCATGTTGTCAGGATACACTATAGTCGTCGGCGTAACAGGCGGGATAGCTGCCTACAAGACCCTCGAAGTTATATCAAAACTTAGAAAACTCGGTGCTGAAACCCGGGTGGTAATGACAGAAAACGCCACCAAGATGGTGGCTCCCATAACATTTCAAACTATATCCAACAATCCTGTAATTGTACGTATGTTTGAGGAACCCAAGCAGTGGAACGTAGAACATGTGGCTCTGGCTGAGGTTGCTGATCTGTACTTGGTATGCCCTGCAACTGCTAACGTGATAGGCAAGATATACAACGGGATTGCAGATGATTTCCTTACCACGTCAATCATGGCCTGTACCGCTCCTAAGCTGATCTGTCCGGCCATGAACCACAATATGTATGTTAACCCGGTTGTCCAGCGGAACCTGGCAGGCTTGCGGGAACTCGGGTACCACATATTAGAGCCTGATTCGGGCCGGCTGGCGTCAGGGATAACCGGCAAAGGCAGGCTACCTGAGCCTGACAGGGTTGTCCAGGAAGTGGTATCGATCTTGGTGCCCCGGCGCGATTTGGAAGGTCTCAATATCCTCATAACTGCCGGCCCCACAAGGGAATGGATAGACCCGGTAAGGTATATATCTAACCCTTCCACAGGCAAGATGGGTTACGCCCTGGCGGCTGCCGCTAAGAAGCGGGGTGCTAACGTGTACCTAGTGTCAGGACCCGTTGCGCTTGAGCCGCCCCTCGGAGTTACCGTGAAGCAGGTTGAAACTGCTCAGGAAATGCTCGACGCGTGCCTGGAATTCTACCCTGAAGCCCATGTGGTGATAGGGGCTGCGGCACCCGGAGATTTCCAGCCTGAGGGTGTATCCGAACAGAAGATAAAAAAATCAGGGGACGGACTCCGGCTGACCTTCCGGGAAACACCTGACATATTGAAGACCTTGGGCCGGGACAAGGGTAACAGGATCCTTGTGGGATTTGCCGCAGAAACCGAAAATATCCTGGAAAACGCGGTAGAGAAGGCGCGGCAGAAAAACCTTGACTTGGTGTGCGCCAACCAGGTAGGGCTTGCCGACAGGGGCTTCGGGTCGGATACCAACGCTATCAGCATCGTTATGCCTGATGGCAGCCATGAGGAGTTTGGCCCGGCTCCCAAGTATGAGATTGCCATGGCCATCCTTGACAAGGTGAAGAGTCTCATTGGTTGACCCGGACAAGTCTGGATATGTCGAAGTTGTAGTTGATATCCCTGCTTTGGGGGACCGCAGGTTTACCTACGAGGTTCCCGGGGGATGTCATTTGCCTTACGGTGCTAAAGTTGAGGTGCCTTTTGGTGGGAGGCAAGCCGAAGCATATGTGGTGGGCCACTCTACCCACAAACCTGATCTTGACCTTAAGCCCGTGGCGGCAGCTTACGACCTGAGGTTCTTGCCTCCTCATGGGCTTTTGAGCTTGGGAGAGGTACTCAAAGATTACTACCTTGCCTCAACTGCGTCTTTCTGGCGGTACCTGTGGCCTCCTTCGGTACGGAAGCAACGCTTGAAATCTGATACCAAGTTTGGCCATGCAGAACAGAAAGGCCCTGACAAGCCGGTGGATGTTCCGCTTGAGATTCCGGACCTGGAAAGTTTTGAGGAAGCCTCATTCGTACAAGGCCCTGCCTCACTAAGGTGGGATTATTATTTTGCCCAGATCCAGGATACCCTGGACTCAGGCAAGGGCGTCATAGTGTTGGTACCGGAAATCCGCAAACTGGACAGGGTGGCGCGGGACTTGGAGGCGCGGTTTGGCCCTGTGTGTATCCTCCACTCAGACCTCAAAGGGACGGTCAGGCGCGAAAACTGGCTGAAACTCCTAAGGGGCGACGTAATGCTTGGGGTGGGCACCAGAGGTGCTGTTTTCGGCCCCGTAAGGGACTTAGGGCTTATCATTGTAGATGAAGAAGAATCTCATTCATACAAATCCGAGGAGTTTCCCGGCTACAATGCAGTGACCGTCGCCAGGATACGGGCCAGACTCCAGAACTGCAAGGTGCTCCTTGGATCTTTTGCGCCGTCGGTAAGAACCCGCTATTTCCTGGAGCAGGGCAGGCTCAACCAAGCAGCACAGGTATCCCCGGAAGACGGAACTATTACGGTCAACCATCAAATCATAAGCATGCTGGGCAGGAAGCGGGGGCTTGCCATCAGCAAGGAGCTTCACCTTGCCTTGAGGGATATCTTTGCTCAAGGCGAAAGGGCGGTACTTTTTCTGAACAGGCGGGGTACTTCGTCAGGACTCATGTGTTGCGATTGCGGCAACATCATTATGTGCCCCAGATGCTCAGTATCCCTTGCTTATCACGCCCGGGAAACCCTGATGGTATGCCATACCTGCGGCCTGAGACAAAAGCCACCCTTGGAATGTCCCGTGTGCCGTGGGTTTACCTGGCGGCAGATAGGATACGGGATCGACCGGGTTGCATCGGAGTTTTCCAAGCGTTTCCCCAGGGTACCCATACTAAAACTGGATCAGGATACCGAGGCGCCTGACCATGTGATCGCCCAATTTGCGTCCCTCACACCCTCATGCCTCTTATGTACACAGATGGTGCTTGGGTTTGAGGTGCCTCCGGTTACGGGCGTTGGCGTGGTTTCGTGCGACAATCTGCTGAGTTTTCCCGATTACAGCGCACCGGAACAGGTGTTCAGGCTGCTCATGGACCTGATGCACCTGCTTAAGAGTTCAGGGGGAAATCCTCACAAGCAGTTCATTGTCCAAACCTTAAATCCTGAACACCATGCAATCAAGGGTATCCAAAATCCTGAGATTTTCTACACCACTGAGGCTGATAACAGGGCAATCCTGGGGTATCCCCCCTTCGGTGCCCTGTTTAAGATTGAGTTTTCCGGGGAAAAGCAGGATAGGGTGAAACTGCTAGCTGAGGAATT
>Ga0208823_1004181_pt1 | contig 9916 bp, 8 predicted proteins | sample AD_UKC075_MetaG_FD_184440 | JGI IMG/M metagenome (GOLD analysis project Ga0208823, IMG submission 184440) | Active sludge microbial communities of municipal wastewater-treating anaerobic digesters from USA - AD_UKC075_MetaG (SPAdes) (version 2) | ecosystem: Engineered > Bioreactor > Anaerobic >... | reverse complement strand
CAACGGCTTCGGCGCCGGCCTGCCGCCCGAACCCGACAACGGCTCCACCTGGCCGTTGATCGCGCCATTGCTGGCCGATGCCCGGCTGAAGCCGACGGGCGACGACATCCGGCGCGCCCACGACCAAGCTCTCGACCTACTGCGATTGCGGGCGTCCACCCGGCTGTTCCGGCTCGGCAGCGCGGAGCGGATTCTGGCGAAGGTGACGTTCCCCACGTCCGACAGCTGGCATTCCTCGCCCGGCGTGATCGTGATGGCGATCGACGACCGCGTCGACCCGGTCGACGAGCGCTGGTCGGGTGTGCTGGTGGTGTTCAACGCGACCAACTGGGTGGTGCGCCAGAGCGTCCCGCTCGACCTGACCGGCTTCGAACTCCACCCGGTGCAGGCCCACGGCAGCGATGAGGTCGTGCGGGCGAGCTCCGTGGGACCGGAATGGGCAACGGTGCCGCCCCTGACCACGGCGGTGTTCGTCCGCCCACGCTGACCCCGTTGTTAGGCTGTCGCCGAACTCTGGAGGAAGCATGGTCGAGAACCTCAAGCGCATCCGCGAACCCATCACCTGGGCGGTGATCGCCATCGTCGCGGCGAACATCGTGCTCGGGATGGTGCGATTGGTGCTGCAACTGGTGGCCGATGTGCCAGTGCCGATCGCGTTCGCAGAGATCGGTGCGTCTCTGATGAACGTCTCGCTGGTACTCGCGGTGGTGGTGCTGGTCTGCATCTGCTTCTTCATCGCGCCGGCCACTCGGCACGCGCTGCTGGTGACCAAGGTCGCCGCCTGGGTGCTGACCATCGGGGTGGCGCTAACCGCGGTCTGCTGGGGCATGGGCATCGCTGCCAGCGCCAACACCCTGGCGGTGGTGTTCGAGTTCCTCGGCGGCTTCCTCGACCTGCTGATCAAGGCGCTCGCCGCCGGCTCGTTGTGGGTGCTGGTGCGCGGGGTGAACGCCGGACGAATCGACACCCCGTCCCCTGCGCTGCCCGAACTGGCGCCGGCCAAGCCGGCCGATGTCGAGGTTGCGAAACCAGAGGCGGCCACCACCTGGCAACGTGGCGAGGCAGTCGGTGCGGTCTGGCGAACGGCGGACGAGGCTGCCGCCGGTGCGCCCGGCGCCATGCGGATTCCGCGCGAGCCGGCCGATCCGGAAACTGAAGGCTGATCGCGTCCGGGAGGGCCTGGTAAGCCCGTACCAGAATTTGACCGAACGCAGCGGGCGACAAATGGTAATGCATCGGGGTTGACTTATCGTGAATGACAGGCGTGTAATTCTGGACAGGTAGTTCGCGGGAACATCGACGCGGGCACGGTCCGAGGAGATATCGCATGCAGGAACTGTTCCTTGTCGTGGAACCGGAGGCTGAGGGCCTCCTGGGCTGGCAGGACCGCGCCCTCTGCGCCCAGACGGACCCGGAGGCGTTCTTCCCCGAGAAGGGCGGTTCCACTCGGGAGGCCAAGAAGGTGTGCCTCTCCTGTGAGGTCCGTGCGGAGTGCCTCGAGTACGCCCTGGCCAACGACGAGCGGTTCGGCATCTGGGGCGGGCTCAGTGAGCGCGAGCGCCGCCGCGTGAAGAAGCGAGCCATCTGAGCCAGCCTGGGGCGGAGGCGCCGCCGGGGTAGGCTGAACCACCGGTTGAACCGATCACCGGGCGGAGAGGTGGAGTGTGAGCGCGGGCAGTGCCGAGTCCTACGAGGATCCTTGGGCCTGGCTGCACGCCGCACGAACTTCAGCTCCGCCGGACTACCGCCAATTCCACGTTGTCGCCGGAGTGCTCCCGGTACGCGGCGAGCCGCAGCATCAGCTCGTCCGCGAAGCTCTGGCCGACCAGGGGATCGACGTTGAGATTCGCGACGACCTGCGCGGGGACGCGGACGGTGACTGGATCTGGGTGGTTCCAGACGACACCGTCCCGACCGAGGGCAGCCTGACCGCACTCCTGGACCGGGTGCGCGCCGAACCGGACGCGGCGGTGATCGGCTCGCTGCTGATCGAGCCTCGCCGTAGGGGAGCCGGCACGATCATCAGCGACTGGGCGCAAACGATCACGAAGAGCGGACGCGTCCGCCCCCTCACTGATCCGGGCGAGTTCTACCAGGGCCAATTGGACGCGGTCCGCGCGCTCGGGGTGCCGGCGGGCGGCATGCTCGTGCGCGGCGACGCCTGGCGCTTCCTCGGCGGGCTGAACGAGGAATTGCCTCGCGACTACTGGGGGCTCGACTTCGGGTGGCGGGCAAATCTCGCCGGCTACCGGGTGATCGCCGAGCCGCGAGCGCAACTCGTCGACCACTCCGAGTACTCCGACGACGCGCACCTCAAGGCCGCCGGGCTGGCGCTGGTCTCCGGCAACACCCCGGCAGCGCGACGGTGGCTCACCATGCTGCGGCTGATCGTCGGCACGCTGTTCACCGCGGTCGGGCTGCTGCTCGGCAAGGACCCTCGGCGCGCAGGCGACGAGTTGCGGGGCCTGGCACGCTGGCTGCGCGACGGCAGCCTGCGGCGGGGTATCGCCGAGCGGGTGGCGTCGCTGCCGGTCACGCCGGAGGCGCGCCGCGCCACCCAGTCGCTACGGCCCAAGCGCGGTGCCGGGTTGCGGCGTTCGGTGGAGCTGGTTGCTGCCCGGTTGGCCGAATGGGTTCGCACCTTCACCGGACGCAGCGGCGGCGTCAGTCTCGACGAGATGACCGGCGACGAGTTCGCCGAAGTGGGCTCGGGTCGGTACGCGCTGCCGCTGGCCGCGTCCGGAGCTCTGGTGCTCCTGCTCGGTGGCTTGGCTGCTGCCCGCGGTACTTTCGGGGCCGGGTCACTGGCTGGGGCGCAGTTGTTGCCAGCGCCCGGGAACTGGACGCAACTGGTCGATGCCTACGTGGCCCCGATCGCCGGGGCCCCCGGTATCTCCGGGGCACCATGGACCGCTCTCGCGGGGCTGCTCTCGTTCGTGGCCATGGGCAACCCCGAATGGCTGGTGACCGGGACACTGCTGCTGGCCGTGCCCGTGTCCTGGCTGCTGGCTTTCCGGCTGCTGCGTCAGTTGGTGGCCGACCGTCGGTTGGCCGGGGTTGCAGCGCTCGCCTACGCGCTTGCGCCAGCGGTGCTTGGCGGACTCAACGCGGGCGCTTTCGGACTTGCTGCGATGGCCATGCTGCTGCCGATTCTCGGCTACAGCCTCTGGCACTGGTTGGTGGCCGAGCGCTGGTCATGGCGACGCGCTGGAGCGGTCGCGTTCTGGCTGCTGCTGGCTTGCGCGCTGGTGCCTGCCGCCTGGCTGGGCGCCGTGGTGGCCGCGATCTGGACCGCGATTCGGGCACGGAGCGCCCGGGCTTGGGCGCAGTGGGCGCTGGTTCTGGCCGCGCCCGGACTGCTGCTCGTCGGCGGCTGGGGTGGCACCCTGCTGCGGTTCCCGGGACGCCTGCTGACCGGGATTGAACCGGCGCTCACCCCAGCCGCGGCACCGGACGCCTGGCTGGTGCTGATCGGCCGGGCAACGTCAGGCGCTCCGCCGCTGTGGGTGTCGATCGTGTTCTTCGCAGCCTGCTGGCTGGCCGCCTTCATCGGTGCTGCCCGGCGTCCGGGCTCGGCCGGTCTGGCGCTGTTCGCGGGGGGCGTGGCCGCGGTGGTGGCCATGGTGCTCTCCCGACTGGTCGTCGAATTGCCGCTCGGTGTCTGGGCGAGGCCGCAGGGGCTGGAATGGCAACTGGCCCTGGTCGCCGGCCTGGTGCTCGCCGCGAGCCTTGGCCTGGATGGGATGTTGGGCGAGTTACGTGGCCACGATCTCGGCCTGCGCCACCTGGCAACCCTCGGTCTGGCCCTGTTCGGCGCGGTGGCGATCGCGATCGGCGCCGGCTGGTGGGTGCTGGCCGGCCAGGTCGGGCTCACGCGCAGCACGGTCGGCAATGTGCCGGCCTTCGTCCGCAATGCCCAGGACTCGGCGACCCCCGGACGCACGCTCTACCTGGAAGCGGTCGGCGACCAAATCGCCTGGGCGCTGCTGGAGGACGACTTCCCCCGCCTTGGCGACTCGGAGCGCGGCATCGCCTTCAGTGGCAGCACTGCTGCGCGCGACCTGGCCGGCTCGGTCGCGGCCCGGCTGGTAGGTGACAGCGCCGACGATCAGATCCTTCCTGATCTGGTCACCCTTGGGGTCAGCAATGTGGTGCTGACCGGGGGAAATGGCGCGCAGCAGTTGGCGATCGACAACGCCCCTGGGCTCGGCCAGGGCACCGGTAACGCCACCCAGTTCGTTTGGCCCGTGCCCGACTCCGGCATCGTGCTGGCCGTTGACGGCGCCCGCCGCCAGCTCACCGGTGCCGGGCAGCAGGTGGCCGCTGGGTCGGCCGAGCGGGTGCTTCGCCTCGCGCAACCCAGGGATCCGCGCTGGCAGGTTCGTCTTGGCGACACACCGCTGACTTCGGTCGACGGTGGCGAGCCCGGCGGCCAGTTCGCACTGGGTGCGGCGTCGGGACAGCTTTCGATCGACTTGGACGCAGGGTCGCCCGCGTGGCGTTGGGTGCAGCTGGCCGGACTTGCGCTGCTGGGCGTGCTGGCCGCGCCGTCGGTGCGCCGACGCGAGGAACTCGGGCCGCGGCGGGCCGCAGGGGGTGCGCAATGAACCGCTGGGTGCCGCCGGGAGCGGTCGTCGTGATGGTCGGGGTGGCCACTGTGGTGGGGACGCTGGCGGGCGCTCAGGCAGTCCCGGAGCAGCGGGTCACCGCCGCGCCGGCCCGGGTCTCGGTGGTTTGTCCCGCGTTCGCGTCCGCCACTGCGAGCGTGAAGGTGGTGGCCGCGGCCACCGGCGCCGGTTTGCAGGTCGCCAAGCTCTCGGGCGGCGCTGCGGATGCCAGCGCAGGGCAGCAGCAGGTGCTCGCCAACGCCACCGAACCGGTGCGGGTATCGGCACTGTTGCCCGACCCGTTCGGTGCCAGCAGTTTCGCGACCGCGTCGTCCGGCCCGGCCCGCGGCATCTCCGCCGCCGGTTGCGTGGCGCCGCGCACTGACCATTGGTTCGTGGGCGTCGACGTCCGCGCCGAAGCCCAGGCCGACCTGGTCGTGGTCAACCTGGACGGGACCGCGGCCTCGATCGACCTGATCGCCTACAGCCATGACGGCAGAATCGCGGCCCCTCGCGGCGTGGAGGTGGCCGGGAACTCGTCCCAGGCGATCTCCCTCAGCTCGCTGCCGCGCGGCGACGATCCGGTCACGATCGCGGCCAGCAGTTCGGACGGACGCTTCGCCGCGTTCCTCCGCCAGCGGTCCTGGTCGGGGGACACCTCGCTGGGAGGGGACTGGCTGGCCGGTGCGGCCGTCCCTGCGACCGAACCGGTGATCCCCGGATTGGCCGCGGGCGCCGGTGTTCGGCGGCTGGTGATCACCAACCCGAACGAACGCACCACCACCGTCACGGTGGGCTTCCTCGGTGCTTCCGGACCGGGGGCAGTGCCCGGTGCCGAGCAGTTGGAGGTGCCGCCCGAGACCACCCGCGTGCTCGACGTCACCACTGGATTGGCGGGACAGGCGGTTGCGCTGAGCCTCACCTCGACCCAGCCGGTTACCGCCGCGGTCTGGCAGGACACCGGTGCTGCCGTTGCTCGGCATGACCCGGCGTTCAGCGCGGCCACGCTCCCGTTGCCGGCGGACTCGTACTGGCCGCTGGCAGCGGGCGGAAAGGCGAGCACCACGCTGGTGCTGGCCAATCCGGCTGCCGAGCCGGCCGTGGCGACCGTGACCGTGGCCGCGAACACGCAGGCCGCCTCGCCGCAGGAGGTGTCCGTCCCTGCCGGAACTCAGGTGGCGGTGCCGGTTCCGGCAGCGGCCACCAACACCGTCCGCATCCAGACGGCGGCCACCTCGTTGCGGGGTGCGCTGGTGACCACCCGGAAGCTCGGCAAGGTGCAGGGGCTGGCGGTTTGGCCGCTCGCCGACCAGGGATCCGGCGGCACCTCGGCATCGGTGGTCTACGACCCGCGCCTGGGTCGCTGAGTTCGGTTGCTGTCTTGTCGGGCTAGACGACGCGCCATCAGCGGCCTCAACCGGTGATGGCGCGGGAGTCTTGACGCGCCAGCCGCCCTTGGAACGGTAGAGACCAGGTCGTCCCGTGGCTCTGGACAGGCTCGATCAGCCGTAGCGGGCGGTTGCCGTGACGGGATTTCGGAGTTGTGCGGTCGGCTGGGGGCGGTTGAGTGCCGGGGTGGAGCTTCTGTTGACGAGATCGCGACACGGTGTGGTCTCGACAGGCTCGACCGAGCGAAGGTGAGCTCGACCGGCCCACCAGACGGGCTAGAACCATCCGGGTGGTCAGGACCGTGGAGAGCAGTTGCGGAATCAGTCCCAGTCGCGGTCCGCGCCCGGATCGAGCTCGTCGGGGCTGATTCCGGTGAGTGCGGACAGTTGCTCGACCAGTGCGCGCTGCACAAGCCGACGGAGGTCGGCCCGCGAGTCGGCGCGGTGTTCTAGCGGACGGCGGAACAGGATCACCTGGCCGTTCGCCCCGCCGTGTGCTGGGACGGCAGCTGCGAGCGGCACCAGCTCAGAGCGCCACGCGGCGAGGTTGCTCGGCACCTCCTCGAAACCGATGTCGACGCCAACCAGCGCGCGCGGGCACGCGTCCGATGTGCGGGCGACCGCATCGCGAAGGCAGTCGGTGAAGAAGTCGATGCCCCGGGTGGGACGGCGCAGCGGCACCGGCGAGCCGGTCAACGGGTTCGGCGCGGCCAGTGGCCCCCGCATCCCGCGTCCATGCCGTTCCCGCCGCTTCATGGCGGCCAGCCTAGGCGATCCTGGGGGCGACGGACTGCCGAGCGTGCCGGCCATCACAGCGACACCGCGGACGCCTCCCGCCTCCGGCCGGTGCACAGAGGTAACGTGACGCCGTGATCAATCGGCGTTGTTCCCGCTCCGCTTGCGCGGACGCAGCGGTGGCGACGCTGACCTTCGCTTACAGCGATTCGATGGCGGTGCTGGGTCCACTGGCGCTGCGCGCCGAGCCGGGCACTTACGACCTGTGCCGGGCGCATTCGGAACGGCTCAGCGTGCCGCGCGGCTGGGAGGTCGTCCGGCTGCCCGGCGACCTGGACAGCCCGCGCGCGTCCACCGATGACCTGATGGCTCTGGCCGACGCCGTCCGAAAGGTCGGCCTGGGCGAGAGCGTCCCGGCGCCTGAGCCGAATGTGAGCCGCCGCAAGGGTCACCTGGCGGTCCTCGCCGACCCGCAGTGAGCCGGCGCTAGCGCTAGGCTCGCAGGCGTGATCCAGCCACAGGTATTCAAAGCCAACGACATCCGCGGCCTCGTTTCCGGCGACCAACCGGAGTGGGACGCGACCGGCGCCCGCGCCATCGGGGCGGCCTTTGCGGTGGCCTTCGGATTGGCCGGTGCCGAGTTCGTTCTCGGCCGCGACATGCGTGCCGGCGGACGCGAGCTGAGTCTCGCCTTCGTCGAGGGTGCCCGCGAACAAGGCGCCAGTGTGATCGATGTCGGCCTGGCCAGCACCGATCAGCTGTGGTTCGCGTCAGGGTACACCCATCTTTCGGGCGTGCAGTTCACCGCTTCGCACAATCCGGCCGGCTACAACGGCATCAAATTCTGCCTGCCGGACGCGGCGCCGATCACGCCCGCACTGATGGCCCGGATCGTCGAACTCTCCAGCCAGGAGCTCGCGCCCGCAGCGACCCGCGGCGACTACCGCGAGCTCGATCTGCTCGCGGCCTACGCCGCCCACCTGCACTCGCTGGTCGACCTGTCCGGCAGCCGACGGCTCAAGGTGGTCGTGGACGCCGGCAATGGCATGGCCGGCTGGACCACCCCGGCAGTGCTCGGTCCGCTGAACGTCGAAGTCATCGGCCTGTTCACCGAGCTGGACGGCAGTTTCCCGAACCACCCGCCGAACCCGCTGGAGCCGGCGAACCTGCTGGACGCGCAGCGCGCTGTCCGCGCGCACGGTGCCGATCTGGCGCTGGTTTTCGACGGTGACGCCGACCGTTGCTTCATCATCGACGAGCGCGGTGAGGTGGTCAGCCCGTCCGTGGTGACGGCGCTGATCGCCAAGGCTGAGCTGGCCCGCGAGCCGGGGGCCACCATCGTGGTGAACACCATCACGTCCCGCGCGGTGGGCGAGGTGGTGGTCGCGGCCGGTGGCGAACTGGCGATCAGTGCGGTCGGGCACACGAAGATGAAGGCGCTGATGGCCCAGCACCGGGCCATCTTCGGCGGGGAGCACTCCGCGCACTATTACTTCCGCGACTTCTGGGGCGCGGACACCGGCATGCTCGCCGGGCTGCACGTGCTGGCGATGCTGGGCCGAAGCGGGGTGACCATGTCGGAACTGGTCGCCGGGCTGCCGCAGTACGCCGCGTCCGGTGAGATCAACACCTCAGTGGCCGATCCGGCGGCCATCTCCGCGGCGGTCGCGTCCGCTTTCACCGGACGGGGGGAGCTGAGCTTCACCGACGGTCTGCTGGTGACCGGGGACGGCTGGTGGCTGAGCGTGCGCGAGTCGAACACCGAACCGCTGCTGCGGCTCAATGTCGAGGCCAGGGACGAGGCGACCGTTGCGTCCCTGCGCGACGATGCCCTCGCGATCATTCGAAAGGACACAGCTGATGAGTGAACTGCCGGCAGAGGTGCTCGACCTCTTGGTCTGCCCGTCGTGCCACACCAAGCTGGCGCTCGACTACGAGGCGCGTGAACTGGTGTGCACCGGCGCCGAATGTGGCCTGGCCTATCCGATCCGGGACGGCATCCCGATCCTCCTGGTCGACGAAGCCCGCCGGCCTGGGAACCCGAGCAACTGACATGTCCGACTTCGACGATTCCCGGTTGGAGGATCGTGGCGCGTTGGCCGCGGCCGACCACCTGCTGCGCCCGCTCGCTGAAGCCGGTGCCCGGGTGCGTCGTGAGGCCGCGTCCGCGGAACTGCCGCTGAGCGGGCTGGACCTGGACGACCGGCCGCGGGCGATGATCATTTTCGGCCCGGAGGCCCGGTTGCTGCGCGCGGTGCTGGAGCCGATCTGCCCGGTGCCACTGGTGGCCTGGCCGCGGCTCGGGTTGCCCGGTTGGGTCGGCCCGCTGGACCTGGTCGTGGTCATGGGCGGCGGCGACAAGACCAGTCTGGCGGCCGCGTTCGAAGCCGTCCGGCGGGGCTGCCGACTGCTGGTGGTGAGCCCGCCGGATTCGCTGCTCGCGCGCCAGTCCGCGTCCGCTTCGACCACGTTGCTGCCGACCACCACCGGCGATCCGCTGGCTGCCGCGATCGTCGCGCTGGGTGCGCTGCACCGGCTCGGTCTCGGTCCGCAGGTGAACCCGGAGTCGGTGGCGAGCGCCATGGACCAGGTGGCGATGGACTGCTCGCTGACCATCGACGCCACCCAGAACCCGGCGAAAGCGGTCGCCCTCGAACTGGCGGACGCGCAACCCCTGGTCTGGGGCGGTTCGATCCTGGCCGCCCGCGCCAGCCGCCGGATCGCCGAGGCGCTGCGCTCAGCCAGTGGACGGGTGGTGCTGTCGGCGGACGCCGGCGCACTCGCCCCACTACTGGCCGAGGTTTCGCCGCGGGACCCGTTCGCCGACCCCTTCGAGGAAGCTGCCGCCACCCAGCGTCCGGGCCTCGTGCTGGTCGACGACGACCTGGACGACGAGCATGCGGCCGAGGAGCGCGATCGACTGCGCCGCTACGCGCTCGCTCAGGACGTACTGATCTCAACCTTGCACCACAACACCGGCACCGAGGTGGAGCGCTACGTCAGCGTGCTGCAGAAGGGCCTCTTCGCCGCCGCCTACCTGCAACTCGGCCTGGGCCGCGCCTGAACGGAACGGGGACGGTTCCTTTCTCGTTCAGGCGGAGTCCCAACCGTCATCCCGGTGTAAGCCGGGATCTCCGAGTCAGTCCGAGATCCCGGCCTACGCCGGGATGACGGGCTCATCCCAGT
>Ga0208823_1004179_pt1 | contig 9916 bp, 9 predicted proteins | sample AD_UKC075_MetaG_FD_184440 | JGI IMG/M metagenome (GOLD analysis project Ga0208823, IMG submission 184440) | Active sludge microbial communities of municipal wastewater-treating anaerobic digesters from USA - AD_UKC075_MetaG (SPAdes) (version 2) | ecosystem: Engineered > Bioreactor > Anaerobic >... | reverse complement strand
CGAACAGGACAGTGAAACGACTCTGCGCCGATGATAGTGCGGATTCCCGTGTGAAAGTAGGTCATCGTCAGGCTCTTACAGCCCTCAAAACCCCCCGGTCTCATGATCGGGGGGTTTTGTTTTTTGAAAGAAAGAATGAGCATAGTATCCGTCCGGTGACGCCATATTGAAGGCGACCTGAGAAGCGGGCATCGTGTCCACGATTGGAGGATCGTGGAGACGATGGAACAGTTTTCAAACTATGGCCGTAAGCAGCTGGCGAACCCATCTTGAAGACCGGCGGTCAAGCGGGAAGGATGGTGTCCACCTAAGCAGTGAAGTGGACACCATGGAAGACTCCAAGAAGATCTCGCGGCGGCGGTACGACGCGGAATTCAAGGCGCAGGTGCTGGCCGAGTGCGCCAGACCGGAAGCGTCGGTAGCGGCGGTGGCATTGGCCCACGGCATCAACGCCAACGTCGTGCACAAGTGGCGGCGCCTGGACGGGGGAGTGCAGCCGGCTGGCATCGCGCCGACGTTCGTGCCCGTGCCGCTGCCGGCGCCGGTATGCGATCAGATTGCCGACATCCGTGTCGAACTCCATCGCGGGCCGCTGCATGTGACGGTGAGCTGGCCGTTGGCGGGCGCCGGCCAGTGCGCGGCCTGGATGCGCGAGCTGCTGCGGTGATTCGCGTCGAGGCGATCTGGCTGGCGTGCGAGCCGCTGGACATGCGTGCGGGCACCGAGACGGCGCTGGCGCGGGTGGTGGCGGTGTTTGGCGAGGCCCGGCCACACCACGCGTACCTGTTTGCCAACAAGCGTGCCACGCGCCTGAAGGTGCTGGTGCATGACGGCATCGGGGTGTGGCTGGCGGCGCGGCGGCTCAATGCCGGGCGCTTCGTGTGGCCTGCAGGCGGCGCCCCGGTGGGCCTGAGTCGCGAGCAGCTCGATGCGCTGGTGCTGGGCCTGCCCTGGCAGCGCCTGGGCGATGCGGGGATCATTCGCGTGATCTGACAGATCAAGCAATCAGGCAAAGCGCCAATGCCCGAGGGTCGCCAATGGCGGCATGATTGCTGTCCATGATCTCGACGCAAGACCTGGACACGCTGGACGCGCAGCAAATGCGCGCGATGCTGGCGCGCCTGCAGGCCGAGGTTCTGCACAAGCAGGCGGTGATCGACAAGCTCACGCACGAGAACGCGGTGCTCAAGCGCCTGAAGTTCGCGGCGCAGTCCGAGCGGTTCAACGCCGAGCAGCGCGAGTTGCTCGACGAGACGCTGGATGCGGACCTGGAGGCCGTCTCGCGGGAGATCTAGGCGCTGGCGCCGGCCACGCCGGCCACGCCCGAGCGACGCCAGCCCAGACGCGCGGCGCTGCCGGCGGCCCTGCCACGCCGGGAGATCCGCCACGAACCCGAGAGCACCACCTGCGCCTGCGGCTGCCAGATGAAGCGCATTGGCGAGGACATCGCCGAGAAGCTGGACTACGTGCCCGGCGTGTTCACCGTGGAGCGCCACGTACGCGGCAAGTGGGCGTGCGCCAAGTGCGAGACGATCGTGCAGGCGCCGGTGGCCCCGCACGTGATCGACAAGGGAATCCCCACCACCGGGCTGCTGGCGCAGGTGCTGGTAGCCAAGTACGCGGATCACCTGCCCCTGTACCGACAGGAGGGCATCTACGCCCGCGCCGGCCTGGCGATCCCGCGCTCGCGCTGGCGCAGTGGGTCGGCGCCTGTGGCGTGCAACTGCAGCCGCTGGTGGAGGCCATGCGCCGGCAGCTGCGCGCGCAGCCGGTGCTGCACGCCGACGAGACGCCGGTGGCCATGCTCGATCCGGGCGCGGGAAAGACGCGCCGTGCCTACCTGTGGACCTACTGCAGCACGGCCTGGAGCCCGAACAGGTTGGTGGTGTTCGACTTCGCCGAGGGCCGCGCCGGTCGTTACCCCGCGCAGTTCCTGGGGCACCCGGGCGACAACGCCTGGCGCGGTGCCCTGGTCTGCGACGATTACTCGGGCTACAAGGCCTTGTTCGCCAGCGGCGTGACCGAGGCCGGCTGCCTGGCGCACGCGCGGCGCAAGTTCCACGAGCTGTGGGTCAACCACAAGAGCAAGGTGGGCGAGCAGGCCCTGGCGCTGTTCGCCCGCCTGTACGAGGTCGAGCGCGAGGTCGCGGACCTGGACGACCAGCAGCGAAGGCGCATCCGCCAGGACAAGGGCAAGCCCATTGCCGATGCCTTGCACGCCTGGATGTTGGCGCAGCGGCAGAAGGTGCCACCGGGATCGGCAACGGCCAAGGCAATCGACTACAGCCTTGGGCGTTGGGCGGCGTTGACGCGCTACCTGGGCGACGCCGGCCTGCCCGTCGACAACAACCGCGTCGAGAACCTGATCCGGCCCATCGCCATCGGGCGCAACAACTGGCTGTTCGCCGGCAGCCTGCGCGCGGGCCAACGCGCCGCCGCGGTCATGAGCCTGATCCACTCGGCGAGGCTCAATGGGCACGACCCCTACGCGTACCTGCGCGATGTACTCGAACGTCTGCCCACGCAACCGGCCAGTCGCATCGACGAACTGCTGCCGCATCGCTGGTCCGCCCCGACCCCTTGACCCGATGGTCCCGACCGCCGGGCGCGGTCAAGATGGGATCGCCGTCTGCTTACCTATGGCCGGCCGCGCCGGCGTGAGTACAGTAAGCGGCCAGCCAACACATGTTGACCCATACGCGAGCCGCGGGTAGTCCGGTTCAGCCCGCTGGCGACCAGCGGTGGGGAAGCAGATCTGCGATCTGACTGGCCCGCTGCGTGGGCAGCCGCTGCAATACGTCCCTGAGGTACTCGTAGGGATCGTGCCCGTTGAGCTTGGCCGTCTGGATCAAGCTGGTGATGGCGGCCGCCCGCTTGCCCGCCTCCAGCGTTCCCGCGAACAGCCAGTTCTTGCGCCCCGTCGCCCAGGGGCGTATCTGCTGCTCGTCGTGGTTGTTGTCGATGGGCAGGCGTGCATCGCCCAAGTCATTTCACGGGAATGGACAGAGATCTCTCCACAGGAACGGCAGTCACGCTGTTCTGGGGGGAGCCCTCAATGATCCGATCTGAATAACTCAAGTAGACCAAGGTGTTCCGCTTGGCATCGACCATTCGCACCACACGCAGTTTCTTGAACAGCACCGACATCCGCTCACTGAAAACCTCGTCCTGACGTTTGAGTGGTGCATTGAATTGGATGGGGCCTACCTGGCGGCATGCGATGGAGGCTTCTGCTTTGTCTTCTGCCAAACCGAGGGCACCAGATACACCTCCAGTCTTGGCCCGTGAAACATAACATGTCACGCCTTGCACCTGGGGATCATCGTAGGCTTCCACCACGATCTTGTGGTCCGGTCCGATCCATTTGAAGACGGTATCGACGGCTCCTACAGTTTCGGCTGCATAGGTGCACCCCAGCGCCATCAGGCCAGACAATGCCACAACGGCAGAGGTTTGATATCGAGTTGCCATGACTTTCTCCCATTTCAGGTTGTTATGCTGTGCGAGGAATTGTGCCTTGCACCTGCACACACGAGTACATCTATGGCAATGACAAATATGCCCATATCCCGGGCAGGGCAGGAGGATGGTGTTGCTTCAACGGATGCTGGATGCGGCTACACGGTGGTGTTGCGCAGCCAGGGCTGGACGTTTGGGGTGCAGCCGGAAGAGCCGATACTGCTGGGTGCGGAAACGGCGGGAGTAGAGTTGCCTAACTCCTGCAGAAATGGCACGTGTCGCACCTGCCTTTGCCAAATGCTGCAAGGCACTGTCCACTACCGCATTGATTGGCCTGGCGTCAGTGCAGAAGAAAAAGCCGATGGCTGGATACTGCCCTGTGTAGCCTACGCAACCACAGATCTGTTGCTGGACGTGCCTGCCGCATTGCGGGTGTAGTCAATGATGAGGGGACTCCGTCGTCCCCTGGTTGTCAGCTTGAGAGTCCGCCTTGGCTGATCCGCTGGGACAAGTGGGCCAGGGCTTCTTCAACCTGATCGACCAATATCAGGCACAGATCACCAGGCTCCAGTCGTTCCAGCGCCGCATCGATAGCCACAAATTCACCCCGTATCTCGTCAATACGCTTGGTTCGGGATGCTTGGGCCAGACCTTCGCGTAACAAGGCCATGACTTCGCCATCCCCACGGCCGCGCTGGGCCGCATCCTGGTAGAGGATCACGTCATCAAATGCGCCACCCAGAATCACTGTCTGGTCGCGGATATCGCTGTCGCGCCGGTCACCGGCTCCACTGATCACCACGGAGCGGCGTTTGCCCGGCATGGCGTCCACTGCGGCCACCAGGGCCCGCATTGCATCAGGGTTGTGGCCATAGTCGGCAATCACGGTGGCGCCGCGGTAATCCATCACATTGAACCTGCCGGGGGCGTTGTCCGCATCGTTGACGAAACTGGCCAGTCCCCGGCGGATGGTTTCCCAATGCAGCCCCACACCCCAGGCTGCGGCGACGGCTGCCATCGCGTTTTCCACTTGAAAGCCGATAGTGCCGTTGCGGGTGATGGGGATGTCGCGCAGCGGCAGGCGTTCGCGCCATGAACCTTCTGAAGCGACGATGGCATCGCCGTCCACATAGACGGTGCGTTTACCCTGGGCGCGGTGTGTGGCCATCAGAGGATGGTTGCGATCGGCTGCAAAGTAAATGACATGGCCCGGGCAGGTGCTTGACATACCAGCGACGATGGGATCAGCCGCATTCAGCACCGCATAGCCGTCGGTGGCCACGTTCTGCACAATCACCCGCTTGAGTACGGCCAGGTCGTCCACTGTGGTGATGTAGTTAAGGCCGAGGTGGTCCCCTGCGCCGACATTGGTGACCACCGCCACCTGGCAGCGGTCAAAACCCAGACCCTCGCGCAGCACACCGCCACGAGCCGTCTCCAGCACAGCGGCATCCACCTCGGGATGCAGCAGCACATTACGCGCACTGCGTGGGCCGCTGCAATCACCGCTGTCGATCTGTCGGCCATTGACGTACACCCCATCGGTGTTGGTCATGCCCACCCGCAGGCCGCTGGCGGCAAACAGGTGGCCAATGAGGCGTGCCGTGGTGGTCTTGCCATTGGTGCCGGTCACGGCTACCACGGGGATGCGGCCATCGTCACCATGGTTGAACAGTTCGTCTACCATGGCCTCGCCCACGGCACGCCCCTTGCCGAAGGATGGCGAGATATGCATACGCAAGCCAGGCGCTGCATTCACTTCCACGATGCCGCCGTGTTGTTCTTCCAGTGGCTGCAGCACGTTTTCACACACCACATCGACACCGCAGATGTGCAGGCCCACCATACGCGCCGCCGCGATGGCGCTGGCGGCCACATCGGGGTGAACGTCATCGGTCACATCGGTGGCAGTGCCGCCAGTGCTGAGGTTGGCATTGTTGCGCAGCACCACGCGTTCCCCAATGCCAGGCACCGAATCAGGTGTCATGCCCAGGGTGGACAACCGGGAAATGGCGATGTCGTCCAGCCGGATCTTGGTCAGCGACGTGGCATGGCCTTCACCACGGCGGGGGTCGGTGTTGAGCAGGTTCACCAACTCTCGCACCGTCTGTTCACCGTTGCCGATCACATGCGGAGGGTCACGCCGGGCGGCTGCCACCAGGCGATTGCCCACCACCAGCAGGCGAAAGTCGTGGCCCGGCAAATAACGCTCAACCATGACTTCGCCATAGTCTGCTGCCGCTTTATAGCCCAACTCCAACTGCTCCCGGTTGGTGATGTTCACCATCACGCCCTTGCCCTGGTTGCCATCCTGGGGCTTCACTACCACCGGCAGTCCGATATCGTTGGCAGCCTTCCAGGCGTCTTCCACGTCGGTGACCGGGCGGCCCATGGGCACCGGCACACCGGCGGCGTGCAGCAGTTTCTTGGTCAGGTCCTTGTCCTGGGCGATGGATTCAGCCACGGCGCTGGTGGAGTCCAGCTCGGCCGCCTGGATGCGGCGCTGGCGCGAGCCCCAGCCGAACTGCACCAGGCTGCCCTGCGTCAGGCGCCGCCAGGGGATGTTGCGCGCGGCTGCTGCCTCCACGATGGCACCGGTGCTCGGGCCCAGGCGCTCGCTTTCATCGGTGTCGCGCAGTGCCTCGATGGCAGCATGGATGTCGAAAGGACTGTCGTCCAGCGTGGCCTGCACCAGTTGCTGGGCCAGTTCGAAAGCCTGCCGGCCCACGGCCTCTTCGCTGTATTCCACCACCACCTGGTACACGCCCGGGTCCAGCGTGGCCGACAGCCGGCTGAAGGTGACGGGGCAGCCAGCCTGTGCCTGCAGTGCCAGGGCGGCTTTCTTGAGAATGTGCGCCAGGGTCAGCGGTGCGCCAGGGTGCAGTTCACCGATGGACGGGAACCGGGCTCGCAGTCGCTGCTCGAAGCCTGGCAGGTTGTCGATGGAGCTTTCCTGTTCGGTGCAGGTCACGATGGCTTCGATGGCCGTGTGACGACTCCAGAGGTTGGGCCCACGCAAAGCCCGGATACGTGAAACTTCCATCGCCAAATCTTTCTGGGGATTGTTCTTTTGCAAGGCCTCGGGCAGCGCTCAGCGCGCGCGCACCGGCTCGAAGGTTTCAATGCCGGCCACGATCAGGTCGGCCGAGATGTCCATGGCCCAGGCTGCGGCAATCGCGGCCAGCAGCGTTTCTTCGGAATGCACCACATCCGAGCCATGCCGCGATGCAATACGCGACACCGGGGTCAGGGGAATCTCCATGGTGCCGGTGGCCAGCACCACGTGGCCCTTACGGATGAAGACCGCACGGCCCTTGTCGGCGCAGTGCGCGGCAATGGTTTCCAGCGCCGGGTCCCGTCCGTACAGCACCACAGTGCCGTCGCATAAGGACGCCAGACCGGCAATTCGCACGTCCTCGGCGTTCAGCACCGCCACACCATCGGGCAGCACCACGTCCACCTGGGTACGCAAGACCCGCAGCATCTGGTCGGGTTGGGTAATGTCGAAGTCAGCCAGCGTGCTGGCACCCTCCATGTCGGTGACCACGCCCACCTGGCAGCGGTCATAGACCAGGCCATCCTGCAGGATGGTGCGGGCGCCGTTTTCCAGCACCACCGCCTGCACGTTCTGGTTCATCATCAGGCGGTGCGCAGCATCCCAATGGGTGCAATCCCCCGCTTGCACGCGGCGGCGGTCGAGGAACAGGCCGTCGCGGCAGGCCAACCCCACATGGCGGCCGTTCAGATGCAGCAGCCAGGCGATCATGCGGGCGATGGTCGCCGTGTCACGGGTGCCCGTGACGCCCACCACCGGGATTCGGCCGGGTTTGTCGTTTTCCTGTTCGGGGAAAAGATGCTCCACGATGGCCTGGCCCACCGGGCGCGGTGCACCTTCGGCGGGCTTCAGGTGCATCAGCAAGCCGGGCCCGGCGTTGACTTCCACAATGGCACCGCCCTGCGCCTGCAACGGCTTGCCGATGTCCTGCGCCACCATGTCGATGCCGGCGATGTCCAGCCCCACCACCCGGGCGGCCAGCTGGGCGGCGTAGGCCACCTCGGGGTGGACCTGGTCAGTGCAGTCCACTGACAGGTTACCGTTGCGCTGGATGGTGACCACTTGGCCGGCTGCCGGCACGGAATCGCCGCCCAATGACTGGCGTTGCAGCTCCAGTTGCAGCTTGGCATCGGTTTCCAGCACGATCACGTCCAGCGGGAATTCCTCCTCGGCGCCGCGCCGCGGGTCACTGTTGAGCTGGCTGTCGATCAGCTGCACCACCGTGGAGCGGCCATCTCCAGTGACAGTAATCACCTCGCCGCGAGCAGCCGCCACCACCTCGCCCCCCACCACCAACAGGCGGTGTTCCTGGCCAGGAATGAAACGTTCCACCATCACGTCGCTGCCTTCGGGCTCGGCTACGAGGAACGCTGCCATGATTTCTTCGCGTGTGCTCAACTCCAGCGACACACCGCGACCATGGTTGGCGTCCGAGGGTTTCACGGCTACCGGCATGCCGATATCCTGTGCGGCTTCCCAGGCCTCTTCGGGGCTGGCCACCACCTGGCCTTCGGGTACGGGCACGCCGCAGGACTTGAGCAGGCTCTTGGTCAGGTCCTTGTCGCGGGCGATGCCTTCGGCAATCGCGCTGGTCTTGTCGCTTTCGGCCGTCCAGATGCGGCGCTGGGCGGCGCCATACCCGAGCTGCACCAGATTGCCGTCATTCAGGCGGATGTGGGGAATGCGGCGGTCGGTGGCCGCGTCCACGATACACGCCGTGCTGGGGCCCAGGTAGCAGTCTTCCACCTCCTGCTTCACCGCCGCCACGGCGGCCGTCACGTCAAACGCTTCGTCGCGGATGGCCGCCATGATCAGGCGGTGCGCCTGGGCCAGGGCCGTGCGGGCCACCTGCTCGTCGCGGGCGCGGAACACCATGCGGTACACCCCGGTGCGCGAGGTGCTGCGTGTCTGGCCAAACCCCGTGGGCATGCCCGCCAGGTTGAGCAGCTCGATCACGATGTGCTCCAGCACATGGCCGGCCCAGGTGCCTTCCTCCAGCCGCTGCAGAAAGCCACCGCGCTCGCCTACACCGCAGTGGTGCTCTATCAACGCGGGCAGCAGGGTGGTCAGCCGGGTGTTGAAGCCGGGAATCTTGTTGGATGGGTAGTCCTCCAGTGCGCCGAGGTCCAGCCAGACTTCAAGGACGGAGCGGTAGGTCCAGACATTGGGGCCACGCAGGTAGTTGATGCGAAGCAGCTGGATATCGTTCAGGTTTTTCATGTTCCGAAGGGGCTCGGGGGTCAACGTAGAGGCGTTCGTTACCGTTGATTGTGCCTGTGTGGCAGGGGCTGCGCTCACAAAACCAGTGGGTTGGCAGCATGGGACCGCCTCCTTTTCAGCGAAAATCGCCCCCAACCGGGGTGTGGACTTACGCCTGTGGCCATGAGGCACCAAATCTAAATGCAACAACATCAAAATCCTGTGAAGAGCCTGGAGGCGGGTCTGCAAGAGCGCTTACAAACAGAGTTGTCTCCTGCGGAAAACGTGCTTGCCACATTCCCGGTTGACCTGAACGCGTCGCTGCACTTCGCGCAGGGGCAGGTGGCACTGACCGAGCGGCGCCTGCTGGCCTGTATGCCCGCCGGCCAGGCGTCCTCCGGCAGTACACCCTGGCAGTCCTGGGCACTCGACGGCGTGCTGGTGCTGCGCCAGTCAGATCATGGCGGCGTGGGCACCATCGAACTACACGACGCCCACCAGCGGCTGGCAGTGTGGCGCTACACCTTGCGCGCGCATGAAAAGGCACAGCAGTTGCTCCAGGCCTTTGAGCGGCAATCGGAAGCCATCCGCACCGGCCAGCAGCCCCTGCGCGATGAGCTGGACGGATCGGAAGACGATGAGGATTTCGGCAGTACCGACGGCCAGGCCAAGCCCTCTACCTGGGTGCTGTTGCGCCTGTGGCGCTTTGCCCATCCCTACCGTTTTCAGCTGCTGCTGGGTTTTGTGCTGACCCTCGCGGCTACGGCCGCTACGCTGGTGCCGCCCTACCTCACTATCCCGCTGATGGACGACATCCTGATCCCGTTCCAGAACGGACAGAAGATCGAGAACCGGCTGGTCTATATGTACCTGGGGGGCTTGCTGCTGGCGGCACTGGCCGCCTGGGGCCTGAACTGGGCGCGCACCTATGTGCTGGCGCTGGTGTCCGAGCGCATCGGTGCCGACCTGCGCACCACCACCTACGAACACCTGCTCAAGCTCTCGCTCGACTACTTCGGCAGCAAGCGCACCGGGGACCTGATGGCCCGCATCGGCTCGGAGACCGACCGCATCAATGTCTTCCTGTCGCTGCATGCGCTCGATTTCGCCACCGACGTGCTGATGATCGTGATGACCTCGGCCATCCTGTTCTCCATCAACCCCTGGCTGGCCCTGGTCACCCTGGTGCCGCTGCCCTTCATC
>Ga0208823_1004175_pt1 | contig 9919 bp, 7 predicted proteins | sample AD_UKC075_MetaG_FD_184440 | JGI IMG/M metagenome (GOLD analysis project Ga0208823, IMG submission 184440) | Active sludge microbial communities of municipal wastewater-treating anaerobic digesters from USA - AD_UKC075_MetaG (SPAdes) (version 2) | ecosystem: Engineered > Bioreactor > Anaerobic >... | reverse complement strand
GATAGGAGCGCAGCAGGGCCGTGAGATCCGCGTCCCCGTCAGCGACCGTCAACAACGACTCCCGAAGGCCGGTTTGGGCACCCGGAACCAGTGTGGACAAAACCTGCTCCTTTGCAGCGACTTGGTTCCGTCCACCCTATCCAGGCAACATGTGCGACATGGAGATCCACGCCACCAACGACTTCGCCGCTACCGTCGACGACGTCTTCGCCATGCTGACCGACCGGGTCTTCCTGCGGGCGGTCTGTCTGGCCAGCGAACCGCTCGACCACGAGGTGAGCGTGGACGGCCTGCGCACCCGGACCCGGCGGGTGATGCCGACCCCCTCGGTGGTCGGCCGGCTGACCGGGCCGACGATGGCTGTGATCGATGAGATCGCGTGGGACGCACCGCCTGTTTCTGGCGCCACCGCCGGCACCGCGCACATCACCGTTGAGGGCCTGCCAGCCGAGCTTGTCGGCAAGGTGCGGCTGGTCGGCGGCGGTAAGGGAGCGGTGCTCACCTACACCGGCGAGCTCACCGTGCGGGTGCCGGTGCTCGGCTCCAGCCTTGCCCGCCAGGCCGCACCGCTGCTGCTGGAGGCACTGGAGATCCAGCAGCGGGTCGGCGACGAGTTCCTCGCCCGCTGACCGCGTCCGATTCACTCCGCAGACACCGCGGAAGGGTATCGTCGCCTGCCAATAGCCTTTGGGTCCGAGCGAATACCGACAGTTGAGGACTTTCAATGGCGAAGGTGAGTTTTTACAGCGGCCAGCAACTCCCACTGGAGATGCACAAGGTGAGGATCATCCAGAAGCTCACTCTGCTGCCGATCGAGGAGCGCGGACGGGCGATAGCCGCTGCCGGCTACAACACCTTCCTGCTACAGAACGCCGACGTCTTCTTGGACATGCTCACCGACTCTGGTGTGAATGCCATGAGCGACCAGCAGCAGGCCGCGATGCTGATCGCGGACGACGCCTACGCCGGCTCAGCCACCTACACCCGGCTGTACAACAAGCTGGTCGAACTCTTCGGCATGGAGTACTTCCTGCCGGCGCACCAGGGTCGGGCGGCCGAACACATCCTCAGCCAGTCGCTGGTCAGGCCGGGCACCATCGTGCCGATGAACTGCCACTTCACCACGTCGAAGGCGCACGTCACTGCGGTCGGCGGTGAGGTGCTGGAGCTGATCACCGAGGAGGGTTTGCAGGTCACCTCCGACGAACTGTTCAAGGGCAACTTCGATGTGCCGGCACTGCGTGCGCTGATCGCCGACAAGGGTCCGGAGCGGATCGCCTACGTCCGTATCGAGGCCGGCACCAACCTGATCGGCGGGCAGCCGCTGAGCCTGGCGAACATCCGCGAGACCACCAATGTCTGCCGAGAGCACGGCATCCTCAGCGTGCTGGACGCGTCCCTGCTGGCCGACAACCTGCACTTCAACAAGACCCGCGAGCCCGAGTGCAGCGAAATGACTATCGCCGAGATCACCCGGGCGATCGCCGACTGCTTCGACATCATCTATTTCTCGGCTCGCAAGCTGGGCTTCGGCCGCGGCGGCGGCATCTGCATTCGCGACGAGGCGCTCTACAAGCAGATGCGCGGCCTGGTGCCGATGTACGAGGGCTTCCTCACCTACGGCGGCATGTCGGTGCGGGAGATGGAAGCGATCACCGTCGGTCTCGACGAGACCATGGACGAGGACATGATCAACCAGGGTCCCCAGTTCATCGAGCACATGGTGGCCGAACTGGACGCGCGCGGCATTCCGGTGATCACGCCCGCCGGCGGCCTGGGCGCCCACCTGGACGCCGGCCGGTTCCTGCCGCACGTTCGGCAGCAGGAGTACCCGGCCGGTGCGCTCGCGTCCGCGCTCTACCTTGCGTCTGGCGTGCGTGGCATGGAGCGGGGCACGCTCAGCGAGCAGCGGGACGCGGACGGGGTGGAGCCGTTGGCGAACATGGAGCTGGTGCGGCTCGCCCTGCCGCGCCGGGTCTTCACGCTCAGCCAGGTGAACTACGCGATCGACCGGATCGCGTGGCTCTACGACCATCGGGACCTGATCGGTGGCCTTCGGTTCATCGAGGAGCCGGAGATCCTGCGCTTCTTCTACGGCCGGCTCGAACCGATCGGCAGCTGGGTGGACGACCTGGTGGACGCTTTCCGGCGCGATCTGGGCGACAGCCTGTAGGCGGACGGTCGCGGCGGGCCGGTGCGACGGGTTATCGTCCCGGCATGACACATCGGGTGTTCCGGATGAGCTTCGCCAGCGTCTACCCGCTCTACGTCGACAAGGTGGAGCGCAAGGGCCGCACGGTCAAGGAACTCGATCAGGTGATCAGCTGGCTCACCGGGTACGACGCGGCCGAGCTGTTGCAGGTCATCGACACCCAGGTCGACCTGGAGACCTTCTTCGCCGAGGCACCGGCCTTCAATCCGAATGCCGCACTGATCACCGGGGTGATCTGCGGCTACCGGGTCGAGCAGATCGAAGACCCGCTGATGCAAAAGATCCGATACCTCGACAAGCTGGTCGACGAGCTCGCCAAGGGCAAGAAGATGGCCTCGATCCTGCGCGGCAGTGAGGTCAACGCCTAGCGAAGGGGCTTGATACCACTTTGGTATCATTGCGCCATGGCCATGACCCTACGCCTCACTGCTGAAGACGAACGAGTGCTTGCCCTGCTCGCCGAGTCCGAGGGTGTGAGCCGGCAGGAAGCAACCGTGCGCGCGATCCACGAGGCAGCGGCGCGACGGCTGCGCCGCGATCGCGTTGCTGAGTCGTCCGCCGCTGCTCGGGACCGCTACGCCGACCTGCTCGATCGTCTGGGCAAGTGATCGAGCACCTCTCCCTGGAGGACGTGCTGTTCCTGGTCGACGAACTGGGCGTCGGCCCCGTCCGCGACATCGGCTTGCTCGACTCCGCAGTCCATCGACCCGGGGCTACGGTCTTCGGCAACGAGGCTTATCCCGAGTTGGACGATAAGGCTGCGGTGCTGCTTGAGTCCCTGGTCCGGAATCGCGCACTGGCGGATGGGAACAGGCGGCTCGGCTGGCTCGCGATCGTCGTGTTCTACGGCCTCAACGACATTGCGCTGGACGCCCCGGACGATGCCGCCTACGATCTGGTGATCGCTGTGGCCAGCGGTGCCGCGAGCTACCCCGAAGTGGCTGCCCAACTCGCCGAATGGAAGCGGCGCACGGCGTAGCGACTATCAAAATGCGGGTTATCAGCGCCGATTCCGCCCGCGTAGCCCTCATTTCGATGCCCGATCAGTGGAAGTCGCGGGATTTGTGCGGCACCAGGACGGGCAGGTCTTCCAGCTGGTCGGCCAGCAGGTTGACCACGCCTTCGGGTGAGCGCTCCAGTTTGCCGCGAACCACCAGCGCGCGGGCCGAGCGCGCCACCCGGCGGTAGCGACCCCAGACGCCGACGGAACAGACCACGTTGAGCAGACCGAACTCGTCCTCGATGCTGACGAAGGTGATGCCGGACGCCGTTCCCGGCCGCTGCCGGTGCGTGACCAGCCCTCCCACCTGCACCCGGCGTCCCGGCTCAGCTGTGGCCAGCTCGGCAGTGCTGAGCACCCCGCGCGCGCTCAGTTCAGCGCGCAATTGCCCGATCGGGTGGTAGGTCGTACTCACCCCGGTCGCCCACAGGTCGTCGGCCAGCACCTCGGTCGGGGTCGGTTCGCCGAACAGCGGTGGTTGGGTCTCCACCAGCGTCCCGGGTAGCGAATCGGGCTGGTCCAGCGCGGCACTACCAGCCAGCCACAACGCCTGCCGCCGGGTCAGGCCCAGGCTGGCGAACGTATCGGCCGCGGCCAGCGCCTCCAATTGCTCGACCGCCAACCCGGTGCGTCGGACCAGGTCCGGCATCGAGGTGTAGGCACCGTGCACCTCCCTTTCAGTGACGATCCGGGTGGCCACGTCCTTGCCGATTCCCCGTACCTCGGCCAGGCCGAGCCGCACCGCGAAATTGGTGTCCCGGCGATGGGATACGGACTCGTCCGGCGCTGTGGGGTCGAACTCGCCGACCGGTGGCTGCTCCGGGTTCAGGCAGCTGGTTAGGCCAGTGGACGGGGTCTCGACAGGCTCGACCAGCCGAACACCGGAGAGTGGCTCGACCAGCCGAACACCGGAGAGTGGCTCCAGGCCGGCGTCCACGCCGGAGCGGGCCAGGTCGGGACGCAACACCTGGACGCCGTGGCGGCGCGCGTCCGAGGTCAGGGTGGACGCGGAATAGAAACCCATCGGCTGGGCGCGCAGCAACCCGGCGAGGAATGCCGCCGGGTAGTGCAGCTTGATCCAGCTGGACGCATAGACCAGCAGGGCGAAACTGAGCGAATGCGACTCGGCGAAACCGAAGTTCGCGAAGGCCTGAATCTGCGCGTAGATTTGGTCGGCGGCCTTGCCGGTCAGCCCGTTGCGGGCCATTCCCGCATAGAGCTTGGCCTTCAACGACTCGATCCGCTCCACCCCGCGCTTGGAACCCATCGCCCGGCGCAGCAGGTCGGCATCCTCACCGGAGCACTCCCCTACCGCCATCGCCATCTGCATCAGCTGCTCCTGGAAGACCGGCACCCCCAGCGTGCGGGCCAACACCGGTTCGAGCAGCGGGTGAGGGTAGGTGACCGGCTCGCGGCCCAGCTTCCGACGGACGAACGGATGCACCGCCCCGCCCTGGATCGGCCCTGGCCGGATCAGCGCGATCTGAATCACCAGGTCGTAGAACCGCCTGGGCTGCAGCCTGGGCAGCAGGCCCATCTGCGCGCGCGACTCCACCTGGAACACTCCGATCGAATCGGCCCGGCAGAGCATGTCGTAGACGCCCGGCTCCTCCTTGGGAATGGTCGCCAGCTCCCAGGCCTCACCGGTCGCGTCGCGGATCAGGTTGAAGCAGTGCTGAATGGCGGCCAGCATGCCCAGCCCGAGCAGGTCGAATTTCACCAGGCCCATCCAGGCGGCATCGTCCTTGTCCCACTGGATCACCGTCCGCTTTTCCATGCGGGCGTGCTCGATCGGCACCACCTCACCCACCGGACGCTCGGTGAGCACCATCCCTCCGGAATGGATGCCCAGGTGCCTAGGTGCCCCCATCAGCTGCTGGGCGAGCTCGAACACCGGCTCCGGCAGTTCGCGATTGGTTGCTTCCGCGGTTGTCAGCCAGCCCCAGCGTTCCACCTGGCGGGCGAAGGCGTCGCCCTGCCCGGGGCTGTAGCCCAGTGCCCTGCTGATGTCGCGGATCGCGTTCTTCGGCCGGTACTGGATCACATTGCAGACCTGCGCGGCCCGCTCGCGACCGTAGCGATCGAAGACCCACTGGATGATCTCCTCGCGCCGATCGGAGTCGAAGTCGACGTCGATGTCCGGCTCCTCGTCCCGCAGCGCGGAGAGGAAGCGTTCGAACGGTAGGTTGTAGGCGATCGAATCCACCGCGGTGATGTTCAGCAGGTAGCACACCGCGGAATTCGCCGCCGAGCCCCGTCCCTGGCAGAGGATGCCCAGCCGCCGGGCTTCGGCGACGATGTCGTGGACGATCAGGAAGTAGCCGGGAAAGTCCTTGGCCTCGATCACAGCCAGTTCCCGTTCGATCCGCTCCCGCTGCGGCTCGGTCAGCTTCGGGTAGCGCACCGGCACCGCCGTCCAGACCAGGTGCCGCAGCCAGCTCATCGGCGTGTGTCCTTCCGGCACGTCCTGCTTGGGCAGTGCCGGCTTGGCCCGGCGCAGCGGGAAGGCCAGCGCGTCGGCCAGACTGACGGTGCGCGCGACCGCGCCGGGATAGCGGACGAACCGGGCGGCCATCTCGTCGCCCGAGCGCAGGAACGCCGTTCCGGCGGCCGGCAGCCAGCCGTCGAGTTCGTCCAGGCTGCGATTGGCCCGCACCGCTGCCACCGCCTGGGCCAGCCGGTGCTGCGCCGGCGTGGCGAAGTGGACGTTGCCGGTGGCGATCGTCGGCAGCCCCCGATCGGCGGCCAGCGCGGCGAGTACGTCGTTGTGCGTCGAATCCAGCGGACGGCCGTGGTCGGTCAACTCGACGAACACCTGCTCTGCGCCGAACAGGTGCACCAGTTCTTCCAGTTCCGCGGCGGCGGCAGCCGGGCCGTCGTCGACCAGCGCCTGGCGGACGACACCCTTGCGGCAGCCGGTCAGCACCGCCCAGTGGCCCTCGGCCCGTTCGGCCAACTCGTCCAACTGGTAGTACGGCCGGCCTTTCTCCCCGCCGGCCAGTTGCGCTGCGGTGATCGCGGACGCCAGCCGGTGGTAGCCCTCCTCGCCGGCGGCCAGCACCAGCAGGTGGGTGCTCTCCGGATCGGCCTGCCCGGTGCGCGCCGCCGATTGCTCCAATGAGAGTTCGGCCCCGAACACCGTCTTCAGCTGCATGCTCTCCGCAGCCTCGGCGAAGCGGACGATGCCGTAGAACCCGTCGTGGTCGGTGACCGCAAGCGCGTGCAGCCCCAACCGTTCGGCCTCCTCGGCCAACTGCGCCGGCCCAGACGCCCCGTCGAGGAAGGAGAACGAAGAGTGGGCGTGCAGTTCGGCATACGGCACGCCGCCGTCGGGGCGGACGATCGGCGGCGGCACATAATGGCCACGCTTGTGCGAAGTCGGCACCTCGACCTGTCCGGCATCGGTCCTACCCGGGGCACTGAGCGTCCGTTCCAGCGTTCGCCAGGTCATCGGCGGGTTGTTGAACCCCATCAGTCGTACCTGGCCTCAGCCCACCAGCCACGCTCGTCCAGCAGCAACAACCAGGCCGTCCCGGAGCCGTCGACCACCTGGAACCGGTTGGCCACCCGATGCCGGTCGGCGTCCCAGGGCCGCTCGTCGATGGGCCAGGGACCGGCCCAGCCGATCACCGTCCGGCGGCCGCCCTCGACCTCAAGCGCGACCGGCGGGTCGGTCACCGCTCCCCTGCTGTTCAGTGCGACCGGGCGTCCGCTGCCGCCCAGTAGCCGGACCGGACGGGTCTCGCTGAAGACCGTGGCCGGTAGCGGGTCGGGCACCCGACCCGGCCAGGGCCGCTGCCTGGGCGCTTCCGACTGCGGCCGGTCGCTCCAGGGCACCAGCACCTGGCGTTCGGCCAACCAGCGGCCACCGCCGACCTCTGCGGTGAGCACTCCGGTGTGCCCCAACATGCCCTGCACCCTGGAAAGCACGTGGTGCACCCGCTCGTCCGGCCCGGACCCGAACAGCCCGGGCATGTGGAAGCCCTGCGCATCCACCGCGATCGGCTCCAGCAACAGGTTCACCACGCCACTGCCGAGCTGGCGTCCGGCTGCGGCCTGCAACTGCCAACGCACCCGGTCGATCACCGCGCCGGCGTCGAACACCCCGGCGGCCAGCCAGTTCCGAGCCACCAGTTCATCCCGCTCGCCGACCAGCTCCACCCGGAGCTCGGTACACACCAGCCCGACCGCGTTCAGCCCGGCGATGAAATCCTCGGCGGTGGCCCGAGCGCTGAACGCGACCTGTTCGACCAGGTTCAGGGCCGGCTCGAAGTGGAGCCGCCGGGTTAGTTCCGGGGGTGGCGTGCGGGGCTGGACGGTGCTGGGATCGAGGCCGGACGCGAAGGTGTGCAGCCGCAGCCCCTGGGTGCCGAAGCGGTCGCGCACCGAATCCGCGGACAGTACGGCGAAGTCGCCCAGGGTATGGACGCCGAGTCGCGGCAACAGGGTGGACAGGCCCTCATCGGCGAGCCGGCTGATCGGCAGCGGCGCCAGGAAGCCGGCCGATTCTCCGGCTGGGACGATCCGCACCGGATTGCCGGCGCGAGCGGCCTGGGCGGCGGCGAACCTGCCGTCGGCTATGCCGACCCGTCCGTCCGGGATGCCGAGCCTGGTCACCACGGCTTCCAGCAGGGTCTCGGCGGCCTCGGCCTCGCTGCCCAGGTAGTTGGCCAGCCCGCGGGCGCGGACGACGCACTGCCCCGGACGCAGCACCTGCACCCCCGGCGAAAGCTCCTCGATGCATGCCACCACCGGCTCGAACTCGCGGACGTCCCTGGCCTCGTCGGACGCGATCACCTGCAGCGTCGGGCAACGCGATTGGGCCTCGCGGCGACGTTGTCCGATCACTACGCCTTCGGCCACCGCCGCAGCCGAACAAGCGGTGATCCGGTTCGCCGCGACCGTGGCCAGCGGCACATCGATCGGCTGCCCCTCTGCCAGTGACCACGCACGCACCGACCAGGCCGGGAACCAGAGCACCAGGCAACGGGCCGGCTGCGCACCGCTCAGGATCGGCTGGGACTGGCCCGGCCGAGGTCGATCAGCTGACCTGGGAGTCATCAGCCGGCCGCTTTCAGCCTGACCGGAACGGGGGCGACTGGCGCCGCAAGGGCCAGCCGACCCTGGGGATCCGGTAACCGGAGCCGCACGCTGCGCACCCCTGCGAACCGTTTGGACGTGGCGGTGGCCACCACCTCCCGGCTGGTGAGGCAGCCGTGGCCAATCCCCAACCCGGCCCAGCGCGGCTCCGCCAGCTGCAGCCGAGCCTCGGCCCGCGGCCAGTCGCCGTGCACCAGCAGGACGCCGCCCCGGTCACGCAGCCGGGCGGTCAGCCGGGCGGCGTCGCCTTCGCGGACGCGGCCACCGGGCCGGACGGCGATCACCGGCAGCACCTCGGCCAGAGCCGCGGTCACGGCCAGCCACTGATCGCCCGGATCCGGCACCAGCACCAGCCGGTCGAGCGCGATCCCCGCGGCCTGGGCAGCCTCCACCCCGAACTCGGGCATACCGACCACACCGCACCATGAACCCGCCTGCGAAGGCTCGGACAGCAATGCGGTCAGCAGCGATCCGGCCACCCCGAGGCAGTAGGTGGCCCCCTGTTTGAGCCCAGCGTCCGGCAGGAGTTTGGCGAAAGCGTCCGGCACCGGAAGGCAACGCTCCGCCCGGCTGCGCGCCGGCGCCTCCGCCTGCGCCCGCAGACGCTGCAGGAGCGCCTCGCGAGTCGGGTCAATGGCCAGCGTCATTCAGCCATCGTCGAACGCTTGTTCTATTTTGTCAAGGTGCCGGAATTGGCCCTCATCTAGCCCAGATTCACCACTAGCTCGGAGAGATCCCGGCAAACGCCTGGATGACGGTGGCACAAGGCTCAGGCCTTCGCGACCCCGGCCAGCAGCAGCGCCTCGGCGAGGATCGCGTGTTCGAAAGTGCCCAGATGCAGGGATTCGTTCGGGCTGTGCGGGCTCGCGGTCGGGTCAAGCACACCAGTGACCAGAATCGCGGCTTCGGGGAATTCGGCGGCAAGTTCGGAGATGAACGGGATCGAGCCGCCCACACCGATGTCGACCGGCTCGGCGCCGAAGGCTGCGGCCAGCGCTGCCCGGCCGAGTTCGGTTGCCCAGCCTTCGGCAGCCAGGAAGCCCAGGCCGGCGTCGAGGTCGCTGAACTCCAGTTGCGCACCGAACGGCGCCCTGGCCAGCAGGTGCGCCTGGATCGCCGCATACGCCTCGTGCGGGTCCTGACCGGGCGCGACTCGCGCGCTCAGTACCACCGAGACCTCCGGGTGCAGGGTGTTGGACGCTTCGTCGACGGTTGCGTAGTCGATACCGGTTACGGTGATCGCCGGCTGGTTCCAGATACGGGCCAGCAGCTCTCCCCTGCCGATCGGCTGGGTTTGGGGCAGCAGTTCGGCCGATTCCCGCAATGCTGCTTCGGTGTGGGCCGGCGTCGCCGCGTCGCGGGTGGCCAGACCCTCGACGCAGACCGCGCCATCGGCGTCCCACAGGCTGTCGAGCAGCCGGATCGTGGCCAGCATCGCGTCCGGCACCGCCCCACCGAACATGCCCGAGTGCAGCGCGTGCACCAGCGTCCGCACCTTCAAGGTGAATCGGACGTTCCCGCGAAGCGAGACCGTGATGCCCGGGGTCTGCGCGTTCCAGTTGTCGGAGTCGGCCACCACGATCAGGTCGGCGGCCATCGCGTCCCGG
>Ga0208823_1004171_pt1 | contig 9924 bp, 8 predicted proteins | sample AD_UKC075_MetaG_FD_184440 | JGI IMG/M metagenome (GOLD analysis project Ga0208823, IMG submission 184440) | Active sludge microbial communities of municipal wastewater-treating anaerobic digesters from USA - AD_UKC075_MetaG (SPAdes) (version 2) | ecosystem: Engineered > Bioreactor > Anaerobic >... | reverse complement strand
CGCGAATGTCGTCGACCAGCCGCACCGTGAACCGCTCGTTGTGGATCGTCGCCAGCGTGGACGCCAGCATCTCCTTGGCCTTGAACAGGTGGTGCAGGTACGCCCGCGTGTAGTGCGCACACGTGTAGCAGTCGCAGCCGGCCTCCAAGGGCGCGAACGCCCGCCGGTTCGCGGCCGTGTTGACGTTGTAGCGCCCGTCGGCGGTGTAGATCGCGCCGTTGCGGGCGACCCGGCTGGGGTTCACGCAGTCGAACGTGTCCGCGCCGGCCTCGATGGCCGCGAAGAAGTCGTCCGGCTCGGAGATGCCGAGCAGGTGTCGCGGCTTGTCAGCGGGCAGTTCCTCGCAGCACCAGCCCACGATCCGCCCCAAGTTCTCCTTCTCGATGGCCCCGCCGAGGCCGAAGCCGTCGAAGCGGCGTCCGTCGACCTCCAACGCAGCCAGGCCGGACGCCGCGCGCCGCCGCAGGTCCTCGTACTGGGCCCCCTGGACCACCCCGAACAACGCCTGATACGGCTTCCCCACCCGGTCGCGAGTCAGCTCGCCGTGCGCCGCCAGGCAACGCGCAGCCCAGCGATGCGTCCGCTCGACGGACGCCTCCTGGTAAGCCCGGGAATCGGCCAGCGTCGTGAGCTCGTCGAAGGCGAACATGATGTCGGCGCCCAGCTCGTGTTGGACGCGCATGCTGACCTCGGGCGTGAACCGATGCAGCGACCCGTTCAGGAACGACTTGAACGTCACCCCGTCGTCGTCGACGTGGGCCATCCGCTCCTTGTTGGGCGCCACGATGTCGGACGCCGCGAGCCCGGCGGTGTCCATCGCGAGCACCTTCTTGAAGCCGACGCCCTGGCTCATCACCTGGAAGCCACCAGAGTCCGTGAACGTCGGGCCCGGCCAGTTCATGAACGCACCGAGCCCGCCCGCGGCGTCCACGATGTCGGAGCCCGGCTGCAGGTACAGGTGATAGGCATTCGAGAGCACCGCCTGGCCGCCCACGGCAGCGACCGCCTCCGGCACGACCGCCTTCACCGTCGCCTTGGTGCCGACGACGATGAACGCCGGTGTCTTGATCTCGCCGTGCGGGGTGGTGATGACGCCGGTCCGGCCGAGGGCGTCCGGCAGCGTGGATGCTACCGAGAAGCCGAACGGGCGGACGGCGTCCGAGTCAGCGGGCACCGAGGGCCTGCAGTTGGGCCAGCGCGACGACCCCGGCGGTCGACGTGCGCAGCACCCCGTCGCTGATCGACACCGGCACTCCCCCGGCGGCCGTCAGCGCCTCGAGCTCGTCGGGCGCGATGCCGCCCTCGGGGCCGATCACGATCATCACGTCGCCGGCCGCCGGCAACGCGACCGACGCCAGCGGCACGGACGCCTCCTCGTGCAGGATCAGCGTCAACGCCGTCTCGGGAATGCGCAGGGCCAGCTCACGCGTCGACATCGGCACGGTCACCACCGGCACCAGGAAGCGACGCGACTGCTTAGTGGCCTCCCGTGCCGTCGACCGCCACTTGGCCAGGTGCCGCTCGGCGCGATCCGGCACCCACTTCACGATCGAGCGCGCCGCCTGCCACGGCACCACCTCGTCGATGCCCATCTCGGTCATCACCTCGACGGCCAACTCGGCGCGGTCCCCCTTGGCGAGGGCCTGGGCGGCGATGTAGCGACGGTCGCGCGTCGGCGTCCGAAGAACTTCATCCACGCGCACGGACAACGACGCCCTCTCCGTCGCGAGCACCTCGCCGCGCACGGCCGTGCCGGCGCCGTCCGCCAGCAGGATGCGCTCCCCCACCGCGATCCGCCGGACGGCCACCGCGTGGCGTCCCTCGTCTCCGGACAGCGTGATCTCGTCGCCGACCGTCGGGTCGGAGAACTCTGCCAGGAACAGTGCCTCTGTCATGCCGTGAACGCGTCCTTGATTCGGTCGAACATGCCCTTGCGCGCGCGATCCACGCTCACCTCTGGACGGCTCTCCCCGCGCAGCTCGGCGAGCTGTCGAAGCAGGTCGCGCTGGGCGTCGTCCAGGTGTTTGGGGGTCTGCACCAGCAGCGTAACCCCGAGGTCGCCGCGTCCGCCCCCGCGCAGGCGCGGAACGCCGCGTCCGGCGACGACCAGCCGCGTCCCGGACTGGGTCGACGGCGGAACGTGCAGCTTCACCGTCGCGTCACCCGCCGCCGTCCCCTCACGCTCGGCCTCCAGCGTGGCGAGGTCGACCTCGGTGCCCAAGGCGGCCGCCGTCATCGGCACCTTGACGACCATCTCGAGGTTGTCGCCATCGCGGCGGAAGACGTCGTGCGGCTGAACCGAGATCTCGACGTAGAGGTCGCCCGCCGGCCCGCCGCCGGGACCCACCTCACCCTGCGAGTCCAGGTGGACGCGGTTGCCCGTCGACACCCCCGGCGGGATCTTGACGTTGATCGTCCTGGTGCTGCGGACGCGTCCCTCGCCGGAACATTCGCCACACGGGTGGGCGATGATCGTGCCGAAGCCGCGGCAGTTGGGGCACGGCTGCACGGTGCGGATGTCGCCCAGGAACGAGCGCTGGACGGTCGTCACGTCGCCTTGGCCGTGGCAGGTCGTGCACTGCACCGGCTGGCCGCCGTCCCCCGACCCGGACCCCTGGCAGGAGGGGCAGATCACCGCGGTGTCGACCGTGATCGGCTTCGTCACCCCGAACGCCGCCTCCGCCAGCGCCAGATTGAGCCGGACGAGGGCGTCCTGGCCCCGCCGGACGCGCGACCGCGGCCCGCGCGACGCGGACTGGCCGAACATCGCCCCGAACAGGTCGCCCATGTCGAAGCCCTGCGCGCCGCCGAAGCCGAAGCCGCCCATGCCGCCGCCCGAGCCCATCGGGTCGCCGCCGCGGTCGTAGATCGACTTCTTCTGCGGATCGTGCAGGACCTCGTAGGCCTCCTGGATCTGCTTGAACTTCTCCGCGGCGTCAGGGGCATCGCTGACGTCCGGGTGATACTTCATGGCGAGCTTGCGGTACGCCTTCTTGACCTCGTCGGCGGACGCGTCCCGCCCCACACCGAGGATCTCGTAGTAATCAGCGCTCACGCGTCATCCTTCTGCCAGGAACCGGCCGACATACCGCGCGACGGCGCGCACGGAAGCAATGGTGGAGGGGTAGTCCATCCGCGTGGGCCCGACCACTCCGAGCGTGGCCCACACGTCCTCGTCGAAGCCGTAGGCGCTCGCCACGACGGACGTCGCCTGCAGCGGCTCGTACGGGTTCTCGTGCCCGATCCGGACGGTCACATCGGACGCCGTCGTCGCCTCGCCGAGCAGGCGCAGCAGCACGACCTGCTCTTCCAGGGCCTCAAGCACGGGCTTCACGGTGGTCTCGAACTGGTCCCCGAATCGGGTCAGGTTCGGCACGCCACCCACCACGACCCGCGTGGACGGATCCGTCGCCATCAGGTCGAGCAGCGTCGCCACCAGGACGCCTCCGGCACCTTGGGCGTCCGGCGGCAGTTGTTCGAGCAGGACGCCGAGGCGATCGACGGCCTGTGCCGGGGTCAGTCCGAAGACGGCCTCGTTGACGCGGGCGCGGACCAGGGCGACGGCGTCCGAGGTCAGCCCGGTGAGTTCCATCGGACGCTGCTCGATGCGTCCGGAGGAGTTGACGACGATGACGAGCGCCCGATCGGACGACAGTTCGACGACCTCCACGTGCCGGATGGTGGCCGAGTTGAGGACCGGGTATTGCACGATCGCGACCTGATGCGTGACCTGCGCGAGCAGCCGGACCGTGCGACGCACCACATCGTCGAGGTCCAGGGCGCCTGCCATGAACGTCGAGATGGCGCGCTGCTCGGCCGGGCTCAGCGGCTTGACCTGGCCGAGGCGGTCGACGAAGAGCCGATAGCCCTTGTCGGTCGGGATGCGTCCGGCGCTGGTGTGCGGCTGGGCGATGTAGCCCTCTTCCTCGAGCACGGCCATGTCGTTGCGCACCGTCGCGGGCGAGACACCGAGCCGGTGCCGCTCCACCAGGGCGCGTGACCCCACGGGCTCGCGCGAGGACACGTAGTCGGTGATGATCGCGCGCAAGATCTCGAGCTTGCGGTCGTCCATCAGTCACCTCCTGGCACTCGCGGGTTCAGAGTGCCAGCGTACTGCACCGGGTTTCAGCGCTCGACACGACACCCTCTGGTCTTCACCCTCGGCGAGGACACCTTCCTCGACAAGGCGGTCCAGGCGATCGACGCCTTCGGAGCTACTGGCTTCGACCGTCGCTAGGAGCGTTGGCGCGGGGGCCTAGGGTTGGCGCTCATGGAGTTCTCTCTGGGTCCGTTCGAGCTCGTCGGCGACCGGGTGTGGCGCGCGGTGGCGGAGCCCGCGTCGGTCAACATCGGCCTGGTCGCCGGACGCGACGGCTGCGTCGTCATCGACACCGGCTCGACTCCCGCGCAGGGTCGCGAGATCAGGGACGCCGCCGCGCGCGTCGCCGGGTTCCCGGTCGTTGCCGCCGTCGTCACCCACGCCCACTACGACCACGCCTTCGGCCTCGCGGCCTTCGCCGATCTGCCCACGTACGCCCACGCAAGCGTGTGGCCGACCATCGAAGCCGAGGCGTCCGATGAGGAACTCGCCCACCTCGAACTGAAACGGACCGATCTCGCGGCAGCAACCCACCCCTTCAAACTCGCCGCACTGGTCGATCTGGGCGACCGCCACGTCGAGGTCGTGCACTTCGGCCCAGGCCATACCCCCGGGGACGCCGTCGCCCTCGTCCCGGACGCCCGGGTCGTCTTCGCCGGCGACCTCATCGAGAACCCCGCGCCGTACGCGAGCTCGGACTCAACCCTGTCCGGCTGGCCGCTGGCATTGGACGGCGTGCTAGGGACCCTCAGAGCCGACAGCGTCATCGTCGGTGGCCATGGCGACCCGGTCGACCGGGTGTTCGCCGTCAACCAGCGCGGGCAGTTGGCGGGGATCTACCTGCAACTGGAGTACCTCTTCCAGTGCGGGACCTCGCTCGCCCACGTGGTGGCCAAGGGCGATTGGCCGTTCCCGGACGACCACTTCGCGGGCGCCGTCGCCCGCGTGCACGCCGAGCTCAAAGCCAAGGGCAAGATCGGGCGTCCGCTCAAGGTCATTCACTGACCCGATCGAGTGGAGGCCGACCGACGACAAGCCGCCGCGTCGGCGTCCCCTCGGAGAAGCCAACGGGCGGATCCCACTCAACCGGCGGACCCCCATCGCCGTTCGTGGAGCCCCCCATCACCGTTGGCTGAGCTTGTCGAAGCCTCGCGCTTGAATGTGACGTCGGACGCCGCAGGCGTCAACTTCGGTTCGTGCCGAGCATGCCGTTCATCACACCGCTCACGATGCTGATGATGATCGAGCCGAAGAGCGCGGGCAGGAACCCGGCCACGGAGAAGCCCAGGCCGAAGGACTGGGCGATCACGGACGCCAGCAGCAGCAGGCCGGCGTTGATGACCAGCAGGAACAGCCCGAAGGTCACCATGATCAGGCAGCCCGTCAGCGCCTGAAGGATCGGCTTGACGAGCGTGTTCAGCACGCCGATGACGAGGGCCACTGCCACCAGGGTGACGAGTTTGTCGGTCACGGAGTTCCCCGTGACGGAGATGCCCTGGATCAGGAAGGCCGCCACCGCGACGGACACGGCGGTGACGAAGGTGCGCACCAGAAAGGTCATGTGGTCCAGGATGCCCCGCGTCGGCAGCAGCACACTCCTGGGAAACCCGCGGCGCCCCCGGGCACGTCATGACAGAAATTGAACGACTCCATGCGATTGTGACCGATTCCACCGTGGCGACCATTGACTTTCTGTGGTCACGTGTTGTTTTCTGTGGTCCAAGCTCGTTCGAGCGTCCAGAGTCACCTCACGTCAAGATCGGCCACTGCACATGACAACAGCCTCCACTGGTGTCCGCGCGAGCGACACCGCCCCGGGCTTGAACGCGCGCGCCCGCGTGCAGAAGTTCGGCACGTTCCTCTCCAACATGGTGATGCCCAACATCGGCGCCTTCATCGCCTGGGGCCTCATCACCTCCCTCTTCATCAAGGTCGGCTGGCTGAACCTGCTCGCCGGCGGCAACCTGCCCACCGATGGCTGGGTCGCCGCCCTAGGCGGTTGGGGCAGCCACCTGGTGGACGGCAAGGAAGTGGCGCACACGGGCATCGTCGGCCCGATGATCACCTACCTCCTGCCGGTCCTGATCGGCTACACCGGCGGCCGCATGACGTACACCGAGCGCGCGATGCGCGGCGGCGTGGTCGGCGCGATCGCGACCTTCGGCGTCATCGCCGGCACGTCAATCCCGATGTTCATGGGCGCCATGATCATGGGCCCGCTCGGCGGCTGGTCGATGAAGAAGATCGACTCCATCTGGGACGGCAAGATCAAGCCCGGCTTCGAGATGCTCGTCGACAACTTCTCCGCCGGCATCTGGGGGCTCATCCTCGCCGTGTTCGGCTTCTTCGCACTGTCCCCGATCGTCACCGCCGTCGCCACGGCTGCCGGCGCTGCGGTGGGCTTCCTCGTCAAGAGCGGCCTGCTGCCCCTGACGTCGATCTTCATCGAGCCTGCCAAGGTGCTGTTCCTCAACAACGCCATCAACCACGGCGTCCTGACCCCGCTCGGCCTCGCCGAGTCGCAGGCGACCGGACAGTCCATCCTGTTCCTGCTCGAGGCCAACCCCGGCCCCGGCCTGGGTCTGCTGCTGGCCTACATGTTCTTCGGCAAGGGCACGGCCAAGGCGTCGGCGTCCGGCGCCGCGATCATCCACTTCATCGGCGGCATCCACGAGATCTACTTCCCGTACGTGCTGATGAAGCCGATCATGATCCTCGCCACCATCGCGGGCGGCATGACCGGTGTCCTGATGAACGTCATGTTCAACGGCGGCCTCCGCGCTCCCGCGGCCCCCGGCTCGATCATCGCGGTCTACACCTCCAGCACGCCCCAGGGCATCCTCGGCGTGACGATCTCGTGGATCGCCGCAGCCGCCGTCGCCTTCGTCGTGGGCGCGTTCCTGCTGCGCATCAGCAAGGACGACTCCGAGGGTGACCTCAGCAAGGCCACGGCCGACATGGAGGCCCTCAAGGGCAAGAAGTCCTCGATCTCGTCCGCCCTCACCGGCGGCGTCGCGACCCTCACCCACCCGGTGAAGAACGTCGTCTTCGCGTGCGACGCCGGCATGGGCAGCTCGGCCATGGGCGCGTCCATCCTGCGCAAGAAGATCCACGACGCGGGCTTCAAGGACGTCAAGGTCGTCAACCAGGCGATCGCGAACCTGACCGACTCCTACGACATCATCGTCACGCACAAGGACCTCGCGACCCGCGCGGCTCCCCTCGTGCCCTCGGCGAAGATGTTCACGGTCGACAACTTCATGGGCAGCCCGGTCTACGACGACGTCGTGGCCGCGGTCCAGGCCGTGAACTCGGCTCCGGTCGAGGCCGCGCCCGCGGCGTCCGCTGCGCCCAAGACGAAGAAGTCGCTGGACGCGGGCATCCTGCCGCGCGAGGCCGTCAAGCTCGGCCAGATCGCCGTCAGCAAGGACGACGCCATCCGCCAGGCCGGCAGCCTGCTGGTCGCTCTGGGCGCCTCGGACCCGAGCTACACCGACGGCATGCTCGCTCGTGAGCAGCAGGTCAGCACGTTCATGGGCAACGGCGTCGCGATCCCCCACGGCACCAACGAGTCCCGTGGCGCGATCAAGAAGACGCAGCTCGCCTTCCTCCAGTTCCCCCAGGGCATCGACTGGAACGGCAAGACCTGCTATGTGGCGATCCCCATCGCCTCGAACAGCAACGAGCACGTCGGCATCCTGTCCGCTCTCGCCGGCGTTCTCGCCGACAAGGACAAGGCTCAGCGTCTCGCGACGACCACGAGCGTCGACGAGGTTCTCGACCTGCTGACGCCCGAGGACTGACCCTCAACACCGAAGCGGGCCAGGGGAACACTCCCCCTGGCCCGCTTTGCGTTCGGTGTCAGACGCGGACGACATCGGGCCCTTGGGCGGACAGCTTCTCGGCCGTCTCCTCGTCCAGGCCGGTGTCCGTCACGATCGTGTCGAGCTGGGCGACGTCGCCGAACTTGCAGAACTGGACCGCGCCGACCTTGCTGTGATCGGTGAGCAGTACGACCCGACGGGACGCCGCGATCATCGCTTCCTTGGTCTTCGACTCGTCGGGATTGGGGGTGGTGAGCCCGTGCTCGACGGTGAGCCCGTTGGTGCCGATGAAGGCGACGTCGATCACCAGATCCCGGAGGGCCGCGCTGGCCCAGCCACCCACGGCGGCCGCCGTGCGTGCCCGGACGCGTCCGCCGAGAAGGTAGAAGTCAACCTTCGGCAAGGCGGAGAGCAGCCCGGCCGCGGGGATCGAGTTGGTGACCACCGTCAGGGCGCGGTCTTGGGGCAGCAGGCGCGCCAGGGCCATGGCCGTGGTGCCCGAATCAATCAAGACCGAGCCGCCGTCGGGCAGAAGCGCGGTCGCGGCCCTGCCGATGCGCTCCTTTTCGGCGGAGAACCGCTCGCCGCGGACCGTCAGCGTCGGCTCGTAGCCGAGACGTTCGACGTGGATCGCGCCGCCGTGCACGCGCCGCACCAGCCCCTGACGGACCAGTTTGGTGAGATCGCGACGGATGGTCTCGGTGGTGACGTCGAGCTCCTCGGCGAGCGTCGTGACCTCGACCCGTCCGCGGGTGGCGACCAGTTCGAGAATGCGGTGGTGCCGCTCCTGGGGGTAGAGCTTTGCATCCGCCGCGAGGACGGCGTCAGTGACCATACGGGCCAATATAGCGACGGACCCACAGGCTCGTAACCATCCGGACGTGGGATTGTGATTGGTTCGGTGGCCGAAGTGCCGTTAGGAATCAGTTTCGAGGTGGTCTTCGGTGACGAAGTCGATCAGCCGCTCCACCGAGCGGAGCAGTCCGGGATCCAGGTCCCGCCACGACTCGACGCGTCGAAGAATCTGCTTCCACGCGGTGGCGACGTCGGCCTGCGTGGCATGCGGCCAGCCCAGGGCCGAGCAGATGCCCGACTTGTAGTCGCTGCTTTTGGGGATCTGCGGCCAGGCGGCCAGCCCCAGTCGACCGGGGCGGACGGCCGTCCAGATGTCGATGAAGTCATGCCCCGTGACGAGCACGTGATCGTCGGTCACGGACGCCACGATCCGCGACTCCTTGGACCCGGGCACGAGGTGGTCAACGAGGACGCCGAGGCGGCGTCCCGGGCCGGGGGCAAACTCGCGGACGATCCCCGGAAGGTCATCAATGCCCCCGAGGTACTCGACCACCACGCCGACGTGCCGCAGGTCGGCACCCCACACCTTCTCAACCAACTCGGCGTCGTGTCGGCCCTCGACGTAGATCCGGGACGGCAGGGCGACTTTGGCGGGCGCGACCGGACCAACCCGCGAGCCGGACGCCGTGTGCGTGCGGGCGTACTCCTGCGCACGGTCGCGGGCGGTCGCCACCCGCGCCGGCGGCTTCAGGTCGATGGGTGACCCGTCCAGCCAGAAGTTGGGTCCGAAGGGGAACGATCGGCGCTTGCCGCGTCGGTCCTCGAGCACGACCAGACCGTTCTCCCAGCCGACCACCGCTCCCACGAAGCCCGAGATCGGGTCTTCCAGCACCAAGTCGCGGGTCACCGGGGTCGGCACCGCCGGTCGCCGCCTGGCCTGCTGCCAGCCCTTGGCCAGCACGTCGTCTGCGTAGCGATCCACTCGGGCGAGACTAGCCAGCGCCCTGGCGCGCCGCGAGGCGGCTCACCGGGCGCGGGCCACGTGCCCCTCGTCCCAGACCGGTTCGGACGCCTCGTAGACGCCGCCGTCCAGGCCGAACCCGCGGGCGAACCAGCGGTCGTGGGTCACGGCGATCACCGTCCCATCGAAGGCCGCCAGGCCGTGTTCGAGGGCCTCCGCGGACTCGATGTCGAGGTTGTCGGTGG
>Ga0208823_1004170_pt1 | contig 9924 bp, 7 predicted proteins | sample AD_UKC075_MetaG_FD_184440 | JGI IMG/M metagenome (GOLD analysis project Ga0208823, IMG submission 184440) | Active sludge microbial communities of municipal wastewater-treating anaerobic digesters from USA - AD_UKC075_MetaG (SPAdes) (version 2) | ecosystem: Engineered > Bioreactor > Anaerobic >... | reverse complement strand
ATATTATTACCGTATACAACAAGCGTATAGGTCGCTGGTTGTCCCCGATGTTGCTGAGACCCAATTAATGCCATCATCCTCTGAGGTGTATATCCTTCCGTGGTTACCGACTACCATAATGATCTGACCGTCAAGACTACAGAACATGTCGTTCATTTTGTAGTTGGAACTTGAAGGTAAAGATTTTAGTGTCCAGTTGACTCCATCCTTGGAGTAACCCACCAATCCATTTTGACGGTCATTTCTAGTAGAGCTATCGGTAAAGCTGCTTAATCCGTCGTTGAACAAAGCCACAAACTGGCTGTTAGAGTGGACTATATCGGTTAGGCTGTACTCAGTTGTCCTTTTTGACCCTATAGTATAGTTTTGTGACCAGTCATTTGTGTTGGACGATAGCAACATATTTCGATGGTATCCGCCCGTTATAATCTTGCTGTCGCTGCAGGCCACAGATAATAAACTTGCCCCGGTAGCATGGTTGTTAGTACCAGATAGATCCAGCCACTCGACCACCTGCTGGTTATTGTCGAGATCAAGTTCAGAGGCATCCAGCCATAATACCAGACTATCCCGGGAAACTTCCGATGGGAAAGAATCCAGGGTCAGGTTTTTCAGGGATTGATCGCTGCCTGGATAGATAAGATTATCCATCTCCTCACCATTCAGTTCAGACAGGCCAAGATTATATTTATCTGATAAGTATTTTTGAATCAAGTCAAAATCAGAAGCATAGCGTCTAGGGTCAGTATCGTCAGTGAAAAGAGCCCGGTCATGGTTGACAGCAGCATCAAATATCAAGACCTCAGCAATTAAGCCACCATAACTCATAGGGGAAGAATACCTGCTTAACGAATCGCTTCCCAACTGGGCAGGAAAATCTGAGGCAGTATTGATGGTTCCTGCAATATTTGGACTTTGGGGTACAGAACCATTTAGATAGAGTTCATAGCTGTTGAATTCTGCGGAAGTGGAACGGCATACCAGGAGTGAAGGGCTATTGCCCGCGCTATTATCTATAGTAAGATTTGAGGTAAAACCAATCCCACTACCCTGTTCCACTCTGAGTTTATTGGCATCAGTCCTTATGTTAAAGCGACCACCATCGATAGTCCCAAATGGAGAACCCCAGGAAATAAGATTAGCAGTGAAACTGTCTGGAGAACTTTGAGGACGAACCACCATAAAGATAGTTCGGGAGGTACTGCATATAACCGGCGCAGTCAGGGTACTTAAATAATCACCATCGCCGGAGAACTCAACGGCATTCTTGTTGTTTATTGATCCTTTCGCTATACGGGGGTAAGTGTGTTTTTTTGTCCAGGTACGACCATCTGCAGACGTGAGTATGATACCCCCATCTCCAACACTAATATAGCTATTATGAGCAGAGGAATAGGATACAGAATTAAGATCCATATTGGTGGGTGATGATTCTTTGGTCCAATTCAAGCCGTCAGGAGAAGTAAGGATTGTTCCATGGTCGCCGACCACTACGAATTGATCATCAGTTCTGATAATGCTGTTTAGGTTGCGATTAGTTGTGCCGTGATCGATTTTTTGCCATGACTCACCATATAGCCATGCATATATACTGCCATTGTTGCCTACCGCAATAAAGCGGGTATCTTCTTCTCCACGACTAAAATAGGCTATTTTATTTACTGGTTGATCTATTACTGAAGCGGTATTTTTTGATATCCACTGCTTGGCATTCGAGGATATCAGAACATTGCCGTTTGCTTGGATAACTATTGCTCGAGGCAAATGGATCGGCAGCAGGCAAGAAACCTGTTCCAAACCAGTAGTCAACGTAATCGTATAAGGACTGTTCAAGTTGGTAAAACGGTTGTGATCAGTAGGCAGGATAAAAGAGGCAGTGGAGGAGTCGGTTACTGTATAGCCAGTACAATAACTGGTTACATCCTGGTCGTTTTTATCTACTATCTTCAATTTCGTTTTGCTGGTGTCTATAAAATTAGTATTATGACCGATAATTGTGATTTTAGCCTCATCAGTAGAATACCCTTCATAGCGTGAACCGGCATTAATCCCAATATTAGGTACCGGGGCTAAAAAGCGTATCAGATCGGCTTTTTTTATGGTCATTCCAGGAACAGGGATCTCGGCTCCAAAGAGCACCGGGAAATATTTATCAGGTAAATAGGTGCCATCCGCAAACAGAACACCGCCTTTAGTAGCAGCAACCACTTCGATTTCTTCCTGACCACCGAATAACTGGGCAGCGATAGTATTGGACAAGTTGGTCACCTGGAGACTTTGGGACATAAGCGGGAAAATAGCCATTAATACCAAGCCTAAGATAACCAGGGATACTAAAATTTCGACCAGTGTCATAGCGGTTTGTTCAGTCAATACTCTAGATCTGAACATATCTGTCACCAACCTAATATTACTCATATGTGAACCTGATCAGCAGTTCGTCTTCTGCTAAGTCGTCAGCATTGCTGGGAGCTGGTATAAGAAGACCCTTTTGGAGCAGCTTTTGCAAACGAAAATCCCTGCTGGTATTGGTTATACCCAACCAGTCTGCAGCTTTACTCAAAGTATGCGGTTCCATGCCGATTATCAGGACATCTTCACCATCAGGTTCTCTAAAATAGAAAGTCCTACCTCGAATATTGTCGTCATCATTTTCGCTGTCATCAAACAAGGAACCACGTACTGTGACTCCGGCAAACCGAACTATGCCATAACGGGCATCCAAGTCGACTTTATCACGGACGTCTTTATTATTCTTAACTTTTTGATAAACAATCTGGCCGGGGATACCTTTTCCCTCTGGGAGATTTAAGATAAGTGTCCCATATCGTCCGTCTCCTATGGTAATGTTCTTCATAAACCATATTTGTTCAGCTGTAACTATATGGGCATAAACCCTATCATAGCCGGGTATCAAATGCATAGTCCGACCATAAAGATCGACAGGGCAGTTGTAGATAATTTTTTTAGCCTGATATCCAATGAGGTTAACCCTGTGGCCATTATATCGAGTGTCTTTATCAAGATACAAAGGATTATTCGACTCTGAGGTATTTACAGTGACCACTCCATCGCTGTAATGGTAGGAAGAGTAGTAGTTAACGCGATTTTTTCTTTTGCTATAGTTGTAATTTGGGTCTAAGTTGGGCTGAATAGTATCATTTTTGACCCATAGCGAAGGAGTGGAGGTTACGCTGTACACTGGTTCAGAAATCGCCTGGACCTGTGCAGTTTTACCCTTCACCGTAGCTTTAGAAATTATTGTGCAGATACCGGTGGAAGAGTCATAGGTCTGGGTAGTTTCAATGAATTTGTCTTTTGTTGATTCAGATGCATTTGATTTAACGAACTCGTTGGTGGAATCGTCGTAACGGGTGTAAAAGTGGGCGGAAGTAGTCACGTTATTGGGGTCAGCGTACCACTCTTCGGTCCAAGCCGAGATTGTGGCGTCGACTGCCGAACGCGCTAAATATTTGGCTTGAAGCTGAGGGTTCAATATGGCAGCTTGTTTGAGAGAACTTTGACTGGCAGTCCAAGCGGCTGTACCTAATATGCTTAAAACAATTAAAAGCATTAACACTAACGGAAGTGCAATTCCTCTTTGATCGTATGTCGATATGTAAAATTCTTTTATTGAACTAAAAAGCTCGTTATATCGAGACATTACACTTCTCCCCAAAATCTAAATAAATACAGGCAGAGTCTGATTATGGACTTAAGCAACAAGTTTTACTCCTCTGATATGCCTATGAAATAATACTACCATAGTATTCAAGAAATAAATAGTCTAATTTATAAAAATTTCCATTATTCAAGGAGGAACATGGGAACCGGGCGCGAATACAATACAAAAATTTACAAGGATGTAAAAAATAATGAAGTTATCTTCCTGCAATTGTTGCCCGCATAAGATGGGAGCACCAGATGGTTTTGCTTTAATCGAAGTAGTAGTTTCTCTCTTCCTGGTGTACTTGATAGTCGGTTTGCTCTTAAACGTGGTAACCGCAGGGATGGCTGGATTGAGCTCTTCCCAGCGGCAGACTATCGCTTGGGCTTATGGTTCGTCCCTATTAGAAGAAATGAAGGCCCACCCGGAACGCTTCGTCATACCAGGGGGGACCAGTACTTTTAACAGCCGAGATGCAGTGTTTGGCACCGTTCCGCCTGAAGGTATGACGGCAGAATTGGAAGTTCAACCTATGAGCAATGTACCTGGAGTCTATCGGGTCACAGTACATATCTTCGCTGACCAAGGTGAAAGTCCATGGGAAGAATACCTGCTGGGTTTTATCCGTATGAGTCCCGAATTACTTTAAAACAAATCTGTGCTGATGAAAAGGGTGTACTACTGGTAGATCTGCTAGCCAGCCTGGCTTTAGGGTTAGCAGTTCTGACTCTGGTGGTTAATATACTGGTGGTTATGCAGACCAGCAACCGGCAGCTGTCTGATCATGCGGAGCTGCTGTATGCAGGACAGGTAGTTCAGCAGGTTTTACAGAACGAAGTACGCAATGCGCTGGAAGTAAAGGTGATCAATGGGGGACAAACACTGCTGGTCACTAATGCTACGGGCGGAGTGACTAGCTTCTACAGTAGCGGAAGTAATTTCTACCGTTATTATATTACCGCCAGTCCGATAGCGGAAAACGTGAAGTCATTGCACTTTTATCAGAAAGATTCATGCTTATGGGTGAATATTGATCTGCAAAAAGGTAGGGAGCAACTGCAAATCAGTTTTGCCTGCGCCCTACGCTGTGAGTAGTATATTTTCACGCAGATTTTCGCAGATATCCGCTTGATTGTAATGACAAATCGGGAATCCATTTTATCTATGGCAGAGGCGGTTTCGTTAGGCAGAGAATTATGGACAAATTAAGATGCCAGAATGGATATACGTTAGTATTGGTCATGGTATTCCTGTCCATGGTTACCATAGTGGTTCTCTCCATGCTGGATACATGGGTTATGGAGACATTGATCAGCCGCAACAGCCGGGATGCGGAACAGGCTTTCCAATTGGCTGAAGGAGCCGTATTTCTAGGGGTGGAACAGAGCTATCAGGTGCTGTTACAGAATTATAGCACGGTGGAAACTCTTCCGGTCCGCATTGAACTGGCGGAAACCACCTTTACGGACAGTGTTAAAGGGCAAAGGGTACAAATGCAGGTAAGTCATCCCACGCTGATCGAACAGCGCAGTGACTATTGTATCTATGAAATAAAAGGCCAGGGGGTTTGCTCCCCAGCTAAATACAAGCTAATAGTTCAGGTGCGTTTTGATTACCTTGAGTATCATTTCCTACAGTATGATACAGATGGATCAGTGGTCGGTATGGCTTTTAGCCACCGGGACTTTCTGGACCGGGGCAAAGTCATAAAGATGGAAAGAGCGCTGCAGCCTTAAGCTAAACTACTCGACCCTGTGGCTTAACTCCTTGAGCCTGCAGTTCATAAATAAAAAGCGTCTTTTTTAGGGAAATCAGAATTGGCTTAGCTGGGTCCTCGGGAACAATGCCATCAGTTTCATACCAGATGGTAATGTCATCAAGTTGAGTGGAGGTATAGGACTCCCGTTCATCGGGGTGAGGCTTGCCCAGCTGTACCACTGGCTGGCGGCGGAATCCCTGGGGTGCCTGGCAGCTGCGATTGCAGACAAGTATGGTTTCCAAATATATACGGATATGACGTCCTTTGTCATTTATATAGCGGCGAGCTTCGTTAGTTACGGCAAACATGGGGATCACCTGCTTTGTATGTCTAACATCCCCATGATAACTACTCTTTTAACTAAATACAAGCGGCAACGCCAGGCCTTATAAGTCGTCAATATTATTTTTGTAATAATGCCCTTTCAGGCAGGATTTTAGGAAAGTATGTCGAATAGCGATTATTTGTATGTGTGGTTTTTGTGTCAATTTATGGCAATAAATTCATGGGGAGGTAAGAGTACTTATGAGTTGGAGGAAGCTGGGGGTTCTCCTGTTGGTGTTGATTTTTGCAGCTACCATGGTAGTGGGCTGTGGAGGCTCTCAGGATAATGATTCTCAGGCACCAGATCAGGCTCAACAAGAGGAATTTAAGGTTGGTTTTATCTACATTGGCGCTCCTGGTGATGCAGGATGGACTTTTGCCCATGATGAAGGAAGAAAGTATCTGGAAGAGCAGATTCCTGGTATAACCACCGTTACCCTGGAGAATGTCTCCGAGGGAGCGGATGCGGAACGCTACATGGAGCAGCTGGTTCAGGAAGGATGCAATGTAGTAGTGGCGAACAGCTTTGGCTATGGTGATCCTATGATGGAAGTAGCCAAGCGCTATCCCGATGTTACTTTCCTGCACTGTTCAGGACTGAATACTGCGGATAACCTTTCTACATATTTCGGTCGTATTTATCAGGCCCGCTATTTGAGCGGTATGGTGGCAGGCGCCATGACCCAGGCCAACAAAATTGGCTATGCGGCTGCCTATCCAATTCCCGAAGTTATTCGTGGTATCAACGCTTTCACCCTGGGTGTGCAAGCTGTTGTTCTAGGGCAGCTCCCGCCGGAAAAGGCAGTCCCATAATTCCCGGCCCCATGCTGACAACTATAACATCAGGCTGAAAGACCGCCCGGGCAGCCAGTAAACCAGAATAAATATTAACCGCCTCCACATCCCCGCCAAAGGCGTGCCCCACCGTAACCGTTCCCTGCAGCAGGCCCTCTTTTACCAGCCATTCCACCGTCCGGCTGAATTTTAATGGCAGAGCCGCTCCGTCCGTCATTATGTAAGCGGTTTTCAGGCCGGCATGATGCAGTTCCACCGCCAGGGGTCCCAGCATGGAATGCAGAGTAGCGGCCAGCACCGGCCTTAGGATAGGTGCTGGCCGTCATATGGTTGCAGTGAGTCCACAGCATATTTAAATATACATTTTGCAATGCGGTAGTTACATCTGTTGCCGTCCATCCGCTAGGGCAGTTGGTGGGATCATAAAGGTAAACTTTATCCATAGCAAAGTTCGGGCTGTCGGCAATATTACCCTGGGAGGAGAAATATTTGGTCAAGACTGGCATCAAGGTAACCTGCACCTGAACCGGCCAATCCACAGTGTCGGCATCCAATTGAAATATGGCCGCATTGTGCAAGGAAATAGGAGTGCAATAAGCGTTGATAATTTCTATTAACTGGCTTGGCTTATCGGCAAAGACCCGTCCTACAGCCGCATCCAGTCTAGGCTGCTTGATATTGTCGGGATCAACGTTGTCATAACTTCCATAAGGGACATCCGTCATGATCATTCCCCTATCGGAGTCAACAATGGTGGGGTTTTGTCCGCCCCCGGACATATCATCATAATATTCTTCTTCCCAACGTCTGCCATCACCATCTATGTTAAGGGTGGGATCAATACGTCGGAAAAAGGGTACCACCTGATCATCTCCGATGATAGCTATGTTTTTGATGCTCTTCTGCCTGGATATATCACCTATAAAGCTGTCAATAAGCTCTCCCGCCAGAGAACGATCAGCGGGGTTTTCATAATTCAGGGATTCATAGCTTCTGTAGCCGTTTTCTATATGAATTTCTTGACTTAAATTATAGACCACCCCATTGTAATCCCTGGCATAACTAGCCAAACATTCCAGGAGGTCATAGAAGTCCGCTATGTCATTGTTGTTTTCATCTTCTCCATCTTTCATGCCGGTATCCCTGAATTCTGCATATAAACCATTAAAATCGGTAATAACAGCCAGCTCCGGTTTGCTGGTCACATTGATAATTTCACTATCTACTCGATCGTTTCCCAGATACAGTTCGAGTTCAATTTTCGCCGGAACTTGTCCTGGGATTTGCAGGGTGCAGCTGTATACGCCATCTTGAGCGGCCAGATCCCCGAAAAAGGCGCCGTCCGAGAGCCGGTATTTTTCCCCACTGCCGGCTATCCTTACACTCAAGTCAGCCTTTCCCGAGGTATCCCGTTGGCCGTCCAGGCCAGTCAGGGTAGCATAAACCAAAATATTACCGTTGGGCATAATGTTATAAGAGGAAACACCCAGTTTGGCGTTGCCATAAACTAGGCTCCTCCGCCCGAATCCGGTATGGTGATGATCGTCTTCAAAACTTACCTCTACTGCAGCCAGCTCTGATAGTTGGCTGACATCTACATTTAAAGCCTCCCATTGTCCCCTGGCCGAATTCCACTCTAATTCTCCGGAGAGCAGGGTTTCGCCCTCCGCATCTACCACCTGATAGACTGCACTCACAGCATTTTCACTGGTTACAGTGCCGTCCCCAGGATAAGCGGAACAAATGGCGGTAGCCTCTATGTTTAGGGTTTGATTCTCGCTATTATATGAAGTAGTTAACTCAACCTTCAGGCCAGTTCTGAGTTTCAGTAAATAAATGGCGTAATCATCTTCATCGCGGGGAGTTTCAATCGTGTAGGTAAAGGTAGCAATATCACTGGTGAAATTATCTTTAACTGCCACGGCCTTTAATGTTACTACTTCCCCGGGCTCACCAGTGATGACTGCTGAATTGCCGATGATCGAATCTTCATCAGGGTTGCTTCCGTCCAAGGTATAATATATGAATGCATCAGGAGTAGACGAAGTGAGAGTTACCCGGGTTTCATCAGCCACCACGCCTCCAGCCGGGTCTGCCTCTGGTGCAGCTACCGGGCTGTCAGTTGATGCTATGGTATAGGTAAAAACAGCCATATCACTGTCCAGCATACCTTCTTTGACAGCAATAGCCTTTACCGTTATGATTTCTCCAGGCTCGCCGCTTATGAGGACGCTGCTGCCGGTGGGACTGGAAGAGTCCGGTGTGCTGCCGTCTGTGGTATAGTGTATGAATGCACCGCTTGTAGTCGTATTTAACATGGCGAATGTACCCTCAGGTACATTAGGTTTCATTCCGCCTGCTGGATCGGCGGTAGGCGGAGCCGTAACAGGAGGTAATTGGGAAACTCCTGCGACTACAATACCTCCGTCATCAGCAGCTACAGCACCCTTGCCAATATTTGATAAGTTTCTCAGTATACTGGCTGGACCCCGGAGTTCCCAGAGTTTGTTTCCTGATGAATCAACCTTAAGAACAAAAGTGTTGTCGCTGCCGGACTGACTTAGTCCTACCGCAATATATCCACCATCACTATCTTCCACCAGGCCTACGGCAGCCCAAGTATTAGTGTCTTCTACAGTATAATATTTTTCCCATAGCTTTTGCCCATTAGAATTAAACTTGACCAAACCGACTTCCTTTAACGCCTTTAAACGGTGAGTACTGCCTAGAAAGTCTCCATCCCTAGTTTCCAGAATTCTTGTGCAATTAATATGAGGGCTTCCTAAAAATTCTCTATCCGTAAACTTAACCCATTGCAGTGCTCCTAAATCATTTATTTTGAATATACAATCGCCGTACTGTTGGTAAAATATATTTTTAGTAAAATGCATATAGGTTGAAGCGGAAGCAATAAAGCCACCGTCAGAAGTCTGCTGTACATCATCGACATGAGCTTGGAGGGTAGTTATTTCCTCATTCCAATTGTCAAAATAGACTTTATGCCAAAGTAGGTTAAAATTACTATCGAGGCGCATTAGATATGGACTTGAGTACATTTTTCTTTGAGCTTGTTTAGCTCGTTCATAAGTATTATATTCTAGCTCAGTAAAAAGACGGGTAGCATCACCACCTATTATGAATCCGCCGTCACTGGTGGTTGAGATAGAGTATCCACGATACTCTAAATAACCGGAAGGAGGGGTGGTAAAACTCTTGGTTAGGACGGAGGCGGGATCCACTATCATTCCTCCGTTCGACTTGTCTTCCTGGAATCTTAATTTCATTAAGAATATTGATGAATTCTGCATTTGACCACTGTGTTCAAAGGCCAATAAGGCAATACTTCCGTCCCTGCAAAGGGTTGCAGATTCAGCTAATA
>Ga0208823_1004169_pt1 | contig 9926 bp, 8 predicted proteins | sample AD_UKC075_MetaG_FD_184440 | JGI IMG/M metagenome (GOLD analysis project Ga0208823, IMG submission 184440) | Active sludge microbial communities of municipal wastewater-treating anaerobic digesters from USA - AD_UKC075_MetaG (SPAdes) (version 2) | ecosystem: Engineered > Bioreactor > Anaerobic >... | reverse complement strand
TTCCTATGCGTTTATTTCCCACACGATGCAAATGGTTATTATGATTGTGATGGGAATTATTTCCGTTCCAATGCTTGCAAAAGCGAGAAATGAGTTGGTAAAAAAGAAGGAATTCCAATAAAAATTTTGCCACAAATTCACTAAAAAATTATTCGTGAATTCGTGGCAAAAATTTTTGTGTGCTCCGTGAAAATCTCTGTGATTTTGTGTTTAAATTATCCAAACGCACGCTTCAACAAACTCTCCACTTTGGGTTCGCGTCCACGGAAATTTTTGTACAGTTGCATCGGATCTTTTGTTCCACCAGAAGAAAGTAGGATTTTGTATTTCGCTGCAATTTCTGGATTGAAAATTCCGTTTTCTTTAAAATATTGAAATGCGTCTGCATCCAAAACTTCCGCCCATTTGTAGGAATAATATCCCGCGGAATAACCACCTTGAAAAATGTGTGAAAAACTTGTACTCATAACGGTTTCAGGATTTTTTGGATAGAGTTGAGTTTTTTCTGTAGTTTGGTCTTCAAACTCCTTTACACTCAAACGCTCCAACGCTCCAACTTCGGAATGATACGCCATATCCAAAATTCCAAATCCAAGTTGTCTTAAAGTTTGGTAACCTTCCATAAAATTTTTGGAATCCGAAATTTTCTGAATTTTTTCATCAGTTAAAACTTCGCCCGTTTCATAATGTTTGGCAAATGTTTTTAAGAATTCTGGTTCGTAACAATAGTTTTCTAAAAATTGTGATGGAAGTTCCACAAAGTCCCATTTCACAGAAGTTCCCGAAAGATTTGGATAAGTTGTATCCGCTAAAATTCCGTGCAGAGCGTGCCCGAATTCGTGGAAAAGCGTGGTCACTTCCTGGAAAGTTAATAAACTCGGCATGTCGGAAGTCGGTTTAGAAAAATTGCAAACCACCGAAATGTGTGGACGAGAATTTTCGCCATCTTTCTTGAACTGATTTTTAAAACTGGTCATCCAAGCTCCTGCACGTTTTCCTTTTCTGGGATGATAATCGACGTATAAGATTGCTTTCAGCTTTTGGCTTTCAGCTTTCGGCGAATTACGTCGCACTTCGGACTTCGGACTTCCTACTTCAAACACTTCATAGGTTTTCACTTCCTCATGATACTTCTGAACATCGTGAACTTCCACAAACTCCAAACCGAAAAGTTGTCGAGCTAATCCGAAAACCGCTTCCTGAACTTTTTCTAAAGGAAAATAAGGTTTCAGTTCTTCATCATCGATATCGAATTTTTGCTTTCGTAGTTTTTCTGCGTAAAAAGCGTGGTCGTAGCTTTGCATCTCATCAATTCCATCGGCTTTTGCTAAAGTTTTCAATTCTTCAATTTCCTTTTGTGCATAAGGTTTTGCCTTCACTAAAAGTTCATTCAAAAACGCTTGAACTTTATCGGGAGATTTTGCCATTCGTTCTTCCAAAACATAGTCTGCAAAGGATTTGTAGCCAAGAAGTTGTGCTTTTTCCTGCTTTAGTTTGATAATCTCTTTAATCAAATTCTGATTGTCGAATTCATTGTTTTGAAATCCTTTTTTTCCGTTGGCTAAAGCAAGTTCCTTCCTCAACTCCCGATTTTCTGCATAAGTCATGAACGGAATGTAACTTGGGTATTGCAAAGTCACCACAAAACCGTCGAGATTCCTTTCCTTGGCTTCTTCACGGTATTGTTGCAGAATCGGTTCGGGAATTCCTGCCAGATCTTTTTCGTCTTTAATATGTTTGAAATAATTGTTTGTTTCCGCCAATACATTTTGACCAAACTGCAACGATTTTTTTGAAAGTTCGATGCTGATATTTTTGAATTTCTCTTTGTCGGAATCGTTTAAAAGTGCTCCGCTTCTCACAAAACCTTTGTAAGTTTCATTCAAAAGCATCTGCTGCTCTTCGTTTAAATTTAAACCACCCCGATCTCGCCGTTGGCTCGACCACTCCTCAAAAGGAGGGGAATTCTGTTCATCAAAAACTTTTTTAATCTTTTTGAAAAGTTTTTCGTTTTGCGAGATCTTCGCTGAAAATTCTGTTAAAAGTGGCGAAACTTCCTGCGCAATTTTCTGGATTTCATCATTCGTCTCCGCAGAATTTAAATTGAAGAAAATGTTAGAAACCACATCCAATTTTTCGCCCGAATAAGCGAGTGCTTCAATCACGTTTTCAAAAGTGGGTTCATCTTGATTTTCAACTATATCGTTGATTTCCTTTTCAGAAATTTTGATGAGTTCTTGAAAGGCGGGAAGATAATGTTTTTCCTTAATCTCGTTGAAAGGTGCGGTATGATGAGGAGTTTTGAAATTTTCTAAAAGTGGATTTTGCATAATTGTTTTTTAGTTGAACAAATTTAGTAATCTTTCAAGTAATTTTTCTAATCTTGATTTCAATTGGATGTGCGGTTGGTTTTAGGAAGAAATTGCAACAGTTTACACAGATGCAAATGGTGATTTTTTGATCAACTTTAATTATAGTTTGAAAAAAGTTGAAAAAGAGTCTGGATGATTTTACTGCTTAGACTTTGATATTGACTGTTCGCAATTTTGAATTATATTTGCTTTTAAAATTAAACCATTAAAATTAGACTGATGAAAAAAGCCCTCTACATTTTACTAGGAATTGTCGCGGTGATTGCGATTGCCATTTTTGCAGTTCCCGAAAAATACAATTTTGAAAAATCAATACTGATTAATGCTCCCGCTGCAAAAGTGTATAAAAACATTAATTCCACAAAAGCATTCAATCAATGGAATCCTTGGCTAAAACTTGATCCAAATATGAAAATGGAGTACAGCGGAACTCAAGGACAAATTGGTGATAAATATTGTTGGGACAGCCAAAACAGTGATGCAGGTGCAGGTTGCCAGGAAATTGTGGAATTGGTTCCGAACCAAAGACAGAAAACTAAAATGGATTTCAAAAGACCTTTTGAAGACACTTCTTATTCCGAAGTAATTCTGACTCCCGAAGGAAACGGAACAAAAGTAACTTGGACCCTCGATTCCGAATTGGAAAGGCCGATGAACTTGATGCGTTTTTTCATGGACGGAGCGATGGATAAATCGTATGGAGAAGGTTTGGCAAAACTGAAGGAAATTTCCGAAAAGTAAATATTCCCTTTCTTTAAAGAGCAGATTTCGAATCTGTTCGAAAGACGGTAGTTAAAAATTAAAAGTCCTTTCATCATATTAGATTGAAGGGATTTTTCTTTTACAAACATTAAAAAAAGTTAAAAAATGCCATGTTTGAAAACGACGTAAAATAATTACCTTAAATTTGCCTTTGATTTTGGCAAAAAAGTTTGAAATCGCTTAACAGAAAAAATATTTAATGAAAAAAATTACCGCAGTTGCGCTTATTTCGATAGCACTTGTTTCGTGCAAAAAAGAAACTAAAACCATCACCAAAGTTGACCCAGCTACAGGAAAAACCATTACCGTGGAAGTTCCTGCAGATTCTGTAAAAGCGGAAATTGCAATCGCTGTAACTCCTGCAATTAAAGATTCTTTAGGAGTTTATACCCAGACTTTCAAACTGGAAAAAGGAAAGTCTTACCCATTGAAAACCGTTCAAAAAGACGTTCAAACCATGACCGCCCCAAACGGACAATCACAAACCGGAACAAGCGAAACGACCGATGAAATGTCGTTTTTTGTGAATAATTTTGATAAGGGAGTTTACGACATTACCATTAATTTGTTGGGGAAAAGAAATTCACAAACTGCAAACGGGAAAACCATCGCAGTCGACACCAAAACGGCTGAACCGAAAGAAGAACAGTTGAAAATGATGTGGAAAGTCAACAAGGCTTTGGTTGGAAATAAATTAAGTATGAAAATGGATGAGAAAGGAAAAGTTCTTTCCATCATAGGTTTTGAGCCGATTTATACGAAGGTTTCCGGTTCTGTTGCAGGTGTAATTAAAGAAGCCAATCAGAAAGCAGCGTTCGCAAAAAGTTTTAAAGAAAGTTTTAATGAAAAAGTTTTGAAGGAGCAGTTCACCAAAAATTTAGTTTTACTTCCTGAGAAAGGAGCAAAAGTAGGAGGGAAGTGGACAGAATCTGAAAACGCAACTCCCGATGGAAAAATAAAATTGACCACAACCTACGTCTTGAAAAGCGTTGGAAACGGAGTTGCCGAAATCTCTGTTTCAGGCGGAATCCCAAAGAAATCGGATAAGGCAACTCAACAAGGAGTGACACGAACAATGTCTTCAGAACTTTCACAAAACGGGAAAATCTTGCTCGACCAAAATACAGGTTGGGTTAAAAACCAAACCATTTCTGTGAAAACGGCACAAACAGAAACACTTTCCGACGGAAAACAAACACAATCGATGAAAAGTGTTTCTAACTCAACGGTTACGGTGAATCCTTAATCAATTAAGAATTAACAACGAATAATTAATAATGACTTTGTTCCAAATTATTCATTGTTAATTTTTCATTTTTAATTACGAAGATGAAATATATTTTAGAATTAATCCTCGCAACAATCATTATTTTTTTTCTTTGGAATATTCTGAAGCGCTTATTTTTTTCAGCATTTTATAAGTTTCCAAAACCGCAGAATAATGAAAATGTAACGACCCAAAAAACAAAGAAAAATTTAGATTCCAAACTAAATTGGGATGCAGAAACAGTAGATTATGAGGAAGTTAAAGACGAAAAAACTTCTGAAAGATAATGTAGATGGGAAAACAATTTTAGTTTCCAATTATTAAAATGTTTCTTTGATTATCTTTGTGAAATTCAATTTTGAATCTTATACATTAAACCTGTTTAATTCGATGAACAGGTTTCTTTAAATAAAAAATATGGTAAAAAATAAAAAACTAATTTTCATTATCGCCAGTTTGGTTCTGTTCATGATTTTGGCTTTGGTTTATGCAAATCCAGTTTTGACAGGAAAACAACTTTTCCAACACGACATCGTGCAATACAAAGGTGGCGCAAAAGAACTTTTGGATTACCGTGCTCAAAATGGCCAGGAAACGTATTGGAGCGACTCCATGTTTGGCGGAATGCCGACTTATCAAATGGGAGCACAATTCCGTGGAGATATTGTGAAAAGTATTGATGGAGTTTTGAACTTTTTGCCAAAACCCGCGAATTATATTTTTCTCCTTTTTTCAGGTTTTTTTCTTCTCGGTATGGTTGCGGTTCGTAGCTGGAAATATGCGCTTTTAGGGGCGACTTTTTTCGGACTTTCAACTTATTTCTACATCGCGCTTGCTGCAGGTCACAACGGGAAAATTCATACCGTTGCTTATTTTGCGCCACTTTTGGCGGGAATTCTTTTGGTTTATATTCGAAATAAATATATTCTCGGATTCATTGTCACGGCTTTATTCATGGGACTTCAGGTTGCGGCAAACCACCCGCAAATGACGTATTATTTGTTCATCGCACTCGGATTTTTATTCGTTTCTGAATTGATTCGTGCGTTTCAACATAAAATTTCTTGGAAACATTTCGGGATTTCAAACGGGATTTTGGCTTTGGCGATTATTCTCGGAGTTGGGATGAACTCCCAAAGAATCATGGCAAATTCGGAATATGTTACTGAAACCGTTCGCGGAAAACAAATTCTTAATAACGACAGACATTCTTCCGACGAATCGGGAATGGATAAAGAATCGATGCTGATGTGGAGCTACGGAAAAATGGAAACCTTAAACCTTTTCATTCCACGATTAATGGGCGGTTCAAGCAATGAAGAAGGCTCTGATAAAATGATGGCGAGAGTTCAGGAAATGGTTCAGGAAAACGTTACTTCACAATCTGAAATGGATCGAATCTCAAAAGGTTTTTCGTCGCTCACTTATTGGGGAGAACAACCTGGAACTTCTGGACCAGCTTATCAAGGAGCGGTGGTTTGTTTCTTGGCAATTCTCGGATTTTTCTTTGCTTGGAAAAAGTACCGGTATTGGATTTTGGGAGCTTCGATTCTCACCATATTTTTAGCGTGGGGAAGTAATTTCATGGCGCTTTCGGATTTCTTCATCGATTTTGTTCCGTTTTACAATAAGTTCCGTGCGCCGAGTTCGATTTTGGTCGTGGTAGAATTGTTGTTCCCATTAATTGCAATGATCGGGCTTTATCGGTTTTTTAACTCCAATGAAAAGACGGAAACCACTTCGGAAAATATTCTAACAGAAGAATATAAAACCAAAATCTTGAAGTATGTTTCAGCTTCGGTTTTAGGAATAATTCTGCTTCTTTTGGTATTCGGAAAATCAATTTTAGGTTTCCACACCGATTCTGAAAAAACGTATCTTCCGCCATATCTTCTTGATTTTTTGGTGGATGAAAGATTCAAAATGTTCAGAATTGATGCCATTAAAGCAATTGTTTACGTAGCCATTACAGCAGGAGTTTTATTTTTAAGTTTAAAGAAAAAATTAAGTCAGAATATTGCGATTATCGTCATTGGTTTGGTAAGTCTTTTCGATTTGTGGAGCGTGAATAAACGATATTTAAACAACGATAATTTCGTGGATAAAGCTTTTGCAGAAAATCCTTTCCAAACAGAAAATTCAGATTTGCTGATGCAGAAAGTAGGGGATAATTCTAATCTTCAATCACTTTTAGCGAATGCGAAAATCAACCAAACTTTAGAAACCATCGCAGAAAAAGACAAAACCCATTACCGAATCTACAACCAAACTTTGGGAACTTTCAGCGAAACGAATACTTCTTATTTCAAATCCTCAATCGGTGGTTATCATGCGGTGAAATTGAGAAGATATGATGACTTAATCAACGAATATTTCAGTAAGATGGACACGGTAAGAATTCCGAAAATACTGAATATGCTGAACACCAAATACATGATTTTTGGAAATGCGGAAAAACCTGATGCGGTGGTAAATCCCAACGCAAACGGAAACGCGTGGTTTGTTTCAAACGTGAAATTTGTAGAAAATCCAAATGAAGAAATCAAACAAATCGGCGAAATCGATTCAAAAGAAGTTGCCATCATTTCGAAAGACGACCAAAAATATTTTGAGGGAAAACAAATGGCTGCAGATTCTACTGCTATATTAAATCTGACAAAATATCAACCGAACGAATTGGAATTCAAAACCCAATCAAAAACCCCGCAACTGGCCGTTTTCTCGGAAATTTATTATCCGAAAGGTTGGAAAATGTTGATTGACGGAAATGAAGTTCCCTACATCAAAGCCAATTATTTGCTGAGAGCGGTTCACGTTCCTGCAGGAAATCACATGGTGAAAATGGTTTTTGAACCTGCGGTAATCGCAAAAGGAAAACTGATTTCTATGATTGCGTTTGGATTGTTCTTGCTGTTGAGTTTGGGTGGAATTTATTGGTTGTACAAGAATCGAAACATTCAAACTGCGTAAACTCTGCAACCATTTACACCAATTGCACCCATTTGAATGAAACAAAAAAGAATTTTAATCATTACCTATTATTGGCCTCCTTCGGGTGGACCAGGGGTTCAGCGTTGGTTGAAATTCGTCAAATATCTTCCCGAATTCGGATGGAAACCCACTATTTTCATTCCCGAAAATCCAAGTTATCCGATTGTTGATGAAACCTTAGAAAAAGAAGTTTCAAAAGATTTAGAAATCATCAAAACCAAAATTTGGGAACCCTATCAAATTGCAGAATTTTTCGGTAAAGACAATAAAAAATTCAAGGCGGGACAATTCGATGTCGGGGAAAATCAATCGTGGAAATCCAAACTTTCGATTTGGGTGCGCGGAAATTTTTTCATTCCAGATGCAAGAGTTTTTTGGGTGAAACCTTCAGTGGAATTTTTGAAAAAATATTTAAAGGAAAATCATTTCGATGCCTTTGTCACCACAGGACCGCCACATTCTTTGCACTTAATTGGATTAGAATTAAAAAAAAAATTTCCCAATCTAAAATGGATTGCCGATTTCCGCGATCCTTGGACAGAAATTTCCTACTACAAGCATTTGAAACTCACCAAATCTTCCGATAAAAAACACAGGAATTTAGAAGCGCAGGTTTTCAAAACAGCCGACATCACTTTAGCCACAAGCTTCACTGATGCGGAAAATTTTCGAAAAAAAGGAGCCAATTCATTTTGTATTACGAATGGTTTTGATGAAGATGCTTCGACTCCGCTCAGCATGGCAACGCAAAACCCTCAAACGCTCAAACGCTCAAACCCTCAAACAAAGTTCACACTAAGCTACATCGGCGTTTTAGAACAATTGAGAAATCCTGAAATATTGTGGAACGTTTTGGGTGAATTGATTAAGGAAAATAAAAATTTTAAGGACGATTTCGAATTAAAGTTTGTTGGAAGAATTGATGACAAGATTTTAGAGAAAATCGAAAATTCTGAATTAAAAAACTCGGTTAAAAACTTAGGTTATCTTTCACATTCAGCAGCCAATGCCGAAATGCGAAATTCGGATTTGCTTTTAATCACCAATTTTCCTGATGAAACCGCAAAAGGGATTATTCCCGGCAAAATTTTCGAATACCTTCAGACGGGAAATCAGATTCTCTCTTTCGGTCCAAAAGACGGCGATGTCAAAAAAATCCTCGAGGAAACCAATGCCGGAAAACACTTTTCTTATGATGATTCTGAATCTTTGAAATCATTTATTCTCGAAAAATATCAAGATTGGAACAACGGAAATCTATCTTCCCAAACCAAAAATATAGATCAATTCTCTAGAAAAAATCTCACCAAAAAATTGTCGGAAATTTTATAGACCGAAAAAAAAATCAGGAAAACTTCTCCCTGATTTTTTATTACTCATTACTCATGAATTAAAGCCAACCCTGCTCCCTCATCCAATCATCATTGTAAATTTTGCCCACATATCTCGAACCGTGATCGTGCAATAAAACCACAACCACATCATCTTTCGTGAACTGATCCTTCATCTGAACCAACGCAGAAATAGCACTTCCCGCAGAATATCCACAGAAAATTCCTTCCTCTTTAGCCAATTTTCTAGCGTAAACCGCACCATCTTTGTCCGTCACTTTTTCGAAATGATCAATCACCGACATGTCGTAGTTTTCAGGGATAATGTCTTCACCAATTCCTTCCGTAATGTACGTATATGCATGATCGTAATGGATTTCTCCCGTTTCGTGGTATTCCTTTAAAATCGAACCAAAAGTATCCACACCGATTACTTTAATGTTCTCGTTTTTCTCCTTCAAAAATTTCCCAACTCCGCAAATTGTTCCTCCTGTTCCTGCGCCAACCAAAAAATGCGTGATTTTTCCATCCGTTTGTTCCCAAATTTCCGGAGCAGTAGATTCGTAGTGTGCTTCTCGGTTCGACAAATTATCGTACTGATTTACGTACCATCCATTTTCCGTTTCCGTCGCCAAACGCTTTGAAACTGAGTAATATGAACGAGGATCCGTCGGTTTTACATCGGTCGGACAAACAATTACTTCTGCACCCACTGCACGCAAAATGTCACATTTTTCCTTCGATTGTTTCGAGTTCGTCACGAAAATACATTTGTAACCTTTCACAATCGCCGCCAAAGCAAGTCCCATTCCCGTATTTCCAGAAGTTCCTTCAATAATGGTTCCGCCGGGTTTCAAGCGGCCGTCTTTTTCAGCGTCCTCGATCATTTTCAGCGCCATTCTGTCTTTCACCGAATTTCCGGGATTGAAGGTTTCCACTTTCGCCAAAACCAAAGCTGGGAAATCTTCGCCCAATACTTTGTTCAATTTCACAAGTGGCGTATTTCCGATGGTTTCAAGGATATTTTCTGCGTATTTCATTGTCAATTTTTAGAAGCAACAAAAGTACGGATTCTTTGGCAATTTGTACCCGCTGTCCGCTATATCTTTTTTGCCACTCGTTCCTCGCAGCAAAAAAGGATGCCGCTTCCATCGGGGCTAGAAGTTAAGGAATTTTGTCTTTCGAAGGGAATTGTTGTGCGCA
>Ga0208823_1004165_pt1 | contig 9939 bp, 10 predicted proteins | sample AD_UKC075_MetaG_FD_184440 | JGI IMG/M metagenome (GOLD analysis project Ga0208823, IMG submission 184440) | Active sludge microbial communities of municipal wastewater-treating anaerobic digesters from USA - AD_UKC075_MetaG (SPAdes) (version 2) | ecosystem: Engineered > Bioreactor > Anaerobic >... | reverse complement strand
TCATCGGCGTATCGACGAAACCCGGTTTGACGGTGATGACCCGCACGCCCTTGCCATGCAGGCGGTTGCGCAACCCCTGGAGAAACAGACCGACCATACCCTTGGCGGCCCCATACACGTAGTTGCTCTGCCGCCCGCGATCGCCAGCTACCGACCCAATCGCGACCAGCGTCCCCTGCCCGCGCTGTTCCAGCAGATTGGCCAAGAGCGTCGCCAGGCTGATCACGCTCAAGGCATTAGTGTGAATGGCCGCCAGGGTTGCCTCGACCGAGCGCTGACAAACCTGTTGGTCGGGCAACACGCCGTGCGCGATCAAGGCGACATCGATACTACCGAGCGCCTGTACGGCCCGCTCCAAGACCACCGGATGCTGGTCGAGCGCATCGAGATCCAGGCTCTCATACCAGACCGGTTGGCCGGAGCGGATTTCCAGATCACCGGCGATGGCGGCCAGCCGCTCGGCATGGCGGCCGACCAGATAGAAACGGGCGCCGGCCGCGGCGAAACGGCGGGCAGTCGCCTCAGCGATGGCCGATGTAGCGCCGAAAATCAGGATATTACGCATATGATGGACCTTGCGAAACGGCAACGCGGCATGGGACGGACCAACATCGGACCTTAATCCCGCATCACCCGCCGCCAGAAGCTGGAAGAAAAGCGCGGGTCGATATAGCGGCTGAATTCGGCCCACTGTGGATAATAGTGACGAAAACTGTCGCCGCTCATCCGGGCGTCCTTGGCCGGATACACCGCGCCGCCCGCCTGACGAGTCACCTCATCGAGACTCTCCAGCAGCGCAAGCGTCCGATGCCCCTGGTTGGGGAAATCCAGCGCCAAGGTCACGCCGGGCCGTGGGAACGACAGCAGCCCGCCCGAAGTCCGTGCGCCGAACCGCTTGAGTACGGCCAGCATCGATCCCTGCCCACTGGCGGCGATGCGCGCCAGAATCTCACGTAACGACTCGCCCGCCACGGCTGGCGGGATGACGCATTGATACTGGAAAAATCCCCGCCTGCCATACAGCCGGTTCCATTCCAGCAGCTTGTCCAGCGGATAAAAGAACGGCTGATAAGGGGTCAGCCCGCGCGCCGGACGCGGTAAATGGTAATAAAGGCGGTTGAAGGCGCCCACGCTCAGATTGTTCACCAGCGAAACCGGCGGTGCGAACGGCACCGTCAGCGCCCGACGCTCCTTGGGCGGCGGCTTCATCAAGCCGGGCGGCGCATGCATCCCGGCCATATAAATCCCCCGCCCCAAGGCCCGACCGGTCGCGGCGCAATCGACCCAGGACACGATATAGGGATAGCGGTCCTCGTACTCCCGATCAAGGGTCAGGAAGTCGTCCAGATGGGCAAAACGCCGATTTTCGGCCACGATCCAGGGATTGGCGATGCGTTGCAACTGGATTTCCACCCAGGTGATCAAGCCGGTCAACCCCAAGCCGCCGACCGTGGCCCGAAACCATTCGGTATTCTGCTCCGGCGTGCAACGCAGGCGCTGACCATCGGACCGCAACAACTCGAAGGCGCGGACATGGCAACCGAAGCTGCCGGCCATGTGATGATTCTTGCCATGCACGTCATTGGCGATAGCCCCGCCCAGAGTCACGAACTGGGTACCGGGCGTGACCGTCAGGAACCAGCCTTGCGGCACCGCCAACGCCAGGATATCAGCCAGCAATACCCCCGCCTCCGCCTGCAATACCCCGGTCGCCGGATCGAAGGCCATGAATCGGTCCAATCCCCGCGCCAACAACAGTGCGCCGCCGTCATTCAGGCAAACATCGCCGTAGCTACGACCGTTGCCGAACACCAGACAGGATTCGGACCCAGCAGGCAGCGCCATCCGCTGCCGATCGCAGCACGACACCAGCCGACGCGGCCGGGTGGTGGGATAACGGTTCCAACTGACCGGTCGGATGCTCGACATGCCGCTGCTCATTTCGGCAGCGCACACAGCACGATCAGCACGCAGACCAGCAACATCAGGCGGCTGTGGCGATCGGTCAGGGTAAAGATGATCGGATCGTCGTGCATCTCGCCGCGATGGGCGATCAACCAAACCCGGCTGATCCAGTACAACAGCACCGGACAGAGTAACCAGATGACCGTCGGATGCTCGTACAAGGCGCGGCTGGCTTCGCTGTTAACGTACAGCGCCAGCACCAACACCGCCAGATAGCCGGCAGCGCCGCCCAGATTCTGCAGGAGATTCAGATCGTCGACATGATAACCGCGCCCGCTGGCCCTCAGCTCGCCTTGTTCGCGCAGCGACCACAATTCGGAATAGCGTTTGACCAGGGCCAGGCTGAGGAACAGGAACATCGAAAACGCCAATAGCCAGAACGATGGCAGGATACTCACCGCTGCCGCACCGGCCATGATCCGCAAGGTATAAAGCCCGGCCAGCACGATGGTATCGAGCATCAACACCCGTTTGAGCCGCAACGAATACGCCAGCGTGAACACATAATATCCGGCCAGAATCACGCTGAAATACGGAGAATCGACCCATAGACTCAAGCCGAAGGCCATCCCCAACAACAGCGGTACAGCCGCGATGCCATGGGCGATAGGAAGCTGGCCCGCGGCGAAGGGACGGCTGCGCTTGCGTGGATGACGGCGGTCGGCGCTCAGATCCAGCAGGTCATTGAGCAGATAGGCGCTGGAGGCGCACAGGCCGAAGCTGAGGAAAGCCAGGATGCCCAGCAACAGCTTGTCGGGTTGATTCAGGGCGTGGCCGGCCGCCAGCGGCATGAAAATGAGGACGTTCTTGAGCCATTGATACAAGCGCAAGGCTCTCAACCACTGTCGCCACGGCGATGCCGGCCGGGCAAAAACCCGCTCGACCTCGCAAACCGCACTGGCTCGAGCCATCAGCGCTGGAGCCGCATTGACCACCAGGGCGCGGCGGGCATGCCGCCAGACCGCCAAATCCACGGTGGCGTTGCCCGCATAGTCGAAGCCGCGTTCGCCGTACAACTCCACCAAGGTCTCGGCCTTGCGCCGGCCAGCCAGGTTGTGCTCGCTATCGGTGGCCAAGACCCGATCGAACAGGTCGAGCTGTTCGGCCACGCGATCCGCGAACCGCCGATGGGAAGCGGTCACCAGCACTAAACAGCGTCCCTGCGCCTTCTGTTCGCGCAAGAAGGCCAACAGTTCCAGATGGTAGGGCAACGTTTCGATATCCAATTGGACCCGGTCGGCGATTTCCGCCTTGAGTCGGGCCTTGCCCGCCGCCAACCAGCGCGGCCACTGCCACACCGACAGCGGCGCCTGCTTGAGCTGGGCGAGAGCGGCTTCCAATAGCAGATCGGAATTCAGCAGAGTGCCATCGAGATCGACGCACAGTGGGATCGGGTTATTATTCATTGTGATTCTTGATGCGATTGAATACGTTTCTTGAACAAATAAGCACCATGATGAATCCTTTCTTTCCAATAATCTTGGCGGTCGAACTCGCCAATCAATTCATATTGCTTGTTAAACCAATCTGCTTTATGCGACGTATAGCTCCCGTCCCAGGAAACAATGACATATTCCGGATTCCAAGTCGCAAAGAGATATCGAACATCTCCTGCAATGAGTTTCTTGGCAACCCCAGGACTTGTCAATCCAAGCTCATCAACCACCTTGAACGCCGGCCCTAATTTAAATCCAAGAGCACCAGGCTCAGCAGTCGCTACAGTAGTTCCTTTCGGCTCTTTTTCTTTCAAATAGCGCACAATTGGATCGTAGCTATAAGGGTGATCCCATATGCTTCTTTTACCCTCACTCCAGAGAGAGAGCCATTTTTCAATTGGGTTGTTGGTTTGAAAAAACGACAATTCTCCTAAGACGAAAACAATCAATAACGTCAACGAAGACCATATATTGACCCAACCCGACACGGACAGATAACTTAGCAATTCCATGATAGAAATGATACTGGCCATCATGATGGAAAACCAGACAGGATGTAAATACCACGGCCAGAAAGAAACACTCATCAAACAATAAGCAATAAACTGCCCGAAACCAAACAATAGTAATGAAACGATCATGCACAGGGAAGCATGATTAAAGATCGCCACAATCGAACGATTCATCAATATTAACAGTATGATAGCAGAAACAGTCGTAAGCACGAACGCCGATAAAAGATACCATTCAAAAAACAAAATGGTTTCTTTTGCAAGAATATCAAATGAATAAATAGGAAAGTCGCCAAGCAGCGCCTGAGCTTGCTTCGCATCGAGCGTTCCGGGCAATATCTGTCCAAAGTAGACATGACAGAATATCATCCATGGAATGACCAACAACAGGAATCCACCTGTAAAACTAATGACCGACTTTAAAGAACGAGGGTTTTGTCGACCGACGAAATACCGCACCAACAGAATCGAGGCGGCAATCAAAAACATCAAATAAGAATCAGGCCGCACTGTTGCAGCCAATCCGATCGATATACCGGCAATAAAATATCTATTCGAAAAATACAGCAAATAAAGCCCAACCAACAAAAGCGCCAAGTAAAGACATGTTTCATGCCCTGACACACGTTCGGAAATAGGCGAAATAAATATGAATATACCGAAAAACACGGAAAAGACAAAACTCAGACGCACACTCAGCAACGAATTGCCAATCCGAAAGAGAACAATGACCACTGCACCTATCGATATGGCGGACAGCAAATTTGCCATAACTGGTATCCATACCCCTACATCCGCAATTTGATCCTTGATAAAAATACTATGATGGGTTACGGTATCGATGATATAAGATAGGACTCCCAAAAGCAGGGCGAATCCCATGGCAGTAGATCCAAAATACTTTTCGTCCACATTGAAGCGAAGACCATATCCTTCGGAAAAATTCTGCGCATATCGAAAGGTGATATAAGAGTCATCAAGACCAAACATGTAATTGATCTTAAAGTGCAGTAAAACCCCTATCACTACCAAACAATAGAAAAAAACCGAGATGATCTTATCGATCATTTGGCCACGGCTGCTCATAATGGATTTTCCTTATAGCGATGATCCCGCATATGTCTATGGCGCCAAACGATTTTATTGCCATGACTCATCATCGCCTCGGACGGCGATCGGCAGCGGTCCTGCCTCGTACACCTAGATATATTCGAGCTAAAACCTTATCTATCATACACCCATACCCATCTCGGCTGAGACATAAAGCCTCTATCTGAGACAAAAACGCTTTCTCATCCTAAAATCCCCATCCGTGCCTGTCGGATGGAACGCGACAGGCGGACAACGAATCTAAAGACCCACTGTGGTACTCATCAATGCCCTGAACAGTCCGTCCACACCGCTTCGGTTGGAGCCTTCGCAATACGGTATGGCATTACAGCGGTATTATGGGCAAAATCAGGGTTTTACTCGCTAACTTTACTGGAGATCGAGACGCTCTCATGTCGAGCCAACGCTTGCAAACCGCCCACTGGCTGTTCCTGGGGTGGCTGACCGCCAGCACCGCCCAAGCGGCGGTTTATCCACTTCCCCCTCCGGATACGGATGTAGTGGGACAGGTTCGGGTGATTTACGCGACCAAGGACGACACCCTGGTCGATATCGCCCGCAAACAGGGGCTGGGCTACGATGAAATCGTCCACGCCAATCCAGGTCTGGATCGCTGGGCGCCCGGAGAGGGAACCCCCATCGTCCTGCCAACCCGCCATATCCTGCCGGATGCGCCACGAGAAGGCATTATCCTCAATATCGCGGAGATGCGACTGTATTACTACCCACCATCCAATCCGGGCGAAGAGCGGGTCGTCATCACCTATCCGGTCAGCATCGGCCGCATGGACTGGAAAACACCGATGGGTTTGACCAAGGTCGTGGCCAAGACCGTCGACGCCCCTTGGCGGCCACCGGCGTCCATCAAGGCCGAGCACGCTAAAGAAGGCGACATCCTGCCTGACGTGGTGCCCGGTGGGCCGGACAATCCCATGGGCCGTTACGCCATGCGTCTGGGTGTGCCCGGCTATCTGATCCACAGCACCAACAAACCCTATGGCATCGGTATGCGGGTCACTCACGGCTGCGTGCGCATGTATCCGGAAGACATCGAGCGCCTGTTCGGGATGGTGCCGGTCGGTACACCGGTGCGTCTGGTCGATCAACCCGTCAAGGTGGGCCGGCTGAACGGCGCGTTATACCTGGAAGCGCATGAACCCTTGGAGGAAGACAACATTCCCATCAAGGTCAGCAAGGAGCAAGCCCGTCAAGCCGTGATCGCCAAGACCGGGCCGGACATGCCTGGCGTAGACCAAGCGGCGCTGGAAGTAGCCATTGAACAATTGAGCGGTATGCCGGTTTCCATCGCGGCCATGCCCGGCTCAGCGCCATCAAGCCAAACCGCTGGCGCGCCGGCCATGCCCGGCTATCCGGTCAATGCCCCCGCACAAGTCCCTCGTGCCGCACCGCCGGTCTATGGCAACCCCTCGGCTTACGGCAGCCCGCCGCCCCAGATGGCGCCGGTCTATCGCCAAACGGCCCCCGCCCCGACGACAGGGCGCACCCAAGCCGCTGCTGGCAATCCGAGCAATCCGAGCAATCCGGCTGCCGGATATACGCCTTATTCGTACCGAACTACCGGTGGACCGCAGACCACCCCACCACCGGCTTATCGGCCATATCCTCCGACAGTCGGCGCATCGCAACCCTACCCCTACCCGTCGCGCCCTAATCCAGCGGCCCCGACCGTACGGCCATCGAGCGGTAACAATGCCGGCCAGGATCTCGAAGATCCTCTCTGATTCCTAATATCGGCTCCAAAACAAAGAACCCCGCGCTCAAGCCGAGCACGGGGTTCTTGATTTAAACCGCCGTCAAGCGTTTACTTACTTATACATCGACTTCTTGAACATGCGATTGAGTTTCTCATCAGTCGCCATGCTCATGGACTTGGCTTCGCTGGCGGTAGCCATCGCATTGTTGGCGGTGTTCAGGGCATTGCTCGCCATCGCTTTGGCTTCGTTGGCGTCGTTCTGCACCTTCTGCAGATCGCTGGTGCTCGCGCAACCAACGGTCAAACCAGCAATCAGGGCCAGGGTAGAAATTTTGGTTAAGGTTTTCACTGATTAACTCCTCATCATCAAAACAAAGCAACGCATCGGACAACACTACTGTTGTTATAACACAACAATATTGTCACAACACAACAAGCATTATATAACGAATTTTCGGCCTGCGAACAATCCCAATCGAATCAAAGTCAACGAATTTCGACTCGCATCCCGACTTTTATCCAGGGTCTGAGGGCATCGATCTGCTGGTTATCCAAAGCGACACAGCCGCTGGTCCAATTGATACCTGCGCCATGCACACCGGGATTGCCAGCGCCCACCCCATGAATGCCGATCTGGCCGCCCAGGGGTGTATCCTGGGGTGGTGTACGCCCCTTGACCCAAGCTGCACGGATTCGTTCATAGGTCAAGACGTCGATGCGGTGCTCTCGCAAGGCCCGCTCGGCGTAGTCGGGATTGGGATAATCCAGCCCGATGAATTTCCTGAAACGACTATGATCGTTGATCCAGCCGACCCGAAACACCCCGACCGGTGTCTTGTTATCACCGCGCCCGGATTTGATTCCCGCGCCGCTACTCCCCAAGGCGATCCGATCGAACGATTCGATCGGATGGTTGCCCTGCATGATCGTCAGCTTGTCGGCTTTGGTGTCCACCAACAACCAGGATTCATAGGGCGACGGACTTGAGGGTGTCGCACCGGTCACAGCTACCGCGGGCGACGAAGTTTCATTGACGCTGCTTGGAGCGCAAGCGCTGCTCAGGTACACCAGCCCCCCTACCAGCGCTACCCGTTTACAAAGCTTCCACATACCCATCCACCTACTCGTTCGGTTTGTCCAGTTTGTCGCCGGGCAAGGCTTATAGGACAAACAGGGCCAGCCATGCAAGATGCAGCAACCTAGAAACGCGGCTCCAGAGTCACCGAACTCAGCAACGAATTGCCGATAAAGCAGTTTTCCTTGGCCTTGCGATGCAGCTCTCGCACCGTATCAGGATCGGGCGTGGTATCGGCGCTGAAAACCACCCGTGGACGCAAGGTCAGATGAGAAACCATCATCTTGCCTTTTTCGTTCTTGCCCAGCTCGGCCAGCGGCTCGTCTTCATAGCTTTCCACCACCAGCTTCTTGAGCGCGGCGATCGACAGGAATGTCAGCATGTGGCAGCTGGACAGCGCCGCCAACAATGCCTCCTCCGGATTGCTCATCTCGGGATCGCCGGAATATTCCGCCGCTGCCGATCCACGTACGACCTGCCCGCCAGCCAAGCGCCAGGTATGGTCACGATTGAAGGTCTTGTATTCGAAATCAGGGGTGGTGCGCTGCCAATTCAGCAGAATGGAAAAATCGGACATTCCAGGTTCTCTCCAATATCAGTTGGTGACATGGGCAAAACGGCCGACCCGCCTACTCTTTGACGCCTTGCGTCAGGGCTTTCGTAGCCGCAGGAGCGCAGGCATCGCCGGCCAACGCCTGTTCCGCTCCAGCGATGCGTTCACGTAATTGCCGGTTGATGGCTTCCTGGCGGGCCAGCAGAGCGGTTTCGTCCACCTCGCGCCCCCCATCCGCCCATGCGCGAACGGACGGGTGAGAGGACGCCTGACCGAACAGCCAACCGGCTGCAACGCCGCACAGCAGAATCGCCAACGCCCCCAAACCCCAGACCCAGGCTCGCTGATGGCGGGGAATCGCTGCTTCAACGGTGTAGACCGTAAACGATGGATATTCTTGCTTGGTCATGGCTGGCTCTCAACGCTCCACCGTGAAGGTGGTCACCGGAATCAAGGCGTGCGGTTGCACGACTCCCTTGAATACCGTTTCCTGCCCTCCCCGCATCAGACGCACCTGAAATGGCGTCGCCTGCGGATTCTGCTCGTCTTTGCGGGGGATATAGCGAACGGCGATTTCATAGACCCCTGGCAGGGCCTTGCCTGCCGGCCAGAATACATTCTCCACTGGCCGGTCGCTCAGACTGGCGCGGGTGGAGTTGGCGTCGATATCCAGGGTCCCGCTGCATTCGGTCGGATGCTGGTAATCCAGTTGCTGGCCGGTCGGGCAGCGCACCACCAGATCGAGATCGCCGTGGGTATTCCACAAGAGTGTTGCAGTGGTTTCGCCGGTTGCCGCTCTGGCTTCGAGCAATCGGTCCTTGAACTCCCGGCTCTCCTCGGGGGTCGGTTCGGCCCGGACCGGCGGTTCTGCCGGGAGCGCCGAGCGCGACGGCTTGGCGGGTGATAGCGTATTCGGCGTCGTCAAGGCTTCTTCCAGCGTGGACGATGGCGACTCGGCGACCGACGGCTCGCGGGATGGAGTTGAGCTGGTCGTATGTGCAGGTCGATCGCCCGTCTGCGCTGATGTCGCTGGCGTCACTGGCGTCGCTGGCGCTCTTGGCGTGGCCGGCCGATCGCCCGTCTGCGCTGATGTCGCTGGCGATGCTGGCGCTCTTGGCGTGGCCGGCTCAGCCCGATCTGCTCTTGGCGTGACCGGCCCAGCTCGATCCGATCCGGCACCCGAGGCAGCCGGCGGAGCTGGCGCGACTGACGGCGCTACCGGCTCGGCGGCGGAAGTCGTCGCAGAAACGGGCGCTCGGTCGGCGTCCCCAGCTCCGGACGGCGGCGCTAGCACGCTCGCACTTCCTCCTCCTGTTACGGCAACAGCGGAACGACTGGCGAAAGAGCGCGGATCTCCCGGCTCTCGAACTGCAGGAGCGGCGGCATCCGCATGATCCGGCAACGGGCAGCGATCTTGGCGGCGGTTGACCAGCTGCGACCGCAGGGCTTCGAGCCGAGCGCGCAATTCCGCTTCGGTGCGCTGCGCCTGGCTCAGAGCAAGCGACCGCGAGGCGGAGACTGGGGGCTGCACCATCGATCCCACCGTGGCCGACGGTGGCTTGTGAGTCTGGCTC
>Ga0208823_1004152_pt1 | contig 9957 bp, 11 predicted proteins | sample AD_UKC075_MetaG_FD_184440 | JGI IMG/M metagenome (GOLD analysis project Ga0208823, IMG submission 184440) | Active sludge microbial communities of municipal wastewater-treating anaerobic digesters from USA - AD_UKC075_MetaG (SPAdes) (version 2) | ecosystem: Engineered > Bioreactor > Anaerobic >... | reverse complement strand
CGGTATGTACTTCTTCATCTCTTCTGGTAATTCGTCTATCCCCTTTATCAATTTCATCAACTTGGTTTGTACGTTCCATTTGCTCTCCCCATGGTATATCACCATCGGTATCACTATCGGCAATCTGTTGGCTTTCCTATCGTATTTCTCTTCCCATATCCTCACTATGTATTTCAGCAGTTGCAAGATTACTAATGGGTCTTGATAGCTTTTGTGTTCGAATAGAAAGTAGATGTATCCATCTTCACCATTTATCTTTGTCTTGTAAAGCATATCTGTGAAGCTTTCTTTGAATTGCTCGTCTATATAGCTGTTGTTCTCTTTAGTCAAGTGTTTCAAGTCAACAACTTTGGCAATCTCAGTTGGGAGATAGTTTTGCAAGAAATCTTGAGCTACTTCGATATCACCAAACATGAATTTGAAGAAGGCATCGTGTGGGTTGGTTATATCACTCATATTGACCTCCAAATCGCATCACATTTTGGACCAATTCAATTATACCATATTTGACAGGAAAAATTGCACTGCATAGAGGCATGAATTTGGCGATGAAGAATAGGCTGTAGTACTGCAATGAGCGCTAGATTTCTAAGGTTTGGAAAACACACCACGAGATTTGGCAGATTTCTTTATTCTTTCTTCGATGTACGTGTAATCGTCTGCTTTTATTTTGTCTTTGTGCATCCGAAGATATTTCAGAAACGATTCAGGGCTCTCGGCACTTTTTATAAGAGTACTGAGTGATTCGGTCGGAAGAGCGCCACTTTCGTAACGTTCAATTGTCGCCTTACCAATTCCCAAGGCTTGAGCAAATTCTGCCTGGCTAAGGCCATAGTTTTCCCTGATCCTTTTGATATCTTCTGGTAAAACGAGTGAGTGTTTTTGAGCGTATTTGCGATAGGCTTGTTTCAAATTTTCGTTTTCCAAGTACGGGTCAAAAAGTTCGTTGCCACATATATTACATTTGGCCACTTTTGACTCTATTTCTGTCTTTTCTCCACGTATGTCATACAATTCATTTTTGGTGATGATTTCATATTCGACAAGTGTATCACATTGCTCACAATACAGTTTGTTTGCGGCCTGTGTGGTTTTAGCCATTTCATTTCCCTCCTTCGATGATGAGCAATCGTTGTGACTGGTAAGACTTCTTCTATATTTTAGCGATTACATAACTTAAAATCCTACGTAAAGATATTGCTATAGATATTCACGTATCATTTCATCAGCGCAAGCAGGAGCCATATGGGCATTAAAACGATGTTGTCATCTCTTCCAATCGTATCTTTTGTGGCCACTATTCCTTTGCCAAAGACTCTTTTCATCCCTGTATAGTCCGATTTGTTGATTCTGTTTTGGTATTTGATTTCTATTGGGATTAGCATACCTTCTCTATCGACGATGAAGTCTATCTCGTTGCCTTTTTCTGAATACCAAAAGTAGGGTCCACTTGTCAAGTTGAGTGCTGTCTGTTCAATGTCTTGTGGTATCATTAGTTGCCTGAGCATTAGTAGTTCCATGATTTGAGGCATCGCTATTTCTTTTTTGCCAGTTTCTGAGATGATAGAGCATATCATCGGATCAAGCGGATAGACTTTCTTTTGCTTATTACGTCTGATTTCTTTTGTGGATGGGTCAATGAAATAGACAATCGAAACAATGAAGCTGTATGCAAGGAACTCAAAATACTCAACGATGGTGTTCACAGATCGTATTATCGGGCCGAGGTCGTTGGAGAGCGATTGCCAAGAAAAGCGCTGACCAACTATGTCTGGGAGTTTTTCAAAGATTTCGATCATTCTTTCCCTTGACTTCATGTACTTTTCTGCATCGCCTAAGACAAAATCGCGGTAGATCGCCTTGGTTATGTCCGAGCACTTTCCTTCTCTCTCAAATTCGTCTATAACCTTTGGGAATCCTCCAGAAAGAGCGTATTTGTGGAAATATGCTTCAATGAACGAGTATTTGAACGCAGTTATTTTGAGTTCATCTTCGCTAAGGGCCAATATGCTTGGCAGGTCTAATTTGTCCAAATGCACACTCAATGTCTCAAGATACTCGCTAAACGTTATTGGGAGAAATATCAAATTCTTGCCAACACCTCTGCGCCCTGGTAGTCTCTCTGTCGAGATCTTTAAGTCATACGCAGAAGAGCCAGTTAGTAGGACAACTGCATTATCGAGCAATCCAAGGTCGGCTAAGAATTTTATAGCGGCTTGCCAGTTGGGAACTTGTGTGATTTCATCTATGAATATGTAGTTCATCTTTTCTTTGCTTGCAAATGTCTGCGAGTGCAATTTCACTAGGTCTACCAGTTCTGAGTTGTCTTTGACCATGTCACAAGTGAAAAACAGAATCCGAGAAGGTTCGACACCTGATTCGATAAGACGCAGGATCAAAAGTTTTGAAAAGGTCGTTTTCCCAACTTGCCTTGGCCCTCTGAGCGTGTATATACCAGGTATGGACAAATCTATTTCTGAGAAAAGGACTTTGGGGTCATATTTGAATTTGCTTTGTTGGTACTGTAAGATATTTCTATCTGCGTATATTGCCACTCTATCACGCCACCACGGATTCATGATGTAAAGTTCATCGAAATTCACAACGACACCCCCAATCGAAAAGCTTTCAGACCTATTCTACCACAACTGGGTGGATTTTGTGCAATGCATTGAACAAAACCGACCGAATTTGTGCAGTCAACTATACAAAAACCGACGAGGATGACTGGTACGTCAATGATGCATCATGGATGAGCGAGTGAATCAACATGCAGTTACATGCAACGTTCTTAGTTAAGCAGAAGATTTGTGAGAAGGGTGAAGTTAGGCAAGTGATAAGCCAATGGTGTTGACGTGACTCTAACCGAGTAGCAATGCAGTTGTACGGAGGTTGCGAGTTTTGTAGAATGCTTTGAAATTGCTGGTGTTTAGACGTTGTGAATTCTTCGAATACGCCGAACATGCGCTGTCGTGGACCATATTAGATGTTACAATAATGTTACTGATAGAATTCTAAAATCAATCAAAACAAGTGCATTCAAGCCATAAAGGTAGAATAGTATTAAATGTTACAATTTGCACATCGCTTCTCGACATCAGTGACAAGCTCGACAAACGCTGGACAGCCTCGACAAGCATACAACAAATGAGTTTAAGAATTTTGGAAGTACAATTCGAAATTGATATGAACGACGGTAAGTATGCCTTAGATAAGGATTTTTCGCAGCGGTGTTTTCAAAATTAAACGGTTATTATGGTGAAAATTGTTTATTCGTTTTCATTTTGCCCAAAAATATGGTAAAATTAACCTTAGAAAGAGAACAAAACCTTTCTAATTATGTTCTTTTTATATCTTTTATAATTCACACATGGAGGTGCTAAGAATGGATGTGGAAGAAAAAGTAAAACAGATCATAAACATCATACTCGAAAAACATGGTATGAGTCCACTTAATAGCCTTGAATATAATATTTCTATGAGGAATGATCTGGGAATGGATTCACTTGACTTAGCTGAGCTCACAGTCAGAATTGAGGATGAATTTGGGGTCGATATATTCGAGGATGGAATGGTTGACACTGTGCAGCAAATTTTGGACAAAATCAATAAAAGGTGATAAGTATGGGATTATTTCTTTACCACGATGGTCAAGAAACAACGTATGAACAACTGATCAATGATATAAACAAACAAACATCATTAAAAAGATATGTTAAAAAGAGTGATCCCTATGAGATTTTAAAGGACATAGTTGTCAGTTTAGTAGCTGGGGAAAGAATAATACTTCTTGATAGTGACTTTACTGAGGAAGAGGTTAAGAACCTTGGTTTATCGGTGGAAGAATTGAACGAAGAAGTTGTTTTAAAGAAGAATAAGATATCTTCGTGTGATGAATTACTAGCAAAGATTCAGAAAAGTGATAATAGGTGGGAGATAGTTCTCTATACTTCCGGCACAACTGGAAGGCCGAAAAGGGTAGCCCATAAATTGGATTCAATAACCAGAGGCACCAAAGTATCGGAAAAATACAGAGAAAACGTCTGGGCATTTGCATATAATCCAACTCATTTTGCAGGTCTTCAAGTTTTTTTCCAAGCATTTTACAATCAAAATCCCATGATATACATATTCGACGTGAATAGGAAAGAAGTAGAAAACGTGCTGAGAAGATATAATGTCACACACATATCAGCTACTCCAACTTTTTACCGTTCCATATTGCCGTACATAAGAGAAGTAGTGCCAAGTGTAGAGAGAGCAACGATGGGTGGAGAAAAATACGATAAAAATCTCGAAGCTCAATTGCTAAAAGTATTTCCAAATGCGGATGTTAGAAATGTTTATGCCTCGACGGAAGCAGGGAGTATATTTTCAGCTAAAGGCGACATATTTAGTATTAGTCCAAGGATAGCGGATAAAGTAAGATTTGCAGAAGATGGCGAATTGCTGATTCATAAAAGTTTGCTTGGAGAGTCAGACACATTCCAACTTGATGAGGATTGGTACAGGACAGGGGATATTGTTGAAATGATTGACGAGAGCCATTTCAAGTTTGTCTCAAGGAAGACTGAGATGATAAATATAGGCGGCTATAAAGTTAATCCGCATGAAGTTGAGGATGAGATAAAGAAAATCGATGGAGTGGTTGATGTAATAGTTAAGGCAAGAAGCAACAGGATAACGGGAAATATACTGGTCGCTGAAGTGAAAATAAATGATGGTATAGATAAAAGAGAAAAGGAAAAGGAGATAACAAAGATACTAGAGAAGAGGTTACAGAGTTGGAAAATACCAAGAATATTTACATTTGTTGATAACATAGAACTCACGAGGACTGGCAAGAAGGTGAGAAAATGAAATGCGTTGTTGTAACAGGTGATTCGAGAGGACTTGGAAATGTCATATGCAACAAATTGTTAGAAAGCGGATATAAAGTGGTGGGTATAAGCAGGAAAAAATCGGAACAAGTGGAAGAATTAGAAAATAAGTATAGGGATAGATACAAACATATCAATTTTGACCTTAGCGCTACCGAAGGTATCAAGGAATTGTACCTTACAAAGCTGAAACCTGAGGGGCCAATATATGGGCTTGTAAATAACGCAGCAGTAGCGTATGATGAGATAGCAACCAATGCACAGCTTGAGCCATTGGAACAGATGTTTAGGATAAACGTTTATTCTGCAATAATGCTGACAAAGTATGTTATAAGAGACATGCTGCTCAACGAAACGAAAGGTAGCATAGTGCATATAGGCTCTGTTTGTGCACATACTGGGTATAAGGGATTAAGTATGTACGCAGCTACCAAAGCAGCGATTGAAGCATTTTCGAGGACAGTTGCGAGGGAGTTTGGCGTGAAAAAAATACGGAGTAATTGTGTTGCACCTGGATTTATGGAGACGGAGATGAGTAAAACGCTAAGTTCTGAACAAAGAGATAGAATATACTTAAGAACATCACTAAAGGAAGAAACACACATAGACAGCGTCGCTGAAACTGTCAAGTTTCTGCTTAGTGACGAAAGTTTTTCTATTACGGGGCAGATTATTCATGTTGATAACGGGACGATTTAGTACGGATAAAGTTTAATTTGTTGCAGTGGCCTGGAAGCAAATTTCTTATGGAGGAATTGGTATGTATTTGTCGGAGATGAAAGATTTGAAAGTCAAAAAGGATGGATATTTTGAGAACTTCGGAAAATTGGGAAGAATAAAATTACCGAATACGATATCGTTTATCAGTTCTGAAAAATATCTAAAAGAGATTGATGAGAATATATCTTGTGTTGTTTGCAATGAAGCGATCCTTCCGCAATTGGTTAATAGAAACATTGGCATAGTCTTGTCTGATGAACCTAAGAACACATTTTACGATATCTACTATCAATTATTTATAAAGGGGTACTTTGTTTACTCTGAGAATAGCATTTCCGAAAGGTCCTACATCTCTCCAAGAGCCATTATAGCACGTTCAGGAGTCATTATAGGTGACAACTGCGTTATAGAAGATAATGTTATTATTCGTGAAGGAACTATTTTGGAAAATAACGTTGTTGTGAGAAGTAATTCTCTCATAGGGGGTGAAGGATTCGAGGTTGCCACAATCCATGGTGTGAAGAAGATCGTACCTCACAGTGGTTATTGCATTATAAAAAGTGGTGTTGAGATATTGAACAACACCTGTGTGTGCAAAGGATTATTCAGAGGATACGATACAATCATCGGTGAAAACGTAAAGATAGACAATTTTGTCCAGATTGCACATGCGGTAAAGATAGGCAAAGACACTGAAATATGTGGTGGAACTGTAGTATCTGGGAACACGGAGATTGGGGAAAATAGTTGGATAGGTCCAAATGTAACAATTTCCAATGGACTAAAAATCGGTAGCAACGTTCGTATAAATATTGGCGCAGTTTTGATCAACGATTTGGCAGACGGTGAATCAGTATCAGGAAATTTTGCATACAATCATAGAAAATTTCTAAAGGATTTTACGAATAGAAAAATTCACTGACTTAAAGGTTTCAATAGAAACAATTGTTGATATGAACTCTCTGGAACGGAGTGAGAGCTGTTATGCCTAGAATTATATCTGAGAGTGCTCGGATAGCACGTTACGTAAAAATCAGCGAGAATGTGATAATCAAGGACAATGTCGAAATAGGTGAAAACACCATAATAGCAAACAATGTTCTTATAGAAAAAGGTACCAGGATAGGTAAGAATTGCTTTATTGAAGACAATACAATTCTGGGAAATAATCCCGAAAGCATTGATAAAGTTCCTCCACTAATACTAGAAGACAACGTTAGAATCGGTGCCAATGTTGTTATATATGCAGGGGCCAAACTGATGGGAAATGTGATAATTGATGACCTTTCCACAATAGGGGAATTAACAACTGTTGAGCAAAACAGTTATGTTGCTATTGGGGCTTTCATAGGAAGCAATGTTTCAATAGGAAAGTGGGTCAGGATAGGTGCTAGAACATACATCTCGTCACATTCCGTTATCAATGACTATTGTGAAATCGGTGCGAATGTAAAATTTAGTGAAGAATTGGCAAAAAGCTATTATGAAGCGAATGATATAATTAGCACCATTGTAGAAGATAACTGTAAAATTGGTGATAATACACTAATTCTCCGTGGAGTTAAAATTGGCAGGAAAGTAGTAGTCTTAGAAGGATCACGCGTCATATTTGATCTTGATGCAAATAAAATTTACAAAGGAGATCCTGCAACCGAATTTTACGACTTATCATAGTGTTAGGCAATTATTCTGAATAGCATCTCCTCTTAACTTTTATCAGGTTGGTAACCGTTATCTCGGGCTTTTCAAGGTGTAGCCTTATCTCATCGAGTACCTTCCTCTTCACAAATCCCATATCACCACCTGCCAGTCGAAGGGTGAGTTTCCAATACAATTATATCATTTATATCATCAAACCGATAATTTCGGAACTGGACTTCCAAAATTCTCGTACTAAATTGGAAGTCAACTTCTAATTTAGTATAAATGATACGAAATGTGGCTTGGATACATAAATTTGGTTGCATAGTGAATAGTTGCCTTGTCAACAAGTGATAGAACGTATTCTGCCTATATCTTTTATCAAGTTAATCAACTTGCTTTCTAAGCGGTATATTACCAACAATATCATTACAAGCAATTTCTTCGTGCTCTTATGTATTTCTCTTCTCATATCCGCACTATGTATCTCAATAGTTGCAAGATGACCAAATGTAATCTGGAGGGTCTTTCCCATTCTCTAGTTATATACGCATGATATTGTCTTTTCCATTCTCAAATCTTGGTTGCTTTTCTATGATCTTGTATGGAAATACCTCCTTACTTTCAAACCAACTTATGAACCATGAAGTTTGAATAAGTTGACTAACTGCTAGGGTATGCCTTTACAGCTGCATTTTGTTTCGAGATCTTTCCAGGGCATTTGTTCACCGAGTAAGCCAAGAAATATTCATACAAGATTGAGAAACACTCCTATCACGTAACAATCAATCACCAAAACGGGACGTTAAAAAGCAATGTTGTGACACGCAAAGAAATAGTTGTTTAAAGTATCTTGTTAGATTGCCTCCAATGGAAGATACAGAATATTCAAATTTCAGATTTTTGAGTCGATCATGCCAATGCGTGCCGTGATGTGGCGTTATGAGTATCTCAAAATTGCTTATCCCTTTACTTTCTAGTTTGTCACAGATCTTTGCAATCTCATCTTGCTCAAGGTCACCGAGAAACAAGATTCTTTTGTTAGTTTCAAAGAAAGCAAGGCTGATGTGGTTACATACTCCTTTGATTTTATCGTTGATCTTCTCTATCTCATTTTCAAAAAGATTTTTTGTCATTTCGTCCATCTCTTCCAATATCCTCTCAAGCAAAGCAACATCACATTCTGAACTCTTCTCGTAAAAGCGTACTAAGTCGTCCTTTAACGGCAAAAGATATGCAGTTACCTTCGGAAGTGAAAAATTTGATTCAATGTTATAAGTTTGCCAAATCTTCTCCAAATGACTCGTAGAGTGAATTTGAACCTTCATCATCATTTCAATGCTTCTTTTAGTTGTTCAAGGGTTATATCCAACAAATTCTCTCCGATGTAGTCTATCGTCTTCTCATCGGCTTTTTGTATCTTTTCTTTTAGTTCATCCGTTAGGTCCTCACCAAATTTTTTGTTTAGATTTTTCAATATGATTTCTACGAATTTTTTTCTTTCTTCTTGTTGACCTTCCAGTCTGCCTTCATTTCTTAACTTTTCAGCTACTGACATAATCGCCTCACTCCTTCCTGAAAGTATTTCTTTCCCTTCCTTTTCTATTATCTCAATGCTCACGTCTTCTCTAACCGATAATATGTACCTTATCGATGCATCTATAAATCTCTCGAATTTCTCTTCTGGAAAATCTCTTATCTCTTTGAATATCTCCCTCAACCATTCACGAAACTTTTCGTTGTCTGATATCACCACTACTCGCATTACTTCAAGTACTGCTTTCGTTAGTGCTTTGACAGGAAAAATTGCACTGCATAGAGGCATGAATTTAGCGATGAAGGATAGGCTGTAGTACTGCAGTGGGTAAATATCCTTTTAGAGCTATTGCTGGTCTAAGAGAGTCATATTGTGCCTGTGCATTCAAGAAAATCGTCCAAATCTTCTTCTATAGTTCTTGGTTGATTCTTTTGATGCAACGCTCGAGCAACTGAATTTTGTTTAGTATGACGTCATTTTCCATACATAAGTGTCATCACTTCCGTATGTCTTCCTATTTCCGTACACGCTTCTATCCCGCTTTATTCTTTCGATTATGGGTTCTCGGTCATCACAAACTAGGAGTTTTTCAAAGATTTTGAGCACTCTTCCCATCAATCGAAAAGCTTTCAGACCTATTCTACCACAACTGGGTGGAATTTGTGCAATGCATTGAACAAAATCGACCGAATTTGTGCAGTAGACTATACAAAAACCGACGAGGATGACTGGTACGTCAATGATGCATCATGGATGAGCGAGTGAATCAACATGCAGTTACGTGCAACGTTCTTAACTAAGCAGAAGATTTGTGAGAAGGGCGAAGTTAGGCAAGTGATAAGCCATGGTGTTGACGTGACTCTAACCGAGTAGCAATGCAGTTGTACGGAGATTGCAGATTGTGTAGAATGCTTTGAAGTTGCTGGTGTTTAGACGTTGTGAATTCTTCGAATATGCCGAATATACGCTGTCGTGGACCATATTGGATATTACAATAGTGTTACTTATATGATTCTAAAATCAATCAAAACAAGTGTATTCAAGCCATAAAGGTAGAATAGTATTGAATGTTACAATTTAAGCATTGCATCTCGACATCGGTGACAAGCTCGACAAATGTTGGACAGGCTCGACAATTTCGACAAATGTTGATTGAATAGACTAAAGAATCTTGGAATT
>Ga0208823_1004141_pt1 | contig 9968 bp, 10 predicted proteins | sample AD_UKC075_MetaG_FD_184440 | JGI IMG/M metagenome (GOLD analysis project Ga0208823, IMG submission 184440) | Active sludge microbial communities of municipal wastewater-treating anaerobic digesters from USA - AD_UKC075_MetaG (SPAdes) (version 2) | ecosystem: Engineered > Bioreactor > Anaerobic >... | reverse complement strand
TCCAGGCCCAGGCGCACGGGACGCAAAGCATCACCGCCGCCCTGCCCGCCTTCCAACGTCGAATGCCAGTCGCTGTGCAGCACGTCCACCGGCAGCACCTGCACGCCATGCGCCCGCGCGTCGCGCACCAGCTGCGCCGGGGCATAGAAGCCCATCGGCTGGCTGTTCAGCAACGCGGCCAGGAAGGCATCGGGGTGGTGGCACTTCAGCCAGGCGCTGACGTACACCAGCAGCGCGAAGCTGGCCGCATGGCTCTCGGGGAAGCCGTATTCGCCGAAGCCCTCGATCTGCTTGAAGATGCGCTCGGCGTACTCGGGCGCATAGCCCTTGGCCACCATGCGGCCCACCAGGCGCTCATGGAACGGCCCCAGGCCGCCCTTGCGCTTCCAGGCCGCCATCGCGCGGCGCAGCGCGTCGGCCTCGCCGGCGGAAAAGTCAGCGGCCAGCATCGCCAGCTGCATCACCTGCTCCTGGAAGATGGGCACGCCCTTGGTGCGGCCCAGGGCGGCGCGGATGGCGTCGTTCGGGTAGTCCTCGGGCTCTTCGCCGTTGCGGCGGCGCAGGTAGGGGTGGACCATGCCGCCCTGGATCGGCCCCGGCCGCACGATGGCGACCTCGATCACCAGGTCGTAGAACTCCTTCGGTTTCAGGCGCGGCAGCATGCTCATCTGCGCCCGGCTCTCCACCTGGAAGGTGCCCACGCTGTCGCCGCGGCACAGCATGGCGTAGACGCGGTCGTCCTGCGGCAGCTGGTGCATGTCGATGGCGTCCACCCCCAGCTTGGCCGCCACCATCACCAGGGCGCGGCGGATGGCACTCAGCATCCCCAGGGCCAGGATGTCGACCTTGATCAGGCCCAGCACGTCCAGGTCGTCCTTGTCCCACTGGATGACGGTGCGGCCGTCCATCGCGGCGTTTTCCACCGGCACCAGGCGGGCGATGTCGTCGCGGGCGATGACGAAGCCGCCCGGGTGCTGGCTGAGATGGCGCGGAAAGCCGATCAGCTCCCGCGTCAGGTCCAGCCATTGCCGGCACACCAATGAGTCGGGGTCGAAGCCCTGCTCGGCCAGCCGCTCGGGCGCGATGCCGCGGCCGTCCCACCACTGCTGGCCCTTGCTGACGGCGTTGATGCGGTCGAGGTCGATGCCCAGCGCGCGGCCCATGTCGCGCAGCGCCGAGCGTGGGCGGTAGCTGATCATCACGCCGGTCAGCGCGGCGCGGTGGCGGCCGTACTTGCGGTAGATGTACTGGATCACCTCCTCGCGGCGCTGGTGCTCGAAGTCGACGTCGATGTCGGGCGGCTCGTTGCGCTCGGCGCTGATGAAGCGGCCGAACAGCAGGGTCATGTGCTCGCGCGTGGGGTCGACCTCGGTGATGCCCAGGCAGAAGCACACCACCGAATTGGCCGCACTGCCGCGGCCCTGGCACAGGATGCCCTGGCTGCGCGCCCACTGCACGATGTCGGCCACGGTGAGGAAGTAGGGCTCGAAGGTCAGTTGGCCGATCAGCGCGAGCTCATGCTCGATGCTGCTGCGCACCTTGGGCGGCTCGCCCGCCGGATAGCGCCGGCGCGCGCCCTGCTCGGTGAGCGCGCGCAGCCAGCTGGCGGGCGTGTGGCCGGCGGGCACGATCTCGTCGGGGTATTCATAGCGCAGCTCGGCCAGCGAGAAGGTGCAGCCGGCGGCGATGTCGACCGCCGCCGCCAGCCAGGCCGGCGCGTACAGCCGCGCCAGGCGCGCACGCGAGCGCAGGTGCGCCTCGGCATTCGGCGCCAGGCCGAAGCCGGCGTCGGCCACGGTGCAGCCCAGGCGGGTGGCGGCCAGCGCGTCCTGCAGCGGCTTGCGGGCGCGGGCGTGCATCAGCACGTCGCCGCAGGCCACCAGGCGCAGGCCCGCCTGGGCCGCGACCGCCGGCAGCACCGCCAGGCGCTCGCCATCGTGGGCACGGCCCAGCAGCTCGATGGCGATGGCGCAGCGCTCGGGCCCGAACCAGGTCTTCAGCCACATCGCCTGGGCGTGCATCGATGCGGGCGCCTGCCCCGGCTGCGGCAGCAGGATGGCGAAGCAACCCGCCAGGCCCGCCAGGAACGGCGCATTCGGCACCCGGCCTTCCACATCGGCCGCATAGGCCAGGTACTGCCCCTTGGGCGCACGGCGGCGGGCCACGCTGATCCACTGCGCCAGGTTGCCGTAGCCGCGCCGGTCCTGCGCCAGCAGCAGCAGGCGCGGCGGGCCGTGAGCGGCCAACACGGCGCCATCGCCTTCGGGTCCGTCAGGATGCGGCGACAAGTCCATCTGCGCGCCGATGACCAGGTGCAGCGGCGTGCCCTGCACCGCCTCATGCGCATGCACCACGCCCGACAGCGAGCATTCGTCGGTGATGGCGAGTGCCGTGTAGCCGCGCCGCAGCGCCTCTTCCACCAGCTCCGTCGGGCGTGACGCGCCGGTGAGGAAGCTGAAGCAGCTGCGGCAGTGGAGTTCGGCGTAGGGGGGCGGCGGATCTGACTTGGTGTCGGTCACGGCAGCGCAGCGCTATCGGTGATCACAACTGGCCTGTGGCATGCTGGTCGCCCGACACGAGGTGACACATGCCCATTCCCATCGATGTCCTGGAAGCCGAAGCGCTGAGCCTGCCCCAGGCAGACCGCTCGCGGCTGATCGACCGTCTGATCGCCAGCCTGGAGACCGATCCCGAATGGGCGGCGGCGTGGTCAGCCGAAGCTGACGAGCGCGAGGCGCGCATTGCGCGCGGCGAATCGTCTTGGGTGTCGGGCCAGCAGGCCGTCGACCGCCTGCGTGCCGACCTGGCGTGAACTGGCAGCTCACGCCGGAGGCCGAGGCCGAACTGACGGAAGCCGTGCGCTTCTACGCCACCAACGTCAGCGCCAAGGTGGCGCGCAACTTTCTGCTGCAAGTCGAGCAAAAGGCTGAATTGCTCACCGAGTTTCCTGCGCTCGGCACACCAACGACCAACGGCAGGCGCTTGCTGCCCATCGGGCGATATCCGTACTCCATCCTCTACCGCGTGGACGAGGGCGTTGTCCGCATCAGTGCCATCGCCGCCCACGCCAGGCGCCCGCGCTATTGGCAGACACGACAGCCCTAGCTTGCCTGCCCGCACGATGATGGCCTGGCGGTCGAACTCGACATCCTTCACGCGCAGCTGCAGCGCCTCGGTGATGCGCAGACCGGTGCCGTCAAGCAGGCGGGCCAGCACGGCGTGGGTGCCGTCCAGCAGGCCCAGCACGCGGCGCACCTCATCGACCGTCAGCACCACGGGCAAGCGGGCCTTGCGCTGGGGCCGCTCGAGTTCAGCCATCCACGGCAAAGACTGGCCGAAGACGCGCTGGTAGAGGAACAGCAGCGCAGCCAGGGCCTGCCGGTGGGTGGACACAGACACATGCCGTTCGACCGTGAGCCAGCCCAGGAAGGCACGGACCTCGACCTCGCCCATCTGCCGGGGATGGCGCAGGCCATGAAAGCGGACGAAGGCCCGCACCCAATGGACGTAGGCTTCTTCCGTTCTTATGCTGTAGTGCAGATAGCGGATCTGCTCACGCACCTGGTCCAGCAACCTGACGCCAGGGCGGGGGCCGGCAGACGATGCGGAAGCAGGCGCCACAGACGCAGCCGGATCGGCAGGATGGGAGGACATGATGATGACTGTGTTTTTCAACAGTATGCGCGCCGCGCAGCGCCACGACAAGAGGCCGCACTGCGTCGCCGCTGGCGCGCTTGCGGTGCGCCACTTTCCGGTTAGTGGCGCAGGGCCGGCCCCGAACCGGGAAAGTGGCGACTGGTTACACACCGGCTGTGCTGCATAAATCGGCTTGAGAACAAGTTAGGGACGGTCTGATCAATGCGGTTGCGGCCGATCCAGTTCATCGAATCGTTCGATTCGCAGCGCGCTCGGGCTATTCGCGCCGCGATCTCGGGTTCGCAGCAGCGTTGCTGCCAGCCAAGTGCCCCGCGAAATCGCCTTTGCTGGCCATTTCGGGCGCACTCATCCTGCAACCGCCATCAGTTTGCGCCGCGCCATCCACAGATTGCTCAGCGCGAACAGCGTCTGCACCTGTGCGCCGTTCTTCTTCAAGCCGCGGTAGCGCACCTTGGTGAAGCCGAACTGACGCTTGATCACCCGGAACGGATGCTCGACCTTGGCCCGGATGCCCGCCAGGATCTGCTGCGACTTGTCGATCATGGCCGACAGCGGGCTGCTCAAGTCCAGCGCCTTGCGCCGCCCAGGTCGCATGGCGATGTGCCAGGTCACATCCGGCTTGGCGTCTGGCCGCTTGGGCGCGCCCTGGTAGCCGGCATCACCGAAAGCATCGGTCTCCTCGCCGTGCAGCAGGCTGTTGGCCTCCACCACGTCATTGACGTGACCAGCCGTGCTGCGCACCGTGTGCACCAGGCCAGATTCGGCGTCCACGCCGATGTGCGCCTTCATGCCAAAGTACCACTGGTTGCCCTTCTTGCTCTGGTGCATCTCCGGGTCGCGCTCGCCAGTGGCGTTCTTCGTCGAACTCGGCGCCGAGATCAGCGTGGCGTCCACCACCGTGCCGGCCTTCAGCAGCAGCCCCTTGCTGCGCAGCATGTCGTTGACCGTCGCCAGGATCTGCGGCGCCAGCTTGTGCTTCTCCAGCAGGTGGCGAAACCGCAGGATCGTGCTCTCGTCGGGCAGCCGCGTGTTCCAGTTGTCCAGTCCGGCGAACTCGCGAAACAGCGGTACGTCGTGCAGCGACTCTTCCATCGCCGGATCGCTCAGCGTGAACCACTGCTGCATGAAGTGAATGCGAAGCATGGTCTCCACGGGGAACGGCGGGCGCCCCTTCTTGCCCTCGGGCGCGTGCGCGGCCACCAGTTCCACCAGCGCGGCCCACGGCACCACGCGATTCATCTCGTCCAGGAACTCGCGCTTGCGCGTTCGCTTGGTCGTCAGGTTCAGGCCCAGGTCGGCTTGCTTCATGGCGATCAGTTTGCTGTCACCTCGCCCCGCCGCCAAGCACATCGGCGACGGATATTTGCAGACCTTCCTTAGGGAAGCGCTGATTTATTCGGGCTGATCGCGATTCGTGATCGGCACAGCGACTGCACCATGGAGGCATGAGCCAACGCAGCTTTGCCAGCGCCGAGTACGCCTTGAAGAAGAAGCGAACCCGGCGCGAGCAGTTCCTGGAAGAGATGGAGCGCATCGTGCCGTGGGCGCGCCTGGAGGCGGCTGTCGCACCGTCGTACCCGCGCAGCGGCCGTGTCGGCCGACCGCCCATCGGCGTGCCGAAGATGCTGCGCATGTACTGCCTTCAGCAGTTGTACGGCCTGGCCGACTAGGCGCTGGAAGACGCGCTGTAGGACAGCCAGTCGATGCGCGACTTCGTGGGCATCGACCTGTCGCGCGAGTCGGTGCCCGACGCCACGACGCTGCTGAAGTCCCGGCGCCTGCTGCTGGCCAACGACCTGACCAAGACGCTGTTCGACGAGATCAACGCGCACTTGGCCGAGAAGGGCCTGCTGATGCGTGCGGGGACCATCGTGGACGCCACGATCATCGCCGTGCCCAGTTCGACGAAGAATGCCAAGGGCGAACGTGACCCCGACATGCACCAGGCGAAGAAGGGTAACCAGTGGCACTTCGGCATGAAGGCGCACATCGGAGTGGATGCCGAGTCGGGGCTGGTGCACACGATCGTCGGGACAGCGGCGAACGTCAACGACGTGACCCAGGCAGAAGCGCTGCTGCACGGGCAGGGGGCCACCGCGTTCGGGGATGCCGGCTACCGAGGTGTCCAGAAGCGACCGGAAGCCAAGGGACCGGTCTGGCATGTGGCGATGCAGCCGGGCAAGCGCCGGGCGCTGGACCTGACGAAGAAGTGGGCTCAGTTGCGGGAACGGGCCGAGCAGTTGAAGGCCAGCGTGCGCGCCAAGGTCGAGCACCCGTTCCACGTGGTGAAGAACCTGTTCCGCCACCGCAAGGCCCGCTACAAGGGGCTGGCGAAGAACCAGGCGCAGCTGCATGCGCTGTTCGGGCTGGCCGACCTGGTGATCGCCAAGCGGTCACTGTTGGACCGCCAAGCCCGAGGTGCGTCTTGAACGGGCGGATGAGGCCGAAGAATGGTCGGAAGACACGGCCGGGGGCGCAACTTCGGGCCGACTGCGCGCGCGTTCGCCGCTCCGGGAGAGTCAGCCGCGCGCAGATCGCTGAATCCTGTCATTGATCAGCGTCTCCTTAGCCATGCCTCGCTGTCAACCACCTTGGACTAGTCACGGCCGAGAAGCATCGACGGGCAAAGGCGGCCGAGGCCTTCTGGATGCGGTAGCGCAGGTGAGTCAGTGAAGCTACAGACCCGGCGAGAACTTGGCAGCCCCAAAGTTGGGGGCGTAGCTCATCGAAACCGCGGCGATGTCCGCAGCGAAGTCTGTGGGCAAGTGCGCCGTGCTCGGTGAGTAGTACTCCTTGGTATTCGAGGACGCGAACACAATCGGAGCGGACAAACCGGCAGCTCGCAGCTGTTGAGCCGCTTCAAGGTACGCCTCCACGATGACGCAATCCTTGATCGAGTCCTTGCCCTTGCGCGCAGGGGTCCGCGGTGCGTTCACCCTCGCCAGCGCCCTGCCTGCCACGCCAGGGTTGTCCGGTACACGCATGGCGACAGCCGTCCACCGATCCAGAACCAAGCGTGCTCGGCCCACGTGCCCATGCAGATGGGAAATGCTCATGATTCCGGTCGCACCGAAGACCGAGGCCACGTCGTGAATCCGCTGGGCCTGCCCGTGGAACTTGGCCAGCTTGTCCTCGGCCTCTTGCTGCACTTCCTGCAGGTGCACCCCCAACTCGATTCCGATCTGCTCGGCCATCAGCACCACGAGATCAACCTTCGATTCAGCTGCGTGCAACAAGTCGAGCCCGGCCTTCGCATCCGAAAGCCGAATCGTTTCACGGGTTATGTCTCGGACAACATCCAGGATCGTGCAGGTGTCGAGACACAGAATCGGAGCGCCCAGCGCCACAAGGTCGCTGATCTGCGCTGGCGCGAGGCTCATGGGCGAGAGGCGTCGTACTTTTGGAGCAACCCAAGTGCGAACTCGTAGTCGATTGCGAGTTCGTGCGCGGTGTCGCTTGGCCAACCCTCGGCCTCTGCCAGCCATCGGGCCAACCGATCGGGATCCATCTGAGCTTGGGTTCGGTGAGCGGCGATCAGGAATTCAAACCATCGTTCCTGATCTCTCGGGTGGCTCGCGCCCGTGGACTTGTTCGCGGCGCCGGAGAATCGGCGCAAGGCGCTGGCGGGCTCGGCGTCGAGCCAGTCCTCCAGGTTCTGTTGGGGTTCCGTCATGGCAACGACGAATCCGCCAACTCGTGCTGCGGGCTCGGCCACTCGCGTCACGAAGTCGCGAAGGATCCTGTTGTACTTGGAGATGCCGAGTTCGCCGACATTGCGCGGCACGATGTTCGCAACGCGATAGCCATCGTCTTCCTGCCAGAGAACCAGTGCGGATTCGTCGATGCCTTCAAAGGCCTCGCGTATGAGCGCAACCACATCCTCCTGCCTGAGCGCATGGCTGCGGACGCTTTGTTCACGTTCCGGGTCATGGCGCCAGGGCGCCTTGACTTGTCTTAGAAGGTAGTCTCGGATGGAGATGTCTGCCGACCGGGTACGCAGGTGAAGATCTTGGAAGACCTCGAGTGATTTGGCGGTCATGGTTCGTCCCTGTCTCGCTTTCTCCTGAATGGTAGGGTCCCGAGAGTGGCACTCGGTACGAGCAGGCGGGGTAGACGAGCTCCGGGAGCCAGAGGAACTGCCTTCGTTGGCTTCACTGAGCCAGTTCCTCCAACTCCTCGATCACTTCGACCACGAAGCGGGCACCGGTGGCACGGAAGGCTTCCATCGACACGTCCAAGGAGGCCAGGAGGCCGAGGTTGGCCATGCGTAGTGCCTGGTCAAGATCGGCAGGACTCGCCAAAAGTGCGCGAAGCCCGGCGCCAGCCTGTGCGGCCAGTCGTGGCGCCTGGTCACCGAACTTGTCCTGCAGTGCGCTCCACATCCGGCCCGGCCAGGCGTCGAGTTCCTCGGTGCTGTCGCGCCTGTCGCGCTGCGCTGTCAGGAAGGTCAGCGCCAGGACGCGGCCTAGATCCTTGTTGGATCGCTTGTAGTCGGTGCCGGCGATCAAGGTGTCGGCGACTTCCGGGTGGTGAAGTAGGTTGGCCAGCGCCATCATCTCCGGCCGCGCGATTCGCACACCGTGCGCTGTCTCCAATGGCTGCCATTCCGTCAGCGCGAGGAAGTCGAAGCTGCAGATGGCGAAGTGCCCGATGCTGGTCTCCACGCGGCGTAGCTTCTTGCCCGGTGCGCCTGGCTCGAAGGCTGGCGGCGCCGACAGCAGCTCCAGGAACCAGGGGCTGGCCGTCTCTCCCGGCGGACGCAGGCGGACCATCGGCAGCTTGTCTTCAGCATCCCCTTCTTTGCCCGGCTGACCCCATGCGGGGTCCTCGCGCAGCTTCCAGTCGGCCTTGATGAGCTGATCGGTGACCTCGGTCGCGGCAGCGATCGCCTTCGAGTGCGGCGAGAACAGACAGTCCACGTCTTTGGTGCGGATAGCCCGCGCGCCGTCACCGGCGAAGTAGTGGTAGCCGGCCGCCAGGCTTCCGATGATGATGACGTTGCTGCGGACGTCAGGTGGCAGCGCGCCGGCCACCTGAGCCAGGACTGCCGATGGGGACAGCGAGGCTTCAAGCTTCAAGGCGTCGTCCTAGCTGCTTCACACAACTGATGAGCAAAGTCCCGGGCTTCCGCCTGCAGGCCCATCTGCTCGAGATCTGCGAGGCAGTCCAGCCGTGCGGCAAGATCAGGCTCTTGCGCCGCTGACTCCTCCGGACGACAGTCACGCTGGAGATGCAGCACGACCGTTGCTTTGCGTTTTGAGTCGTCCACCACCGTAAGGCCGGCGTCGAGCTTGGACATGAAGCGGACGTCGCCGTCGTAGACGCTCACGTCGAGCCGGGGCGCAGCCGTGATGTCCAGATCAGGGAAGTAGCGTGTCGCGCCCACTACACCGGAGATCGCCGCTTTGCCCGCGACGCCTTTTTGCCGGAGGGACATCAGCCGGGTGGCCATCGCGCTGGGCATGCGGCCGTCGCCTGTCGGATCGGTGTACCGCACCAGCTTGCGTGCAAGTGAGTGCTCCTCGGCGAGCTTCATCAGCGCAATCGGGCGAAGACCGTGCAGCGGGATCGGGCCGTCACGTTCCCCAGTCACCACGCCGAGGCGCTCGAGTTCGCTCAAGGCGGCGGACGCTGTCTGGTAGCTGCTGCCCGTCAATCGCCTGAGCTCTGCCATCGTCACGGGCGTGAGACCGCTCAGCCACCGCTCTACCAGGACCGCCTTGACCTGCTGCCGCGTCACGCGTTTGGCACTGGTGGCGGCAGTCTCATCGTGGATGGCGGCCCGCAGCGCATGCATGAACCTGTCCGAGTGCTCGGGCAGTTCGCCATCGATGAAGAGTTCGCGCTGCGTCTCGGCCCGAACCAGGAAGATCCTCCGCGACATCTCAAGGCGGGCTATCGAGCGGAACCTGTCCAGTTCTTCCTCCAGGCGTTTCCACGACAGCCGGCTGTCCAAGACCACGCAAACGCCCGTCGAGGGCCGAGGAGTCGACTGGATCGCGTAGGCGAGCGCCAGCAGGCCCTCCCGGACGTCCCGGGCAGTGTGGGTGCGGCGAATCTCGACCAGGACGTCAGGCCCGGCCGGATTGCTCCAGTGCATGTCGACAAGCGAGTCGTCAGTGAAGTTGCGACCTACCATTGAGTTGCAACTTTACCAATGAAGTCGCAACTAACCAAGCTGCAGCTGCCAATCCAGGGCGGCAAGCAGTAGGTAGTCGGCCCGGCGAAATCGCGTAACCCGTTGTTTTACAACGACTTTCGGGTAGTTTCCGATGGTCGGATCCTGCCGATTTCTATCCAATGGGACGTAT
>Ga0208823_1004132_pt1 | contig 9992 bp, 9 predicted proteins | sample AD_UKC075_MetaG_FD_184440 | JGI IMG/M metagenome (GOLD analysis project Ga0208823, IMG submission 184440) | Active sludge microbial communities of municipal wastewater-treating anaerobic digesters from USA - AD_UKC075_MetaG (SPAdes) (version 2) | ecosystem: Engineered > Bioreactor > Anaerobic >... | reverse complement strand
GTTAATCCGCTTGCTGGTTTAGCATAAGCAATTGAAGAAAGCTTATCTGCATTAAAATCAGCAATTTGTTCATCAGCTAATAAATAGGTTCCTGCCGATTCATCATAAATACTGCCTTCATAGGCTGACAAGTAAATTTTATCTTTTACTACACCATTTCTGATGAAAGCAGGATGAACCTTAAAGCCAACCTTTGGTGTATCAGAAACATAATATCTTGCTTTTCTCATGTGATAACCCTTACCATCTTGAATTTTTTCAAGTTGTAAAGGAACAACCTTATAATAAAACTTTGGTTGTTCAACCATTACTTGCACTGGTGTGCCAACTGGATAAGTAACAGCATTTTCTTCTTCACCAATTGTTATTGCTTGGGTTAGCTTTCCCGTTTCCACATAACCAGGTTCACCATAATAAGCTAAAACAACACCATCATCTGTTAAAATACATCTTTTTCTTCCACCAAAAGCATTTATGCTGTCAAAGTCAGCACCAGGGGTTTTATTTATTGCCCCAGCAAGTCTTGTAAATTTATTATTTACAAAATCAGCTTCAACACCAACAATATCATTTTCAGTATAACCAATGAACCCTTTAACATCAGCTATTTCAGCAGCTAAATTATTGACCATTTCAACAGTTGCAGTTGCATTTGGATTGACTGTAATATTCACATTGTCAGCATTACCAACAACTGTTTCAATGTCAACTAAAATACTGGAAGCTGATATTCCACCTTGTGGGGGCATCCAATCTGCTTCAATTGCAGTGGTTATTGAATAAAGAATTTCACCTTCCTGTGGGTCAATTGCATAAAGTCCAATATTTCTAACATAATAACCTGCTTCCAGGTCAGCATTTGTGAAAACCCCACTTACTCTAATTTTAGCAGGGGAAACCTTTGTTACACTTGCAACATCTACTGTTTGCTTTATCCTTGAAAGACTGATCAATTCTTCAAAATTGGTTCCACTTGGATATTGATGGTCAGAAGTTCTGATTTTAGTGAAATTTGGTGTTGCTGTTCCAGCAACTATTTTTGCTATTAAAGCATGACCTTTCTTTGTGATAATTGTGTTATTAAAACTTGCCATTGTTCATTAACCACCTTTCTTTAATCTGCACTTTTTAATGAATAAACCGTTCCACCAGTAACTGTTGAACCCAATTTTGCATCTGAAGAAACTTGATAATTTTCATCAATGTTTGAAGTTAGCATATAGTGCATACCTTCTACAATTCCTGAAGCAAGGTTTGCTTTAGCTTTTAGTTCATAATCTTCATCTATATTTGAAGTAAGAATATAATGCAAACCACAAATGGTTGCACTTCCAAGATGCAATGCTGTTTCTTTTTGGGTAAATAAAATATTTTCAGCATTTATAATCAAATTACATGGAATCATCTTATCCAGCAGATTATAAAGTTCATTTAATCCACCGTAAATTCCCATGTGAGTTGTTAGGTCAATGGTATATTCATCATTTCTTAAAATAATGGTGTAATTTCCTTCACCACATAGAACATCAAGCTTGTTTAATAAAGAATTCCAGGTATAAGGAATTCTATCATTCCACCTTGCAATTACCCTGAATATTCTTGATTGTAGGGTGTCATCTGCCGAAGGCTTTATTCCAAGTATTTTTTCATATCTTGCAATTCCAGCTTCATCAGCATCATGAATAAATAAATTACCTAAAACTTTTTCTGAAGTATCAAACACTTGTTGAAATTCAGGGTTTTCAGCATTGGTAATGGCTTGATATTCTCTAACTTTTTGAAGAACGGGGGGAAGATATGAAATTAAATTTGCATCCCTTTTCATACATTCACCACCGTTCCTAATACAGGAATTTCATATTCTCCAAGGTTTAAGTTTTCAGCAACCCCATTTATTTTGGTTCCTGTAATATCAATAATTCCATCAATAGTTAATATTCTTGTGTCAATTTGGACAATCCTTACAATATTTAATGAATTGTTTGCCCATTCTTTTCTGATTTCCAGCAAATATTCATCAATAACTGCAATTACATCAGCTTCAACCATTGACCAGTTATAACCCGTATCCAATGTAACTGTTGTTGATATGTTTACTATCACTTCATCTGCTGTATTTACTGTTACAACATGACCAATTGGGGCAATTCCATCACCTTTACCTGGATTTCCAGCAGGGTCAAGTATATCTTGAACAGTATCAATTAAAACATTAGATGCTTTATTAAAATTGGCATCCAGTATGGTAATAAGAACTGTTCCACCACCATTCCAAACTGGTGTAACTTTAGTTGAACCAACCCCAGGGATGGCATTGGTTTTTTGAATATAGTCTTGTTTGTTACCACCATAAGGATTAGTTTCAAATGAATTAAAATATCTTTGCCTTAAAACTTCAGTATCTTCTTCATCTTCACCTGGTATTAGAACAGCAGTCAATTCAGCAGTGGTCAAACCATCAATGTAATCAATCGGAATAAGAGTTCCAAGTTTTTGATTTCCGATTTCACCAGGGGTTTCACATTCCATTTGAAAAACACCATCTGAAATCTTTGCAATAGCCCTGTAATTTAGATTATCAAGGGAAAATCTTGAACCAATGGGAATATCAATATTAAAATGCCCTTCCAGGATTGCTTTTGTTGCTTCTTCAGGGAAAATTCCCCTTTCTGCACACCGCTTGATTAGATATTCCCTTTGTGCTGTATCTGCAAATGATTGATTTAATATCCAATCAAATTCAATATACATGTTCTGTAATTCAACAGCAGCAGGGGCAAGTGCATTATAAATTATAGATGCTTCCCGTTTATCTAAATTTTGTGGAACCCTGTCAAGCATCCTTTGAAGTATAACTTCATAAGTCATGTGTTCAAACATATTAAATTGTCACCACCCTTTCTGCTTCAACATCACCAAATATGGTGTGAACAGTGAAAGTTGCATGAACTTTTCCCTTGTTAGTTTCAAAAGAAAAGTTATCAACTCCAAGTATTCTTGAATCTTGAACCAATGCTTCAGTAACTCTTCTTTTGAGTTCAGGAAGAACAAAGGGTATTGGTTGACCATATAAGTCATTTAATTCAATGCCATAATTCCAGCTATAAATTAGATATTCATATCTTTCAATATTCAAAATTAAATAAATTGCTTGTTTCATGGCTTCAAGGTCATCAACATACCCAGCAATTGTTGAATTATCCAAGTCTAATTTGTAAGTATGTGAAGTTTCTTCTTCAATTTCAAAGTCCTTTTGTAAATCATCATTTACCGCTGGAAGCATTAAATCACCACCCTATCTAAAACAATATATTTTTGCCCACCCTGAACCCGAAGTAATATAACTGACTCACCAACTTTAAGCCCCAGATGAACTTTCATGGTCTTTTTTCCTTTGATGTCATGTTTATGGGTTTCATTAGATGTTGAACTATCACCTGGTATGGTATGCTTATGGGTATGTTCTTCAGTTGAATGGTTTAATGTCATATCGACTTCAATATCTCTTACCAGGCTTGTTAAAATTAAGTGTGAAGCATCCAATGTCAATCTTTGTTCTACATTTATTTTTAATGGGTTTATGCTGGTGACTGTGCCAAACATAATTGCACAAGGGTTTGAAGCAGTAACCGCTTCAATAGCAGCTTGCTTTATAATTTCAATTAAATTAGGCACTGAAGCCACCCCCTCTTAATGTCAAGTTCATTATGTGTTCATCATTTTTGAAGATATGTTGCACCTTTTCAACAAGCATGAAATTTTGAACATTTATATCCCCCAAATTAAGCTTGACAGGAAGGGAACAGCCAGCACGAACCCTGACATCACCAAAAGCATTACTGATGGTAAGATTACGAGTTTTTCTGTTGTATAGTTGAAGCAGGGCATTAGCTTTTGCTTTACCGTTTACCTTGTCATCAATGTTTTCAAAGTATTGCAACACCCCCCAATTATTTATATTTCTTGAATCCTGGGCAATGTAAATTTCCCTTTTACCAGTTTCATTGTTTTCATAAGAAAGCTTTATTTTGTTGTATGTTTCACCATCAATTGTGGATGTATATTTGTAGTTTTCAGCAGTTTCTTCATCAATCAACAGGTTTAACCTCATAGATTCCACATTTTTTAAGGTCAATTTTCCAAAATCATCATATAAAACATACATTTTTCTTCTGTTTTGCAAGGTTATATCCAGGGCATTTTGAATAATATCAAATAAACTTTTGTTGTCCTCTATCCTGGAAGCAATCTTAAAACCTGTATCTTCTAAAACCCCAACACGAAGATTGAAATCTGCTGCAATCATTTTAATTAGTTCAGAAGCAGTCTTATTGCTATAAATATAAGTGTCCTTATTTTTCAAATATCTTAATTGATCATAAGCTGTAACATTGATGATGTTTTCTTTATCCCGCTGCTTCTTAAATACAAAACCATAAAATATATTTGTGCCATTAACCCTTAACCTTACAGGGTTCCCTTCTTGAAAATCAATAATAGAATCTTTTATAACAGAAAAAGTCAACTTTCCAGGTTGACCTTTCCTTTCTGTTTCCCATCTTATTTCATCCTGAAGAACAGGTTGAAACACTCTATTTCCATTTTGAATTAAAAGTTCAATCATATCACCACCCACCCTTTAACAATGAGTGCTTAATACCTTTACCTATTTTATTTTACGTTTTCTTTGATTCTTTCTTGGCAAAGTCAAAACTTGACCGGGATAAATCAAATTAGGGTTTGATATTTTATTTTTGTTCAATTTATAAATTTCAGGGTATCTGTTACCATTCCCCAAATATTTCTTTGCTATTGCCCAAAGAGTATCCCCCCGCTTAACAGTATAAGTTTTCAACTTTGGGGCAGTTTTAGCAGGTCTTGGTTTTTGAACAGTTGCACTTGCCACTTGAACCGCTGCTTGTTGCTGTATTTTAATATTTACAAGCTTGGTTCCATAGTCCTTATATTGCTTTAATTTAATAGTAACTTTCAATTCTTGCCCATCTGAAGCATCTTCTTTAATCCTGTAATCTTCCAAGGAAACTTTGATGTTAGTATCAAATAAAAGCTTCCTGGAAGGGGAAACCCTTGAACAAATAAATTGAAAAGGCTTTTTACTGGTCTTTAGCTGCTCAAACTTATTCAAATAAAAATCAGCAGCCTTAAAACCACTTGGATATATTGCATAAGGATACTTGACATGTGGAATAACCGCTTCAAAGCTTATATCAGTAAGCCCAGCATCCTTTAACATATTCACTTCACCATCATTTATTAGATTGATGGTTTTATTTTGATTTTTTATTTGCATTTCTAATTTGGAAGGTGTGACAGGTAAGGCAACACCATCCAAATACATTATATATGCCATTACTCATGCACTCCTTCCGCTGCAACTTGCATTGTTTCATAAAGTTTTTCTTCAAGGTAATTTACTACTCCATCTAAATCCATATTGGAAGCAATATTTGCATTTATTGGTGCATCAATTCTGATTTCAGCAGTGGTGAACCTATTAATTACTTCTTGTTCGGCTATATCCCTTAAATATTTCAATTCTTCTTCAGTTGCATCCATTGAATCTTTCATGGCTGCTGTATTAAGTGCTGTGCTATCAACACCACTATGAATACCATCAAGTTGATTTCCAAGTTGATTTCCAAGTTGATTTCCAAGTTGATTTCCAAGTTGATTTCCAAGTTTATAAGCATCCAATGTTCTTGAAGCATCCAATGTTCTTGAAGCATTACCCAAGATGTTTTTCAGATTTATGCTTTCTTCAAACTTTTTACCAGCAGTATATCCATATTCCCAGGCTTTACCGTATTTAAACCTGTCTAAATATAATGAACTGGTGTCCATTCTTGGAATTTCAATTTTAGCTTCACCAACCAGGTCATTAACTGCACCTTGAAGTCCACTTTTCCAACCGCTAACCGCACTTGCAAGATTAGAACCAAAGATTGCATCAATAGCTTTGGCAATTCCTTGAAGTATTCCAAGAATAGTATCAGCCATACTAGCAAACAAACGAATAATTGAACCTATTGGGTCATTAAATACATTAGCAAAGAATTCAGCAAATGAAGCAATAAAATTCCAAATAGAAGCCACAATATCAATAATAAGGTTATAAGCACCAATAAATAAATTTCCTATAAATGCAAGTGCTGTCATAAAAGCCCCCACAATAATTCCTGTTGCTGATACACTTGTTCCTGCAAAGTGATTTACTGCTGCAACCGCTGCATAAAACAAGGTTATTAAAGCAATGATTAAAAGTATAATCCAAGTCAATGGGCAAGCATATAAAGCTGCATTAAGTCCATGCTGGGCTACTGTTGCAGTGAAGGTTGCCCCTGCCTGCATCATCTGACTTGCTGCTGCAATTTTAGCCTGTATTCCTTGAATTGTAAGTATTGCATTGGTGATAAGGGCAACTGCATTATAAGCTATAAAAGCACCCACAATTCCCCAAACAATAGGTTCAAGCCATGACCAATTATCAGAAATTACACCAGCAATTGAAGTTATGATGTCAAACAGTTCCGCTGCTACCGTTGCAAGAATGACTATTCCATTGATAAGATTATTTATTAAAATATTAAACTGTTCACTATTTCCAATTTCATTCATTCTTTGCAATACTGGTTGAAAAGCCATTAAAGCTTCATTCTTTATCATTGTCCAAATTTGGGCAAAGGTCATTGGCATACTTTCAAATTGCTGATTAATTTCTTCTGTTGCACTTAATACTGCATTTTTTACAATATCAGCAGTAATTTGACCTTCCGCTGCCATATCACGAATTTGACCAATGGGAACATCCAAGTAATCAGCAATAGTTTGAATAATATTAGGTGCTGCTTCAAACACTGCATTAAGTTCTTCCCCACGAAGAACACCTGAACCTAAAGCCTGTGTCAATTGTAAGCTTGCAGAAGCCATTTCCTGTTGTGAAGCACCAGCAACTACAAACATTTTATTCAAGTTTTCAGCAAATGCAATTGTTTCAGCATTAGAAGCAAAAGCATCCCCAGCCCTCAATCCAAGCTTTGCAACAATATCAGCAGTATCAGCATAAGAAGCCCTTGACATTTGGGCAGATTGGAATATCATATTTTGAAGTTGTTCAGTGCTTTGAAGTCCATCATTTATCATATTAAGTCTTGCTGTTGTTTGGGTTATTTCATCAGATAAGCCAATAATTTGCTTTGCACCTAAAACAGCACCAACAGTTGCAGCAATCTTCATAAATTTATTATGAAGTCCACTTGCAGCAGCTTGACCATTCCTAATATCATTATTGAACTGTTGCTGTGCCTGGTTTGCTTGTCTAATTTCTTGTTCAATTTCATCAAAGGCAATTTCAGCCTCATTTAATTGTTCTCTTGCAGCCTGGATGTTACTTGTATCTATTGCATTACTGGAAGCCCTTTGCATTGCTTCAAAGCTTGAAATAGTAATGTTTAGTGCATTAGTGATGGCTTTCAACCCTGGTGACATTCCATCATAAACTTGAATTGCAGTTCTGATTGTTGCCATGTTCTCACCTACCTTTCAAATAGATAACAGGATGGTCATTGTAAACAACCATCCTGTTACCTTTTCTTTCTTGTGGGCTTCTTAATCTGTTTTTCCCGCTTTTTATCTTCTTCAACTTTGATTTCTATTGCTGCAACAATAAAAGCCCTTTCTTGTCTATCAAGTGCCAAGAATTGAGAAGGAAGCATATTAAACTTGTGAAGGCAATAGTAAGCAATATTTGCTTCAAAATCGCCTTCTTTTATAAGTTTTTTGCTTCATCAACCGCTTCTTCAAAGCTTACTTCAAAACCATTGATTTCTTGAATCTTGGTCAGGTAATCGGCATATTCCCCAGGTGTCAACATGGTTTTAAGCAATGTATCTGCACCCATAACCCCATAACTATCCTGAAGTTCTTTGTCATGAAGGTTTGGGAAAACAGTGCAAGCTACCGCTAACTTCCCAAGATATAAGTTATAGTCAACTTCCTGTGTATATTGATTTCTTTTACCAGGAATGGGAACCCTTTTAGTGCAGGATTTTCTTAAAGCTTCATCTTCTGTTGAAGTAATACAACGAATTTCCCAAGGAATAGGTTTCCCTTTTTCATCAACAAATCTTTTTGAAACAACATGTTTCACATTCTCAACTTTCAAGGCATTTTGTGCCAAAAATGCTGAAAGATTATTCATCCAACATTATCCTTTCTTTATTATCTCATTCCAGGAAGCATATTAAATTTTTTAGGAATTTCAAAGTCCTCAAAGGTGAAGTCAAATGTTTCATCCAAATAATCTGCATCAGCATCAAACTTGGCTAAAATACCACCATCAATGTTGCAGTCTTTCAAAATTACCGTTTGTCTACCAACTGAACTGGTTGGATCTTCATTGGTTACCTGAATATCAAAGTAAATATCTTCACCAGTTTTTTTATACCTGTAAAGCAATTCCCTGAAAATACTGGTGTTATAGTGGAAGGTTGCAGTTCCTGTTCCTCTCCAACCAGTGCTTTTATTACCCCTACCTGTTTTACCCAAAATGGGAACTTCTGTTTTTTGCTTTTCAAAGGTTGCTTCCAGGTCAATTGCTTGCATGAAGTTATATCTATTACCATCAATGGTAACAAAACATTCAGCTAAAGAAGCACTGACAGCATCTTTTGCCTTCATTGTATTCATCTATTAACACCCCTTTCCTTATTGAACCACAACAGTCATGTATAATTGTGACATTGCATTTACTGGTGTAACCACATCATTTACAACAACAGCCTTTTTAGTATCACCTTTTTCAACTGTTACCTGGTCAGGTTCAAAGTTTTCAATTGCCCTGATACTTTGAAGTTGCTGATGATGGGTTACAATGTCATTCCAAAGGCTAATTCTTCCTGATTCATCATTAGGAATATTGCCCAAGTATTTAGAATTAAACAATGCAGCAATATCATTTGCAATTTGGTCAAGAACCCTAATTGTCTGATTACTGCTAAAATCACTGGATTTTTCATCTGTAACAGTGATGAAGGTATTTATATCTTCAAGCACTCTTACATTATCACCCACCTTATGCAGGATAAACTTACCGCCAAGAATGGCAGCTTCCAGTTCAGATTGGGTGTAATCAGTATCAACAGTAAATTCCCCATCATATAAGCTATTGGTCAAGCTTCTGTTTACTGGACAACCAGCTTCAGCCCCCGTTACCCAATACACCAAAGAAGATTCAGGAACACCTTCATCAAGAACTTTGTTTTCAACCGAAATAACCCCTTCATAATCAGCAGGGGTCTTATAAACAACAGTTTGAAATTTTATTCCAACTTCATCCCTCATCCTCTTTGTAAACTGAACCACTAAATTTATAATAGGTTCTGTTACTGATAGGCAGCCAAGGGTATTGAAGCTATAAGATTCAATTGCATCCAGGAAGTCTTGATATTGAAGTCCAGTTATTGCATCACCATTACTGCCTGAAGTAAGAGGTAATCCAGCAGTTGGGTTCATATCAACATTCTTCTTCCATACCACCCAATCATTATCAATCAGGTTATTAGTATTTGGAATAACTGTTTGTTTGTCAACAAGTCTTGTTCCAACATAGGTTGAAACATCAACTTTAGTTTCATCATCAATATTAGTTGCTACAACAATTTTAATGTCATTGCCCCTTATACCTTTATATTTCGCAGTGCAATAAGTGTTTTCAGCAGCAACACCATTATTCATTAGCTTATAGAAATGACCAGTATGAATGTTTCTGAACAAATCCCTTAACCCTTTAAGCTTTTCATGGTCATAAGGATAGCCAAAATACTTCATTGAATTCTTTTGAAATTCTTCTGATGTCACTGTAAACACTGCATCATCAACACCCCAATCCAATTCCAGGGCTAATGCTGCAATGCCCCTGTCAGAAAGGGTTGCTGATGCCCTTGCTGCACTGACAAAATTAATATATGTGCCAG
>Ga0208823_1004131_pt1 | contig 9994 bp, 3 predicted proteins | sample AD_UKC075_MetaG_FD_184440 | JGI IMG/M metagenome (GOLD analysis project Ga0208823, IMG submission 184440) | Active sludge microbial communities of municipal wastewater-treating anaerobic digesters from USA - AD_UKC075_MetaG (SPAdes) (version 2) | ecosystem: Engineered > Bioreactor > Anaerobic >... | reverse complement strand
CCCAGCCCAGATCGGCCAGCGTGACGCCGAGGCGGCGCACCAGCGCATCCAGTTCGTCGAGGGCATCAGGCCCGTCGGCAAGGTTACTCACGTTGGCGCACTCCCACTGCGGATTGGTTGGACGACAGGTGTCGCGGGAACGCCTCCCCACACGGACGAGGGCGGCCTGTCTCTGACGGTGTATCGGCGCCATTCGCACTGGCCTTGACGCCGCGCGATGACAACATCGTCACGGTCGGGCAGCCTGCCAGGCAGCGCAACCGGGCTGAGGGCAAGCCCCCTGGGCGCCGCCGCGGCGCCTGCCTGGCATGCGCTCGCCCCATCCACTGCAACGCGAGGACCCGATTCCATGGCCACCACTCAGTACCTGCTCGACGCCAGCCGCATGCCCAAGCACTGGTACAACATCGCCGCCGACCTGCCCAGCCCACCGCCGGCGGTGCTGCACCCCGGCACGATGCAGCCCATCGGCCCCGACGACCTGGCGCCGCTGTTCCCGATGGCGCTGATCGCGCAGGAGGTGTCGACCGAGCGCGAGATCGAGATCCCCGAGCCGGTGCGCGAGGTGTTCCGCCTGTGGCGCCCGGCGCCGCTGTTCCGCGCCCACCGGCTGGAGAAGGCGCTGGGCACGCCGGCCAAGATCTACTACAAGTACGAAGGCGTCTCGCCCGCCGGCAGCCACAAGCCCAACACCGCCGTGCCGCAGGCCTGGTACAACGCCCAGGCCGGGGTCAAGAAGCTCACCACCGAGACCGGCGCCGGCCAGTGGGGCTCGTCGCTCAGCTTCGCCGGCAACCTGTTCGGGCTGGACGTCACCGTGTTCCAGGTGCGCGTCAGCTACGACCAGAAGCCCTACCGCCGTGCGCTGATGGAAACCTATGGCGCGCGCTGCCTGGCCAGCCCCAGCAACGAGACGAACTACGGCCGCGCCGTGCTGGCGCAGCGCCCCGACCACCCGGGCAGCCTGGGCATCGCGATTTCGGAGGCGGTGGAGGTCGCCGCCGCCAACGACGACACCAAGTACGCGCTGGGCTCGGTGCTGAACCATGTGCTGCTGCACCAGACCATCATTGGCCAGGAGGCCATGCTGCAGCTGGAGATGGCCGGCGACGACCCCGACGTGATCGTCGGCTGCACCGGTGGCGGCAGCAACTTCGCCGGCATTGCCTTCCCGTTCATCGGCCAGCAACTGCGCGGTGGCAAGAAGCGCCGCATCGTCGCCGTCGAGCCCGCCGCCTGCCCCAGCCTGACGCGCGGCAAGTACGCCTACGACTTCGGCGACACCGGCCACATGACGCCGCTGACCAAGATGCACACCCTGGGCAGCACCTTCACCCCGCCGGGCTTCCACGCCGGCGGCCTGCGCTACCACGGCATGGCGCCGATGGTCAGCCACCTGAAGGAGCTGGGCCTGCTGGAGGCGGTGGCCTACCACCAGGTGGCCTGCTTCGAGGCCGGCGTGCTGTTCGCCCGCAGCGAAGGCATCGTGCCCGCGCCCGAGGCCAACCATGCCGTCAAGGGCGCCATCGTCGAGGCCCTGCGCTGCAAGGCAGAAGGCCGCTCGGAGACCATCCTGTTCAACCTCTGCGGCCACGGCCACTTCGACATGGCCGCCTACAGCAACTACTTCGCCGGCAAGCTCAGCGACCAGAGCTACAGCGAGGAGGAGCTGGCGATGGCGCTGTCGGGGTTGCCGTCGGTGCCGGCCTGACGGCTCACAACATGCCGAGCTGCCGGCGCACCGCCGCCAGCAGCTCGGCGTAGCCAGTGGCAGCGTGTTCCTCGGGGGTCAGGGCGTTCATGTCGCGCAGCGTGTGGCTGACGTCGTCGAAGAGGCGGCGGAACTCGGTGTACTCGGTCAGCTTGGCTTGCAGCCTGGCGAGGTTGTCACCGCGCAACTGCTTCAGTTCGGCGTCCAGTTCGGCCGCTTCGCGCTCCCAGTGTCTGGCGTACCGCGCACAGGTCGTCGGGCGGTCGATGTCCGCATCCTCCAGCACGATTGGAACGATCCGTTCGCGCAGGTCCTGGGCCTTCAGCATGCCGACCAGCTCGGTCATGCAGTACTCGGACTCGAAGTACTTTTTCGACAGCACCACCACCACGCAACGGCTGGTGGCGATGCGCTGCATGAACTGCCCGATCGAGTCCTTGTAGCGCACGTCCTGGCGATCGCGCAGCAGGCGGATGCCCGCCTCGCGCAACGCCTTGTCCAAGGCCTCGACCACCATGTTGCTGGCCGGACCGCTGGCATACGACACCAGCACTTCGGGCGGGCTGGCGGCAAGCGCTTCGGTCGGCGGCATCCGCTCATCGGCCGGCAGGCCCGGCCGGGCGGCACGGCCCGTGGCCGCAAACAGCAGATCGGTGTCCAGCACCTGCGCCCGCGTCAGCGCCGACGGCAGCACGTCACGCAACAGGTCCGCGGCGCTCACCATCTCGCCACTCTCGTGGCACTGGATGTCCTGCCCGCGCAGCGCCATCTTCGTCAGCTTGTCCAGCGCAAACGCCTCCGCCTCGGGCTTGACCCGGCACTCGCTGCACGGACAGGGCAGCCAGCGCTGCACATTCAGCCGCGGGAAGATCTGGTTCAGCCGCTGCACCTGGTCGTCGACGATGGCCAACAGGCCGCGGGCGTCGGCGCCATGCACCCGCGCCACGATGCGCCGGCGCGGGTAGTCCTCCACCACCTCGGCCTGCGTGCCGTCACGGCTGAGCACCACGCCGGATCGCCACAGCGGCGCGTCGTCGGCGATCAGGTGGTGCTGGGTGACGGTGAAGCGCGTCAGCAGGCCCTTGGGCATGAAGTCGTACTGCCAGCGCACCACCAGGCTGCCCTGGGCCGGCCAGTCGTGGGCGGGGCGGTCCGCCGACAACAGCTGCGGCGCCATCCAGCGCGTGCCCGCCTCGTCCAGCGCATAGCAGAGCTGGAACTTGGCCATCAGCCGCAGCAGTTCGTCCTGCATGCCCTGGTAGCGGGTCTCGCACCAGATGCGCGCAAGGTCAGCGCGCTGGAAGCGGCCGCGTGCGGCCTTGACCTGCGGGTCGTCCAGCACGCGGTAGACCGCATCCGTCCCCCAGGCGGGCTTGAGCACGACGGTGTGCTTGAGCAGCGGGCGTCCTGGAAGTGCAGGCAGATGCCCAGGTCGTGCAGGTACTGGCTGAGCTGCAGCTTGTCCTCGCGGCGGGTGAAGCCGTATTGCTCGCACAGCGCCAGGTAGGCATCCAGGCCGATGTGGTCGCGGGTGTCCTGCTCCAGCGCCTCGCGCACCCGCTTCCAGGTCGCCGGCAGCGCGGTGCCGACGTGCGGCAGGCCTTCCAGTTCCCGCCGGATCGCATCCACCACCGGTTGCAGGCCGCGGTTGGTGGCCAGGTTGGTCGACCAGGCACCGCGCAGGTTGGGAAAGCGTGCCCGCAGGTCGGCCAGGCCGATGTCGCGGCTGCGGTCCTGCTTCTCGTTCTGCACGATCAGCAGCGGGCTGCCGTCGCTCAGCGCCTCGACGGCCTGCAGCCAGTAGTGGAAGTCGGTGTCCTCGTTGCGGTCATCGCAGACCAGCAGGTACACCGAGCGCCGGGTCAGGAAGAACTGGTGTGTGGCGTGGTAGATCTCCTGCCCGCCGAAGTCCCAGATGTTGACCTGGAAGTCGCGCTGCAGCGCCTGCAGCGGCGCACCGTCGGCCGACCGCGGGCGGATCGTGGTCGGGAACTGCCAGCGCGCCACGTCGATGCCTTCGGTGGACATCTCCTGCGGGTCGACTTCGGCAGTCGGGTCGAGGATCTTGCGCAGCAGCGTGCTCTTGCCCGCCCCACCCTCACCCAGGATGATCAGCTTGGCTTCGCTGAGGTAGTCGATGCCGACTTCGTCGCGCTGGCGCCAGTAATCGCGAATGGCAGTCAGCCCCAGGCTGGCGACTTCGGGCGGTGGGGAAACCAGCTGGGCGGTGTCGACGTTCAGTTCGACGAGCGAGGCCGCGCCCAGGACGTCGCGCGGAATCTCACGGATCGGGCAACCGCCCAGTTCCAGCACTTCCAGTGCCGGCATCCGGAACAACGCCGACGGCAGATGCTTGAGCCGGGCGTTGTAGAACAGGTCCAGTTCGCGCAACCGCACCAGTTCCGGCAGCCAGTCGGGCAACGCGGTGAGGATGTTGCCGGCCAGTCCCAGCTGTTCCAGCGGCAGCTTCGCCAGCCAGTGCGGCAATGACTTCAGGCCGATGTGGTTGCAGCCCAGCGACTGCAGTTGGTGCAGGCGCGTCATGCCCACGGGCAGTTCGCCAAGGGCCAGGCTCTTCAGGTTCAGCGTCCGCAGGCCGGTGAAGCGATCGATGGCCGCCAGCAGCGGCTGCAACGCAGCCGGCAGCTCGATCGGCTTGTCCTGGAACGGCGCGAGCCGGCCCGGACGCAGGCTCAGTCGCCAGAGCGCTGCGCACCGCATCGGGTCGTTCAACAGTTCGCCCACCGCACCAGCAGGTGTGTCCGCATCGCAGACCAGACGCAGCCGCTCCCACGGCGTGTCCACCGGCAGCCGCAGCACCTGTGCCAAGTCGAGCTCCAACGTGGCCCGACCCGGCGCAACGACCCGCAGCTGATTGCCCTCGGCCAGCACGGATTCCAGTGCCGGCAGCGTGTCCAGCCAGTCCGGAAGTGCGGTCAGGCGGTTGTCGGCAAGGTCGAGCGTTTTCAGGGCGGTCGCCGTCCGCAGCACAGGCGGCACCTCGCTCAGCCCCCCGCCTCGGAGCACGATGTGGTGCTTGTTCAGAGATTGCCGCAGCACCAGGTCCAGGCGAGGGAGATGCGCGGTGACTTCAGGCGTTTTGCGACGTCTTGCCATGTCTCAGCGGCTCGCAAGCGGTCATCCTTGATGCCGCCCATCATCGCCGCAATCCATGCCGCGCACGTCGGGGCAGACCCCGCGACGGCGGGCTCGCGTGTCCAGGTGGCAGACTGATTGCCATGTCCACCGGATGCATCCGATGACCACCCCGACGACCCGCTTGTCCACCCACGCGGCGGGTGCCCGGCCTGCTGCCGCTGCTGCGCGGCCCGGGCTGGGGTGGCGCGCTGTTTCGCGGGCTGACGCGCCCGGGCGTGATCCGCTATTTTCTGGAACGCACCTGGGGGCCCAAGGCCATCGACGAGGACCTGTGGCGCGACGACGTGCTGACCACGCGCCAGCCCGGTGCTGAGCATGCGCCGCTGCACGTCCTGTCGGGCGGGTTGTTCTCGGCCGTCATCCACGACGTCTACGAGCGCCTGACCCAGCCGGTGTGGATGAGCCACGGCGTGTTGTCCGACAGGCGGCGCGGGTGGTGGCCGACATCCGCAGTGCCCGGCGTGGCGTTGATCTGGACAGGGGCGGCGGGCAGGATGACCGACGCACCATTCGAACCGCATCCGACCAGAACCAAGAGGACCACCATGCCGCTGAATCGCCCGCTTTCTGCCTTGACGCTCGCCCTGGCCGCTGCGCTGGCGCCCGCCCTGCCCGGCACCGCGCTGGCCCAGAACACCCAGGGCGTTTCCCAGACTGCGCCAAGCGTGACCGGCTTCGGCGTCACGCCCATTGAGCAGTTGCGCCCGGGCGAAGTGCTGCAGTTCAAGCTGGAAGGCACGCCCGGCGCCCGGGTGCGGGTGGACATCGCCGGCGCCGTCGCACCGCTGACCCTGAGCGAGGTGGCGCCCGGCCGTTACGAGGGCGAGTACACGATCCGCCTGCGCGACAAGCTGCAGCCGTCCGGCACCACCACCGCCCGGCTGGAGAAGGACGGCCAGGCCGTGACAGCCACGCTGGCCCAGTCGCTGCAGGCCGGCGCAGGCCCGGTGGCCAATTCGCCCATCAGCAGCTTCCACGTCAGCGCGCCGGCCCAGGTGCAGCCGGGCGACGAACTGATCCTGGCGCTGCACGGCCTGCCCGGCGGCCAGGCCAGTGCGTCGGTGCAGGGCATCGCCCAGCGGATCGACCTGCCCGAGGTCAAGCCCGGGGTCTACGAAGGCGCCTACGTGGTGCGCCGCAAGGACAAAGTGCGCAGCCCGATGGTGGCCGACGGCAAGCTGGTCGTCAACAAGCGCGCATCGACGCTGCGCTTTGCCGCGGCCGAGCATGGCGGCGCCGGCAGCAGCCAGCCGGTGGTCAGCTGCGGCCACTGCGGGTCGGTCACGGCGGTGAACATCGTCAAGGTCAAGAGCGACCAGCCGAACGTGATCGGCACCATCGCCGGTGGGGTGCTGGGCGGGGTGCTGGGCCACCAGGTGGGCGGCGGCAGTGGGCGTGACCTGGCCACCATTGCCGGCGCGGTGGGCGGCGCCTACGCCGGCAACCGGGTCGAGAACAACATGAACAAGAAGCAGGTGCACCGCGTCAGCGTCAAGCTCGACAACGGCACCACACGGACCTTCGACTACGCTGAAGACCCCGGCCTGAAGCCGGGCGCCCGGGTCAAGGTGGTGAACAACGCGCTGGAACGCGCTTGAGGCCGCCCGGGCTCAGCTCGACAGCTGGGCCCAGGCCTTGTCCAGTCGCTTCACGCTCACGGGCTGCGGCGTGCGCAGCTCCTGCGCGAAGAAGCTGACGCGCAGTTCCTCCAGCAGCCAGCGGTATTCGTCGAGCCGGGCATCGGCCACGCCCTTGTTCTCGGCCAGGCGGCGGATGTAGCGCTGCTCGATCGGCCGCAGCTCGGCCAGGCGCTGGGCATCCCGCGCGGGGTCGGCGCGCCACTTGTCCAGCCGCAGCGTCACCGCCTTCAGGTAACGCGCGAAGTGCGCGAGCTGGGCCCAGGGCGCAGCCTGCAGGAAGTGCTTCGGCACCAGGCGCTGCAATTGCGCGGCAATGTCGTCGGCCACCTCCTTGGGCGGCCGGCTGTCCTTGAGCTTGCGGGTGGCCGCGGCGTACTCGGTCAGGATCACCAGGGCCAGCCGCGCCACCTCCTGCGCGATCAGGTTCAGCCGGCCACGGCCCTCGGTGACGCGCTTGGCGAAGCTGTCGGCGTCGTTGGGCAGCGGGTCGGCCAGGAAGGCGCGGTCCAGCGCCACGGCGATGACCTGGTTGCGCAGCTCGTCGGCCGTGCCCAGCGGCATGTACAGCGCGGCCATCTTCACCAGGTCGGGGATGTTCTTTTCCAGGTACTTCAGCGGCTCCTTGATGGCCAGCGCCACCAGGCGGCGCAGGCCGGCGCGGTGCTTGGCCGCCGCCACGTCGGGCTCGTCGAAGACCTCGATCTCGACATGCGCGCCCTTGTCGATCAGTGCCGGGAAGCCGATCAGCACCTGGCCGACCTTGCGGATCTCCATCAGCTCGGGCAGCGCGCCGAAGGTCCAGGCGGTGTAGCTGGTCGGCGCGGCAGGTTCGGGCGGCGGAGCGGGAGGCGCGGCCTTCTCGACACGCCGTGCGCCACCCGGTGGCGCCACAGGTGCGGTCGCAGGTGATGGCGGCGCGGCAGCCGTGCCCAGCTTCAGTGCCGCCAGCGCCTGGAAGGCCGAGCGCGCCTGGCCGCCCAGCTCGGCCTTCAGCGTCGCCAGGTGCCGGCCCAGGCCGAGCTGGCGGCCATGCTCGTCCACCACACGGAAGTTCATGAACAGGTGCGGCGCCAGCATGTCGAGCTTGAAGTCGTTGCGCTGCACGGCGATCTGGCTGCGCTCGCGCACCGCCTTCAGCAGCACGTCCATCAGCGCACCCTGGCCGAAGGGGTGCAGCGCGACGAATTCGGCGACGAACTCGGGCAGCGGCACCAGGCGGCTGCGGGGGCGCTGGTGCAGGCTCTTGCACAGCGCCGTCACCTTGGCCGCCAGCATGCCGGGCACCAGCCATTCGCAGCGTTCCTCGCTGACCTGGTTCAGCGTGTAGATCGGCACCGTCACCGTCAGGCCGTCCTTGGCGTCGCCCGGCTCGTGCAGGTAGCTGGCGGCGCAGTCCACGCCACCCAGGCGCACCGTCTTCGGAAAGGCCTGGCCGGTGATGCCGGCGGCCTCGTGCCGCATCAGCTCGTCGCGGGTCAGCTTCAGCAGCTCGGGCTGGCGCTTCACTTCCTCGCGGTACCAGCGCTCCAGCGTCGCGCCGCTGAACACGGTGGCCGGCAGCTGCGCGTCGTAGAAGGCGTGGATCAGGCTGTCGTCGACCAGCACGTCCTGGCGCCGGCTCTTGTGCTCCAGCTCCTCCACCTGCGCCAGCAGACGCTGGTTGTGGGCGATGAAGGGCAGCTTCGAATCCCAGTCGCCCTCGATCAGGGCCTCGGTGATGAAGATCTCGCGCGCCGCCTTGGGGTCGACGTTGCCGAAGTTCACCCGCCGGTTGGCGTAGATGACGATGCCGTACAGCGTGGCGCGCTGCAGCGCCACCACCTCGGCAGCCTTCTTCTCCCAGTGCGGCTCCAGCAGCTGGGTCTTCAGCAGGTGGCCGGCCAGCGGCGGAATCCACTGCGGCTCGATCGCCGCCAGGCCGCGGCCGTACAGGCGCGTGGTGTCGACCAGCTCGGCAGCGATCAGCCACCGGCCCGGCTTCTTGCTCAGGTGCGCACCCGGGTGGCGCCAGAACTTGATGCCCCGTGCACCGAGGTACCAGTCGTGTTCATCGGCCTTGCAGCCGATGTTGCCCAGCAAGCCGGCCAGCATCGCCAGGTGGATCTGGTCGTAGGTGGCCGGGCTGCCGTTCAGCCGCCAGCCCTGCTCGGCCACCACGGTGTGCAGCTGGCTGTGGATGTCGCGCCATTCGCGCACCCGACGCGGGCTGACGAAGCTGTCGCGCAGGCGCTGCTCCTGCTGGCGGTTGCTGAGCTTGTGGCTGTCGGTCTTCTGCTGCGCCGAGCCCGGGTGGCCGTGGCTGCCGCGGCCTTCCTCGATCCAGTGCCACAGCTTCAGGTAGCCCATGAACTCCGAGCGCTCGTCGTCGAACTTCCTGTGCTTCTCGTCGGCGGCCTGCGCGGCTTCCATCGGCCGGTCGCGCACGTCCTGCACGCTCAGCGCGCTGGCGATGATCAGCACCTCGTGCAGCGCATCGCGCTCTCGCGCGGCCAGGATCATGCGGCCCACCCGCGGGTCCAGCGGCAGGCGCGCCAGCTCGCGGCCTGTTGCCGTGAGCTGGTTGTCGTCGTCCACCGCGCCCAGCTCGCCCAGCAGGTCGTAGCCGTCGGCAATCGCCTTGGCGCGCGGCGCCTCCAGGAACGGAAAGGCCTCGACCGCGCCCAGGCGCAGGCTCTTCATGCGCAGGATCACGCCGGCCAGGCTGGAGCGCAGGATCTCGGGGTCGGTGAATTTCGGACGAGCAGCGAAGTCCTTCTCGTCGTAGAGCCGGATGCAGATGCCGTTGGCCACCCGACCGCAGCGGCCGGCGCGCTGGTTGGCCGCGGCCTGGCTGATGGCCTCGACCTGCAGCTGCTCCACCTTGGTGCGGTAGCTGTAGCGCTTGACCCGGGCGAAGCCGGAGTCGATGACGTAACGGATGCCGGGAACCGTCAGCGAGGTCTCGGCGACGTTGGTCGCCAGCACGATGCGCCGGCCATTGCTGGCGCTGAACACCGCGTCCTGCTCGGCCTGCGACAGGCGCGCGAACAGCGGCAGGATCTCCGCGGGCGGCCCACCCCGCTTCTGTTGCGCCAGGTGCTTGCGCAAGTGGTCGGCGGCATCCCGGATCTCGCGCTCGCCGGGCAGGAAGACGAGGATGTCGCCAGCGCCGCCACCCTGCCACAGCTCATCGACGGCGTCGGCGATGGCCTCGTCCAAGCCGTACTCGCGTGAGTCCTCGAACGGCCGCCAGCGCTGCTCGACCGGGAACAGCCGGCCGCTGACCTGGATCACCGGCGCCGGGCCCTTTGCGGACGCAAAGTGGTTGGCAAACCGGTCGGCGTCGATGGTCGCCGAGGTCACGACGATCTTCAGGTCGGGCCGGCGCGGCAGCAGCTGGCGCAGGTAGCCGAGCAGGAAGTCGATGTTGAGGCTGCGCTCGTGCGCCTCGTCGATGATCAGCGTGTCGTACTGGCGCAGGTCGGGGTCGCCCTGGGTCTCGGCC
>Ga0208823_1004108_pt1 | contig 10046 bp, 8 predicted proteins | sample AD_UKC075_MetaG_FD_184440 | JGI IMG/M metagenome (GOLD analysis project Ga0208823, IMG submission 184440) | Active sludge microbial communities of municipal wastewater-treating anaerobic digesters from USA - AD_UKC075_MetaG (SPAdes) (version 2) | ecosystem: Engineered > Bioreactor > Anaerobic >... | reverse complement strand
CCGCCCACCCGACTTCCTGCTTGCCGAGGGAAAGCTGCAGATGCGTCCTGATGAGATCGCCAGCGCTCTGAGACGCGCGGTGCTGGAACGCGTCTACGGCCCGGGCCAGATCATCAACCAGGAAGAACTCGCCAAGCGTTTCGGCGTCAGTCGAATCCCGCTGCGCGAGGCCCTGCGCACCCTCGTGGGCGAGGGTCTCATCATCATCACCCCCGGTCAGGGGGCGATGGTCACCGAGCTGGATCTCGGCGCGGTCGAGGAGCTCTACAGCCTGCGCGAACTGCTCGAGCCGACCTTGGCCGAGGACATCGTGCATCACGTGCGTCGCAGCGACATCGCGGAATTGGAGCGGCTGGCCTTCCGGCTCGTCGATGTCATGGAAGAGCGCAACGACGACTGGTCGGGCGCGGCATACGCGTTCAACCGTCGCCTCTACGGGGTCTCGGAGCGACGGCATACCGTGCGGTTGGTCGTGCAGGTGCTCAACCTCGTGGAGCCCTACGCGCGGATGCACGCCCAGATTCCCGGCGCCCGGGAGCCGATGACCGTTGTCGCGGGGGGCATCGTCCGGGCCCTCGACCGGGCCGATGCCGAGCAGCTCGGGGCGCACATCGCCCGAGGGATCACCACCACGCGCACCTCGCTGCTGGCGGCGATGTCGACCGCGGCGACCCCGGCGGCTGTCAACTCCTGAGCAACTCCTGAGCCACTCCCGGCTGCGCCCGGTCACCTCTCGGCTGCACCCAGACAACCGCACCAGGTTGCGCGCCGCTCGGCGTGAGCCACCGACCGCTCAGCGCCACCCGACCCTTCCCCTCGCCGAGACCCGCGGAGGCACTGTATACAGTGCATATTCTGCTCGCTCGGGCCGAAAGGCGGCTGTCGATGAAGACCCCCCGGTACCTCGCAACAGCAAGTGTCGTGACGCTGGCGCTCTCCTTGTCAGCGTGCGGATCGAAGGGAGACGCGGGCGGAGACGCCGGCGCCGCGGCAGGAGTGCTGAACCTCGGCGCATCTGTCTCTCTCACCGGCAAATTGGCTCGAGAGGGGACTCTCACTCAGGAGGGTTACCAACTCTGCCAGGACAAGGTCAACGCCAAGGGCGGGGTCAAGGTAGGTGACAAGACCCTCAAGCTGGACATCAAGTATCAGGACGACACGTCCAAACCGGACACCGCCGCTCAACTGGTCGACCAGTTCAACGACCAGGGGATCAAGCTGATCCTCGGCTCCTATGGCTCGGCCAACACCGAGGCGCAGGCCGCCGTCATCGAGCGCAACAACCAGGTCATGGTCGACTCCAGCGGTGCCGACAACAACATCTTCGCCAAGGGCTACAAGCGCACCTTCGGCGTGCTGTCCCCAGCGACGGAGTATGCCGCGTCGATCGTCAAGGCGATCGCCGAGTTGGCCACACCCAAGCCCACGTCCGTCGTGGTGCTCTCTGCCGACGACGGCTTCTCCAAGCGGGCTGCCGACGGTGCCGTCAAGGCTGCCAAGGACCTCGGCTTCACGGTGCTGGAGACGCAGTACTTCCCCAATGGGGCCACCGATGTCAGCTCGGCACTCAACAAGATCAAGGGGTCCAATCCCCAGGTGATCATCGGTTCGGTGCACCTGGCCGAGGGCGTGGCGATCGTCAAGCAGTCCAAGGAACTCGGCATCAAGCCACAGGGCTTCGGCGAGACCGTCGCGCCGCCGACGCCTGACTTCGTGACCACTCTCGGGGCCGACGCCAATGGCGTCCTCGGCTCCAGCCAGTGGACCAAGTCCGCGTCGGGCAAGGACGACTACTTCGGCACCGCGATGCAGTACGAGGCGGACATCCAGGCCAAGTTCAAGCACGAAGCCGGCTACCACAACGCCGAGGCGAGCGCTGCCTGCCTCGCCTTCGTGCTGGCCATCCAGAAGGCCGGCTCCACCGAGGCCGACAAGGTGCGCGACGCACTCGCCGCTCTAGACGCCCCGTCCTTCTTCGCCCAGCTCAAGTTCGACGCCACCGGCCAGAACTCGACCAAGCCGATGAGCGTCATCCAGATCCAGAACGGCAAGATGGTCACCGTCTGGCCGAAGGACTCTGCCGAAGGCAAGCTCATCTGGCCCGGTCTGGCGTCGTGAGCGGATTCTTCCAAGCGACCATCTACGGTCTGCTGCAGGGCGGTCTGTTGGCGTTGGTGGCCGTGGGGTTCTCCCTGGTGTGGGGCGTCATGAACGTCGTCAACCTGTCCCACGGTGCCTTCGTCGTCCTTGGGGCCTACCTCGGCTGGCAACTGCACAGCTCGCTGGGCTTGGACCCCTTCCTCGGCATGATCCTCGTGGCGGCCGTGCTGTTCTGCCTCGGGTATGCCGTGCAACGACTGCTCATCAACCTCGTCGTCAATGGGCCGATCTTCATCACCCTGCTGCTGACTTTCGGTTTGGAGTTGCTCCTGGTCCAGGGCATGAACATCGTGTTCACCGCCAACTACCAGAGCATCACGACCTCGTATGCCGGCAACGCGGTCATCGTCGGGGACATCCAGCTGCCGCTCGGTCGCTTGCTGGCCTTCGCTCTGGCCGTGGTCATCACCGTCGCCCTGGTCCGGGTGATGTCCCGGACCCGGGTCGGGATGTCGATCATGGCCACGGGGATGGACCGCGGTGCGGCCCGCCTCATGGGGATCCGGGCCCGGCACGTGTATGCCGTGACGTTCGGCCTCGCGACGGCCCTGGCCGGCATGGCCGGCACCATGGTCGGTGTCGTCGACACGTTCAACCCCGCGGCTGCCGGACGGTTCACGCTGCTGTCCTTCGTCATCGCCGTGCTCGGTGGTCTGGGCAATATGTACGGCGCGCTCGTCGGCGGGATGCTCATGGGGCTGGTCCAGGCCTGGGGCGGCTACTTCCTGCCCGGCACGTGGGTCAACGCCCTGGCCTTCCTGCTGCTTGTCGTCGTCCTCATCTTCCGGCCCTCCGGGTTGGTCGGGAAGGCGTTTTACTCGGCAAGGTTGGAGGTGTGACGATGGCTCCCACCCTGTCACCCGCGTGGCGGCAGCGCTGGCCGTGGGCGGCCGGCATACTCGCCGTCGCGGCCGCCTTCGGGCTGCAGACGCAGCTCTACTCCGGGCAGGTCCGCACCGTCGGCACGATCTTCATGTTCGTGGCGCTGGCGCTGTCGTGGAACCTCATCGGCGGCTACACCGGGTATGCCTCCTTCGGACAGGTGGTGTTCTTCGGCCTCGGCGGTTATGTGACCGCCGCGCTGATGACCCACGCGCACTGGAGCTTCTGGCTGGCCCTGCCGGTCAGCGGGCTGCTGGCTGCGGGTTATGGCGCGCTCATCGGCATCCCGCTGCTGCGGCTGCGCGGACACTACTTCGCGGTGGCCACTCTCGGCGTCGCCGAGGGCACCCGCGAGATCGTCACCAACCTGCCCGATCTCACCGGTGGCGGTGGCGGCATCACGCTGCCCACCGTCGGCGCGGCGGCGAGCACCAAGTACCTCGGCAACGACGGCTTCTACCTGGTGTTCCTCGTGCTGGCCGCGCTGTGCCTGCTCGTCACGGCCCTGGTCTCCCGCAGCAAGTTCGGGTTTGCGCTGCGGGCGATCCACCAGGACGAGGACGCCGCAGCCGCTGTCGGCATCAACACCACCCGGACGAAAGTGCTGACCTTCGCCCTGTCGGGGTTCCTCACCGGCTTGGTCGGCGCGACCTATGCCTTCCAGCAGGTGACGATCTACCCCGAACGGCTCTTCGATGTCGAGCTGACCGTCCTCATGGTGGTCATGGTCGTCATCGGCGGTAGCGGCACGGTGCTCGGGCCGATCCTCGGGGCGATCGGGCTGCAGTTCCTCTCCGAGTGGCTGCGGCAGAACTACACGACCATCCACACCCTGCTGCTCGGGGCGATCATCATCGCCGCGGTCATCCTGCTGCCCCAGGGATTGGTCAACTACCTGCGCGAAGCCAGACGCAACGGTGACTACTCACTGCTGGCCAACGTGAGGAGGTATCGGCTGTGAGCGCCACACCGGTCCTGGAGACCCGAGGCCTCGGGATCCGCTTCGGGGGCCTCAAGGCTGTCGACGATGTCGACCTGCAGGTGCCCGAGGGGCAGACCCTCGGGGTCATCGGCCCCAATGGCGCGGGCAAGAGCACCTTCATCAACCTCGTCACCGGTCACTTGCGACCGACCTCCGGGCAGGTGCTCGTCGACGGTCAGGACCTCACGGGTGCCAAGCCGTGGGTCATCGCCAAGGCGCGAGTCGCGCGGACCTTCCAGATCGTCAAGCCCTTCCGGGGCATGACGGTCCGCGAGAACGTCGCGGTCGGGGTGATGTACGGCCCGGACGGGATGACCCGGATGGGGCCGGCTCTGCACCGTGCCGACGAGGTGTTGGAGCAGGTCGGTCTCGGCGCGGCCGCCGGTCGGTCCCCGGGTGAGCTCTCGGTGGCCGATGCGCGGCGGCTGGAGTTCGCCAAGGCCCTGGCGCTCAGCCCGCGGCTGCTCTTGCTCGACGAGGTCATGGCCGGACTGCGGCCCGGAGAGATCGAGCCGTCGCTGCAGTTGATCCGAGACCTCAAGGCTCAAGGCATGACGATCATCGTCGTCGAGCACGTCATGAAGGCGATTCTCGCGGTGAGCGATCAAGTGCTCGTCCTCAATGCGGGTCAGCGCCTCATGCTCGGCCCACCACGAGACGTGCTGTCCGACCCGACCGTCATCGAGGCCTATCTCGGGCACAAGTACGCCGCCCGCCAGGCGGCGGCCCAGGCGGCGCAACCGACCCCATCACCGTCGGCTGGGGCCGCCCCGACGCTCCCTGCGGCGTCGGCGGGCTCCGAGGAGGTGTCACCCGATGCTTGAGGTCAGCAACCTGTCGGCCGGTTATGGCCGAGTGCAGGTGCTCTGGGACATCGACCTCGATGTCCAGAGCAACGAGATCGTCGCGCTCGTGGGTCCCAACGGGGCCGGCAAGACGACGCTGCTGCGGGCGCTGTCCGGGATGGTGCCGGTCCGGGAGGGAGAGGTTCGATTCCGGGGCAAGCCCATCACCGGTCAGTCGATCGAGCAGATCGTCGACCTCGGCATCTCGCACGTCCCCGAAGGGCGGCGCCTCTTCCCGGGGTTGTCGGTCCATGACAACCTCCGACTGGGCGGTTGGCGCAACCGCAACAGCGATGTCGACCGGGTCGTCGAGCTCTTCCCCAAACTGGGGGACCGGATGACGCAGATCTGCGGCAGCATGTCCGGCGGGGAGCAGCAGATGTGCGCGATCGCCCGTGGCCTGATGAGCCAGCCCGACCTCATCATGATCGACGAGCTGTCGATGGGCCTGGCTCCGGTCGTCGTCGAGGAGATCATCGCCAGGCTCCCCGACATCGCCGCCGCAGGCACGGCCGTGCTGCTCGTCGAGCAGGACGTCGATGCAGCGCTTACGGTGGCCGAGCGGGCCTTCGTCATGGAGACCGGTCGGGTCGTCATGAGCGGGAAGGCAGGCGAATTGCTCGCCGACCCGCGCATCCAGCAGAGCTATCTCGGCATCGCCTGATCCAGCGTTCGACGCGTGCGTCCCCGGCTTGGCAGCGCCGCTCTGCCAAGCTGGGGACATGCGGCAACTGGTCTGGGTCGACGGACTTCTGTGTGACGGGGCCGCTGCGAGCGTGCCTGCCCTCGACCACGGTCTGGTCGTCGGCGACGCGGTCTTCGAGTCCACCAAAGTCATCGACGGCCAGGCGTTCGCCATGACCCGCCACCTCGCGCGGATGGACCGCTCACTGGCCGGACTGGGCCTCTCGCCCGCCGATGACGATCTCATTCGAGCCGGCGTGACAGCGGTCCTGGAAGCCACTGCCGGTATGCCGTTGGGCAAGTTGCGCTGGTGGGTGACCGGGGGCTTGGGGCCGCTGGGGTCGGACCGGGGCGGGGCCGGCATACCCCTGCGCTATCACGTTGCGGCGGCGCCGATTTCGCGCCGCCCGGACTCCACCGCGGTCCACGTCGTGCCGTGGACCCGCAACGAGCGGGCCGCAACCGCCGGGCTCAAGACCACCTCCTACGCCGACAACGTCATCGGGCTCGCAGCAGCCCACCGCGCCGGAGCATCCGAAGCCTTGCTGGCCAATACTCGCGGCCAGTTGGCGGAGGGGACCGGATCGAACGTCTTCGTCGTCATCGACGGCGTGGTGCTGACTCCATCGCTGGCCAGCGGTGCCCTGGCCGGGGTCACCCGCGACTTGGTGCTGGAGTGGGTGCGAGCATCGGGAATGGAGGTCCGCGAGGCAGACCTCCCGATGACCGTGCTGGCCGAAGCCGACGAGGTGTTCCTCACCAGCTCGACCCGCGACGTGCAGGCAGTGCACGCGATCGACGCCCGGTGCCTGGACCCCGGTCCGGTCACTGCGGCCATCGCGATGATCTTCCAGGAGCGAGCCGCCGAGCGCATCGACCCGTGACGGTGATTGGCGCCCGGTGCGTCCGGGCCGCTATCCTGCCTTCGCGGTTGCCCGCCTGGATGTGTAGCTCAGTTGGTTAGAGCGTTCGCTTCACACGCGAGAGGTCAGGGGTTCGAGTCCCTTCACATCCACCACCCACCCCACGTGCTCGCCAGCCCGGTCGCCTTTCGCGGCCGGGTTTGGTGTTCGCGGCAGGGCCCGTCCCCGGGGCGCGGGAGAGCGGCATACGCTGGCGGTGAAGGCGTGCCAGGCAGGTATGCCGTGCTGCAAGGGAGTCGCTGTGAGCAAGTCCAGTCCACGCCGGGTCGCCGTCCTGGGCGGCAACCGAGTCCCGTTCGCCCGGTCCGGCGGGCCCTACGCCAAGGCCACCAACGCCGACCTGCTCACCACGACCCTCGACGGGCTGGTGGCTCGGTTCGGGCTCGCGGGGGAGCGGCTCGGGGAGGTCGTGGCCGGTGCCGTGCTCAAGCACGCCCGCGACTGGAACCTCACTCGCGAGTGCGTCCTGGGCACGTCGCTGGACGCCACCACGCCGGCCTACGACCTCCAGCAGGCCTGCGGCACCGGTCTGGAGGCCGCGATCCTCGTCGCCAACAAGATCGCCCTCGGTCAGATCGACAGCGGTATCGCCGGAGGCACCGACACCGCCAGTGACCCGCCGATGGCCCTGTCCAATGAGTTGCGCGCTGTGCTGCTGCGGCTCAACCGGGCCAAGACCCCGATGGACCGCGCCAAGGTCATCGCGAGCATCCGGCCCGGTCACCTCACCCCGGCCGTCCCGCAGAACGTCGAGCCTCGCACCGGCATGTCGATGGGCGAGCACATGGCGGTGACGGCCAAGGAATGGGGCGTCACTCGCGAGGCCCAGGACGAGTTGGCGGTGGCCAGTCACCGCAACCTCGCGGCGGCATACGATCGCGGGTTCTTCGACGACCTGGTGACCCCCTACCTCGGGCTGGCGCGCGACGGCAACCTCCGCCCCGATACGACGCTGGAGAAACTCGCCTCTCTCGCACCGGTTTTCGGCAAGGGTGAGGGTGCCACGATGACGGCCGGCAACTCCACCCCGCTCACCGACGGCGCTTCGGCCGTGTTGCTGTCGAGCGCCGACTGGGCTGCGGCCCACGGCATCGCCCCGCTCGCATGGTTCGTCGACGGGCAGGCCGCCGCCGTCGACTACGTCAACGGAGCCGATGGGCTGCTCACAGCGCCGATCTTCGCCGTGCCGACGTTGTTGGCCCGGCACGGTCTGACTCTCGCGGACTTCGACTTCGTCGAGATCCACGAGGCCTTCGCCTCGACCGTGCTCGTCACGCTTGCGGCGTGGGAGGACGAAACCTTCTGCCGGGAGCGTCTCGGCCTGCCCGGCGCGCTCGGATCCATCGACCGCAGCAAGCTCAACGTCAACGGGTCCTCGCTCGCCGCCGGCCACCCATTTGCGGCCACGGGCGGGCGCATCGTCGCCAGCCTGGCAAAGATGCTGCACGAGAAGGGATCTGGTCGCGGCCTCATCTCGATCTGTGCAGCCGGTGGGCAGGGTGTCGTGGCGATCCTCGAGGCGGCCTGAGATGGGCATCCTCGGTTCCGACCCGTATGCCTCGCTCCTGGCCAGCCCGCTCGGCAAGCGGATGGTCGACTCCTTGGGGCTGCCCAAGCCCGCAACGCTTCGCCGGTATGCCGTCGACGCACCCCTGCTCGACGGCCCTGCGCTACTGGGCTGGTTCGGTGACGACCACCCCATCGCCGAACGCATCCGGGCCATCCTCGACGTCGAGGGCGTGGAGGTCGGGGACCCCTTCGACACCCTCCCGGCAGCAGCCGTCATCGTGGACCTCAGCGGTATCCAGGAGCCGGCGGACCTCGAACGACTGCGTGCAGTGGTCGCTCCCTCGCTCAAGAGACTGACGAGCAGCGGCCGGGTTCTCGTCATCGGCCGCCCGGAGGCGTCGGCCACGTCTGCGGCCCAGGCCGCGGCCCGGCGCGCCCTCGTGGGGGCGACCAAATCGGTGGCCAAGGAGATGCGTGCCGGTGGCACCGCCAACCTGCTGCTCGTCGCCGAGGGTGCCGATGACCAGATCGAAGCGGCGATCCGGTTCCTACTCTCGGGCCGGTCGGCCTATGTGTCCGGTCAGGTCATCGAGGTGACCGGTGGTGGGTCGGCGGTGGAGCGCACCGAGTGGGCCCAACCGCTGGCCGGGAAGATCGCCGTCGTCACTGGTGCGGCACGTGGCATCGGTGCGGCCATTGCCGAGGTGCTCGCTCGCGACGGCGCGAGCATTGTGGCGGTCGATGTGCCGGCCGCGGGCCAGGCTCTGGCCGGAGTGGCCAACCGGTTGCGCGGCACCGCCTTGCAGGCCGATGTCACCGCGCCCGACGCGGGGGAGCGCATCGTCGATCACGCGCACTTGCGTCACGGCGGGCTGGACATCGTCGTCCACAACGCCGGCATCACCCGCGACAAGCTGCTGGCCAATACCGACGAAGCCCGGTGGGCCTCGGTGCTCGGGGTCAACCTCGAGTCGATCCTGCGGATGAACGACGCGATTCTGCGCCCGGGTGGACTGGGCGACGGGGGCCGGATGGTCCTGGTCTCCTCGATCGCCGGCATCGCGGGCAACCGTGGGCAGACCAATTACGGCGCGTCGAAGGCCGGCGTGATCGGGCTGACCCACTACCTCGGTCGTGACCCGGGGCTGCGCGAGCGAGGCATCACGGTCAACGCCGTGGCCCCGGGCTTCATCGAGACCGAGATGACCGGAGCTGTGCCCTTCGCCACCCGCGAGATCGGCCGACGGCTCAACTCGCTGCAGCAAGGTGGTCGACCCGTCGACGTTGCCGAGACCATCGCCTGGTTGTCCCAAGACGCCAACGCCGGGGTCTCGGGACAGGTGGTGCGGGTCTGCGGCCAGAGTCTCATCGGCGCATGACGACCCGACTGGTCGTCACCGGCACGCCCGACGCGCTGTGGCTGGCTGCCCGGGCAGCGTTGCGGCGCAAGGGATCGCAGGCGCTCGTGCTGCCGGATGTCTCACTGGAGCAGCACGGGCTCCGAGTCGATGTCGACCGGCTGGCGGCCTATTCGGCCGTCTGCGGGTTCCGACTCGGCTCGGGTCTGCCGGTCACGTATCCCTTCGTGCTGGCCTTCCCGCTGCACGTCGCACTCATGGCTAGGGACGACTTCCCCTTCCCGATCCTGGGCACGGTGCACCTGGTCAATCGCACCACGTGGATCCGCCCGGTGCTCGTCGACGAACCGCTCAGCCTCCACGTCCGGGCCGAGGGACTGCGGGCCCACCGCAAGGGTCAGGTGCTCGATCTGGTCACCGATCTGCACGTCGACGGGGCTCGCGTCTGGCATTCGACCAGCACCTATCTCGTGCGCGGAGGAGGAGATCCGAACGCCCCCGCGATCGACCCACCACCGGTCGCTGCCCTCGAACCGGGGCCGGTGAGGTGGCGCATCGATGCCGACACCGGACGGCGCTACGCCGCGGTGAGTGGCGATCGCAACCCCATCCATCTGAGCGCACTGAGCGCCCGGCCGTTCGGTTTCCGGCAGGCCATCGCGCACGGGATGTGGAGCTACGCCCGGGTAATGGCACACACCGC
>Ga0208823_1004101_pt1 | contig 10057 bp, 10 predicted proteins | sample AD_UKC075_MetaG_FD_184440 | JGI IMG/M metagenome (GOLD analysis project Ga0208823, IMG submission 184440) | Active sludge microbial communities of municipal wastewater-treating anaerobic digesters from USA - AD_UKC075_MetaG (SPAdes) (version 2) | ecosystem: Engineered > Bioreactor > Anaerobic >... | reverse complement strand
TCATGAAGATGCCTTTATCCTGAAAGCGGAATTGATTGAGGTCAAGGAAAAACCAAGTTACCCGATTGGCAGCATCTTCATGGATTCCTTCGGCAAGATTCCGAAAATCGTCGACAAGGGACCAATGAAGCGCGGGATTCTCGCCATCGGCAAGCAGGACATCTACCCTGAAAATCTCATTCCCCTGGGAGATTACGAAGTGATCGGCGGTAGCAGCGATCACATCATATTGGAACTGGCGGGCGATCTCAAGGTCGGCGACGTCCTCGCCTTCCGGGTTACTTACCCGGGGTTATTGCAACTGATGAGTTCGAAATATGTTCATCGCTATATGAAATAAAAAAAGGAGGTAATAACCAGATGTTTGGTATACCTCTTTTTTTAGATTATTTATGCTCCAGCATTAGGTTGTGTTATATATTTTAAGTAATTCTTTCACTAAATTAATCGCTTACTTAAAATTAATAAACCATTTTACTTGTCTTTTTATTACTAATACATTTACAGATCTTCATCTTACACTATTAATCTAAAATACTCTTTAGTTCTGTCAATCTAATTTTGTGCTTGTATTCTCTTCCCATTGTATCAACAAACACAAAAGATAATGCTTTTGTTTTTATAGGTATTTTTTCTATTATTGATTTCGCCATTAATTTATTAATAATAAATGTATATTCTTCACCATATAGCAAGCTTTTAGGTAATTTTGTGAATGGGTATAAATCATGAATAGGGCTAATTAAAAACTTAATTCTACTTAATCTAATACCAACAAAATCTATTTTTATAGGAATATTTAAACTCTCGTTTATTATTGAAACAGCATAAACGTTTTCTTTAGTATCCGGATAAATATAACCAATAAAATATTTAATCTTGTACTTTGTTTTTGAATAGCTGAAACAAATGTTGCAATAGCTAATAGTAAATTTGAAATAAAAATAAGAACTGCTGCAAGATTATCCATATTTAATTACCTCAGAGTTTTTAAAATAACATTCATTTCCTTATAAAATAGATTTTATAAATCAAAATACTCTTTAATTTTCTCATTTATTTCATTCTTTATTTCGTTGTCTTTTATTTCCCCTACCTTTGGTCCGATAATTCTTGACTGATCAATTGTTCTAATCTGATGAATCATTAAAATACTGTCCTTTGGTAAACCTGTATATTTCTTATCTATCATTAGTTCAGTTGGATATATTTTCTCATATCCATTATACGATGAAAAAGGAATTATAGTGCATATGGGTAAAAATTTGTTAACTGCCTCATTAGAAACAACTAAAACAGGTCTTTTCCCTTTTTGTTCGCTGCCTTGAATTGGATCTAAATTTACGAAAAATATCCCCCATTTATCTACCACTCTTTAGACACCTCAATCTCAATTGAGTCGAAATCTTTTTGGGAATTCATCGTTCTTCTAATAAAATTCTCATCTTTTGAAGCTTCTTCCATTTCTTTCATATATTGTTGCTTTTTTATTTCTTTTAGAAATAATTCAAGTGCCTGATTAAATCCATCAGTTGTTGATGCAATTATTTTTTGTTCAACTAATTCGTTTAACTGTTTTTTATATTCAGATTTTATATTAATTGTCGTTTTAACAACTTGCATTTCCTTTCCTCCCTTTACATTTTTCATTTTATCACATCCTTTCTTCTCTGTCAATATAATTAACCATATATTTATCCATATCATATACCATATTTGATTATTATATTATATGCAGTTTTATATAATTTATTTATTTTCTAAGCTTTCCAAATAACAAATAAAAGGTTATTTATGATTTCATTGATAACATCATAAATAACCTTTTTATATAATTATGCATTTAAGAATCTCACGATGACGCTTACCGGTATCGAGTAACCATAACCGTACTGGGGATTGCCGTACTGATCCTTCAGGCGCAGCGTCGTGATGCCGATGAGTTTTCCGCGCTCATTCAGCAGGGCGCCGCCGCTTGATCCGGCGGCGATGTTTATCTCCGCCTGGATATAGCTGCGCGCTTCGCCGTCGATAACGATGCGCACGCTCGTATTGCTGAGGATACCTTGGGATATGCTTATGCCCTGACTGGCCATGTTGCCGATGGCGTAACAAGTTTCGCCGTTTTCTATCTTTCCTTTTTCCAGCGCGATCGCCTTAAGTTTCGCCCGGTATTCCGCGTCGACAACCCTTAATAACGCCAAATCATTATCCGCATCAGTCCGGATTACTTCCACTTCATGATAGTCCTCTTCCGTGGCCATCCGGACGGAAATCTCTTCAAAGATCACCCGCTCGCCGTCCTCGTTATAAGTTACGACATGGAAGTTGGTGATCAGTTCACCGGCCGCGCTGATGACGACCGCGCTGCCCGCGCTCTCCCGATCGCCAGCGACCGCTCGCACTTCCACGATCCCGTTTACCGACCGCGCAAAAATGCGCTCCGGCGCCTGAAGTCTTTCCCTGATAAGGAAAAACCCAGTGATCGCCAATAAAGCAAGATTCAAAAGGCTCAAAAAAAAGGCGCTCTTTTTCATATGGCTAATGGTCCGTCATGACACTTAACGTCAAAGTGTTGACATCATATATTTCGTTTACGGTAAAATGCAGTATCATTTCCAGATCCTCTGTTTCGTATGTTCCCGCCAGCACCAGTTCTTCCGCGGCGTAGACTTCGAATTCCCGGTCATCCAGAAAATGAAACGCGATCGTCAGGTTGATTTCGCGGTATTTAATTGTTCGGCGCAGGATCTTGGTAAAATCCGATATCGCATCAGGCAGAAGTTGCATCCCGAATTCCCCGTTTACCCACGCGGTATTCGCATAATGCTTCGCGTCAATCTCCTCTGCTCTCAGATCGCGCCGATAAAGAGCAAAGCTTCCGTCATAAGAGTCATCATCCGAATTATTGATGATCATGGTGACCTTGATCCGGTCTTCTTCCTTTTTAAACCCCTCTCCGTATAATGATATTTTAAAAAGTATTAACTCCTTGGTCTTCTCCCCGGAGCGCATACACAGGGCCAGTTTTTGCGCGACATGATCCAAAGTCGCCGTAACGGCGACGGCTTCGCCGTTGATCTCGATTCGGCCGAAGCCGTCGCTTGCGTTATGGCCCTGCATCTGAAATACCAACCGGTTATCTGCCGACGCCCAGGCGGTGTTAGCCTTGCAGATGTTGTTGAAACCGATGCCGACGCAGGATGAAAGAAAGAAGGTAAATATGATGATGCTAAGGATAAGCGTCCGTTTTATCACTGAAAATCATTCACCTCAACCTTTGATGACTAATCCGGAGATAAACAACTTGTTTACATCGGACTGATTGGAAGTTATGATTTTGTAGAATTGTGATTGCGGCGATAAACAGCTGTTTCCGTTATTGTAATCGACGAACTCATTGGTTTGATAATAGCGTTTGACATAGACGGTATGGGCGCCCTGGCTGAAATCAATCAATCCATTTGAGCCGACTCCGTTCCAGAAGGAAATGATTGAGTAACGGTAGCCGGATAAATGATTATTAAACGACGAATAACTAATCGTCGAATAGATATTATTCAGTTTGAATAGTCCCAGCACGTCAGCGATGTCGTGGAGGTCGTCAAAGTAATTGGCGATGAAGACGTTGGCCGTCACCACCGCCGTAAATAGCGCGGCTTCGATGACGGCGGTCGTCGCGGCGACCGCGGCGACGTAATTCAACCCGAGGATGATCTGCATCCACCACGGCTGCTCCGCGATATAATTGGCGACAATCACGGCTGCGACGGCTGGAACCAGGGCGGCGGCGATCGGATAGATGATCAAATCGAAAACGATCATCGCTTCCAGCGCGAGGAGTTGTAAATACTCCTCGGGAACGGGATTGGCGCCGAAAATGCCATATGCCAGGTCGGCGTTGCACAACTGGGTCAGAGCGATCAGCGTCGCAAAATCCGGATTATTTCCGGTATCGCGTAAGAAATTATACATCGCGATGACTCCGCAGCCGGAATCGTAGATTGTCGAAAGGCCGAACTTCCAGTTTTTCCACTTGCTATTGTTCTGGTCGTTGATGAAACCCGTCGGCCGCGTTAATGCCGCATTATGCTTGAAATCGTTCTTGACCATTTCCATTTTCGCGGCGTGCATGATATACTTGATCGGGCCGTCATGCAAAAGGTTAGGCGGGTTTACCAGTTTCTTTGCGTTATCCTTTCGCCTCGTCAAGGCCGACGATCGAGTAGCTAACGTTGAGAATCGGGTAGACGACTCCACCCCCGCCGCCACCGCCGTCTTCAAGTTCCATGAGCGCCTTATGGACGAGCATGTTCATGGCGGTCTTTTCGACCGGTTCGTGGATTCCAAGTTCGGAACCCATGAAGGAAAATCCATAAAGATCGAATTCGATGTCTTCATTACCGGCTTCGTCAACTACGACATAACCGAACACCTTTTCCCGCTCGACGGTTTCCCCGAACCGATCCAACAACAGGACATCCATGAAAAGGATGTCGAGTTCTTTAATGTATGTTATCTCGAAATTCAGCGTGTAGTCGGAGAAGTTTGGATCCGACAAATACTCGACTTCATAAAAACTACTGACCGGCTTATTACCCGTATAGAAAATGCTATTGTGCCTAAGGTCCAGTTCGGCATCGTTAAAGGACGCCAGATACTCCAGGCCGTTTTCGCTCTTCAGCAAATCGGCATTGACTTCCCGTTCCACCAGTTGGATTTGTTTTCCCTGGCTCAGGAACATGACGAACACAAACAACAGCACCAAAGCCATCGTGACGATAAAGCTTTTGTGGTTTCCAAGCAGAACCTTTTTCACTCTTTAATCCCCCTTTCGCGTGAAATCTGTTCACAAACCTTGGTTTTGTAAACTGCGCGACGTTGAAAGAGAAAAGTTTTCTCGTTCTGCTTTGTTTATATTAGTTGATTGCTTCCTGACTGCGTTATCGCAGGCGGATATATATATTAAGTCGACTGTATCCCGATGATACTATGGCGTTTATTTCGTACCGTCGGCGAATGGCCAACATCCGCGATAAACAATGATTAAGTCTGCCTCACTTTGTTCACATCGATCATCCCCCCTTATCATATACCGGTTCCATTATATACCTTTTTTTAATTATTGCAAGTTGTTTTTACATATTCTCCCATTTATTCTTGCTTTTCTCTTATGAGCTGGCTGTTTTTTTATCGTAAAATATCGCATTACAACAAACTCGCTTGAATAATGTCATAATGTGTCTTTTCATATTGTCATATTCATACCCATCTGAATTTCATGTTCAAATATCGTCCGAAAATGTAAAAAGGTCACTTATGATCGATGTTCTCATAAGTAACCTTCTTTGCGCGTGCTTCATCAATAATGGCGTTATATGAACTTTCCATACGCCTATGACGTGATTACATATAAAGTCAAAGTGCCGACATCATAGATTTCATTCACGGTAAAGCTTAATATCATTTTAAGCCCTTCCGTTCGGTATGTTCCTGCAAGTACTAATTCTTCATCGACATGGACTTCAAATTGCTGATCATCTAAAAAGCGAAACTGGATTTTCAAATCATGTTCCCCGAATTTGATATTACCGTCGTAAATTTTAGTGAAATCGGTAAGATCGTTATATGTCAGTTTGATGCCGTATTCAGAGTTTTCCCAATCGACCGTCGAATAGTGTTTTGCGTCTATTTCCTCTTCTTCCAAATCACGGCGGTAAATATTGAAACTCTCATTATATGATTCATCCTCGGAATTATTAGTGATCATCGTGAGCTTAATCCGGTCTTCTTCTGTCTTCCAACCTTGCCGATATACGTTTATTTTAAAGATCATTAGTTCCGTTACTTTATTTCCGCTAGGAATTAATATCACTAATTTATGAGTAATATTATCGAGAATCACGGAAACTTCAACCTTTTCGCCATTAATGTCGATATGACCGGTTCCGTAGCTGGCTTGGAATCCTTGTATCTGAAATTCCAGTCGCTTATCCAGCGAGGACCAAGCCGTATTTTGTTTACATATTTTTTTGTGCCCGTAGCCGATACAGGAAACTAGAAAAAATGAAAACAATATGATGAGGATCGAAAACAATGTTTTTTTCACAGGTATTTTACTGCCCCTTTCTTTTTTTTACCATACCTAATAATAAATTATTTTATAGAAAAATGCAAGTCTATTTACATATTTTCCCATTCTTTTTTTCTTTTATCTTGAGAATCTAGTGGGTCTATATCGTGAAATATCACATAATAACATATAGTTAATAATCATGTCATATTGTATCTTATCATACTAGCTTTATGGTGCATTCATCATCACATACTTATTAATATCTTAACAACATTTTTCCGCACTATTTTCCTTTATTAACTATTATAATAAAAGGCAATGGTAAACATTTTTTGTGTTATTTTCTTGCATATTAAATAATATTGTGTTAGAATAGGAGGTGAAAGAGGTGGAAACAGTGTTTATTAATTTAAAAATAAAAAATTGCTATGTGTTTAATGAACAAGTTGAACTATCCTTAAGAGCCGATATGCGCACAAAAAAATTCCCGGCTAATGTTTTCAACTCAAATAATGTTAATGTTTTGAAAAGCGTGGGTATCTATGGACCCAATAACACTGGGAAAACCTGCATTGTAAAAATCTTTGAAGCAATTAGAAGCATCATTTATAATAATAAGCCTGGCCTAATGCCAAACATTTTTAACAATAACAATATTTGCGAAATTGGATTCTCTTTTCTGGATACGGATCGAGTATTCAATTATGAATTTAAATACGATGTAATAAATCATGAATATGTATACGAGAAGTTTTCTGAATTGACTACTGATACATATGGCAACGAAAAGGAACATCTATACTTTGAAAGAGACTTTATCAAGAGTCGTTTTTCGTCCAAAAATCCAGATTTGGAAAAAGTAATCGGTTATGCGGCGAAGGGTAATATTCTTGTTAATGCTTTAGGAAGCGAAAGCTTCTCACTTTTAAAAGAAGTGAATGAAAGACTTAGGAGATTAGCAGACAAAATCGAAATCTTGTACATGACAGATATCGATAGAAGGATGAAAAAAACCATCAACCTTTTGATGGATGAAAATCAAAAGAACGAAATTGTTGAATTCATTCGAAATGCTGATCTGTATTTAGATGATATAAAATATATAATAAGATATCCTTTTGAATTAACTGATGAAAACATTAAAAAAATCCCTAAAGAACTTAGGGGCAGGTTAATTCAGTATCGTGGCACTCTTTACACGATATATAAAGGAAAGCGTGTCCCTAGTGATCTTTTTGACTCTTTGGGTACTAAAAAGATGATTGCTTTGGCCGGTTATTTGGTTGATGCGATCAAAAATAATAAAGTTTTAATTATTGATGAAATCGACAGCAGCATCCATTTTAAACTTACAAGGGCGATTGTAAGTCTTTTCAATAATGTCCTAAATGATCGAGCGCAAATCATCTTCACGACGCATGACATTAACTTAATGGACTTAAAGACTTTATTTAGAAAAGAACAAATATGGTTTACCCATAAGGATCATAACAGAGCATACCTTTATTCCCTTGCCGGGTTTACAGCTGGTAAGGATGGAATACGTGATACCTCCGATATCATTGACAAATATCAGAAAGGGTTGCTCGGGGCATTGCCAGAACCCAAATTGATAGATGCCTTGATAAAAATAATCAAAAAATGAGCAACAAACCCAAAATATTTACCGGGAAAAGGGTATGTATCATATGTGAGGGTCACGAGGAAACTGAATATATAAAAAGAATAAAAGGACTAAATGTTTTTAGCCGTAATTATAATATTCGCGTAATTAACGCAATGTCTATTTCTACAATATTCCCTAAATATCAATATGAGTTTTCCAATAAGACTAACGATATAGTGCTTGTTTTCAGTGATGGCGATAACAACTCAGATGACTATCAGAAATTAAAGAAAGACATTAATGAACATCATGATAATGATGTTGCTTCCGATATCATTTTCTTTGCTAATCCTTGTACTATGCAGATAATTCTCTCGCACTTTGATGCTATCAGATTAAGCTCGCGAAACAAAAAGAAAAACGCGCCGATAATCAAGAGATTGACAGGCATCGATAATTATCATGCAAACAAGGATCAAATTGATGAGTTGATGAAGAAAATAATACAAAGCAATTATCAAATAATGAAAGCTAATATCAGTACAATCGTTAATGATGATACTGCCACACCAAGCACTAATTTTCTTCGATTAATTGAATATTTAGAGAATGATGATCCATCATGGCTGGACACTATTAACCAGAAAATTTTTCTCGAGAAATAAGTTACTTATGTATTTTACTTATGCAAAAAAGAAGGAATCGTTTAAGATCCCTTCTTTTTAATTATGAATTACTCCTAATAATCACTTTCTCAGATTCTTTTATATAACTTATCCTTGATGATAATCGTAAACACATACGCCGTGACTATAAGGGATATTACTACAGTGATGATCACGGTAATCAGGTGCGGCCAGGAGCCCGTTCCCAAAGTTGGAAGGAGCATACCACCAAAATTGTATATGGTATGAAGGACTATGCAAATCCAGATGTTCCGCGTCCGATACAGGACGATGGCCAGCATTGCGCCGATCAGGAAGGTATAGCCGATCTGCAAGAGGACGGAACCGATTCCCGCCCCGAAAAAGAGGTTGAAAACATGCATCAGGGCGAAAACCACCGCCTGGACGATCACCGCCCATAAGACCGGCTTTCCCCCTTTTCCGCAAGCAAATAATTGAACACGATGCCGCGGAAGGCGATTTCCTCGGAAAACCCGACCGCAAGACACGATAGCACAAACACCGCCACATATCCGGCCGGATAAACCAGATGCGCATCCTTCAGAATCACGGAGGCGAAGGGGAAGTTGTTCACGACCAATATCAGAAACGGCAACGCAAACGCCAGGTCCTTACCGCGGGGCTTGCGAAAAACTTCGTATTTCAAATCGACAAGGATCACGAGCAGGCAGATCCCGGTCACCGCACGAGTGATGATCGTGATCACCAGATCGTTTAAAACTTCGTCTTTTACCAGTTTGATCGCCGCGAAACGGAAGATGAGTTCCGCGACGATCGCGACGATCAGCGCCGCGAGCAGAATCCGGTCTTTTTTCCTCATTCGTCCGGAAGGCCGATGCCTTCTTTCAACTCCTTCTTCTATCGGCTTAAAATAATGCCTTACAGGATCAAAGGCAGGGACGCCGCGCACCCTGGGCATTCCGGCCTGGTGACCAAAACCTTTGCTTCATAATAATCGCGGACAATGACCTTTCGCCCGCATTCCGGGCAATAAGTGCCCTGGTCGACGCGCGGCAGGTTGCCGATGTAGACATAATTGAGATGACGGCACGCCTCCTTTTGCAGGGCAAGGAGCGTTGTGGCGGGGGTTGGCAACCGGCTGAACTTATAGGCCGGATGGTAGCGGGACAGATGCAGGGGGATGTTTGTGTTGATTGCAGCGAGCCAGGACGCCAGTTTCCCGATCTCTTCGGGCGTATCGTTTTCCTCCGGGATCACCAAGGTCGTGACCTCGACGTGGCATTTGGCGGCCGCGCGCCTGATCGTTTCCAATACGGGTTCCAACCTCGCCCCGCTAAGACGCCGATACGTATCATCGTTGAACGTCTTTAAGTCGATATTCATCGCGTCCACATAAGGCAAAAGCCCCGCAAGCGGTTCGGAATTGATATAACCGTTTGAAACCAGCACCACAGCAATGTTCGGATCCTTCGCCTTGATCAATCTGGCGGTATCATAGATATACTCATACCAGATTGTTATGTTACAATACATTTGAGACTTTTGTTGAATAAAAAGCAAAAATGATTTATACTCGACCATGTGAAGAAGAAAACAGGCAAATTTTCTTCTGGAGAGGAGTATAAATCACATGGCCATTTTATCACAAAAATTTCACGATATCAAGACTAAACTACATGCAGTTTTAACTTACCGCACGGGAAAGTACTCGGTTTATCACGTGTGCCT
>Ga0208823_1004100_pt1 | contig 10059 bp, 9 predicted proteins | sample AD_UKC075_MetaG_FD_184440 | JGI IMG/M metagenome (GOLD analysis project Ga0208823, IMG submission 184440) | Active sludge microbial communities of municipal wastewater-treating anaerobic digesters from USA - AD_UKC075_MetaG (SPAdes) (version 2) | ecosystem: Engineered > Bioreactor > Anaerobic >... | reverse complement strand
CTGGGCCGAACACTGGAACCGCGACCCCAAGCCCTTCGTCTGGAAAGCCACCGCCGACGACATCATCGCCAAAGTCCGACGCGGGCGGGAAACTCTTAACCAGATCAAATCCCAGACGGACCACTAGCTCGCCGGGGCGCTAGAGGCGCTCACGCGCGGGGCGCTAGCGGCGGGTGAACTCCTCGCCGGTCTCGGGATTGATGGCGGTCTCGCCGGGCGGCAGGTTCGACAGGTCGGGGCGATGACCGTCGGCATGTCACCGGAGTCGGGCAACCCCAGCGTCGGCTCGACCGCGGTGGCCGGCTGGAGGATCAGATCCGCGCTGGACCGGCGGGAGAGCGTCAGGCCGTGGAAGAACGGTGGGGAGGCGATCCACCAGGCCACCATCACCACCACGCCCAGCGCCAGCGCGCCGATACCCACGACCGCGACGGCACCGAAGCCGAGGATGGTCACATTCTTGCCCTGGTCGTCGGTGAGCCAATCCGGCTTGGCGTACTGGATCAGGCCGTAGACGAAGACCGCCGTCAGTGCGATCCCGCTGGCCAGCGGCACCACACCGCGCATCATGAAGTCCCGGAGCGAGGTGGTGAGGTGCTTGCGGTAGAACCACACGCAGGCGAAGCCGGTCAGGCCGTAGTAGAACGCGATCATCAGGCCGACCGAGCCGATCAGCGCGGTCAGCAGGTTCGGGCTGATCAGGGTGAACAGCAGATAGAACAGCACCGACACCGCACCCATCGCGATCCTGGACGTGGTGGGCGTCAGGTAGGTCCGGTGGATCTTCGCGAACGGCGCGGGCAGTGCCTTGTAGACCCCCATCGACAGCGTGGTCCGCGCGGTCGGCGGGATTGTCGTCTGGGTGGACGCCGACGCCGAGGTGAGGATCGACGCCGCCAGCAGCATCAGGGCGATCTTGCCCAGCACGCTGTCGCCGAACAGATCGTGGCCGACGGCGGCGAACACGTCGTCGGCGTCCTCCTGGTTACCCAGTCCGACCCCCTCGTCACCCACCCGCGCGAATGCGATGACCGACACCGACACGAGTGCGTAGGTGGCCAGCAGCAGGCAGGTGGAGATCACCGCGGCCCGCCCGAGCGTACGGCCCGGGTCGTCGGACTCCTCGTTGCACGCCACCGCGGTGTCCCAGCCCCAGTAGATGAAGATCGCGGTGAGGATGGCGGGGGCGATGACGGTGGAGAAGTCCAGCCCGGCCGGCCAGAACCAGTCCAGGGACGGTGTGATGGAGTACGACTCGGCGGTGCCGGTGTAGACCTTGAGCAGAGCCACGACGGCGAACGCCAGCAGCACCACGAGTTCGATGCCGAGCAGGGCGTACTGCAGTCGGGCGGAGACCTCGATCCCGCGGTAGCAGATGTAGGTCATCACCACGATCCAGATCACCCCGGGCACCGTCGAGGCGAATGTGCTGTTGGCCAGGTCGGCCACGTATGTCCAGCCGAGGCCGGCGACGAAGGTGAACGAGTAGGAACCGGCTCCTCGACCTTTCGGTGAACGGCGTGAGCGTACGGCCTATTCTCTTGCGGCGCGCGTCAATTAAACATCAGCGCGCGCTTGACCTCCTGGATGGCCTTGGTGACCTCGATACCGCGCGGGCAGGCGTCGGTGCAGTTGAAGGTGGTGCGGCAGCGCCAGACACCGTCGACCTCGTTGAGGATTTCCAACCGCTCAGCGGCACCCTCGTCGCGACTGTCGAAGATGAACCGGTGGGCGTTGACGATCGCCGCCGGGCCGAAGTAGCTGCCCTCGTTCCAGAACACCGGGCAACTGGTCGTGCAGCACGCGCACAGGATGCACTTGGTGGTGTCGTCGTAGCGGGCCCGGTCGGTCGGACTCTGGATCCGCTCCCGGGTGGGGGCGTTGCCGCTGGTGATGAGGTAGGGCTTCACCTTGCGGTATGCGTCGAAGAACGGCTCCATGTCGACCACGAGATCCTTCTCGACCGGCAGGCCGCGGATCGGTTCTACGGTCACGGTGAGCTGCTTGGACCGGTCCTTGGGCAGCAGGTCCCGCATCAGGACCTTGCATGCCAGCCGATTCACGCCGTTGATCCGCATGGCGTCCGAACCGCACACACCGTGCGCACAGGATCGCCGGAACGTGAACGTGCCATCCAGGTAACTTTTGACGTAGATGAGCAGGTTCAGCAGTCGGTCGCTGGGCAGGCACGGCACCCGGAAACTCTGCCACCCGCCGGTGTCGCCGTAGGCGTCCGGATCCTCCGGATTGAACCGGGCGACCTTGAGGGTGACCATCACCGCCTCGGGCGGGATGGGCGGCAGCTGCGGGTCCGCGGTCTGCGCCGCGGTGGTCTGTGCGCTGGTCATCGTCTTCTCTCTTCGCGCAAGCGGCTCATCGGCGTCTTCTCTCTTCGCGCAAGCGGCTCATCGTCAGTACTTCCGCTCCATCGGCTCGTAGCGGGTCTGCACCACCGGCTTGTAGTCCAGCCGGATGTCGCTCAACAGCTCCCGGCCCTCTTTGTAGGCCATGGTGTGCCGCATGTAGTTGACGTCGTCGCGGTTGGGGTAGTCCTCGCGGGCATGCCCGCCGCGGGACTCCTTGCGGTTCAGTGCGCTGACCACCGTCACCTCTGCGAGTTCCAGCAGGAAGCCGAGTTCGATGGCCTCGAGCAGGTCGCTGTTGTAGCGCTTGCCCTTGTCGTGCACCGAGATTCGGGAGTACCGCTCCTTGAGGGCGTGGATGTCGGTCAGCGCCTGCTTGAGCGTCTCCTCGGTACGGAACACCGCCGCGTTGTTATCCATCGTCTGCTGGAGTTCGCCGCGGATGTCGGCCACCCGCTCGTTGCCGTGCTCGGAGAGGATGTTGGCCACCCAGTCCACCACCATCCCGGCCGGGTCGTCGGGCAGGTCGACCCGCGGGTTGCCGGTGGCGTAGTAGGCGGCCGCCAGGCCCGCGCGCCGGCCGAACACGTTGATGTCCAGCAGCGAGTTGGTACCCAACCGGTTGGCGCCGTGCACCGACACGCAGGCGCACTCGCCTGCGGCGTAGAGGCCCGGCACGACATTGGTGTTGTCGCGCAGCACCTCGCCGATCAGCGAGGTGGGGATGCCGCCCATCACGTAGTGGCAGGTCGGGTAGACCGGCACCAGTTCCTTGACCGGATCCACCCCGAGATAGGTGCGGGCGAACTCGGTGATGTCGGGCAGTTTGGCCTCCAGCACGTCCGCGCCGAGATGGCGGACGTCGATGTAGACGTAGTCCTTGTGCGGTCCTGCGCCGCGGCCCTCGAGGACCTCGAGAACCATGGAGCGCGCCACGATGTCGCGCGGGGCGAGGTCGACGATCGTCGGCGCGTAACGCTCCATGAAACGTTCGCCCTCGCCGTTGAGCAACCGGCCGCCCTCGCCACGCACGGCCTCGGAGATCAGGATGCCCAGGCCGGCCAGGCCCGTCGGATGGAACTGGTGAAACTCCATATCCTCCAACGGAAGTCCCTTGCGGAAGACGATGCCCAGCCCGTCGCCGGTGAGGGTGTGGGCGTTGGACGTCGTCTTGTACATCCGGCCCGAACCGCCGGTGGCCAGCACGATGGCCTTCGCGTGGAAGACGTGGATGTCACCGGTGGCCAGTTCGTAGGCCACCACGCCGGTGGCCACCGGACCCCGGGCGGTCTCGGTGAGGACCAGATCGAGGGCGTAGAACTCGTTGAAGAACTGGACATCGTGCTTGACGCAGTTCTGATACAGCGTCTGCAGGATCATGTGGCCGGTCCGGTCGGCCGCGTAGCACGCGCGCCGCACCGGAGCCTTGCCGTGGTCGCGGGTGTGCCCGCCGAAGCGGCGCTGGTCGATCCGTCCTTCGGGGGTGCGGTTGAACGGCATCCCCATCTTCTCCAGGTCCAGCACCGCGTCGATGGCTTCCTTGCACATGATCTCGACGGCGTCCTGGTCGGCCAGGTAATCCCCACCCTTGACGGTGTCGAAGGTGTGCCACTCCCAGTTGTCCTCTTCGACGTTGGCCAGCGCGGCGCACATACCGCCCTGGGCCGCGCCGGTATGGCTGCGGGTGGGGTAGAGCTTCGTGAGCACCGCGGTGCGCGCACGCGGCCCCGCTTCGACGGCGGCGCGCATACCGGCGCCGCCGGCTCCGACGATGACGACGTCGTACTTGTGCAGGTGGATCACCGTGCGGCCTCCCTGAGAGCGGTCACGAGATGGTCGGGTCGAAGGTGAGCAGCGTGTAGCTGCCGACGATCAGGACGATCGCCATGGACACCAGCAGCAGGCCGTTGAGCCAGAACCGGGTGGATTCCTTACGCGAGTAGTCGGCGATGATGGTGCGCATCCCGTTGCCGCCGTGCAGCTGGGCCAACCACAGCATGACCAGGTCCCAGATCTGCCAGAACGGCGAGGCCCAGCGCTGGGCAACGTAGTTGAAGTCGATCCGGTAGACGCCGCCGTCCCACATCAGGCCGATGAACAGGTGCCCGATGACGAGGAACACCAGCACCACACCGGAGAACCGCATGAACAGCCATGCGTACTTCTCGAAGTTGGGCAGGCCGGGGCGGCGCCGCGGGGAGCGCGGGTTGTCCAGGCTGGCCGGGCGGTCGTGCTCACGTTCCAGAACCGGTGCTGGCGGACCCAGTCGCCCTTCGGCCGCCATCTTCTCGGTGGTTGTCATAGGAACCTCTCCGCCATGTGCGTGCCGATCACCACGGTGGCCGGAACCATCACCAGCAGCCAGACGGCGGCCACCGCCCAGAGCATCTGACGCTGGTAGCGCGGGCCCTTCCACCAGAAGTCGATGAGGATCACCCGCAGACCGTTGAGCGCGTGGTAAAGCACACACGCCACCAAGCCGAGTTCCATGAGGCCGATGAGCGGGGTCTTGTAGGTGCTCAGCACCTCGTTGTAGGCCTCCGGGCTCACGCGGACCAGCGCGGTATCCAGAACGTGAACGAAGAGGAAGAAGAAGACCGTCGCCCCGGTGATGCGGTGCAGCACCCATGACCACATGCCTGGGTCGCCGCGATAAAAGGTCCGTCGCCGTCGGGGCGCTGCCTGCGCCGCTGTAGTCACGCTTGGATGTTAACCCGCATTGCACGCCGGTATGGGTGACGTGGAGATTACGTCACAGTCCTGGAAACGATCCGGGATCGCCCGCGCACCGGGATCGCTCGCCCACAATGGAAAAGGTGGGTACACCGCTGACGCGCGAGACGATCCGGCAGGCACCGAAGGCGCTGCTCCACGACCACCTTGACGGCGGTCTGAGGCCGGCGACGGTCATCGACATCGCCGGTCAGGTCGGTTACGACGGGCTGCCCTGCACCGACGAGGCACACCTGGCCGAATGGTTCCGAAACGCCGCGCACAGTGGATCACTCGTGCGCTACCTGGAGCCGTTCGCGCACACCGTTGCGGTCATGCAGACCGCCGAGGCGCTGCATCGCGTCGCCGCGGAGTGCGTAGCCGATCTGGCGGCGGACAACGTGGTGTACGCGGAGGTGCGCTTCGCGCCCGAGTTGCACATCGACGCCGGCCTGTCGCTGGATGCCGTCGTCGATGCGGTGCTGGCCGGCTTCGCCGATGGCGAAAGGGACGCCGCCGCCGCCGGACGGGCCATCACGGTGCGCTGCCTGGTGACCGCGATGCGGCACGCCGCACGCTCCCGCGATATCGCCGAGTTGGCCATCAGATTCCGGGACAAAGGTGTCGTCGGCTTCGATATCGCCGGCGCGGAGGCGGGACATCCGCCGTCCCGGCACCTCGACGCCTTCGAGTACATGCGGTCCCACAATGCGCGGTTCACCATTCACGCGGGGGAGGCGTTCGGGCTGGCCTCCATTCACGAGGCGCTGGCCTTCTGCGGCGCGGATCGGCTGGGGCACGGGGTTCGGATCGTCGATGACATTTTCGTCGACGGCAGCGAGGTCGACGGCAGCGACGTCGACGGCTGCGAGGAGGGGTCCGGCGGGTCCGCCCGGTTGGGCCGGCTGGCGGCGATCGTGCGGGACAAGCGTATCCCGCTGGAGATGTGCCCCAGTTCCAATGTGCAGACCGGGGCCGTGGCCAGTATCGAGGAGCACCCGTTCGATTTGCTGGCGCGGTTGCGCTTCCGGGTCACGGTCAACACCGACAACCGGCTGATGAGCGATACCACCATGACCGACGAGATGTTCCGGCTGGCAACGGCTTTCGGCTACGGCTGGACCGATCTGCAGCGGTTCACCATCAACGCCATGAAGTCGGCATTCATTCACTTCGACGAGCGGCTGGCCATCATCGACGAGGTGATCAAACCGCGGTACGCGGTGCTGGCCGGATAGCGCTCAACTGGTGTCGTTCTTGGCGCGGCGGGCTCTGATCCGCTGGGCTCGGTCGGCTTCGCGGGTGCGCCGCCGCCGCGGCATGGCGAGCGAGCGGTTAACCGGACCGGGAGGTTCGGCGGCGACGGGAGGAAGCGCTCCGGTATCGGTATCCCAGCCGGGGAAGAACATTCGGGCACCGGGATAGGTGGTGTAGGTGTGCCCGGTCGGAGCGGTCCAGACAATCGTTCCGTCGGACCGTTGGGTGTTCTGCCACCCGCCCTCGCCGACCCAGAACGTGACCAACAAGTGATGTTTACGGCATAAGCAGCGCAGGTTGGACGGGTGGGTGGGGCCGAGCGGATAAGCGACGGCGTGGTCGATGTCACAGACTTCGGCCGGAGCGTCACATCCCGGGAAGCGGCACGTCAGATCGCGACAGCGGACAAAGCGTTGCAGTGCCGCGGACGGCCGGTAACGCGGCTCGGCGATCCCGCACGGCGTGGTCAGGGGCACGATTCGTGCGCCCTGGCGGATCAGTTGCTCCAGCAACGGGTTCGGGATGACCCCGCCATTGGTCATCACCGCGCGCTGAACCTGGGCCTGCCGTGCTCGAGGCCGCTCGGCGCGGGCCCCGGGGGACTGTGCTGGGGACTGTTCGGCCCCGGAATGTTCGGCCCCGGAATGTTCGACGCCCGCTTGCTCGGCCCCCGTTTGCTCGACAGCGGCCCGGTCGACCGCGGCTCGGTCGGCCACGACATGGATGACCACCGAGTCCTTCAGCGTCGCGACGGAGGGGGTGCGGCAGTCCGGCTGGCCGCACTGGCAGGCGATCCGGTCCGCACCGGCGAACACCGCGGCCATCGCCTCGGCGCGGCGTTGTCCGACGGTGCGCGGATCGGCCGCGCACACCGCCCGAGCCATTGCGGCAAGCCGCCGCTCGATCAGTTCGGCATGAGTGGCGAACAGTCGGCCCCAGACCGACCGGGTTCCGCGGTCGTCATCGGGCTTGCCGAACTGCACGTCCATCCCCCGAGCCGCCTGCTGGAACCACATCCGCGCCTGCGGGTCATGGGCCTCCACCACCGCGTCGATCAGCGTCTCGATCCTGCGGTCCGACAACGGACCCCACGACTGCGCGGCCTCGGCGATCTCGGTGTCGATGGCCGTCATCTCCGCCGCACCGATCACGCAATGCGTCCGCCACGAAATCGTCGACACCAGCCGGGCCCCGATTCGACCCGCCATGAACAGGGCGTTGACTTTCGGCAGCCGCTCCCGGAGCGACTGGGCCAGGTACATCTGCGAGGACGCCCGTCGGGTGCTGATGCCCAGCGCCGCGGCGACCTCCGCGGCGGTGGCGTCCCACAGGTCGCACGCCCACCGCGAACGCTCGTCCACCACATCGGGATCGGCCTCGGCGACCGGACAGCGGCGGGCCACCAACTCGCCGATCGCCGCCAGCCGACGCGCCGCCGCAGCCGATTCACTGCGCGCCCAGTCACCGACCGCTCCGACCACGACAGCATCGTCAGCGGATGGAAACGCCTCCACATCGACACCATCGAACATACATTCGATTATGCTTTCGGGTACCGACAAGATCGGTCACGCCACTGCCGTGAACGGTGCGGCGGTCCCTGATTCGGCGGTCCCTGATTTGGCGGTGGCGCTACTCGCGGCGCAACCGCGACTCCACGAACGACTCCAGCTGTTCCCACTGTTTGACGGCCGCGGAGTACGGGGCGCCGGGCCGACTGGTGGTTTCGGGCTCCAGCATGTGGCTGACCAGCCGCCCGATCGGAGCGTCAACGGCCAGCAGGGTGTCGACGGTGTCGTCCTCGGAGTAGGTGCCGACGTCGCGGATGAACTCCACCGCCAGGGCGAGTTGCTCACGGTCGATGGCGTCAGGGCCGTCGGCGATATCGTCGACCAGGCCGTTGAGCACGTAAATGTTGTCCTCGGTGATGTCGATCCGCAGCGAGCCGTCGGTGGCGGCGGTGCGGATGTCGTCGTAGGTGCTCAGATGGGACAGGTCGTGGTCGTGCTCGTCGGCCAGATAACGGGCCAGCGCCCGCTCGGAGGTGAAGACGCTGATCCGACCGTTGCGGCCCAGGAAGATCGGTTTTTCGTCGAAGTAGCAGCGCAGGGTGTAGTACGTCCCTCCGCCGGCCATCACCCGGACCGGGTCGATACCGACCTGTTCCCAGAAATCGGCGTCGGTCCCCAGGACCACGGTGTCCCCGGCCGCGCGCCCGCCCGTGGCGGTCCCGTCCGCATCGGACCCCGAGGCGGCCTCCGAAACGGACTCCGACTCGTCGGGCTCCTCAACGTCCTCCCACGGTTCGTCGAGTTCCGCGGCGGCCCGCGCCGATGCCGCGGCGTCGACCGCGGGGGTGCTGATCACTTCGTCGACGGCGGATACGACGGCATCCCAGCCGCGCGCGACGATATCCCCGATGATGTCCCAGCGCTTGCGACCCGCCCGGCCGGTGAACTGGTCGATACCCCCGGAGATGAGTCCCAGATTGGGGTTGCCGTTGAAGAAACGCATCACCGTCGGCAGCTCGCACACCGACCCGATCGAGGCCACCACCGACAGCGTGAACGCCAGGGCGTCGATGGAATCTTCCGTCGGCTTGTCGGCCAGCAGTTCGTGCACGGCGATCAGGTCCGCGGTGCTGCCGTCCGCCGGCTCGAGCTTGTGCGCGTTCGCCGCGACCAGTTTCTCCCACGCGGGGTGATCGTCGAGGTCGTTCTCGGACCCGGACCGGACGAACGCCGCGAGATCGGCCACCGAGGTGAAGGCGAAAAGCTCCTCGCCCAGGCCGAGGAAGCCCTCCCACTCGTCGCCGCCATCCCGCCAGCGGGGCGCCCACAGCGTGTAGAAATCGCCGGCGGTGACACTCAGACGAATCGGTCGTAGCTCTGCGGCCATGCCGGACAGCGTAACGACCTACAGTTTCGGTCCATGGACGTGTGTGTCGTCGACCATCCGCTCGCCGCAGCCCGGCTGACCAAGCTCCGCGATGAGCGCAGCGACAACGCGGCCTTCCGCGCCGCGCTGCGCGATCTCACCCACATGCTGGTCTACGAGGCCACCCGCGACGCCAAGTCCGAGGAGATCCCGGTGCGGACTCCGCTGACCGACACCGTCGGCAGTCGGCTGGCGAGGCCGCCGCTGCTGGTCCCGGTCCTGCGCGCCGGCCTGGGCATGGTGGATCAGGCGCACGCGCTGATCCCGGAGGCGAGGGTGGGCTTCGTCGGCATGGCCCGCAACGAGGAGACCCGGGAGCCGGTGCCCTACCTGGAGTCGCTCCCGGAGGACCTGCGCGACCAGCCGGTCATGGTGCTCGACCCGATGCTGGCCACCGGGGGGTCGATGGTCCACACCATCGAGTTGCTGCACAACCGCGGCGCCCGGGACATCACGGTGGTGTGCGTGGTGTGCGCGCCCCAGGGTGTGGCAGCGCTGGAGAACGCGGCCCCGGATGCGCGGCTGTTCACCGCCGCGATCGACACCGGGCTCAACGATGTCGCCTACATCGTTCCGGGTCTCGGCGACGCCGGAGACCGGCAGTACGGACCGCGCTAGCCGGTCACAGCGCGGTCAGCACCGCGGTAGCCGGCTACAACGCGGCCAGCACCGCGGCGAGCAGATCACCCATCCGGCGCGCGGATTCCCGCCCCGCCGCCAGGACCTCCTCGTGCCGCAGTGGTTCGCCGGTCATGCCGGCGCCGAGGTTGGTGACCAGGGACAGGCCCAG
>Ga0208823_1004096_pt1 | contig 10066 bp, 8 predicted proteins | sample AD_UKC075_MetaG_FD_184440 | JGI IMG/M metagenome (GOLD analysis project Ga0208823, IMG submission 184440) | Active sludge microbial communities of municipal wastewater-treating anaerobic digesters from USA - AD_UKC075_MetaG (SPAdes) (version 2) | ecosystem: Engineered > Bioreactor > Anaerobic >... | reverse complement strand
AGACCCTGAGAAATGCGATGAATTAGGACAGTTTTTTAGGTACTGATTAACACAGAAAAACCACGGCTTTGCATTGATCATTTTAGTTGTTACTTAATTATATTTATATAATACTCTTAATTAATACAAAAAAGGTGGCAGACAATATTTTCTGCCACCTTGAGATTACTAACTTGTATTATTCTACTACTGTAATGAGAAACTCTTTAACCCCATCATCAAAAGTAATGGTTAAGGTTAATGGGGTTCCAGTTGGAACCATATTCATAGGAACAGGAACTAATCCGGTTAATTCTTTTTTAATTGTTAGTACATCGCCTTCTACGACATAATGAGTACCTTCTTTGGGTTCGAGAGTAAGATCACCTAGGCTAGTTTTGGCTACTCCTTTAATTCCTGTAATCTTTGTAGCATTACCCCAAGTAATATTTATTGGAATATCTTGCACATTATTCTTGCTTAAATTATATTCAGTCGGCTCAATAGCTAATTCGGCTTCGGGAGCTATTGGCTCTTCCTCAATAGGCTCTTCCTCAACAGGCTCTTCCTCAACAGGCTCTTCTTCCACAGGAGCTGCGGGTTCGCCCAGGATTACCGTACGGGTTTCTGCATCCCAACCAACCGTAATTCCCAGAGCTTCAGCTATGGCACGGGCTGGTAAATAGGTTCTGTCATTGTAGACAATAGGAGCCATAGTGCTTCCATCTGCATCCTTGGGGGTCCAAGCTTCACCATTTAGGGTGAATTTGAAGTCGTTAGCAAGGCTGGCAGTAATAGTCTGCACAGCCGGTGCAGCTACCACACCTGCTGTAAATGCGAACAACATTACGGTAGCTAACAACATGATCCATCTCTTTTTCATTTTTCTACCTCCCGAAAATTTTTATGCTTGTTCAGCTGGAGCCTCAAATGCCTGTTTGGGCGGTCTGCCTACCGCAATCAACAGGATAAGGGCTACAGCAATAGCACCCAGTCCATATTTCATGGTTTGCCCTTCGGTACTGATGGCCGGTGTTTGGAATACATAGGTCACCGATCCGGTAGCCCCATCAGGTTTACCTAGGAAGGTATCAGCGGTCATCAATCTCTGGTTCATAGCTTCCATCATTACCGGAGTAGTCTGCAAGCCTACGCTGATAGCATCTTTAGCGGTTAAAGCACCGGATCCTATTTGCCCGGCACCATCCTGCAGCTGGGTGATTCCCGGTATCATTTGACCATTTATGCTCTGCTGCAAGTATTCCAAAGCATAAAGCAAACTACCAGGTTTTCCATTTGCCATGACTTTTACCGGCTCACCCTGGGCATCTAAAGCACCTAGACCTAAAACCGCCACGGTTAACCCGCCATCTAACTGGCCTAGTTTTTCGGACAAGGTCTTACTACCTAATTCTACCGCACTTACGCTGGCAGGAAAAGCCATAGTTCCTGTGGAAGTTACCATTTCGCCACCGTCACGGAAAACTTTTACATTATGGTTCATGGCCTGCAGTTTGGGCTCAATAGCATTGGTAATCACCTGTTGAGCCGGAGTTCCTGCCAAAGCCGCTTTTAGATAGTTTATGTCGTTATAAAGACTGGTGCTGGCGGAGGGTTCCTGTCCGCTGTCCGCAGATGTGCCAATTGCTGTTTCCATCAGCCCCAGGACCATCTTCTGACCACCAAAAGCGGCCAAGAGCTGAGTATCAATAGTATTCTTCATTAAACCAATAGCATCCTTGGCTCCTGGTGTCTCACCTTTGCCATCGGTCCCAGTACCCATGTTGTAAGAACTGGCATCAAAATTGGGATTAGCCAAACCTACGCGAATCATTTTGAGGTTTGATTCTACTGTGGCTAAGCCATCTACAACTTGGTGGAGGCCATTTTTCACGGCAGCTAGTCCATACAGTAATGTGGCATCTTGATTACTAGCTCCAATGCCCTGGTGAATCTGATTAAAGCCATCGTATAACTGAGTTAAACTGCTGGTAAGATTGTCAATGGAAGAAGTGGTGGGTAGGATGGGCATAACCCCAATATTGAAACTGGGCATTTCGATATTCTTACCATCGGCTTCCAAGACAACGTACTGCTTGGCTGGATATGCTGGTGGAATCAAGGGAACGGTCCAGCTTACAGAAGTAACCCCCTGAACATTGGCCAGTACTCCTTCGGGGGATTCTCCGGCTACTCCCGGAGCCTTAATATTGGCAAACTTGCTGTTGTCCAGATCCACCCCGCTTATTGAGACTGCATAAGGAGTATAAACCATCATTTCCTGGGTCACCGTCTCGCCATCGGAGTCCTTAAATTCCAGCATCTGTGGTTCACCCGTAAGGTTTTCAACCTCAATTACTATTTTAACCTGACCGGATTTGCCAGCCATCTGTGAAGGCTGGACTTTTTGGCCATCTAAATAGTACTCCAGATTTACGCTTACTGGCAAATCAACTTTAGCTATTTCCTCCTGATCTAGCTGGGCCAAATAGTATAAATCTGAAAAACCTTCAGCAGTAATATTCATATTGATTTTGCCATCACTCAGATTGATTTTATCAGAGCTGTATAGATTTCTTATGGATGAAAGCTTAAACCTACTGGAATCTTCAATAGAATAAGCTCCTTCTCCAAATACTCTTATGTGATTCAAAACCTGCATCCCGGTAATAGTACCATCTTCACCTAGAGTGGACACTACCAGTTCATTATCGATTATGTTTTCAGGTGCTGCTCCTGAACCAGCGGCACTCAGCGGTAGTACTAAAACCAAGGACAAGACCATGAACAGGGTTAACAATTTGTGAAATTTGGGTTTTCTCAGCATCTCATACCCCTCCCTTCCTTAATTATCGGTTAACCGTCATAGCGATCTTAATAACCAGTAGTGACATAACCAGGCCTACCATCAGAGATACACTAACTCCGATAGCTGCAGGCAAAGCCGCTGTAGCCAGTGAAGCTGCATCAGCAACATAAGTAGGATACAAACCAGCCAAACAGGCAGCCCATCCTAAGAACATGGCATCAATTCTCAAGCCGGTTACTGATAGCACCACCAGCAGGAAGAGCGCAATACCTGATACTATTGCCACAAACATGAGGTTATCGGGGGGAAGGGGAAAGAAGAGAGCCAGGACTATCATAGAAGCCAACCCAACTACTACGCCAATTAGCATAGCGATAGCTGCTTTTAGGAAGTCACCAAAGGGACCAAGCACTGCAAACATGGCCATAGCGACCGCGGCAATGTAAAAAGCAGTGGCTCCTAGATAATTCTGAAACAATACAAACAGGGCAAAAAACACACCGACGATTAAACCTAGACCAATAGCTTTTTTCATTTGTTCACCTCCTTCACCAAGTTCTTTCGGTCATTGTTAGGAAGGAACAAGGAATGATGCTGCAATTACTACGAAATCTATAAATATACAGTAACTGAAGTGCGGTTGATATGCGATGACGAAAGCGGTAATGTGCTAATTAGCATTAATATTTATTGTTTTACAAATTATTACATTACAGTAATAAAAGGCCAGGGAGTCCCTTTAGAGAGACTCCCACCGATAATATAGCTTTACAATCTATACAGCTGTTGTTCATCAATAAACCGTATACCTTTTTCCTTAAAAGTCTGCCGTGCTTTGGCAATATCTTCCACTTTGAAAATAACCAGGGCATCGCTTTCAGACGTGCCCAAAAAAGCGTATAGGTATTCTATATTGAGGTCAGCATCCGACATTTGTTCTAAAACGGTGGCCAATCCTCCTGGAGAATCGGGTACCTGTACCGCTATTACTTCAGTTTCACTTACAGTGAAATCTGCTTCCTTTAATATGCGATAGGCTTTCTCCGGATCGTTAACTATGATTCTTAATATTCCAAAGTCAGAGGTATCAGCAATAGACAGGGCGCGAATATTAATCCCCGCCTCTCCAAGCACGCGAGTCACATGGGCTAGACGTCCGGCTTTGTTCTCCAGGAATACCGATATTTGTTTCGCCATACTGCCCCTCCTTACATATTTCTTCTGTCTATAACTCTTTGCGACTTACCTTCACTTCTAGTAATAGACTTCGGTTCAACTAAGCGAACTTTTACACCTATTCCCAGAGCGCTTTCCAATTCTTTGGTGATAGTAGCCCCCAGTTCTTCAAGTTTACGTACTTCATCGGAAAATACCTTTTCTGATACTTCAACTCTGACTTCTAGTACATCCAGAGTGCCTTTGCGATCTACTACAAGGAGATAATGGGGCTCAACCCCCGGGATATCCAGCAAAACACTTTCCACCATAGACGGAAATACGTTTACACCCCGAATGATAACCATATCATCGGAACGACCCAATACTTTCTGCATGCGAACATGGGTTCTGCCACATTCACATACCGAACTATCAAGTCTGGTAAGATCTCTGGTCCGGTAGCGTATCATTGGCAAGGCCTCTTTGGTAATGGTAGTGATGACCAGTTCGCCTGGAGACCCTTCCGGTAATCTTTGTCCTGAATCGGGATCGATTATTTCCGCAATAAAATGATCTTCGGCCAAATGAAGTCCGTTTTTAACCGGGCATTCAATGGCTACTCCCGGGCCTATGATTTCGCTTAATCCATATATGTCAAAGGCATCAATCTGGAGTTTATTCTCAATTTCACGCCGCATGTTTTCTGACCAGGGTTCGGCTCCAAAAATACCACACTGTAATTTAGTGTCTGAGGGACTGACTCCCATTTCCTCCATTACTTCATGAATAAATAAAGCATAAGAAGGTGTACACGTCAAAACTGTGCTGCCAAAATCCTGCATAAGCATTATCTGCCTTTTGGTATTCCCCCCCGAGGTAGGGATAACAGATGCACCTAGTTTTTCAGCTCCATAATGCACTCCTAGGCCACCAGTGAATAATCCATAGCCATAAGAATTCTGTATGATGGAATAGCGATTGGCACCTGCACAGGTTAAGGCTCTGGCCATTAACTCCGCCCAGATGTCAATATCGCGTTTGGAGTAACCCACCACGGTAGGTTTTCCCGTAGTTCCCGAAGAGGAATGTATTCTTATGACCTCGTTCATGGGAAGAGCGAATAAGCCAAATGGGTAATTATCTCTTAAATCCTGCTTAGTTGTAAAAGGTAGCTTATTCAAATCCTCCAAACTGTTTATGTCATCGGGTTTAATACCAGCTTGATCCATTTTTTCTTTATAAGAGGGAACAAAAGCATAAACCCGATATACGGTTTCCTTCAATCTCCTTAGTTGAAGTTTTTCTATATCCTCACGAGGCATACACTCTTTTTCGCGATCCCAGTAGGACATTAAATTCTACCTCCTAATATCTATTTCCTGCCTGCCATGAAAATTATTACATTATTGCGACAAAAGGCACTATTCATAGAAAGCTCCGATTTTCGCCCCTCGCCTATATTTCTACAGTAAGTTATCGATCAGTATGATCACTTAAAATCATATATTAGTTTTGTACACTAATTCTCCCTTATAACCTGCCCAATGCGGTTGACAACATAGCCAGCCATGGCTAGACCAGCAGTTCCAGGAACAAAGCTAAGGCTTCCCAATCGGGTTGATAGATCACCCGGCAGTGTACGAGGTTTCTCAGTGGAGAACACCACAGGCACCCCGCCAACAATACCGAGTTGGCGTAACTCTCTTCTTACTTTCCGGGCCATTGGACAGGTATGAGTGTTTTTTATGTCAGTTATCTGAAATTTAAGCGGGTCATAACGATTAGCAGCGCCCATAGAGCTAATTATGGGCAATCCTTTTTCTAGGCAATGTTTAATCAGGTGTATTTTGTCCGGCAAAGAATCAATGGCATCCAGGACAAAATCATAAGACTGGTTAAAAATGGCATCGGCCGTATTAGCATTATACTCTAACGCCAGAACACGCAAATCCACATTTGGATTGATATCTCGTATCCGCTCGGCCATAACCTGGCATTTTAGTTGGCCAATAGTGGAGTGCAAAGCAGGAAGTTGCCGGTTAATATTGCTGGCTTCTATTCGATCTCTATCTACCAGAGTCAGATGCCCTATGCCACTACGAGCTAACCCCTCGGCAGCATATGAACCGACTCCGCCCAAACCTATTACAATTATGGAAGCTTTTTGTAAACGCCTCATTCCGTCTTGGTCGATTAATAAAGAGGTCCGCTGCAAGAATTCTTCCATAATTTGCTGTATACCTCCGCAAAAAAACCCCACCGAGCCGTGGTAGCCGTAGTTTAAACCTGTCCTCGACAGGTGGGTATTCTCCCACATGCTTTATGTGTCCCGGTTAACCGGGCGTACAGGCCACATACGGAGACGAATTCCCTAGTTTTTGGTGTTGGCAAAAACTTACGGCAAGACACGCACACAGCAGGGATTTCCTGTAACAATTGACTATTGCTAGGTAAAATATATCACACCATGCCCGTTACTTCAAGATAAGAGCACTGTTATTATAAGCCAGTTTTCCCACTTCTATCTTACTTTTCCCGGATTTTTAACGATAATTCCCGCAGCTGTTTGGAGCTCACCGGAGAAGGTGCTTGCGTAAGCAGACAGGAAGCACTCTGGGTCTTGGGAAAAGCTATCACATCTCTGATACTGCTGCGCCCGGCCATAATCATTACCAATCTATCTACGCCAAAAGCTATACCACCATGCGGCGGAGTTCCATATTCAAAGGCATCCAGCATATAACCGAATTTATCGTAGGCTTCTTCAGAAGTTAAGCCTACCAGCTTAAACATCTTTTCCTGCCAATCCCGGCGATGAATACGAATACTGCCTCCACCGATTTCGGTACCATTCAGAATCAGGTCATAGGCTCTGGATTTAGCTTGCAGGGGATTATTATCCAGAAGGCCGATATCTTCCACCCGCGGTGAGGTGAACATATGGTGAACAGCCACATAGCGCTTTTCTTCCTCATCATACTCCAGCAGAGGGAACTCAGTTACCCAAGCAAACGACAGCTGTGTATCATCAATTAGGCCAAGTCGTTTGCCAAGTTCCAGGCGAATTGCCCCCATAACTCTAGCTACCGTAGTGGCTGAATCGGCGCTGAACAACAGCAAGTCTCCCGGTTGGGCATCCAAGGTCTGCAGTACCCGTTCTATCTGTTCCGTAGTGAAGAACTTGGTAATGGGTGAGCGGAGCTCGTCCTCGGTTACGATGATCCAGGCCATCCCCTTGGCACCATGGTCCACAGCAATTTTAGTAAGCTCGTCAATTTCTCGTCTGGTAAAACTGGCACATCCTTTAGCATTTATGGCTCGAACCACACCACCTGCTTTAACTGCCGAAGAAAATACCTTAAACTCCACATCTTGTACCAGGTCAGTAAGTTCTACTATCTCCAACCCGAAACGCAGATCTGGTTTGTCAGAACCATATTTGAGCATGGCCTCTTCATAGGTTATCCGGGGAAAGGGGGTGGGTATGGTTTGCCCCAATCCTTTCTCAAACAGGGCAGCCATTAAATCTTCTACCAAAGAGAAAACTTCCTCTTCATCCACAAAAGACATTTCCATATCCAGCTGGGTAAACTCTGGCTGCCGATCGGCCCGCAAATCCTCATCCCGGAAACAGCGGGCAATCTGAAAGTATTTTTCCATACCAGCCACCATCAGAATCTGCTTAAAAATCTGAGGAGATTGGGGAAGAGCAAAAAACTCACCAGGATGAACCCGGCTGGGTACCAAATAATCCCGAGCTCCTTCGGGAGAACTTTTAGTGAGTATGGGGGTTTCAATTTCTATGAACCCGCGCTGGTCGAGAAAGGACCGCATAGTCTGGGTGACGCGATGCCTCAGGATCATACATTCACGCATTTCCGGTCTTCTTAAGTCCAGATAGCGATAACGTAAGCGCAGCGTCTCGTCTACCTCAATCCCGTCTTCTATATAGAAGGGAGGCGTTTTCGCAGGACTAAATACCTCCATCTGCCGGGCGTATACTTCGATCAATCCTGTTTTAAGATTGGGATTTTCTGTATCTTCAGGCCTCCGTCGAACTTCTCCTCTGACGGCGATTACGTATTCACTCCGAACCTGCTCCGCCAGGTGAAAGGATTCCTGGTCGAAATCGGGACTGAATACCACTTGAATGATTCCTGAACGATCACGCAGGTCGATAAATACTAACCCTCCGTGGTCGCGTCGCGTATCTACCCAACCATTTAATACAACTTCTTGTCCGGCATGATCAACGGTCAAGTCCGTAGCACTGTGCGTCCTCTTCATTCTCTGTTGTTCCTCCTAACGGTTATCCAAGCGTGCCCTTAAAAAAGGGACCAGTCCTTCCTCTATCTTGAATTGCTCTTTACTCTGCATGTCGCGAACGGTAACAAAATTGCCCTTAATCTCATCTTCGCCTAATAGAATAACATATCTGGCTCCTAATTTATCAGCCAGTTTCATTTGAGCTCGGCCACTTTTTCCGCTATAATCCTTATCTGCGGATAGCCCCTGTTGACGCAGCTTTAATAGTAGCGAGATCGCTTGTGGTTCAAGATCATCCTGCATCACGGTAATAAAAACATCCAAGGGTTGTCTAAGCTCAGGAACACAGCCTAGTTTATCCACGGCTAACAAAAGCCGCTCCAAACCCAGAGCAAAACCTATGCCGGGCAGTGAGGGCCCACCGCAGGATTCAACCAAACCATCGTAGCGTCCCCCACCTCCTACAGCACTTTGAGCCCCTATTCCAGGTATGTGAATTTCAAAAGCTGTATTAGTATAGTAATCCAAGCCACGGACCAAATTATCGTCATGGATATAGTCAATTCCATTGGCCTGCAAAGTCTTTTGCACCATACTGTAGTGACTACTGCAATCATCGCACAAGCTGTCCATTAGAGTTGGGAAGTTGACAATGGCCTGATGGCAAGAGGCTTCTTTACAGTCCAAAACTCTTAAAGGATTCTGCAGATAGCGAACCTGACAGTCTTTACACAGCTTCTCCTTTACGGGAGCAATATGCTCTATCAGCTTTTGTCGATAGTGTTCCCGACATACCGGGCAGCCCACGGAATTCAGGTGTAATTCGTATTCCGCCAGCCCCATTCTTTGCAGTATCTCCACTAATAAAAAGATTACTTCTGCGTCAAGATAGGGGCTACGGCTGCCGAAAGCTTCCACACCAAATTGATGAAACTGTCTATAGCGTCCGGTTTGGGGCCGGTCATATCGAAACATAGGACCGATGTAATACCATTTGACCGGCAAGGTACCGTTATATTGGCTGTGTTCAATTAAAGCCCGTGTACACGGTGCCGTACCTTCCGGCCGCAGAGTCAAGCTGCGCTTGCTCTTGTCCGCAAAGGTGTACATCTCCTTAGTTACGATGTCGGTGCTTTCTCCAATGCCGCGCTGAAACAGTTCGGTGTGTTCAAAAATAGGCGTGCGAATTTCGCGATACCCAAACCGCCGCGCGGTCTCTTGTATGATCTGCTCCATCCACTGCCATTTAACTGCTTCTTCCGGTAGGATATCATATGTACCCCGGGGAGCTTTGATCTTCATAAAGCACCTCCAGACCTTGAGTAATTCTTGGATAATTCTAATGTACGGCCTTAAGGTTGTCAACTTTAGTAGCTATTAACTTATCGACGGTTTCCGCATAGGCAACAGGATTTTTGGGATTATAAAATGACCGGAGCCCGCCATCACTGGCATTTATAAATTTACTGGCTGCACCTCCCCCTAAACCGACAATAGTCTGACATTCTTCAATCATATTCATATTGTATAGGCAGAAATGGCCGGGCTTGGAGTAACCGATGTTTTCCATACTGGCTTGCATATATTTTTGTCGATACAGGTAGTAGGGCTTATAATAGTTGTCTCGAAAAAGTCGGTCCATCAATGTAAGACCCTCTTGAACATTTTTAATACGGTCTCCCACTGACTCACGTCCTTCCCGTTCTGCCATGCGCGAGCCCCTTTTTACCGCCAAAGTATGTACGGTAATATTCTCCGGGGCTAAGGCAAGAATATCCTCTGCTGTGCGCTGGTAGTCCTGACTGCCTTCATCAGGAAGACCAACAATTAAATCCATATTCAGTTGCTTAAAAC
>Ga0208823_1004095_pt1 | contig 10069 bp, 9 predicted proteins | sample AD_UKC075_MetaG_FD_184440 | JGI IMG/M metagenome (GOLD analysis project Ga0208823, IMG submission 184440) | Active sludge microbial communities of municipal wastewater-treating anaerobic digesters from USA - AD_UKC075_MetaG (SPAdes) (version 2) | ecosystem: Engineered > Bioreactor > Anaerobic >... | reverse complement strand
GCGCGGTGGCGAACCGGGTTCTGCACACCGCCAGCGCCGCCCCGTTGGTGACGGTGTTCGCCGAGGCCCGCTTCAGCACCCACACCATGACCGAGGAGCACCGTGGGGTGGCCGAGCAGGCGCTGCGCGCGGTTCTCGCCGACGTCCGGAGCGGCTGGTGAACCGGCTGGTCGCGGGGGGATTCGTCATCGTCGTCCTGATCCAGACGGTCGCCTTCCTGGTCGATCACCGGCTTGCCCTGCCGGTCACCGGGATCGCCGTCGCGGGCCTGGTCCTGATGGTCGCCACCCGACTGGCCGGGCACCGCGACGCCGAGGACGGCGGTTCGGCCCACTCCGATGCGCTGGAGTCGCTGCGGCAGTGGCGGTCACAGACCGAGGCCGCGATCGCCTGGGCCGACGGCACCCGGGGCGACTGGGACCGGCACCTGCGGCCCCGGCTGGCCCGGGAGTTCATGCTGGCTACCGGTCACAAGGCGCGGGACTCCCAGCAGGACACCGGCCGGATGGTCTTCGGTGACGACCTCTGGCCCTGGGTCGACGCGCGCAACGCCTCATGGGCCGAGCGGAACGCACCCGGACCCGGCCGGGCGGCTCTCGAGGAAATCCTTCGGCGACTGGAGCAGACATGACCATCTCAACGGAATCCACCGCCGCACTGGGCGAGGCGGTCATCGCCGAGGTCGAGCGCGCCGTCATCGGCAAACGCGCCGCTCTGCGATTGATCCTGACCACCGTGCTGGCCGGCGGGCACGTCCTGATCGAGGACCTGCCCGGCACCGGCAAGACGCTGATCGCCCGATCTTTCGCCGCCGCCCTGGGACTGGACTTCACCCGCGTGCAGTTCACCCCGGATCTGCTGCCGGCCGACCTGCTCGGCGCGACGATCTACGACATGCGTTCGGGGCAGTTCGAGTTCCGCCGCGGTCCCATCTTCACCAACCTGCTGATGGCCGACGAGATCAACCGCACGCCGCCCAAGACCCAGGCCGCGCTGCTGGAGGCGATGGCCGAACACCAGGTCAGCATCGACGGTGAAACCCATTCCCTGCCTGAGCCGTTCATCGTCATCGCCACCGACAACCCGGTGGAGTTCGAGGGCACCTACCCGCTGCCGGAAGCCCAACTGGACCGATTCGCCGTCCAGGTCACCTTCGCCGCGCTGTCCAAGGATGAGGAAGCCGCGATGCTGCGCCGCCGCCTGGATCGGGGCTCGGCGGAGGCGCGACTGGCGGCGGTCACCGACGCGGCGACGTTGGCGCAGATGCAGGCGTCCGTCGAACAGGTGACGGTGCACGACGACGTGCTGGGGTACGTGGTGTCGCTGGCCGCCGCCACCCGCACCCACCCCAAGGTCGTGGTCGGGGCGAGCCCCCGTGCCGAACTGGACCTGGTCCAGTTGGCACGTGCCCGCGCGGTTCTCGACGGACGCGATTATGTGCTGCCCGAGGACGTCAAAGCCCTCGCCGTACCGGCGATCGGCCACCGGATCAGCCTCCGGCCCGAGATGTGGGTGCGCAGCCTGCGCGGTACGGATGTCGTCGAGCAATTGCTGGCCAAACTGCCGGTGCCCCGGACTCCCCATGAGTGACAGCGGAGCCGAGCTGCGCTGGCATTGGGCCCCAACGGAATTGACTCGGATGTTGTTCCTCTGCGCGGGGCTGGCGCTGGCGCTGGCGCTGATCTCCGGCCGCTGGCAGCTGGCGGTGTTCGCGGCCCCGATGCTGGGCGTGCTGGCCTCATCCGGCTGGCAGCGGTCCCTTCCGCCGATGTCGATCCGCGCGCACCCCGCGCAGTTCCGGTGCTTCGAAGGTGAGGACGCCACGGCCGACGTCGACCTCGACGGGGGTCCCGCCGCGGTGGAGATCTCCGCACCCGACCGGATGGCCACCGAGGTGGTCGACGACGACGGGAGGCGCCGCACGGTCGTGGTGTCCGCGCAGCGGTGGGGCCGCTACCCACTGCGGGCGTTGGTGCGCGCGGTTGCGCCGGGTGGACTGATGGCGGCCACCGCGACGGCGGAGATCGCCGAGATCGTCGTGTTCCCGCGGACGCCGCCGGGGTCGACGGCGTTGCCCCGTACCGAGATGCCCGACCGGCTGGGCACCCATCTGACCCGCCACCGTGGCCCCGGCGTGGAGTACGCCGACATCCGCCCCTATGTGCCGGGTGACCAACTGCGGACGGTGAACTGGTCGGTCAGCGCCCGGCGCGGCAGCCTGCACGTCACCGAACGGCTCACCGATCGCGCGGTCGACGTGGTGGTGCTCGTCGACACCAGCGCCCAGCCGCCCGGCCCGGCCACCGCCGCCACCCAGCGGGCGGTGGAGGGTGCGGTTCAGGTCGTCCAGTCCGCGCTGCGCCGTGGCGACCGCGCGGGCGTCATCGGACTGGGTGGCCGGCGGCCCCGCTGGCTTGGCCCGGACATCGGCCAGCGCCAGTTCTACCGGGTGCTCGAGACCGTGCTGGCGGTCGGCGGCTACCAGGACATGACCGGCAGCCTGGCGCCGCGTGCGGCGGTGCCGCCGGGCGCGGTCGTCATCGCGTTCTCGACGCTGCTGGAATCGGACTTCGGCTTCGCGCTGACCGACCTGTGCGCGCGGGGGCATCCTGTGGTGGTCATCGACGTCCTGCAGGAGAAGGTCTTCGCCGGGGACTTCGAAGACAACGACGTCCTGCTGGACCTCATGTGGGATCTTCAGCGTTCGGCGATGTACCGCAACCTGCGGTCGGTCGGGGTGAATGTGCTGGCCTGGCCGGCGGATCTGGCCCTGGACCAGGTGATGGGACCGCTGTCGGGGGTCCGGCGGTGACGGGCGGGGCCGCACCCGGAGTCGCGTCGTCGCAGCCCGCACCGCGGGTGTTAGCGACGTTCTTCGGCCTGCTCATGGTGCTGGCGGCCATCGGGTCCGGCGGTGTCCCGGCATTGATCGGGTCGGCGGTGGCCCTCGCGGCGGTGGCGGCCGGTGTCTTCTACCGGCGCGCGGCGGTGCCGGCGGTGATCGCGACGGCCGCCACCCTGGCGATCTCCGACACGTCGGTGTTGTTCGCCGCGGCGTGCGGATTGTCGGCCGCCGCCTACCTGCTGATGCGGTACGCGACGCCGGCCATCCCCGGTGCCGTCACCATGACCGGGCCCACCGTCATCGGGATGGTTGGCTTCACCCTGACCGCGGTGGCCGCCGCGCTGGTGCCGTGGCGGCTGTCCTGGGTGCCGTTACTGGCGCCGATCCTGATCCTCGCCATCGTGGTCCTGGCCGTCGCCGTTCTCGTCCCTCCTGGGCTGGGGAACCGGGCGGAATAACCGACGGATGGTTTGGGCGAGGACCACGAGTTTCCCGTTTCAGTCGGTAATCTGCCTCCATGCGTGTGACGGTCGACCAGGCGGGTCGGCTACTCATTCCGAAAGCCCTGCGGGTGGCGCTCGGAATCACCGCGGACACTGAATTGGAAATGATTCCCGACGGATCCGGACTGCGGTTAGAGCCCGTGTGTAGAGATCCACGCGAGGTCGGGGTCAGCGAAGGACTGCCGATACTGGCCAGGGTCGAGGGCGCCGTGCTCACCGACGACGACATCCGCCGGCTCCGCGATCACCTCCAACGGTGACCGATGGGCGTGCGACACCAGCGTGGCCGTGCGGTACGAATGAACCGTGCCTTCCTCTCCGCCAGCACAGCCCACCGTGCTGCTGCTGTCGACCTCTGACTCCGACCTGATCGCGGCCCGCGCGGGGGGTGCGGCCTACCGGTGGGCGAACCCGTCCCGGTTGGTCGAGGGCGAGTTGTCCGAACTGCTGACCGGGTCCGACGTGGTGCTGGTGCGGATCCTCGGCGGCTACCGGGCCTGGCCGGACGGCATCGACGCCGTGCTGGCCAGCGGGCTGCCCACCGTCGTGGTCAGCGGTGAGCAGGCTCCCGACGCCGACCTGATGCGGCGCTCCACGGTGCCCGCCGGGGTCGCCGTGCAGGCGCACAGCTACCTGGCGCAGGGCGGCGTGGACAACCTGCGGCAACTGCACGCCTTCCTCTGCGACACCCTGCTGATGACCGGATTCGGCTTCGCGCCGCCGGCCGCCACCCCGACCTGGGGAATCTTGGAACGTCCCGCACCGTCGTCGGACGGACCGACGATCGCGGTGCTGTACTACCGGGCCCAGCAACTGGCCGGAAACACCGCCTACGTCGAGGCGCTGTGCGCGGCGATCGAGGCCGCCGGCGGGCGACCGCTGCCGGTGTTCTGCACCTCGCTGCGAAATCCCGAAGCCGAACTCATGCAACTGCTGGAGACCGCCGACGCGATGGTGGTCACTGTGCTGGCCGCCGGGAGCGCCCGCCCGGCCTCGGTGGGCGCCGGGGGAGACGACGACGCCTGGGACGTCCGGCATCTGGCGGCCCTGGATGTCCCGATCCTGCAGGGTCTCTGCCTCACCAGTTCCCGGTCCCGGTGGAGCGACAACGACGACGGGCTGAGCCCACTCGATGTCGCCACCCAGGTGGCGGTGCCGGAGTTCGACGGCCGCATCATCACGGTTCCGTTCTCGTTCAAGGAGATCGACGAGGACGGGCTGATCTCCTACGTCCCCGACCCGGAACGGTGCGCCCGAGTGGCCGGCCTGGCGGTCAACCACGCCCGACTGCGCCGCGTGCCACCGTCGGAGAAGCGACTCGCCCTGGTGTTCTCGGCCTACCCGACCAAGCATTCCCGGATCGGTAACGCCGTCGGACTGGACACCCCGGCCAGCGCGGTCGTGCTGCTGGAAGCCCTGCGCGACAACGGGTATCAGGTCGGTGAGGTGCCCGGACTCGAGGCCCGCGACGGTGACGCGCTGATGCACGCCCTCATCGAGCGCGGCGGCCAGGACCCGGACTGGCTCACCGACGGTCAACTCGCCGGCAACCCGATCCGCATCCCCGCCGCGCGTTACCGGGAGTGGTTCGCCGACTTGCCGGCCGGCTTGGCCGACGCCATGGTCGCGCACTGGGGTCCGCCGCCGGGGGACCTCTACGTCGACCGGAGCCGGGACCCGGACGGCGAGATCGTCGTGGCGGCAATGCAATCCGGCAACCTGGTGATCCTGGTGCAGCCGCCGCGCGGGTTCGGCGCGAACCCCGTCGCGATCTACCACGACCCGGATCTGCCGCCCAGTCACCACTATCTGGCCACCTATCTGTGGGTGCGCCATGAGTTCGGCGCGCACGCCGCGATCCATCTGGGCAAGCACGGAAACCTGGAGTGGTTGCCCGGCAAGACCGTCGGGATGTCGGCGGACTGCGCCCCCGACGCCGCACTGGGCGACCTGCCGCTGATCTACCCGTTCCTGGTCAACGATCCCGGCGAGGGCACCCAGGCCAAGCGCCGCGCCCACGCCACCCTCGTCGACCATCTGATCCCGCCGATGGCGCGCGCCGAGACCTACGGCGACATCTCCCGGCTCGAGCAACTGCTCGACGAGCACTCCAACATCGCCGCGCTGGATCCGGCCAAGCTGCCCGCCATCCGTCAGCAGATCTGGACGCTGATGCGGGCGGCCAAGATGGACCACGATCTCGGCCTGGCCGAACGGCCCGAGGACGACCACTTCGACGACATGCTGCTGCATGTCGACGGCTGGCTGTGTGAGATCAAGGACGTCCAGATCCGCGACGGCCTGCACATCCTGGGCGCCGCCCCGGCTGGGGCGGCCGAACTCGACCTCGTGCTGGCCATCCTGCGGGCCCGCCAGCTCTTCGCCGGCGAGCAGCACCTGCCCGGCCTGCGGCAGGCGCTCGGACTGGCCGAGGACGGCAGCGACGAACGCGGCGCCGTCGACGAGGCCGAGGCCCAGGCACGCGCACTGCTGTCCGCGCTGCAGACCACGGGCTGGAACGCCGACCTGGTCGACGACCTGACCGACGACCCCGGGGTCGCCGCGATCCTGCGGTTCGCCGCGGCGGAGGTGGTCCCGCGGCTGGCGGGGACCGCCGGTGAGGTCACCCAGGTGCTGCGCGCACTGGAGGGCCGCTATATCGCCGCCGGACCGTCCGGATCGCCGTTGCGCGGCCTGGTCAATGTGCTGCCCACCGGCCGCAACTTCTACTCGGTCGACCCCAAGGCGATGCCGTCACGGCTGGCCTGGGAGACCGGGGTCGCGATGGCCGATTCGCTGCTGCAGCGTTACCGTGCCGACCACGGTGACTGGCCCCGCTCGGTCGGTCTGTCGGCGTGGGGAACCTCGGCGATGCGGACCTCCGGTGACGACATCGCCGAGATCCTCGCCCTGCTCGGGGTCCGGCCGGTGTGGGACGAGGCCTCCCGCCGGGTGGTCGACCTGGACGTCATCGACCTGGCCGAACTGGGGCGGCCGCGGATCGACGTCACAGTCCGGATCTCCGGCTTTTTCCGGGATGCCTTCCCGCACGTCGTCACCATGCTCGATGACGCGGTGCGGTTGGTGGCATCACTCGAGGAGTCCCCGCAGGACAACTTCGTCCGGGCCCACGTCGCCGCCGACCTCGCCGAGCACGGCGACGAACGTCGCGCCACCACAAGGGTTTTCGGCTCCAAGCCGGGGACCTACGGCGCGGGTCTGCTGCAGCTGATCGACAGCCGCAACTGGCGCGACGACGCCGACCTCGCCGCGGTGTACACCGCCTGGGGCGGATTCGCCTACGGTCGCGGCCTCGACGGCCGGCCGGCAGCCGACGATATGGAGAACCAGTACCGCCGGATCGCGGTGGCGGCCAAGAACACCGACTGCCGCGAACACGACATCGCCGACTCCGACGACTACTTCCAGTACCACGGCGGCATGGTCGCCACCGTCCGCGCGCTGACCGGCACGGCCCCGGCGGCTTACATCGGGGACAACACCCGCCCGGATGCGGTGCGCACCCGCACCCTGTCCGAGGAGACCCGCCGGGTGTTCCGGTCCCGGGTGGTCAACCCGCGCTGGATGGCGGCGATGCGGCGGCACGGCTACAAGGGCGCCTTCGAGATGGCGGCCACCGTGGACTACCTGTTCGGCTACGACGCCACTGCGGGGGTGATGGCCGACTGGATGTACGAGGAGCTCACCGCCCAGTACGTCCTGGACCGGGAGAACCGCAAGTTCCTGTCGGAGTCCAACCCGTGGGCGTTGCACGGCATGTCCGAGCGCCTGCTGGAGGCGGCCGGTCGCGGAATGTGGGAGAACCCCGATCCGGACACCCTCGCCGGGCTGCGCCAGGTTCTGCTGGAGACCGAGGGCGATCTCGAGGGCCGATAAGACTAGATTTATTCCATGGCTGTCACGTTCGACGAGGTTTCCAAGGCCCAGTACGTCCTGCTCACCACGTTCACCAAGGACGGCCGGCCCAAGCCGACACCGATCTGGATCGCACCGGACGGGGATCGTGCCCTGGTCATCACCGAGAAGAACGCCTGGAAGGTCAAGCGCATCCGCAACACCCCTCGGGTGACGCTGGCGATCTGCGATATGCGGGGCAACCCCAAGAGCGAGCCGGTCGAGGCCGTGGCCGCGGTGCTGGACGACTCGCACACCGAGGACGTCTACCGCGCCATCACCAAGAGGTACGGCATCGTCGGCCGGGTGTTCACCTTCTTCTCCAAGCTGCGTGGCGGGGCCAACCGGACCGTCGGGCTGGAGATCCGGCCGGCGTGACCGTGCGCGCGGGGAACCTCCCGGTCCGCTCGGGCGTTCCCGTCACATGGTGATGCGCGTCCTGCTGACCTATCTGACCGTCGAACTCATCGCGGTCATCGCGCTGGTCTGGGCAGTCGGCCCGTGGTGGACGATCGCGATCGTGGCCGGTTCGGTCCTCCTGGGCCCACTGCTGGTCGGTTCCCAGGTGCGCAAACAACTGGCCGGTCTGCGGCGTGCCACCCGCAGACCCGATCAGGCCGTCACCGATGGACTGCTGGTCGGAGTCGGGAGCACGCTGATCCTGGTTCCCGGTCTCGTCAGCACCGCCCTGGGCGGTCTGATGCTGGCCCCACCCACCCGCGGCGCGATGCGTCCGCTGGCCCAGATGCTGCTCACCCGCGGCCTGGCCCGCAGATTCGCGGCCGTCGACCTGACGGTCCGATCAACGCGCGCAGACGTCGTCGACGGCGAGGTGATCGACGCCGAGGTGATCGACGCCGAGGTGATCGGTGCCGACCGCTTCGGCCGCGGTGTGACACCCAATCTTCCCGCGGTGCGCTGACCCGGCACACTGTCCGGGTGACCACGCTGCTGTACGGGGGTCGCGTCCACAGCCCGACGCACCCTGATGCCACCGCCATGGCCGTGCGCTCGGGTGTGGTGGCCTGGCTGGGCAGCGATGACGTCGGACTGGCGCAGTTCCCCGACGCCGAGCGCATCGACCTCGACGGGGCGTTCGTCTCCCCGGCGTTCGTCGACAGCCATGTCCACCTGACCGCCACCGGGTTGCGGATCACCGGGCTGGACCTGTCGAGCGCCACCGGCGCCGAGCACTGCCTGCGCCTGGTCGCCGACCACATCGCCGCCCATCCGGGCCAGCCGGTGTGGGGCCACGGCTGGGATGACACCCACTGGCCGGCACCGCCGACGACCGCCGAACTCGATGCGATCACCGGCATCGTGCCGGCCTACCTCGCCCGGGTCGACGTGCACTCCGCCGTCGCGTCCACGGCTCTGCGGGAGCGTGTTTCGGGACTGCCGGCGGCGACCGGCTTCGATCCCCAGCGCCCGCTGACGGGAGCCGCCCACCACCTGGTCCGGGCCGAAGCCCGGCAGCTGCTGACCTGGACCCAACGGGACCAGGCCCGCCGGGCCGCCCTGGATGCCGCCGCCGCGGCCGGCATCGTCGCCGTCCACGAATGCGCCGGTCCCGAGATCGGCGGCGCGGAGGACTGGCAGGAGCTTCGGGATACCAGCCATCCGGTCGAGGTCATCGGCTACTGGGGCGAGGCGGTGTCGACCGCGGCGCAGGCACACGCCCTGATCGAGGCGACCGGGGCGCGCGGACTGGCCGGCGACCTGTTCGTCGACGGGGCGCTGGGGTCGCGCACCGCCTGGCTGAGCGAGCCCTACGCCGACGCGCCGCACACCTGCGGTACCGGCCACCTCGACGCCGATGTCGTCGCCGAGCACCTGTTCGCCTGCACCGCCGCCGGGGTGACGGCGGGCTTCCACGTCATCGGAGACGCCGCCGTGGCGATCGTCGTCGATGCCCTGGCGCGCACCGTCGAGAGGTTCGGGGCGCCGGCCGTCGCTCGCTGCGGGCACCGACTGGAACACCTGGAGATGGTGTCCCCCGAACAGGCCGCGAACCTCGGAGCCTGGGGGATCACGGCCAGCATGCAACCCGTATTCGATGCGCTCTGGGGCGGCCCACACGGGATGTACGCCCGCCGACTGGGTGTCGATCGGGCCGCCGCGATGAACCCCCTGGCGCTGTTAGCATCGGCAGGCGTGCCCTTGGCCTTCGGCTCCGACACCCCCGTGACCAGCATGAATCCCTGGGAATGGGTACGCGCGGCCGCTCAGCATCAGACCCCGGGCAGTGCCATCTCGCCACGGGCCGCATTTGCTGCGGCCACCCGCGGCGCCTGGCGGGCCGGCGGGGTGCGCGACGGTCTGAGCGGCACCCTGGTTCCGGGGGCGCCGGCTTCCTACGCGGTGTGGGACACCGACGAGCTCGCCGTCAGCGCACCCATCGACTCGGTCCAGCGCTGGTCGACCGACCCCCGGTCGCGGGTGCCCGCGCTGCCGCGACTGGACGCGGACGACCCGCTGCCGCGCTGCCGGCAGACGGTGCACCGCGGAAACGTGCTGTATGGCTGAGCGCGCCGCGGCCCTTGCCCACCGGGCCGGCGCCGCTGTGGTGCCGCGCCTGATCCGGCTGGGCGTCAGCGTCCTGGCCGGTCTGCTGATGTGCGTCAGCTTCCCGCCGACCGGCTGGTGGTGGTCGGCGGTGCTGGGCATCGGCCTGCTCAGCTGGGTGCTGGCCCACCGCGACACCACCCCGATCGGCGGCCTCGGCTACGGGTTCCTGTTCGGGATGGCCTTCTACCTTCCGCTGATTCCGTGGATCAGCGGTCTGGTCGGTGTGCCGCCCTGGATC
>Ga0208823_1004091_pt1 | contig 10078 bp, 5 predicted proteins | sample AD_UKC075_MetaG_FD_184440 | JGI IMG/M metagenome (GOLD analysis project Ga0208823, IMG submission 184440) | Active sludge microbial communities of municipal wastewater-treating anaerobic digesters from USA - AD_UKC075_MetaG (SPAdes) (version 2) | ecosystem: Engineered > Bioreactor > Anaerobic >... | reverse complement strand
TGAAGTAGTCCGCGGTCGCCACGGCCATGAAGGCCAGCCCGATGGAAAACAGCACCTGGTCCAGGTGCGGCTTGCGGTACATCGTGCGGTACAGCGTGCGCTCCAGCACCATGCCCAGCAACGCGGCACCGCCGAAGGCAAGGGGCAGGCAGGCCATGAACGGCACGCCATGGCGCTGCATGAGCACCACGGTGATGTAGCCGCCCACCATGGCAAAGGCGCCGTGCGCGAGGTTGATGAAATTCATCAGCCCCATCGTCACCGACAGACCCACCGCCAGGATGAACAGCAGCATGCCGTAGGCAATGCCGTCAAAAAGAATCGTGAGCATGGAGGGGTGTCTGAACTTCCCAGGAACACCGTGGAACCGGCCTTGCCGGGCCACTGATGTTGCCCCCAGCAGGGGGGAGGCGACGCAGGGCGGCGCTTCGGGGGTTATTTGTTCTTGCCGGGATCCTTCACATCCTTGATCGTGTCGAACTCCTGGTTATAGAGCTGGCCGCCGACCTTTTCCACCTTGCGGATGTAGATGTTGTGCACCACGTCGCGCGTCTGCGCATCGATGAACATCGGCCCGCGCGGGCTCTCAAAGATCTGCCCCTTCATGGCCTCCAGCAGGGCCTCGCCCGAGCCACCCTTGGTCGCCTTGGCGGCTTCATAAATCACGCGCATGCCGTCGTAGCCGCCCACTGCCATGAAGTTGGGGCGCAAGCCATTGTTGGCTTTCTGAAACGCCTCGACGAACTTCTTGTTCAGCGGCGAGTTGTGTGACGCGGAATAGTGATGCGAGGTCACGACCCCCAGCGCCACGTCGCCCATGCTGTTGAGAATGTCGTCGTCGGTCACGTCGCCGGTGCCAATGAGCTTGATGCCGGCCTTGTCCATGCCGCGCTCGGCAAACTGCTTCATCAAAGCGGCGCCGGCACCGGAAGGCACGAAGACGAACATCGCATCAGGCTTGAGGTCCCGCACCTTCTGCAGGAAGGGCGCGAAGTCCGGATTGCGCATCGGCACCCGCAGCGTCTCGATCACCTGCCCCCCGTTGAACAGGAAGCGGTCCTTGAAGTATTTTTCGGCATCGATGCCAGGTCCGTAGTCGGACACCAGCGTCACGACCTTCTTGATGCCATTTTTGGGCGCCCAGTCGGCAATGCCCACCGCGGCCTGCGGCAGGGTGAAGCTCGTGCGCACGATGTACGGCGACGCCTGGGTGATGCTGGACGTGGCCGCCGCCATCACCACCAGCGGGGTTTTTGACTGGGTGGCGATCGGCGCGGTGGCCAGCGCCAGCGGCGTGAGGCCAAACCCGGCCAGCACATTGACCTTGTCGTTGACCACCAGTTCCTGGGCGATGCGCTTGGTCACGTCCGGTGCGCTGGTGTCGTCCTTGACGATCAGTTCCACTTTCTTGCCGGCCACGGTGTCGCCGTTTTGTGCCATGTACAGGCGCGCGGCCGCTTCGATCTGTTTGCCCGTGGAAGCAAACGGGCCCGTCATCGGCAGGATCAGGCCGATCTTGAACTTGTTGTCCTGGGCGCTTGCCAGCGTGGCCGCCAGCGACAGGGCCGCAAGGGCGGTCGACCTGAGAAAAATCCTCTTTTGCACGTCTTGTCTCCTGAAGGAATCAACAATCAAACTGCCCGCCCCGCCGCTGGCGAAAACCTCACGAGCCGCGAGTTGCAACTGTCACCGCATTGCACACCCATCGCAAGACGAGCCGCCGACTGCCAGATATACCGATTCTGCATAGCTGACGGCTCAATCAACAAAAAATCAATTGCGCCGACGAATCAGGCGCACACCGGGCATGGTGTCCAGCCCCGGCATGCGCACGGCTTCGCGCAGGTTGCGTTGGGCGATGCGGGAATGCTCGCGCATGATGGCCTCGGCACGGGCCCCTTCGCGACGTTCGATCGCATCGAGCACCTGCCAATGCTGGTCCTGGGCCACGACGAGCATGTCGCGCGCCTGCGGCGAATTGGCCTGCACGACCACGAAGGCGGAGGGTGACGCAAACGGCAAGCTGGCCAGGCGCTCCATCTCGCGCGTCAACACGTTGCTGCCGGACAAGTCGCCAAGCAGCGCGTGAAAGCGCTCGTTCAGGACCACGTAGCTGGAAAAGGCGTGGTCGTCCAGCGCCACCGCTCCCAGCAGCTCATCGATCCGGCGCAGACATTCGCCGGCCTCGCCCAGCACCACCGGTGGGGCACCACGCTCCGCCGCGATGCGCGCCAGCAGCCCTTCCACGGTTCCCCGCAGCTCGATCGCATCGGACACATCCCGCTCGGAAAACGTACGCACCGCATACCCCCCGTTGGGCAGCGCCTCCAGCAGCCCTTCCTGCTCCAGCCGCATGAACGCGGCACGGATCGGCGTGCGCGAGACCCCAAGCTTTTCGACCAGGGTGAGCTCGGCAATCCGCGCGCCACCCGGCAGTTCGCCGGCGAGGATCATCTCGCGCAGCCGCAGCTGGGCCTTGACAGACTGCGAGCCACCCTCTTCGGCCAGGTCAATCACGGGAGCACCGGTGTTCATGAATACGCATTGTATACATTAATAGATCGACACAAGGCATTATTGCCAAATCTCAGGGAAAATACCGACTTAATGTATACATAAAATGCCAGATCAGATGCCTTACCATCCGCCTACGCAAGACCCAATGTTCAGGAGACACCCCATGACCATCCCCCACCTCCCCGCCCGCTACGACCATGTCGGCAGCTTCCTGCGTCCCCAATACCTGCTCGAGGCGCGCGAGAAAAAGGCCACGGGCCAGATCACGGCCGAGCAGCTGCGCCTGGTGGAAGACCAGGCGATCACCGAGATCGTGAAGTTTCAGGAAGACGTGGGGCTGAAGAGCATCACGGACGGCGAGTTCCGGCGCACCTACTTCCACATCGACTTTCTCGAGCAGCTTGGCGGCGTGAAGACCGACATCCCGGTCACCGTGCGCAAGCCCGACGGCACCGAGGAGCTGGCCCCACCGGTGATCCGCGTCATTGACAAGGTGCGCCATGCCAAGGACATCCAGCTGGCGGATTTCCAGTACCTCAAGAGCCAGGTCTCCGCGGGTCGCACCCCCAAGGTGTCGATTCCCTCCCCCACCATGCTGCACTTCCGCGGCGGACGCGCCGGCATCAGCAAGGAGGCCTACCCCGAGCTCGATCCGGCTTTCTACGATGATGTGGCCCGTGCCTATGGCGACGAATTGCGCAGCCTGGCCGCCGCGGGCTGCACCTATGTGCAGATGGACGACACCAACCTGGCCTACCTCTGCGACGAAAAGATGCGCGAAGCCGCCCGCCAGCGCGGCGACGACCCCAATGAACTGCCCCACCGCTACGCCCGGTTCGTCAACAAGGTGGTCGCGCAGAAGCCGGCCGGCATGACGCTGGCCATGCACCTGTGCCGCGGCAATTTCAAGAGCACGCACGCGGCGGCAGGCAATTACGAGCCGGTGGCCGAGGCCCTGCTCAAGGAAATGGACATCGACGCCTACTTTCTGGAGTACGACGACGACCGCAGCGGCGACTTCCGTCCCCTGCGTTACCTGCCCAAAGGCAAGATGGTCGTATTGGGCCTGGTGACCACGAAGTTCGGCACGCTGGAGAGCAAGGACGACCTCAAGCGCCGCATCGCCGAGGCCGCCCAATACGCGCCGCTGGACCAATTGGGTCTGTCACCCCAATGCGGGTTCAGCAGCACCGTGCACGGCAACAACATCGCGGTCGAAGCCCAGCGCGCGAAACTGCGGCTGGTGATTGAAACCGCGCAGGAAGTCTGGGGCGACGCCTGAGCGTGGCGCCCGGGCCGCACGAAGCGGCCCGAAGCGCCCCCGCTACTTGATCGTCAGCGCCAGTTCGGCGCGTGGCGTCCAGGCAGCCTCCTTCGGGCCCGACGCGGCGCCGGAGGCGGCGGCTGCGGCACTTGCGGGCGTGGGCGCCTTGTCAGCCGCGGTTTTGGGCGCACCCAGGAACAGCCGCTCCAGCGGCAACTGGCGCGCGGCCAGGTAGTCGCGCACCGCCACGCCGCGCTGCAGGGCCAGCTCGCGCATGGACTCTTCCGTGACGGGGATGTCCGCCAGCAGCAGCGCCTCCATCTCTGGCACCGGGATGTCCTTGGCCAGGCCCACCAGGTTGCGCGGCTTGGTGATGTCGGCGCGCCGGTAGACGGCCTTCAGCAGTTCCGGGTACTGGGCCGGGCTCACCGTCACCGTCGCGGTGCCGCCCCCCTGGGCGCGCCGCTGCTCGGCCATCACCAGCGCCTGCAGGCGCTCGCGCTTGTAGCCCTCCCGTTCGACATCGAGGCGGGCCATGCCGGTCACGGTCATGATCAGCACCGGCCGATCGGCCAACACCTTGGCCACCCGGTCCAGGCCGGCGGTGGCCTGCGCGCTGAGCGCGGCGCTGCCGGGTGCGAAGGGCACCGTGCCCAGCTCCTCACCACCGCTGCCCCCGAAGGCGCTCGCCAGCAGGGTGAAGGGCGCGGTGATGGCTTTGGTGATCAGGTTGACGATGACCTTCAGGATCACCGCGCCCAGGCTGAACTGCGGATCGTTGAGCGAGCCCGAAATCGGCAGGTTGATGTCGATCACGCCGTTGCGGTCGGCGAGCAGCGCCACCGCCAGCTTGACCGGCAGGCTGGCCGTGGAGCTTTCCACCTTCTCGCCGAAGGACAGCTGGTTAAGCACGATGTTGTTGCTGGCCGTCAGCTGGCCATCGGGCTGCACGCGGTAGCTCACATCCATGCTGAGCTTGCCGCGTTCGATGCCGTGGCCGGTGTACTTGACCGAGTACGGCGTCAGCGGTGCCAGCTCCAGATCGCGCACCTTGCCCTGGATGTCCAGCGCCAGCGGCTGGGCCAGCGGGTTCAGTTTGCCGAGGATGTCGAGCGAGGCGGTCGCTCCCACCCGCCCGCGCAGCTCCAGGTCGGCCAGCTGGGGCGTTCCGGTGGGCGAGACGCTGGAAAACGCGCTGAGCTTGCCATTGAGCTGGCTCAGGTCGGCCGAATAGTTGGGCTTGATGAAGCGGTCGGAGAAGTAGACCCGCCCATTCACCAGGTTGATCGGGCCGACATTGATGACCGGCGCGGGGCTCGTTGCACCGGCTTTTAAATCATTTCGGCCAGATCCCGACGTCGATGGGTCTTTGTTTGCTATCTTTTTTGAATCACTTTCCGGGCCGGATGCCGCCGCCTGTGCAGGCGCCGCCGGTGCCGCGGCACCGGGCTGGGTCTTGACCAGGTCCTGCAGGTTGAGGCGGCCCTCCTCGCTGAGGATCACCCGCGCATAGAAGTCGCTGAGCACCGTCTCGCGCACGTCGACGCGGGCCGGCGCGCCGGGCGCCAGCGCGACGTCGACCCCGCGCAGGTTCAGCGCCTTCCAGGCCAGCAGTTCCTCGTCGCCGGACGTGCCGGCGCGCGTGGGGGTGGCAGACCCGGCTCCAGCACCGGGTCGTGCACCGGCGGCGGCCGTGCCGGCCACACTGTTGGCACGCAAGGACTCGACCGCCGAGTCGCCACTGAGGCGCAGTTGCGGGCCAGCCGGCAGCGCCGCAAACTGCACCGAGCCCTTGAAACTGGCATCGGCGCGCAACAGCTCGATGTTGAGCAGGTCACCGAAATAAGGCTCGAAGGCATGCATCGGCAGGTTCACCACGTCCACCGCGCCCTGGGCGCTCACGGGGCTCAGGCCCACCGTGCCGCGGTAGCTCAGGCGCCCTGGGTCGGCGCGGCCAGTGCCGAGGCGCGCCCCCAGCTCCAGCGACGCCGGTTTCTTGGCATCCAGCGCAAAATTCTTCAGCTGCACCCGCAGCGCCGACACCTCGAAGGCCACCGGCCGTGCCGTGGCCGCATCGCTCCAGCCCACCGTGCCGCCCTGCAGCAGGACGTCGTTCACCGCCACTTTCCACGGGCTGGTGGCCGGCTTGTCCGTGGCCGGGGCGCTGCCCGCAGGGGGCGAAGCCGCCGTGACGGCAGGCGCCGCGCCCGGCGCAGCCGCCCGGGTATCGCTCCCTTTGAGCCACTGCTCAACCATCCAGCGGCCGCCGGCGTCGCGCTCCACCTTCACGCGCGGGTTGGTCACGGACAGCTTGCCCAGCGAGACCGACTGCGCCACCGGGTCAAGCTGCGCCTCCAGCAGTTCGATCGACTGCACCGAAGCCAGCGCCGCCTTGCCCTGGTTCAGCGCCAGTTTGTCCAGGGTCAGGCGGTCCACCGCCAGCTTCAGCTCATAGCGGGCGCCCTTTTCCTTCTGCAGCGCCGGCAAGTTGGACCCCAGCGTCCAGTTCACCCCCACGGCAGCATTCAGCGTGCCAGCCAGTGTGGGCTCCAGGAACTGGGCTACGTAGGGTGCGCCCAGCGACAGTGGCAAGGCGCTGATGGTGGCCGTCATGCTGGCGGCGGTGTCGAGCGCCGAGCCGCTGAAGCTGAGTGCCGCCGCCGTGGCCGTGCCAGCGGGCGGTGCCGACGTTGCGTCCGTGCGCCCTGGCCCCAGCGCGGCGCTGCCCTTGAAGGGAATCGCCTGGGCTCCGGCCGCGCCAAACGGCAGGGCAATGCCGGTGGCATCGAGGCTCAGCTCGCGCAGGCCCAGCCGGGCCGTGGCGCCTTTGGCGACGGCGGTGGTGTCGTCGATCCATTCCACCTGTCCGCCCCGCACCGCCACCGAGGCCACATCGAGCTTCCAGGCATCCGTCGCCGCCGATTTGGCATCTTTTTCCTTGGTTCCCACCGTCGGACGGTCAGTTTCAGCTATCTTTTTCGAAGGCTTTTTTCCTTCCTCGGGGCTCGGGGCGCTCAGATCCAGGTTCAGGCGCCCGTCGCGAGCCCGGTGCACCGTCAGCAGCGGCTGGTTCAGCTCGATGGCAGAAAGCTTCACGGCCCGCGCCAGCGGCCGCACGTCGGCCAGACCGAGTTTGAGCCGCTCGAAAGCCAGCACGTCCTGGTCTTTGGCGTCGGCCAGCTTGACCCGGCTGAGCTGGACCGTGCCGCTCAGCCGCACCGCCGGCGCGGGGGTTTGCTCGAAGGCGAGTTTCACGTCGGCATCCAGCACGGCGGACTGCAGGTGCACGGGCACCGTGGCCGGCAGGTAGCCCAGATAGGGGGTCAGATCCATCGCCTGCAGCGTCAGGCTGGCGTCGGTCTTGCGGGTCTGGGCAAACGGCGTGCTGTGCGCCGACGAATCAAAGGCGCTGCCGTTGAGCTTGAACGCCAGCAGCGGTTCGGTCAGGATGTCCCGTTTGGAACCCAGGTTGCTCAGGAAGGGCACCGCGAGCCGCAGGTCGCGCACGGTGTGCGTCTTGCCCACCGCGTTGTCAATGAAATCGAACGAGCCGCCGTTCAGCGCCAGGTTGTACAGGGCGAACTGCGCTGGCTCGCTCGGCGGCTGGTCGGGCGGCGGTGCGAGCTTCTTGAGAATGTCGTCGATGTCGTAGCGGCCACCCCCCAGGTGGGTGAGCCGCGCCACGGGCCCGTCCACCGTGATGGCGTCCACCACCGGGGCCATCCGCACCAGGGACTGCAGTTCCCCATCTATATAGATACGCTGGATCCGCACCTGGTCGGCCTTGCCGTCGGCCGTGGCGACGGCAAGGTCCGACAGGGTGAGTTCCATCGACCAGGGTTTGAAATCCACAGCCCCCAGGGTCACCGCGCGCCCGAGCTTCTCGCTGGCGGTCTTCTGGACCTGGTGCTTCAGCAGCGGGGGCACCGCCAGCCAGCCGATGGCCCAGAGCGCCACCACGCCCCCGATCGCCCAGGCGCCTCGCCGCGCCCATTTGTGCCCTTTGAGTGTCTGCAGGTTCATGGATCTGATCTTCCAACGGAACGTCAAAAGGCCAATGGTGCCACGACTGGGGGCCACTGCCGCGCAAAAAGGAGCCCCTTGAAGCATGAAAGCCCGGCCGACCGGCACAAGGCCGACCAACCGGGCTTGACGGCGGACAGACGTCCAAGCCGTCGGCTTTGGCAACGGGAAGCGGATCGTTCCACATTGCGCAGGAGGCAAGGGATTGCCTCCAGGAATTGCCGGGGCATGAACCCCACCGCTTGCGGCAGCGAGGTCTTGCTGACCGGCTGAATGCTCGATGTCACTCAAGCCCTTGCAGTGTACGCCTCAGCCGCCGCGACGATCCAATGCGGGTTTCCAATGGGCATCGACCTGCTGATTGGGTTTGCCCACATTGGCGCCAGGAATTCTGGCATCCGGGCCGACAAAGCCTTCAGCTGCACAAATTTCAGGCATTTGATATATGTAAATTAATCTAACCTGCCTATTTTAAAGTATTGACCTGTTATTAATACGCCCCCTAGAATCCGCCTGTCCCCCAAAACCTAGGGACAACCCGAACCCGCTGCCGTCCCATCGGCCAGGTCCGTTCAGCCCTAACCCGTGTCCCCGTGACCGTGCTGAATGGATTGCGTACCAATCCAAACGAGTGGCCTGTCGTGTCCAGCTGCCTGCAGCCCATCCCGCCAGAGCCACCGCGTAGAAAGGAAGTGCTATGACAGCGTTAGGAAGCGCCGCCCGAGGCTTGCGAACTGTTGCAAGTGACATCGCCGAAGGTTTTTTTGAAATCACGCACAACAGCTTCGCCCTTGTCGGCCTGGCCGTCGTGTTTGCCGTGGTGACCTTGACCGCCCGGCCGGACTTGCGCGAGGCTGGCGAAGAACAGCTCGTAAGCTGGCTGCAGGCCCGAAAGGCTGCCGTGCTGGGCATGGAGCCCGAACCCGATGCGGTGGACCGTGCCACCGCAACCAATCCCAAAGACCTGCCCCGCGAACAGGCAGCCGTGGCCTACTGGCTCGCCAAGAAGTACCGGGTCGCCCCGGAACCGCTGAGCGCCCTGGTGGCCGCAGCCTATGAAGTGGGCCAGCATGCCAAGCTCGATCCGACCCTGATCCTGGCCATCATGGCCGTGGAGTCCAGCTTCAACCCGTTCGCCCAGAGTGCCGTCGGCGCCCAGGGACTGATGCAGGTGATGACCAATATTCACTCGGACAAATACGAGAACTTCGGCGGCAAGCTGGCCGCGTTTGACCCGGTCACCAACCTGCGCGTCGGCGTGAAGGTCTTGCAGGAATGCATTTCCCGCGCTGGCTCCGTCGAAGGGGGGCTGAAGCTCTACGTGGGCGCGGGCAACAACGAGGCCGATGGTGGCTATGCCGGCAAGGTCCTCGGCGAGCACGCGCGCCTGGCGCAGGTCGCCAGGGGTCGCGCGATGCCCGCGACGCAACCCGCACGCGCGTCGATCATCCCGGTTGCCGAAACTGCCCCGCCAGTCCCGCGCGACGAGAAGGTCGCTTCCGCCCTGGGTTTGTAGGCGAGCCGGACTGCGGCCCGGCGCTCTCGGCTACACTCACCCTCGTGCGCAACTGGCGATAGGCGCGGCCTCCCCTGCGGAGTTGCCGTGCTGACGTGGACTCCCGAAAGGCCATCTTCCGGACAACCACTGGGAAGCGCACCGCCCATGTTTCGGCCCTCCGGGCCGGCCCGGGGCGTTCAGCCGTTCGCCTGGGCAGCCCTTGTCACCGCGCAAGGATCACCCGTCTTGAAGGACTGCCATGTACGACCGCAACATTCTGATTGAACAAACCGACCCTGAGCTGTTCAAAGCCATCCAGCTGGAGAACGCGCGCCAGGAACACCACATCGAGCTGATCGCCAGCGAGAACTACGCCTCGCCCGCCGTCATGGCCGCGCAGGGCACCCAGCTGACCAACAAATACGCTGAAGGCTACCCCGGCAAACGCTACTACGGCGGCTGCGAGTATGTCGACATCGCCGAACAGCTGGCCATCGACCGCGTCAAGCAACTCTTCGGTGCGGACGCGGCCAACGTGCAGCCGCACTGTGGCGCGTCGGCCAATGAGGCCGTCTTCCTGGCCTTCCTGAAACCCGGTGACACCATCATGGGCATGAGCCTGGCCGAAGGCGGTCACCTGACCCACGGCATGCCGCTGAACATGAGCGGCAAGTGGTTCAACGTCGTCAGCTACGGCCTGGATGCCCAAGAGGCCATCGATTACGAGGCCATGGAGCGCAAGGCGCATGAGACTCGCCCGAAGCTCATCATCGCTG
>Ga0208823_1004090_pt1 | contig 10081 bp, 9 predicted proteins | sample AD_UKC075_MetaG_FD_184440 | JGI IMG/M metagenome (GOLD analysis project Ga0208823, IMG submission 184440) | Active sludge microbial communities of municipal wastewater-treating anaerobic digesters from USA - AD_UKC075_MetaG (SPAdes) (version 2) | ecosystem: Engineered > Bioreactor > Anaerobic >... | reverse complement strand
GCGATGCGGAGCCTGCTGGGCCATCTCAGCTCGCGCTTCGACTACGTCGTCATCGACGCCCCGCCGGCCCTGCCAGTCACGGATGCCGTCGTCATCTCCAAGCTCGTCGACGGCGCTATCGTCGTGGCCGGCTCCGGCATCGTCGAGCGCGACCAGCTGGCCCTCACCCTCGAGAGCCTGGAGTCGGTCAACGGGCACGTGCTCGGCATCGTGCTCAACCGCGTTCCCGTCAAGCACAGCCAGCAGTACGGCGGGTACGCCTACGTCATGCCCGAGGAGGATTCGACCCGGCGCGAGCGCAAGCGGGTCGAGCCCGCCTGAACCTGGTCAGGTCGACCGGGGCGAGCCGGGCAGGTCGCGCAGCGCACGCACGATCGGCACGAGCGCGGCGTCGACCTCGTTCGCCATCTGCCCAAAGGCGCTGGGCGGCCCCCCGATGGGGTCGGTGATGTCGACCCCGCTCTGGCGCGCCACGATCGAGCCCCGGCGCCGCGCTGCGGCGGCCGCGACCTGGCGCACCCAGGACGCATCGAGGTCGGCCAGGGGGTCCGCATCCGGGTCGACGACCGTGAGCCCGTCGACGAGGTCCGCGAAGTCGCTCACGGTGAAGACCCGGCGCAGTGCCGCCGGGTGCAACTGGGCGACGGCCGTACGGTGCTCGCGCGCAGCGGTCAGCACGAGGTCGGCGCCGGCCACCATTTCAGGGGTCACTTGGCGGGCCCGGAATCCGCTGGCATCGTTGCCGGCGGCGTCGAGCCGTTCGCGGGTTCCGTCATCCATCTCCAGGCCTGCGAGGGCCTTGGTCCCGGCACTCTCGACGGCGATTCCTGTGGCGGCCAGTTCGTGGCGCAGCCGGCGCTCCAGGTATGGCGAACGACACACGTTTCCCGTGCACACGACGAGAATCGATCCGGCGTCCGTCATCGTCGTGCTCCTGTATTGTTGATAAGACTTTTGAGAACTAGTTGGACATGTACTCAGTCGCTCTACGACTTCGATCCACGGCAGCGCCGTGCGCATCGGATCGTCCCGTATAGTGCGAATCCCGCTGTTCAGCTCACTACCCCATACCCGTCTGGGTACGACCGAAGCGAGACCATGGTGCACGACCGTACAGCCGCGTTTTCGGTTGCTCCCGCCGACACGCGACTCACCTCGTTCGTGCAGCCGCGGAATGACGCCGACGAGACTCTTACCGCCCGACGGCCGAACGGCCACGAAGCAGGTCGTTTCCGCGCTAGGAACCACTCTGACGCCGGACCCACCCTGCAGGCTGGGTCCGGGTGGTACCAGAGCTACCGGACTCGTCTGGCCGTCTCCGACACCCTCGTCATCGTTTTGGCGCTCAGCCTCACCTATCTCTACAGGTACCGCGGCACGTTGGACGTCACCGTCGACGGATCGTCAGTCCCGTACTGGCTCGCCGCGGCCTTGTTGGCAGCGACGTGGGTCATCTTTTTGGCAGTCCAGCAGTCGCGCAGCCGTCAGGTGGTGGGCGCCGGGGCTGAGGAATACCGCCGTGTCATCCGTGCGTCGATAGGCGCCTTTGGTCTCGCCGCAATCGTGGCCTTCGTCGGCCAGGCAGACCTTTCTCGGCTGTTCTTCGTCGTAACGCTCCCCGCCGGAACAGCGGCCCTGGTCCTGGTGCGCGCGGGCAACCGTCTCTACCTTGCCAGCAGGCGCGACCGCGATCAGGCCTTCACTCCCTGCGTCGTCGTCGGCCCGACTCGCGAGGCAGCCGAGGCACTCAGCGAACTGCGAACCCACCCCAGTGCTGGATATAGGGCGGTCGGCGTTTCCCTGATCCCCTCGGACGACGGCACGGAACCAGTCGACGTCACCCTCTCGGACGTCACCACCTTCGACATCGCTGATCTTACGTCTCGTTTGGGAGACATCGGCACACCGTTCGCCGTGGTTATTGCTGACGGAGTCGGGCGGCGTATGGTGCGGGAACTTGCCTGGAGCCTCGAGAACTCGGAAGTCGAGCTCATCCTCATGTCGCGCCTCACTGATGTCGCCGGCCCCCGGATGGCTGTCAGCCCGATCCCCGGGGCAAACCTCGTCCACGTCGACCTCCCGCACTACAGCCGTTGGAAGGGGTTCCAGAAGCGCACATTCGACATCCTTCTCTCCACCACCGCCCTCGTCCTTCTGGCGCCCCTCATGGCGGTCCTGGCCCTCGTCGTGCGTTGCTCAGACGGAGGTCCGTCCCTCTTTCGCCACACGCGGATCGGCCAGAACGGCGTGCCGTTCACCATGCACAAGTTCCGCACGATGGCCGTCGATGCCGAGTCTCAGATCTCCGACCTGATCGCCGCGAACGGCGGTCGGGCCCTGCTCTTCAAGATCGAGGACGACCCTAGAGTCACCCCTGTCGGGTCCTTCCTGCGCAAGTACTCGCTGGACGAACTTCCGCAGTTCTGGGATGTCCTGCGAGGACGCATGTGCGTCGTGGGGCCGCGCCCGCAGGTCGCCCGCGAGGTGGCCGAGTACACGCCCGAGGCCCACCGCCGCCTCCTCATCAAGCCCGGGATCACGGGCCTGTGGCAGGTCAACGGCCGCTCCGCGCTCTCCCCCGAGAACGCGATCCGACTCGATCTGCGCTACGTCGAGAACTGGTCCCTTGCAGAAGACCTGGTCATCGTCCTCCGCACCGTCAAGGTCGTCCTGTTCTCTCGGGGTGCCTATTGACGCCCACCGGCCCCCTCCGCGTTGCGGTGAGCCACGTCTCGAACACCTCCGATAGGCACTGACCTCCACATGAAGCCCCCCGCTGCGCGGCCGCTCATCGCTCACGTCGTCGACAAGTACGACAGCGGTGTCCGCACCGTGATCGAGTCGTACATCGCGCTCGCGCCGACCCTTGATCACCACGTCCTCGCGGGCTCCTGCGTCGGTGACGTCCCGGCGGCCGTGGAGGTCGTCGGTGGCCCTTTGCCGCGTCGGGCACTGCGGATCCGTGCGCGGCTCCACGAGCTTCGGCCCGATGTCGTGCACGCTCACTCCTCTGTCGCCGGCGCCTACTCCCGCGCACTGCTCCCCCGGACCAACGTCATCTACCAGCCCCATTGCTACGCCTTCGAGGCGCTGAGCTTTCCCCGGCCTGCCCGCCGAGCCTTCCTCGCCGTGGAACGGGCGCTCGCCCGCGGAACGGCCGTGACCATCGCCGTCGGTCAGCATGAGGCGGAGCTTGCCAGAGCAGTCGTCGGCGCGCCGACGGTGCGGGTCGTCCCTAACTCCACTGGTCTCGACACCCACGCTGCCACCGACCACCGCCCCCGTGCACACGCTGAACGAATCGTCGTCGGCTCGGGTCGAATCTGCCCCCAGAAGGGACCCGACGTCTTTGCCTCCGTGGTCTCAGCCGTTCGCGCCCAAGCCGTCGATGTGACGTTTCTCTGGATCGGCGACGGCGACAGCCACCTCCGTCAAGTGCTGGAGGACTCGGGAGTCGAGGTCACCGGTTGGCTCGGGAGTGACGAGATCAGGCGCACGCTGCTTGGCGCGGACCTCATGCTCCACACCGCCGCGTGGGAGGGGTTCCCGGTGTCGATCATTGATGCCATGTCCCTCGGTGTACCCGTTCTCGCCCGAGACATCGCTGCGCTGCGCGCCGAATGCGTCCACACGGCATCCGATGCCGAAGCACTGGCGGACGATGTCGTACGTGCTCTCACCCACACCGCCTTCCGCGACCACCTCGTCGCGTTGTCGAGCACCATCAGCCAGCGGATGTCTCCCTCGGAGCAGGCCCGCCGGATCCACGCGGTCTATGCCGAAGTCCTCGAGCGTGCCCGATGAGAATCGCGCTGCCCGGACGCATCCTCGACCGGCACGTAGGAGGAAACACGACGTACGCCACCGAGATCGCTCGCCGCATGCCCGACTTCGGCCACGTCGTGACAACCCTGCCCTGGGCTGCCCACCCTGCGTTGACGGCAGGCCAGGAGATCTTCGCGGCGCGCACGTGGGGCCCCCGACGCGCCGACGTGGTGCACTTCACCGCTGATACCGGCCCAGCCCTCGGCTGCCGACTCCCCCTAGTGGTCACAGCTCACGGTGTCGCCAGCCGGCACACCTCGGTGGCGCGCACCCGCACCCAGGAGACGGTGTGGCGAGCGCGGGTGCGCGCCGCTGTTCACCAAGCCTCGCTGGTGCTGTCCGTGTCGCACTCGGCAGCTGACGACGTAGCTGCAGTCTTCGGCATCGACCCTGCGAGTATCCTCGTGATCCCCCACGGTATCGACCACCTCGCCAACCACGGTGGCGAGCTCTCTCCCAGAGTCGAGCGACTTCTTGCCTCAACTGAGCCCTTCATGCTGTATCTGGGAAACATCGAACCGCGCAAGAACGTCGACAACCTCGTGCGAGCGGTGACCGAGGACGGTGGTGTGGGTATGCGCCTCGTCGTGGCCGGTAAACCTGCTTGGAACTTCACCCCCACGCTTGAGCTCATGGCTCAGCGTCCCGAGGTCGAGTACCTGGGTTTCGTCACGGATGCCGACCGCGCCGCCCTACTCGCCGGCTGTCGTCTCTTCGTGTTCCCAAGCCACTACGAGGGCTTCGGCTTTCCTGTTCTCGAGGCGATGTCCAAAGGCGCTGCCGTCATCTGCTCCAACGAAGGGTCCCTCGCCGAGGTGGCCGGTCCGGCCCTGCGACTTCCGGGCCTCGACCCGGGCTCGATTCGCGAAGGGCTGCGCACCGCGCTCAGCGACGGCCCGACATTGTCGGCGGTGGCTGCGGCCGGACCCGCTTGGGCGGCACAGTTCACGTGGGAGGTCAGCGCCCGCCGCCACGCTGCGGCCTATGAGTCGGTGCTCGGTTCGTGACCCAGATCCTGCTGCTGCATGCCTACAGTGCCGCGAACCGCGGCGACGGCCTTCTCGTTGACGAAGCGCTGGAACTGCTTCACCAGGCGTTCGGGGACTCCTGCACCGTCACCCTCGTGGCGCGCGCACCTGAGACCTTTGCCGCAACTGGCGCCAAGGTTCTCGCAGCCCCTCCAGGACCATCGTTCATCCGGGACCTGCCGCAGGTCCTCGCCGCCTGGCGTCGCGCTGACCTCGTCGTCGGCGTGGGCGGCGGGTTCGCCCGAGGTGACCGGGCCCTGCCGTTCCTAAAGTTCTTCATCGGGCACGGATGGCAGCTGGTCTTGGCGCGCGCTCGTGGTCGTCACGCCGTCTATCTGCCCCAGTCCGTCGGCCCTTTCCACCCCGCGATCTGGCCCGCGCTGCGCTGGGCCTATGGCGGGCTGGCCCTCGCCGCCGTGCGCGACGGACGCTCACTCACGGACCTCGGGCTGCAAGACACATCGCGGATGCCGGACTGCGCAGTCCTCACCCTGGATGCCGCGCCGACAGCCACAGCTGTGGACCCGGTCCCGGTCTTCACCGCGCGCCCGACCGGCCCTCGGGGTGACGCCCGGTGCCGTGCCCTAGCGGCCCGGCTGGGCACCTTCGACAGCTTCGTCCAGAGCTCGACCCTCGGCAACGACGACACGTCCTTCGTCACGTCGTTGGGGGCCCGGGCCGTCGTTCCCGCCGAGTCGCTCGCCGACCCCACCGCGCCACGACGAGTTGTCGTAGCGGTGCGCCTCCACGCGGCCCTTATGGCCCTGCGCGCCGGTCACCTAGTCATCCACCTGTCCTACGAGCGCAAGGGCTTCGGCGCCTTCGAGGACCTCGGGCTCGACGATTGGGTCCACAACGTCAATGACGTCGACGTCGACCTCGTCGCCAACCAAGTCAGGGCGCTGGTCGAAGATACGCGGGCCCGCGAGCGATACGCCGCGGCTGTTGCGTCCGCACTGCCTGCGGCGGTTCGCCACCGCGAACGTCTGGTTCATCACCTCCGCGGGGCGAGGCGCGCGTGATGGCCCGGTCCAGACCCGGTGACGCAGCCCCTTCATCCGCGGCCTCGCGGGTGCGGACACCTGCGGGCGGGCTCCGGCGCATGACGGGCACCGCGCTACCGGTGCTCATGGCGTCAGGCATGATCTACGTCCTTCCCCTCATGGCCCGGCCGTTCCTCAGTGCCTCCGAGTACGCCACGTGGGCGCTCGGCGCCACGGTGCTGTCCATCACCCTGGTCTTCGACCTCGGCTCCACCGCCTTTGTCCTGACCACCGCGGGGACGCCCCTGCTCACCCAGAAGCGCCTGCTCGCAAGTACCGGGCTGGCAGTCGCCGGAGCGCTGGCCCCAGGATTGGCATTGGCCGCTCTCTGGCCCTGGTACTCCGAAGGGCGTGGCATGCAGATGGCGGGCGCCTCGGGCATCACCTACTTCCTGGCGATCACCGCAGCCGCCTCGCTTCGCAGTGCCGCGCTGGTTAGCCTCGCCGTGATGCTGGCGACCGGTCGGTTGCGCCGGCGTGCCCGAGCCCTGCTCGGGCAGGCGATCTTGCAGGTCGTCGCGACGGCATCCGCCCTGTATCTAGGCGCGGGAATATGGGCGTTGCCCATCGGTGTATTCCTCTCGGGCACCGCGTTGCTTGTCTACGTGCGGTCCGGCTTCACCGCTCCCGTGGCCGTGCGAGCCGCAACGCAAGAGGTGCGCCTGCGGTCCTACGCGCGAGCCCGGCTCGGGCTGTCGGCCCTCGGGCTATACCTCACCCAGCTCGACCGATGGGTCGTGGGGCTGATCGTGCCGGTCACGGCGCTGGCGCCGTACGACACGGCCAGCCGAGTCGCCGGGCTGCCACGCCTGGTGATCATCGCGCTGAGCGGAGTGCTCGTCGCCGACAGCGCTCACGCCCACGCGGCCGGTGTGAAGGCCGTGGCGCTGGTCTATCGCAAGGCGTTCATGGCAACTGCGGGGGTCGGTCTCGCACTCGCCGTCGTGGTGGTGATGGCGTCGTCTCTGGTCCCCGTGCAATCTTTCGCCCCAGTAGGACTCGTGGCCGCCCTGACCGTCGCCGGCACCGTGAACGGCATCACCGCCCCGGGTACTCAGATCCTCAACGGCATCGGGGCTCCTGAAGTGGAGTACCGCTACCTGTTGCCCTGCGCCCTCAGCACAACCGCGTGCTGGGCCATTGCCGCAGCCACTGCGAACGAGGCTGCCGCGCTGTACGTGGGCGCAGCAAACCTTGCCGTGTGGTCGGCCTACTACGTGGCCCGGATGCCATCAGCCCTTCGAGGTGCGATGTGAGTATCCACACACCCAGCCGGATCGCCGATCGAGAGAGCATCCGCGGCCGGGCCAACCACGCAGCCCCCTTCTGGCTCGCAACGATTGCTGTGCTCGCCATCCCCTGGCTCATACCGCTCGACTACGTCTTCGTCCAGCCGGTGGTGCGCCTCGTCTACGTGGCGACCCTGGCGGCGGGTGCCGTCCTGTTCTTCTTCCTGCCCGCTCAGACGCCCGACCGGCGGTGGGTCCTCCTGTTCGGCCTGCTCACTGTTGTCGCCTGCACATTCGCCGTCACGTCCTTCGGGTCCACTGGCACCGTGCTCCTTGTCCTGCGGGTGCTGTCCGGCTTCGCGCTCTTCCGGCTCGTCCGGAATCCGACCGTGGTGCTTGCCCTGGTCGTCATGTTCGGCACGGCATCCCTCGCGGTGGATTACGTGCTGGAGGACTTCGCCTACCTCCGGTTGTTCGACGGGCTACGGTTCGCTCCTAACACCGAAGTCTCCCTGCGACCCCGCGGGTTCGTCGGCCAAGCCGTTCCCGCTGGCATTCTCGCGATCGTGGCAAGTGTGGCTCTCGCCGCGGCACACAGCACGCAAGGGCGCGGGGCCGCCCGCGCCGTCGTCATGATCGCGGCAGGCGTTGGGGCTTCGCTGCTCTCGGGAACGCGGTCTGCGCTCATCGTGCTGGCTGCCCTTGGCGTCCTGGCCCTTGGGCGGCACCTGGGCCTGGGTCGGATAGCCTTCGGCCGCATCATCGCCTTCGCTGTCGTCGGCCTCCTTGCGGCAGGCACCGTCCTCACCCTCGGCCGTGACCTGCCGATCTTCGCCAGAGGCCCACTCGAGAACTCCGCATCGCTCGTCGTGCGTTCCAACGCTCTGGCCGTGCTCGAGCGGCTCCCCAACCCCTGCGGCCCGCCGTGTACCATTGCAGGCCATGGCTTCGGTTCCCTGCAGGAGATTCTCCGGCAGGGATTCGGCTTTCGTTACATCAACACGGTCGACAATCAGTTCGTCTCGATGTTCTGGGACTTCGGCATCGTGGGGCTGATGGCGATTGCCGTTCTCACCTTGGCGGCCCTGCGTGCCGCGCTGAGGGAGACCGACCCCGTCCGGGCTGCTGGCGCCTTTGGTGTCGTTGGCCTGGTCCTCGGGGGCATGTTCTACGACGTGTTCTGGAACTCGCACGGCACCCTGCTGCTCGGCCTGTTCATCGCGATGTGGGTAGCGCCACCGAGGGAGGCGGCCTCGCTCGGGCCGCCGGTCGCGCGCCACGGGAGCACCCGATGACGGACTTCCCCACGATGACCGTCGGGATCGTGCTCTTCAACGGCGACCCGGGTCTGCTCGACCAGTGCCTCGCCTCAGTCGCCCGCGAGGCCGCAGCGGCCGACGTGGACGTTGAGGTGCTGCTCTTCGACAACGCCAGCACCGAGCCCGTCCGCCCCCCCGCAGGGGCAGTGGTCATCCGTTGCGAGGACAACCTCGGGTTCGGTCGCGCCTGCAACCGCATCGTTAGCCAGGCCGGGGGCGCTGTAACCCTATTGCTGAACCCGGACGCCGCCCTCGGACCAGGCTCGTTGACGCCCCTCCTCGAGGCCGCGAGGGCCGCCCGGCCAGGCGAGATGCTGTGGGGCGGATACCTCTGCCGCGACGGCCAGGGCCAGGTCGACGCCTTCTGGCACTGGTGGAGCTCGGCCGAGCACCTTCTGCGCCGGCCGCGCGTGGCTGCCCGGCTCCCGACCGCTGGTGACGCACCCATGGAAGTGGAGAAGCTGTGCGGTGGGGCCTTGGCCGGATTCACCAGTGACCTGCGCACCCTTGGCCCCTTCGACGAGTCGTTCTTCCTCTACGGCGAGGACGCCGACCTCAGCCTGCGCGCCCGTGCTGCCGGCTACCGCCTCGTCCTCCTGCCCGCGATGGTCGTCGAGCACTATGCAGCAGCGTCGATGGCCGCCCACTCCGGCCTGGTCGAGGAGGCTCGAGCCGACGCCGCCCTGCGCGTCGTGGCCCTGCACCAGCCGTACTTCTACGGCCTGCTGGCTCGGCTAGACATGGTGCTGTTCACCCTCGCAGGCTTACGCCACGGGCGATCCTCGACGTCGGCACGAAGCCGGTTGCGACGGCTACGACAAGTTCGGCGATGGGGCCTGCACCGCACAGTGCCTCCGTTCGCCCCGAGAAGGAGCCCACATGAGTAGGTTTCGAGGAGCGCGGACGGCTTGGCGCCAGCGTCGATCCGACCTCGGCAGGCTGGTCGCCTCTGGTAGAGCTGACGTCGGCGCCCATTCGTACGGGTCCCCAACCGTGCGCACCTTCGACCACGACGACACGCGCCTAGTGGTCGGTCGCTACTGCTCGGCTGCGCACGGTGTGACAATCACCCTCGGCGGAGAACATCCCACCGATCGGGTGACCACGTTCCCCCTTCGCACCAGGCTGAACCTTCCAGGCGCCGGCACCGACGGCTTCCCGAGCAGCCGAGGAGACGTTGTGATCGGCAATGACGTCTGGATCGGTGCGCACGCACACCTGCTCAGCGGGGTCACCATCGGCGACGGCGCCGTGGTGGGCGCTGGAGCGATCGTCACCCGGGACGTCGCCCCCTACTCCATCGTATCCGGTTCGCCGGCAAGGCATCGGCGCTACCGGGTGCCCGAGGACCTGATCCCAGCCCTGCTGGAGATCGCCTGGTGGAACTGGCCGGATGACGTTGTCCGGGCCCGAGTCGAGACACTGAGTTCCCCCGACATCGCCGGGTTCATCAAGGCCTACGCCTGACCACCCGGACCCCCAGGCTGGCCGCGACGGGAGCCGCGACCCGGCATCCGGTAGAATTTGTCTTGACGTCAAGATAACCGGCACCAGCGAGGAGCAACGAGGCACCCATGGCAACGATCTTCTACACCCTCACCGACGAGGCCCCGATGCTGGCCACGTACTCGTTCCTG
>Ga0208823_1004083_pt1 | contig 10089 bp, 10 predicted proteins | sample AD_UKC075_MetaG_FD_184440 | JGI IMG/M metagenome (GOLD analysis project Ga0208823, IMG submission 184440) | Active sludge microbial communities of municipal wastewater-treating anaerobic digesters from USA - AD_UKC075_MetaG (SPAdes) (version 2) | ecosystem: Engineered > Bioreactor > Anaerobic >... | reverse complement strand
GTCACCGACGTGGTCGGGTTGTATCTGGCGCCGCCCGAGGACGCGATCGTGTTGTGTGTCGATGAGAAGTCCCAGATCCAGGCATTGGACCGGACCCAGAAGATGCTGCCGATGCAGCCCGGCCTGCCGGAACGGCGCACGCACGACTACGTGCGGCACGGCACCACCACGCTGTTCGCCGCCCTGGAGATCGCCACCGGCAAGGTCACCGGAGCCTGCAAGGCCCGGCACCGACACCAGGAGTTTCTGGCGTTCCTCAAGCAGGTCGCCCGCGCTTACCCGACCGGCGAGTTGCATCTGGTGATGGACAACTACGCCACCCACAAGCGCGTCGAGGTCCGTGACTGGCTCGCGGCGAACCCGCGCATCCAGGTGCACTTCACCCCGACGTCAGGGTCGTGGCTGAACCTGGTCGAGGTGTGGTTCGGGATCATCGAACGCCAAGCCATCCACCGCGGCACCTTCGGCTCCGTCACAGACCTCAATGCCAAGATCCGCGCCTTCGTCAACGGCTGGAACGACCGCTGCCACCCGTTCGTGTGGACCAAAACCGCCGACGACATCCTCAAGAAAGCCAACCGTCAGACAACTTCAAACACGGGCCACTAGCGCGGGTGTTCGGGCGCTGCCTCGCCGGGCCGTCACGGCTCCAACACAGGAAGTGGGCTGCCGTCCTCGGCTCGCACGACTGTGCGTGATCCGAGAGGTTGGCCGAGGCGCAGTTCCACCGCCACCTGCCCGTGTAGTGCCTCGGCGCCCGCACATCCCCCGAATAGGGGAACTGCGGCCGACACCCGCCGGATGGCCGAGACGGACACGACCGTGTCCGTCTCGGCCGCTCCCACCGAGAACTCGCCCGGACAGTAATCCCGTTGGTCCCACGGTGACAGAATCATCAGCACGTTGGGATCTCCGCCTTCCCCCAGCGTCCTGGCGGCCGTCGGCTGGAGGTAATCGGTTCGGCGGAGGGGCGTGAGCAGCACGTAAGCGACAGAGGCGATCAGCCCCGCGACAATCAGCAGGGCCAAGGCTGTGTGCCACCGTCTGCGTGGTCTACGTATGGCACCGCTCACGATAAGCCCTTCCTTCTAGCCGGTGGTGAGGTAGCCGGGCAGGCCGTAGTAGGCATCGTAGATGTCGGTGAAGATCACCTGACACCAACCCGGTCCGGTCATCCTGCCGGAGATGACCCCGTGCGCGTTGACCGATCCGTCGGAGTTCACCCCAAACATCGCTCCGCCCGAGTCCCCTGGAATGACGCACCGGCCGTCCCACCGCTCCACGGTGTTCGTTACATTCCGCGCAATGGTCAGGTCGGAGTACACGACGAGCGTCCGGTCGTGGGTGACTGTCCAGACGCAGATCTCGCCCGACGACGCTCCGCTGCTGCACACCTTCATGCCGGAGGTCGTGCGACCGCTCGCCATGCCGGCAACGCGGGCCGACGAGGTGGACGAGGTCCCGCCTCGGAACATCCTGCCTGCCGTCGAATAGGAGGACCTGATCACGGCGACGTCACCGCGGAATGTGGACTGGCCAGTCATGAAGACGGTGCCCGCATTGGTGTCCCACGACTCCTCGGACGACCGGTTCACGGAACCCATAGAGTAGTCCAGCGTGGAGACACTGCCCCCGTTGGGCACGCAGTGGCCTGCCGTCAGCATCATCTGCGTAGACCCGCTGTGCCACGAGAAGGCGTCGGAGCACGAACCCACCGGCGTGTAGATCCTGGCACCACCGTAGAAAGGTGGGGTGTCGCTGGGGCGCGACACATGATCGATCTGCGGCTTGGGCTGCACGCGCACGGCGACCGAGTCGGCACCGATCCCCTTCGCCAAGGTCGCCATGAGCCGGGGCGTGGGCGTCTCGACGTGCACGATCACCTTGCCCGAGTGCTCGTCGATGTAGGACATCCACGGCTTCGCGTCCGGATCCGCGGCAAGCGTGAGGTCGATGGCGGCATTCTTCTGCTCCTCGGCCCGCCGGAAGGTCCGACTATTCGACGCCGATAAGTCAAGCGTCTTCATGACTTCCAGATCGTCGGGAGTCGTTTCGGTTCTCTTCGCGATGCCCCGAGGAAGTGGTCTGGCATCGAGGGCGGCTTTGGCTCGGGCACGTTCCCCCGCGTCGCCGGACGTCAACTTCTTGGCAGCCTCGGTCAGCGCGGGAAGATTCACCCGGCCCCCACGTACGGTCGGATACCCGAAGTCGTTAGGGTTCTCCTCGGCCAGACGAAGGCTCAACTGATAGGCAGCCGTCAGCTCGCCGAGACCGGGGCCATCGTCTGAGACGTACTGGATCCTCGAGGGATCGGCAGGATCGGAAGGGGATGCCTGCGCCATCGTCGGGAATCCGGCAAAGATTATGAGCGCGGCACCGTAGGCAACGATTCGGTGCAGAGGGTGGATAGTCATTGCGGCCTCCTTAGGGGTAAATTTGCTGCACACCCTGGGGGAGTAGGACGGTGGTTACTGGTGTACGTGAAGGAAGCCGCACCGTAGCGGTAGCCGATGCGGTCTAGCGTGATCACCTTTACGCAGGTCCAAGTATCGGGCTCGTCCAGGCGATGACGTAGTGGACGCCGGGGTCGAGCTGGCGGGAGGCCCGGTGGCAGTGACCGATGGATGAGAGCCGACGCGCCATAGTGCCCACGGCGGCGTCCGCTTGCGCGAGGAGCGCCAGGTAGGCGGCAACGGCCCTCTGGGGCGGCTGGGAGAGCATCCAGGGCCATGACGTGACACCAAGCGCGGACCAGTCGGAGGTGTAGCCGCGCAGAGTTGCGGCGGCGCGGGCGTGGGTGGCGTATCGGGCGGCGTCGACGCAACGGCGCGGTAGCGAGCTTGTCTGGCCGTGTGATGGGACCCTGCTGGAATCCAGGCATGATGAACGTGTTCGGTGTTATCGTGACCGCACCTGCAGGGCGCCGACCTTCCCCACCCCATCTCGGAAGGAGCAAAATCCGTGAATCGTACGATCATGAAGGTGGTCGCTACACCCCTAGCTGTCATGGCTGCGCTGTCCGCACTCGCGCCAGCAGTCATGGCTGAAGGTTCTTGGTATAGCTACATTTCAGGCGGTCGGCCAGGGTTCACGTCTCGCACGTGGACCAAGAACGTGAACGACGGAGCCGCCACACAGATTGGGCATTCAAGTTGTGACCGCAACACCGTAACTTATGCGCTATACAAGAAGCAGTGGTGGGGCTCGGAGCAACGCAACATCATCCGCTACGGCTGCGGATGGCGTGAGCACTCCATGGGCTCGCAAGACTCTGGGAACTACTTCTTTGCGATCACCAAGATCGACGGTAATAGCTACATTCCCACGGCCGGTAGCGTCAACGTCCCATCCGTTTGGGTGAAATACTAAACTAGACTGGTGTGTGGGCTGGCTGGGCCTGCCCACACACCAGTTTTGGTCCACATTCTCCTGTAAGGATCATCTATCATATCCACCATCGCCACACTACAGGATGTGTCCTTCTCTTATACGCGTCGCCCGATATTCACAGAGCTTTCGCTGAATATTTCCTCGGGTCGGACTGCTCTTGTTGGTGAGAATGGGGCAGGTAAAACAACCTTGATTCGTCTCTTGACCGGCGTGCTGCAGCCTTCGGCGGGCTCCATTTCACATGGTGCGGGGGGTGAAGCGTCGATGTCTTACATGCCGCAGGTGATTCCGGCTTTGCGTGGATTGACGGTCGAGGAGCAGGTGGCCTACTGCGCTTGGTTGCAGGGGGTTTCTTCTTCTGAGTCAAGAAGACGCGCGCGGCTGTGGGTGAAGCGTGTCGGACTAGGCGATGCCGCCCGGCAGAAGATGCGTACCTTGTCTGGCGGGCAATTGAGAAGAGTCGGGTTGGCGAGCGCACTAGCGACCAGCCCCCAGGTCGCGATCTTGGACGAACCGACAGCAGGGTTGGACCCCACCCAGCAGATGCGCTTTCGAGACATGATCAAGTCCTTAGAGTCAGAAGTTGGTTCATGGCTCATCGCGACTCACGACGTTAACGAGATCGTAGACGACTTTGATCAGGTGCTGGTGTTGGCGTCTGGCCGGGTTTGGTCGGGATCACCCAGTGACTACCTTGGTTCGGTGCCCGAGGGACCGATGCGGGCGCATCGTGCGTTCATCGAAGTCACACGGGGGATGTGAGTGCGGTACCTCGAGATCTTGCGCAACAGCCCGAGCGTGTGGCTGACACCGTTGGTTGTTCTGTTCGCTCTGGTCGTTGCCGAGCCGGGCCCGTCACCGTCGGGTGCTGCAGCGGCAATGACCAGTTTCCTCATCTTGCTTTGCCCGTTGGTCGCACTGGGTGCCGCCGTGGAGAGTTGGCGTTTTCGGGGAATACTTCACTTACCGAGGAAGCGGGGCATTCTGACTGCGTTGTTGCCTCGATGGGTGGTGGGCATTGGAGCCTGTGTCGCTTCGTTGGTCCTGCTAGTGCTGCTTCGGGCACCTATCAGCGTCGAGTGGACGGGGCCCGTTGTGGTCTCTTGTCTTGCCATCGTGGCATGGTGCCTAATCGGTGCCCTCTCCGGCTTCCTCTTGCCCGCTGTGGTTGCCTGGCCGTTGTGCATCATGGGCCCCTTGGTCCTCTTTACACGGGCAGCAGCGATTCCGGACAACCGCTGGCGACACCTGACAGCCGTGTGGTTTGGCTGTTGTTCCTCCAACGAGGTCATAGCACCATCGTTGCTGACGGCGGTGGCTGTGTTCTGGGGCACGATCTGCCTCGTGGCGATAGCGTCCCTCATTGTCTTGGATTGCAGAAGACGGACGGTTCAGGTTCTCGTGGGCGCGAGTGCCGCCGCAGCAATATGGGCGTCTACTACCTACGCCTTGAGCGCAGCAGCACCTTTCGGCTATGCGCCGACCGTAGCGAGGAGTTCCCCCAGGGTGTGCGCCCAACAGCCATCAGGCGTACGGGTGTGCGTCTGGCCGGAAGATGCGGCAATCCTGCGCGATTTCACGGCCACTGACCGGGCCGTTCGATCATGGCACTCGCTCGGCGTCAAGGTTCCCGAGGTATTCGATGAGGGTGCGTTGGAAGTCAGCGGGACCATCACCCCGGTGCAGTTCGACACCCGCTATCCGGAGTACGCGGTGTCGTCGTTGGCAACGGGTATCGCCAAGCGATCCGACTGCCAGGGGGGCGTCCGAACACCCGAGGGTGAACTACTCCCCGACGGGGTCGACCACTCGCAGCAGATTAAGGACTGGCTCGTGGCACAGGTGGGCGCACCGACGATCGACTCCTCGGGACTCGGCCAAGCCCCAGGCAATCAGCGCGAGATTCCATCGGACCCATCACAGGCCGTGGCCCTCATCAATGAGTGGCTAACAGCCTGTCGGCCATGATCTGGTGGTCCAAGACGCGGAAGACAGCCGCGTATCTTGCCTCGATGGCGGTCCTAGGGGCTCTTCTTGGACCGACTAAGTCCATCATGCTAAGGGTTCCAACCGTCGGGCTAATCGGCGACACCCTCACGTCCCTATGCCTCGTGGTCGGCACCCTTGCTGGCCCTGCATTGGCCGCCGCGCTGGCGGGAACTAGCCGTTACGAAAGAACAGGCATCCGTCCCTTGCTTCTGCTCGACTGGGGACTTCTTGTTTGCGGGACCGCCCTCTGCGGACTTGCGGAGTATCTTACCCAGGGCGCAGCCGTGACTGATTCCTCTGGTCTTCGCAATGCGGTAATAAGTGGTGCCTTGGCTCTCGTTATCCAGCGGGCGACTTTCCCAGCGGTTGTCGCCGGATCCATCCCCGCCATCCTTCTGCTGGTGAGCGTCACTGCGGGACAACGGCATGGGGAAACAGCACCCTGGGCCGTCCTCGCCTCCGACACCACCGGGCTCGCACTCCACAACTATGCCGCCATCCTCGTCGGCGCCCTCGCCTGCGCCAAAGTAGCCACCCAGACTGGCTGGATGAGTCGAGTCGGTCGTCCTCTGTGAAGATCTCCTCCCACTGCCAGGGCATTGACAGCTGACGCCGTCCGCTCCGGACGGCCGCGACCAGTGTGGGCCCTGGTGGCTTCGAAGAGACGATCCTCACCTGGCACCGGCCCGGACCAGGAAACCGAACCGGCCCCTGCGGCCACCGCCCAGCCAAATAGCTGGCTACTCGTAGACGACCTCTCCTCGAGCGCGGCGCTCGGCCATGGCCTCCATCGCCTCCGCCTCGATCTTCGCGATCTCTTCGGGACTGTGCTGCGCCGGGTAGTGGCGGTCATCATGGTCGAATGGCCCCTGAGCTAGCACCCAGGTACGAAGGTCCTCGAACTCATCACTCACAGCTTCAGTAACACCCGTCGACAAGGGCGACGTGATTCCCCCGGAATCAACGCCACGGTACAGAATTTGTCGGCGGCACCTGGCAGGCTCGTGCCCATGAACGAGACGGCCGCCGCGACAGCTTTGGACGCCGGCGTGCGTCTGGTCGCTTGGCGGGTTTGCCGGTAAATGGGGCAACCGAAAGACTCGGCTGCGCTCACGGTACTGCCGCATGGTCGCTAGTGGCCCGTGTTTGAAGTTGTCTGACGGTTGGCTTTCTTGAGGATGTCGTCGGCGGTTTTGGTCCACACGAACGGGTGGCAGCGGTCGTTCCAGCCGTTGACGAAGGCGCGGATCTTGGCATTGAGGTCTGTGACGGAGCCGAAGGTGCCGCGGTGGATGGCTTGGCGTTCGATGATCCCGAACCACACCTCGACCAGGTTCAGCCACGACCCTGACGTCGGGGTGAAGTGCACCTGGATGCGCGGGTTCGCCGCGAGCCAGTCACGGACCTCGACGCGCTTGTGGGTGGCGTAGTTGTCCATCACCAGATGCAACTCGCCGGTCGGGTAAGCGCGGGCGACCTGCTTGAGGAACGCCAGAAACTCCTGGTGTCGGTGCCGGGCCTTGCAGGCTCCGGTGACCTTGCCGGTGGCGATCTCCAGGGCGGCGAACAGCGTGGTGGTGCCGTGCCGCACGTAGTCGTGCGTGCGCCGTTCCGGCAGGCCGGGATGTCAGATCGTCTGTGTAAGCGGTGAGTCTGGAGGAAGGATTCATGATGACCGTTGTGACAGATGAGAAGAAGGGCGTGGCGGCTCGTCGGGCGGAGCGGGCGGAGGCGCCTGGTGCTCGGGCGGCGGCGGAGTTGGCCGGGTCGGGGGCGCTGGACGATCTGTTCGCCAAGATCGACGCTGGCGCGATCGAGTTGACCGGGGATGGCGGGTTCATACCCGGGTTGATCAAGGCCGCGGTCGAGCGTGGCCTGCAGGCCGAGCTGACCTCGCATGTCGGCTATGAGAAGGGCGACCCCAACGCGGCGTTCTTCGGTAACTCGCGGAACGGCACGACGCCGAAAACGGTGCTGGCCCAGGTCGGCGATATCGATTTGGACGTGCCTCGGGACCGGCTGGGCACGTTCTGCCCGCAACTGGTGCCGAAGGGCTCGCGCCGCCTCGGTGGGGTCGATGAGATGATCATCTCGTTGTACGCCGGCGGGATGACGGTCCGCGATATCGAGCACTTCCTGGCCTCGACGCTGGGCGCTGAGTTGTCGTACGAGACGATCAGCAAGATCACCGATTCGGTGTGCGACGAGGTCGTGAAATGGCAGCAACGCCCTCTGGATGCGTTGTATCCGGTGATCTACCTGGACGCGATCGTGGTCAAGGTCCGCGACGGCGCGCATGTGAACAACCGGTCGGCGCACATCGCGGTCGGGGTCGATCTGGACGGCGTCAAGCACGTCCTTGGTATCTGGATCCAAACCAGCGAGGGTGCAAAGTTCTGGGCCGGGGTGTGCGCCGAGCTTGCCAACCGCGGCATCCGCGACGTACTCATCGTCTGCTGTGACGGCCTCACCGGCCTGCCGGAGGCGATCGAGGCCACCTGGGCGCAAGCGACCGTGCAGACGTGCACGGTGCATCTGATCAGGGCGTCGATGCGGTTCGTCGGCTACCAAGACCGCAAGGCCGTCGCGGCAGCGTTGAAGCCGATCTACACGGCGTCGGATGCGTCCGCGGCCCGCAGCGAGCTGGACGCGTTCGCCGATTCCAAGTGGGGCAAGAAGTACCCGCACACGGTCGCGACCTGGACCGCGGCGTGGGAACGGTTCATCCCGTTCCTGCAGTTTCCGCCCGAGCTGCGTCGGGTGATCTACACCACCAACAGCATCGAATCGTTGAACTACCAGCTCCGCAAGGTGTCGAAGAACCGGGGTCACTTCCCGAACGATCAGGCGGTCGTGAAGCTGTTGTGGCTGGCGATCTGCAACATCGAGGACAAGCGGGCCCGGGACCGCGCCAAGGAGAAGGGCCTGCCCCCGGGACAGCGCAAAGCATCGGGACGGCTCGTCGAGGGCCAAGTCGTCACGAACTGGAAACAAGCACTGGCCCAACTCGCGCTCGTCTACCCCGAGCGCATCAACAAACACCTATAAATCGAACAAAATCGGACAAGCCGCTTACACAGAAATCTTGACGTAGAGGATGTAACTGTCCCCCGGCAAGGGGGCGTGTGACCCGAAACTTGACTGGCGGCCCCGCAGGGGGTCTGTCTTTGATCTGAACCGTCCACGACCCCTTCGCCGGTGGGGTGACCGACGAGGAGCGCCGGTCGAAGGCCTTGCATGACTTCATATGAGCCTGGAGAGCCCCATCAACGTCTTGTCTGCCCGGCCCCCGACCGGCGTGCCCACCATCAGGAAGGCACGCCACCATCATGACAACAACAACCATCGACCGCGACACGAGCAACGCCGTCGTTGCTGGTGTCGACACACACAAGGACACCCATCACGTGGCGGTGCTCGCGGCCGGTAGCGGTGCCCGGCTCGGGGACCTGCAAGTGTCCGCGACACCCGCGGGCTATGAGCAACTGCTCGGGTTCGTCGCATCGTTTGGTGCAATCGCGTTGGTCGGCGTCGAGGGCACGAACTCCTACGGCGCGGGCCTGGCCCGCTACCTCGCCGCCGCGGATGTCACGATCCGTGAGGTGATCCGCCCCAAGAGGGCGCAACGGCGCCGCGGGAAGTCCGACCCGATCGACGCCTACGCTGCCGCTCAGCAGGCCCTCGCCGAGCCTGACACCCTTCCGATCGCGAAGACCAGCGACGGGCCAGTCGAGCAGATCCGGGTGCTGATGGCCGTGCGCCGCAGCGCGATGAAGGCCCGCATCGCCGCGCATCGGCAGATCACATCCCTGCTGATCACCGCCCCGGACGCCGTCCGGACACGCTTCGCTCACCTCGACAGCGACCCTTTGATCGACACGCTCGCCGCCACCCGGCCAGGCCCCGCGGTCAACAGTGTCACCGCCGCGACCGGGCAAGCGCTACGCCGGCTGGCGCGGCGCCACCAGAACCTCACCGCGGAGATCGCCGACATCGACGCCGAGCTACGCGTCCTGACCACCCAGTCCGCGCCCGCGATGCTCGCCACCAAAGGGTTCGGCGTGATCACCACCGCAACCCTGCTCATCACCGCGGGTGACAACCCCGCCCGGCTCCGCACAGAAGCTTCCTTCGCCGCGCTCTGCGGAGCCGCCCCGATCCCCGCCAGCTCCGGGAAAACGACCCGGCACCGCCTCAACCGCGGCGGCGACCGGCAAGCCAACTGGGCCCTACACCAGATCGCGCTCGTACGGCTGTCCACCGACCCACGTACCAAGGCCTACGCCGCCAAGCTCACCGCCGCGGGCAAGAGCAAGAAGGACGTGCTGCGCTGCCTCAAACGCGCCATCGCCCGCGAGGCCTGGCACCTCCTCGTCCACCCCGCACCCGCACCACGCATCGACGACCTCCGTCCCCTCCGACACCTGCGAGGGCTCACCCTCACCCAGGCCGCGGAGCACCTCGGAACCGTCCCCGCACGCATCAGCGAACTCGAACGCGGAACCCGCCTGAACATCCAACTCGCGAACGCCTACCGCGACTACCTCAACGCCGCTTGACATCCATAGGAGCATCATCTTCCGCACCGGCTGATCTCGAACGCCACCGCCGGCAGCGGCCGCAGCAAAGGCTTCTCCTCCGCCTGGAACACCCCCTGCCGGGACCCTGGGCGTTTCTGGAACGGTTCGGCGTTGTACGCCTCCACCCGCT
>Ga0208823_1004076_pt1 | contig 10096 bp, 12 predicted proteins | sample AD_UKC075_MetaG_FD_184440 | JGI IMG/M metagenome (GOLD analysis project Ga0208823, IMG submission 184440) | Active sludge microbial communities of municipal wastewater-treating anaerobic digesters from USA - AD_UKC075_MetaG (SPAdes) (version 2) | ecosystem: Engineered > Bioreactor > Anaerobic >... | reverse complement strand
TGCTTATTTTTGATGGGCAAAGTTACCGGATCAAAAATTCCTTGATGAAAAACTACACGTAAATTTCCCTGGTGGGTTGCTGCAGAAGGTGTCTGCAAAAACAGGGAAAAAGTACTTGCAAAAAACAACCCTGGCTGTTAATAGCTTGAATCAAAATATAAAAAAACCCCGGAAGCCTTGATGCTCCGGGATTTTTTTGGTGAGCCATGCAGGAATCGAACCTGCGACACCCTGATTAAAAGTCAGGTGCTCTACCGACTGAGCTAATGGCTCATCTGGTGGAGAGGGCTGGATTTGAACCAGCGAAGGCGAACGCCAGCAGATTTACAGTCTGCCCCCTTTGGCCACTTGGGTACCTCTCCACATTAAAAGTGGAGCCGACGACCAGATTTGAACTGGTAACCTGCTGATTACAAATCGGCTCAAGGGTATTTTACAGGAGTTACGCGGAGTTGTCAAGAGAGCCGGAGAGCCTTGCAGAATGGGGCTTTCCGGCTTTTTTGTTCCTTATTGAGTTTGCTTGAAATATGGCGAATGGGGAACAGTTCGCACACTATACGCACACTGGGAAAGGCCCGTTTATGGCTAATTCTTTGCAGTTCGTAAGGAATATTTTTTTTCTTGCAAGGGCTTGACAATTCCCCGGAGGTAGTATATGATATAAGCGAAATCATAAATTCGCTTGTAAACGGGGGTGAAATATGCTCAATTTAGCGGAAGCAGAAAGGAACTTTTGGGATAATGCTGGCGATAATGCAAGACGCGCGAAGTGCAGAACAAAGGCCAGGCATAGGGGGATATTAAGAATAGTGAGGCCCGAAGCGGTATTAAAAAAGCTGTCCGAACTAGGGATAACCATAACAGAAAGAACACTTCAAAAGTATGTAAAAAATGAACTTATTCCCATGCCCGAGCGTAAAAGTGCTGGCCGGGGGCGGGGGAAAATAACGGATTATCCAGAAGAAGCCCCTGCTGAATTTTACGCAAGCTATAACCAGGTTCACGGAAAAATAAAATGGCCCTTGGATAAGGTTGCTGCAGCGAGGAAAAGGGCGCTTCGGGTTAAAGATGATCCGCTACTTTTTGGCCCGCGAATGAAGGGTGATAAAGGTGATAAACTTGCAGGAGCGTTGGCTGTAAACTGGTTGCTTGATAAGGCAAGGGCCGAAGCAGGAATATTGGATCAAGACGTTGAGCTTATTTTGGATTACACGAATGGGAAAAAGACAGTTAAACCGGTAAGGGACGGTAGGCTGATCATCACATGGAAAAAGGGGGATAGGCAAGAAACTTTAACCCTGACCCGGTTTGAGTAATTAGGCCCATAGGTTAATAAGCGTGCTTAACATCGGCAAAGGCCGGTGTTTTTTTATGTAAAAAATTAAGGAGGAATATGATATGAACGGTAAGCTTTTAAGGGTGGACGAGGTGGCGCAGCTGTTGGATCTGCGCCGGCACCGGGTTTACGAGCTAGCCCGAGCGAATATCCTGCCTCATGTACGCCTTGGGAGGCAGATCCGGTTTTCTGCGGAAAAGATTCAGGAGTTTATAGAGAGTGGCGGCCAGGCGTTACCCGGTGGCTGGCGCAAAGAGGCGTAAAACAAAAACCCGGCGGCCAGGCGGCGGACCGGGAGTAGGTGGATTAGACGGAGGTGGCACTCCTTATGACAATTATACCGGAAAACAAGCTAAAAACAAAGCGACTAAAAAAATTAATGGGCGAAGACTACTACACTAAACCGGCATTGCGGTTAATCCTTAGCAAGCTTGAAGGTGTTCAGGCGGTAGACGAAATGGACAATGGCCGATCCGTTGAATGGGCGGATTTAGAAACAGATCGAGAACGGAAAATCGCTGTTACTTATTTCTGGAAGGGCGTTAGACAGGCCCAGCGCTGGGTAAAGGAGGGAATTTTATGAATATCACTGAATTTCTCTCCCTCCTCAAAGGTGTTAAACCCTGCGGTGATGGCTGGCAGGCTTATTGTCCTTCCCATGATGACCAGAGACAGAGCCTTCACGTTTCTGAAGGAGAGGACGGGCGTATTTTAGCCTATTGCCATGCTGGCTGTTCTGTCAACGATATTTGCCGGGCCCTAGGGATTGATCTAGGGGACTTGTTCCCACCAAAACCTAAAGTCTATGCAGGCGGGAAAAGCCCTGTTGTTGCTACTTATGACTACCGGGACACAAACGGGAAGCTGCTTTTTCAAGTTTGTAGGACAGCGGACAAGCGTTTCTTCCAGCGGCGGCCTGATGGTAAAGGCGGTTGGCTAAACGGCCTGGGCGGTATTCAGCCAGTCTTATACCGGCTACCGGAAGTCCTGCAAGCGTTAAAGCAAGGTGAAACAATTTTTATCCCTGAAGGCGAAAAAGACGTTGACAACCTGGCCCGGCTTGGCTTAGCAGCGACATGCAACCCTATGGGTGCCGGCAAGTGGCGGGACCATTACAGCGAACATTTGAGGGGCGCTAAGGTTGTAATCCTGCCAGACAATGACGAACCCGGCAGAAAACATGCCCAGCAAGCGGCTAAAAGCCTGTACGGTAAAGCGGCAAGTGTTAAGGTATTAGAACTTCCTGGTTTACCGGAAAAGGGAGATATTTCGGACTGGCTGGCCGCTGGCGGCACACGAGAAGAACTGCTTGAACTGGCGGCGGAGGCCCCAGAGTGGGAGCCGGAACAGGAAAAAGAAAAAAGCAGCGGCAACGAAAAAGACAAGCCCTCCCAGGCTGATATTCTCATTCGCATTGCGACCGGTGAGGCATACCTTTTCCACGATGAGGCACGGGACGGATACGCAAGCCTGCCTATCAACGGCCACAGGGAGACCTGGCCCCTGCGGAGCAAGTTTTTTAAGCAATGGCTAGTAAGGCGTTACTATGAGCAAACCGACAAAAGCCCATACAACGAGGCCATACGGCAGGCCCTAAACTTGATTGAGGCTACGGCGGTATTCGACGGCCCGGAAATAAAGCTTAACCTGCGAGTTGCGGAACGTGACGGTGCGCTATGGTATGACCTGGCTGACGGTGCATGGCAGGCGGTTAAGATTACTCCTGATGGCTGGGAGGTAGTGGACAACCCCCCTATTCTCTTCCGGCGTTTTAAGAACACGGCAGCCCAGGTGCTGCCACAGCGAGGCGGCAGTTTAGAGGCACTAAGGAAATATATCAACCTGAAGGACGATGAAGACTGGCTACTACTAATTGCACTAATAGCCCATGCTTTTATTCCTGGCATACCCCATGCTATCCCCGTCTTCTATGGTGATAAAGGAAGCGCAAAGACCACAGCCCAAAGGGTAATCCGCAAACTGATTGACCCTGCTATTAGGGACACCATGACCCTGCCGACAGACAAAAACGAACTGGCGCTAATGCTGATGACAAACTATGCCCCCTGTTTCGACAACCTGGACGGCCTAAGCCCCTGGCAATCCGATATGCTTTGCCAGGCGGCCACGGGCGGAGGCATAAGCAAAAGGGAACTTTATACTGATATGGAAGAAGTAATCCTCTCCTTCCTACGATGCCCAATGCTAAACGGGATTAACCTGGTGGCATCCAGGGATGACCTGCTGGACAGAAGTGTTTTGTTTAAGCTGGAGCGGATAGATGAAGAGGAGCGGAAGACCGAAACTGAATTTTGGCAGGAATTTGAGCAGGATAGACCATACATTTTGGGAGCCATATTTGATGTTCTATCAAAGGCAATAGCAATATACCCCGCAGTTAGGCTGCCAGCTTTGCCCAGGATGGCTGACTTCGCAACGTGGGGATACGCAATCACGGAAGCGGCTGGTGGCAAGGGCGAGGCGTTCTTACGAGCTTACCGGAAAAATATTGCTGGGGCGGTGGAGGAAGCGGTAACCAATGATATTGTTGGTGCAGCAGTTGCGGAATTCATGGACGGTAAAGAAGAATGGGAAGGCACAGCAACGGAATTACTAGAAGCCCTGAGTGAACTGCCCAGCGTTAATACAAAGGAAAGATCATGGCCCAAGCGGCCCCACACGCTTACAAGAAGGTTAAACAAGATTAAGGCTGCACTTGCTGACTATGGCATATCTGTTGAGGTTGACAGGACAATGGAGAAGCGTTGCGTTGTCATTTCTAATAATAGAAAAAAAGCGTCACAAGCGTCATACCGTCATCAATGCAGTAATAATGGGCATTTGGAGCATGACGCTTTCATGACGCTTGATGACGCTTCTGCTTCAAAAGCGTCATGCTGGGAACTCCCGAGAAATGGGCATGGTGACGCTTATGACGGTAATGACGGTATTTTAGATAACTTTCAAAAAGCCGAAGAGGACCAGCTTTCATATTGCAAATACTGCGGTGAACCTATCGAGTGGGCAAAAGACGAAGGCGGCAGGTGGATACCTATGCGACCGGATTATACAGGCTTTCACAAGTGCTCCGGGGTTGGAGGCCGGGACCAGGGGGGGGGCTAAAGAGCTGGAAGCGCGTCTTCCCGAAACCGCAGGCACAGGTCCGCGCGCTTCTTTCATGCAAAGGTATTTTTGTCAAATGGAGATGAAAAATGATGCCGAGAGGCGGCCACAACAAAAAAGCAAACAGGTTGAAGGTTTTGGAAAACCGGCCCGGTGCTAAGGTGGACAACACACCAAAGACGCCACCGATTTTTCCACACACCCCCCCCAGAGGGATGCCCAAAGAAGCCCGGCAATTCTGGAAAAAATACGCCCCGATGCTGGACCGGGCCGGGATGGTAAGGGCTTCTGATATTCCGGCCTTTGAAATCTTGGCGATGACATACGCGACGATTAAGGATGCCGAGAAGGAAATCACCGAAAGGGGGCTGCTGGTGGATGGCGCCAGGGGCGGCCTGGTGAAAAATCCGGCAATCTCAATCTTGAACGCGGCCCGGCAGCAGTTCAGGCTGATGGCTTCCGACTTCGGCCTTACACCTTCGGCCAGGGAGCGGTTGGGCGGCCAGGTGCCCCAGGATGAACCCGATCCGATGGAATCCCTTTTATCTGGAATTTGAAAAAGAAAGGGTGTTTTATTATGGCAATCGTTGTTGAATTTGACGGCTTAGAGGACCTCTCACCGGCAGAACTCAAAGCAAGCTTGGTCCGTTTTACTGAAGCGCGGGAGCAGTACGTAAGAGAGGGCAGACACGGCCTGGCCGCTATGTTCAACGGCCTGCTTTGCGCCCTGGCGGGAGAACGAGACCGGCGCGGCCTGGAGTTCAAGAAGGCGAAGGCTGATCTATTGGGCGTTGACCTTGATGATAATGACTGGACCCCGGAAATTAACAGTAAGGGTTGATTATTCAATGGAAAATTGTTATAATGTAACCAAGTTAATTACGCTGCTGGAAACGGGCCGGCGGGCGCCGGACGTGAAAAGCGGTAAGGCAGCAGTGTTAATCCGGCGGGCGCCGGAAGCGCACCTGCAAACCCTATGATTTTAAGGGGTTTTGCTTGTGCGTTTTTTTGTGGCAAAACCCCAGAAAGGAAGCGAGAATATGCTCAGACCCTGGGAAAATGAAAATATCCGCATGACTGGCGCGGAAAAAGTTCTCACCATGAAAAAATACCGCTCGACCCAGTTGGCCGAGGCCCGCGCGATACTGGCGAAGGCGCAGCTGGAGAAGCGGGACCTTACCGGCGCGGAAGAAAAGCAATACAACCTGCTTGATAAGGAGATCGAAGAAGTTGGCCTGTTGATTGAAGTTGAAGAGGGCCGACTGGCCGAAGAACGCGGGAAAGGCGAAGAAGATGCCTACACTGTCGGCAGCGGCGGCCAGTTAAGCCGCGGAAAAGAAGTTGGCCCCGGCGAAGTGCGGATCTACCGCCCTGGAGAAGAAAAGCGATACATCCAAGACGAGCAAAGAAGGCACACCCTGCCCGATGGAATCAAGCCAGAGGAGCTTTCCCTGGGGAGAGCGCTCCAGGCTGCGCTAAGCGGCGACTGGAGCAGGGCACAGGCAGAGCAGCGCGTTATGGCTACAGCCCCGGATAGTGGCGGCGGCTACCTGGTGCCCGCACCTTTAAGCGCGGGTATTATCGGCCTGGCGCTCAACAAGATGAAGGTGCGGCGGGCCGGCGCTTTGTTTACCCCGATGGAGAGTAAAACGCTTACGATTGGCCGCGTTGACGGGATGCCGATCCCCGAGTGGCTGGCCGAAAACGAGCAGGGGAACTTCTCTGATACGACCCTGGGCGCGGTGGTCCTGACAGCTAAAAAACTGATGGTCCTGACCTCCATGTCTATCGAGCTTGCCGAAGATGGCAAGAACGTCGATAGCTTGATCGAACAAGTCCTGGCCGATGCTATCGCCTTGGAGTTTGACCGCGCTGCCCTGGTGGGCGACGGCACCGGGGAAATGCCGATGGGCGTAATGTATCAACCGAATGTCCAGGAGCTGCCGCACGGCGGACCCCTGGTTAACTATAGCCCTTTCAGTCAAGCGTATTACATGTTGGAATCTAAAAACGAAACGGCCACCGGTTTGATTATGCCGCCGCGCTGCTTTGGCGACCTGGACCTGCTGACGGCGGAGCCGGACGGCCAGTATCTGAAGCCGCCTGCAAGCTGGGAGAATTACAAAAAATACTCCAGCAACCAGATCCCGACGGACCTGGGCGAAGGGACCGATACGGTCGCTTTTATGGGCGATTGGACAAAGCTGCTCTGGGGGATCCGCACGGAGATTCGTATTGAGGCGACCAGGGCGACAACTGACGCTTTCCGCAAGGGCCAGGTATGGATCCGGGCTTATATGCGCGGTGACGTGGCCCTGGCGCGGCCGGCCGCTTTCGTGAAGATTACCGGCATTGCAGAGGCGGGTGATGGCAATGGCGAGTAAGGACTTGTTTTCAAACGTGCTGCTGGCCCCGGTCATTCCTCCCGATCTTTACAAGGCGAGCGATGATGCCGAAGCCGTGGTGATTGATACGCGGGGCTTTCAATCTGTCACCCTGCTATTAAGTATAGGCGATGTGACCGATGCCCAGGCGCTGACCCTTCAGAAATCACCCAACGACGGCGATTATACCGACGTGCTGCCGGCCGATGTAGTGGGCGGCGAAGAAGCCCTGACCGCTTTCAAGGCGGTTGGTGCTGACGACGGCGGCCAGGTAAAGATGCTGGGCTACCTGGGCAAAGAAAGCTATCTCAAGGTTAGCTGCACCGGCGCAGGAGCCACCGGCGCGACCTTCGGGGTTGCGGTTATGCTGGGACATCCCCAACTGCGGCCTGCCCAGATGGTGCAATTAGCTGTAGAGGAAAACGGCGATTAACGGTATTAGCGGGGGCGCCCGACCCTGTTAATATACTCGGGATTTTTTCTGCCCGAGAGATCACTCCTCTTCTCACTTTGGCCCCCTGTTACACCTCGGCAGGGGGCACGTGCAACACCTCGTAGCTAGGCCCCCTGTTACACCTCGGCGGGGGGCCCCTTTTTAAAAATCCGAAAGGTTGTGAACCCATGAAAAAGCCCCAGGAGCAACGAGGAGGGGGCGAAGAAGGGTAGACGCAAGGGTTTAAGGATTAGCCCTTACTCCGCCGGGTGCTGGGGGGGGCTGGACAGCAAACTGTTATACGGTGGTGCGGTGAAGGTGTTCCAAATGGAACAGCTGCAAAACCTGAAACCATCACCGGCGCCGACGGTAAGCAATACCCGGCAACAAAACCGGAAGCCCCGGGGCGGTCGGTCCGGGGCTTCCGGCGGGAAAGGGGCGGGAAACTTATTTATTCACCCTGGGAGTTCTTCAGGAATTCACGCAGGGAACCTTCAGGGATGCGCCAGACATAACCAGCTTTTACGGCCTTTAATTTGCCGCGTTGAATCCAGTTGTAAACCGTTCTTCTGCTTACTTGCAAAGTGTCTGCTATTTGTTCTGGAGAAAAATATTTTTCCATGCCTGTCACCCCTTTACACGATTTTACCATGATTTATAGTAAAATGCAAAGTTTTCTCTTGACCGAGGGAATGAATCATGATAATGTATATGTAAGCATATGAAACAATATGAAAACAGAAAGGAGGTGAACCCGGAACCGCAGCCGGCTATTACCGGCAAAAATCATTAAGGAGGAACTGGAGAATGAAGAAAGTTATTAACGGCAAAGCGTTTAGCACGGAGAAAGCGGAGTTATTGCACAGCGACAGCTACAGCAACCCCAGTGATTTTAATTACTGGCGGGAGGCCCTGTATGTGACCCCGAAAGGCGCCTATTTTATCCACGGCGAGGGCGGCGCAAGCAGCAAATACGGTCGGCAGGTTGAACAAAATACCTGGTCTGGCGGGGCGGACATCACCCCGGTTTCAAAGGAAGAGGCGATTCAGTGGCTGGAAGAGCATGACGGGGCCGACGTTATTTTAGAACACTTCGCCGGAGATGTGGAGGAGGCATAACATGGTCTACACATTCACCTGCCCGCATTGCGGCGGAAGCGAATATTCATCACATGCGCATGAGAACCAGGAAAAAATCAAATGCATCTACTGCGGGAGGTTGTATCGGAACCTACACTACAAAGGGGACGCCCCCACCGGCGAAGATGACGGGCGCCCCTAGCAAGATGGGGAGTAACCCCTAAAGTATTATATCACAAAGCGCGGGAGGCCCGCCGGGGAAGTCAGGATAACTAAGGTTTGACTGCTAACCAGCGACTGCAAGCGGGCGGGCCGGTCCCAGGTAGGCAGCGGGACTTGGGGCAAGAAATAAGGGGGAGGACGTGAAAAGGAGGTTTGCAGGATGGCCGGACAAATAATACCACGCGGAAAAAATAAATACTTGGTCAGGGTTTACCTGGGCGAAGTAAACGGCAAACGGAAATATCACAGCAAAACTATCTACGGCGGTAAGAAAGCTGCCGAAGCATATTTGACCAAAATATTGAGAGAGAAGCACACCGGAATATTTTTAGAGCCTTCAAAGGAACTGCTGGGCGCTTACCTTGACGGGTGGATGAAATCGGTGGTTAAACAGAGGGTAAGCGGTAAGACCTATAAAAGCTATGAACAGTTAATTAATTTATACATAAAGCCGGAACTGGAAAGCGCCAAGCTTTGCCAACTGGCCCCGGAGCAGATACAGCAGCTTTACAGCAAGATGATAGACCGCGGACTTTCACCCCGAACCGTAAGATATACTCACACTGTCCTGCGGAACGCTTTGCAGCAGGCCGTCAAGTGGGGAAAAATCTACAGGAATCCGGCGGACCTGGTTAAAGACGATCTGCCAAAACAGGAGCGCAAAGAGATGCGGGCTTTCACCCCTGAAGAAGCGGCCCGATTTATGGAAGCTATAATTTACAGCCCCTTAAAAGCATTATTTTCTTTGCTGCTGGCTTCGGGGATGCGGCCAGGGGAAGCCCTGGGCTTAAAGTGGTCTGATATTGATTTTAAAGGGAAACGCGTCACCGTGAGAAGGGCGCTGGTCAGGATCAGGGGCGACAGGAAAACCGAAAAGGAAAAGGGCTGGAAGCTATGCGAACCGAAAACGGCGAAAAGCCGCAGGACCATACCCATACCGGCTGACGTTATTAATGACCTGGACGATCATAGAAAGGCGCAGGCAGCGCAGAAGTTAAAGGCGAAGCCGGGAACATACGACGATCGGGACTTTGTTTTTGCAGGAAACAACGGGGAACCCCTATTTGAGCGAAACGTCAATCATGAATTTAAGGCAATTCTAAAAGCCGCCGGTCTGCCGGATATAAGACTTTACGATCTGCGGCATAGCTGCGCCACGCTGCTGCTGGCCGCCGGGGAGAACCCGAAGGTGGTAAGTGAGCGCCTGGGCCATGCAAGCATAACCTTAACCCTGGATACTTATTCCCACGTCCTGCCGGACATGCAACAGGGCGCAAGCGATAAACTTCAAAAAATCCTCTTTGGCGGGAAATCCGGCCAGTAATTCCGCACACTATACGCACACTAAAAGAGCCTGGAACATTTATCCAGGCCCGAAACCCCTTTATTTATGGAGCCGACGACCAGATTTGAACTGGTAACCTGCTGATTACAAATCAGCTGCTCTGCCGTTGAGCTACGTCGGCCGAATAACCGCTGCCCCGCAGGGCAATTAATAGTATAAACCAATTTAAAATC
>Ga0208823_1004075_pt1 | contig 10099 bp, 8 predicted proteins | sample AD_UKC075_MetaG_FD_184440 | JGI IMG/M metagenome (GOLD analysis project Ga0208823, IMG submission 184440) | Active sludge microbial communities of municipal wastewater-treating anaerobic digesters from USA - AD_UKC075_MetaG (SPAdes) (version 2) | ecosystem: Engineered > Bioreactor > Anaerobic >... | reverse complement strand
CGTAAAGTCTATCCAGCCGTCATAGAACCCGTTTTCATCAAGTACGTGGAAACTAGAACATATGACCATTTTATTATCGTCGGACTGCAGGTGAGAGAAGAACATGCCATTATCAATACCTGAGCCACGTGGTAGATATTTATCTAAGTATTTTGCTATATCTTCTTCGTGTTTATCAGCCCACTCCTGATTGTTCTTTTCTAGACTATACCTTAGTGCGTCTGCACACATGGCTAATTTTTCATATACTTTCATAATATACCATCCTTTCTCTTTAGGAGTTCCCATCCTCCTTATGAAATTGTTTTTATCTTACAATTAAACCCAAATTAGTCGAATCACCCCGGTTAGTTATTATTATATATATACATATATACTAAGATTTTTAACAAAACAATAGTGATAACGGATGCAATTTATGTTACACACACAATATAGTGTCGATGTATTGATGGTGTTCTATCAATCGCGGGACTATATGTTGTATACATATCTTTTTAAATTCCACAACATACTGGGCCGATGTTAAAAATAACATCGCAATAATAATAATATAATAATATAGTAATAATTTAACTAAGGAAAATAGGAAATAAATAATAAATAATAAATAATAAAAATATATTACCGAGTTGGGCCGACGTTAAAAATAACACCGGCCCAGCATGTTGTGGAATTCTTTAAGTTTTAAAATTTTGACACAATACGTTGTATCGAACTTAGTACCAACAAATTTTTTAGAGATACTACATATAGTATCGTAGTTAGTATCTAAAAAAATTTTTCCTATTGGGCCGATGTTAAAAATAACATCGGCCCAGCATATTGTGGAATTTAAAAAAGTTCGGCACATAATATAGTTTTCACTTAAATTAACTTAATGAAACTACATTTCTGGGTTAGTTGATAGCGAGTCTAGCCATTCCTGAGAGTACTTCCACCATATAAACTCTTGGTTAATAAATTTTTCTTCAAAATATAACAAAGCAGGTAAGTCCACTCCGTCATAGGATTTTAAATTGTCAATGTGCATTCGAAGATCGTCTGGTAAGCAAACATCTTCATCCAGCATTTCGGTTATAGCATTTTTTTCCTCATTCCATACATGGAACATGAATTTATATAAAGTATCGTTATCCTTACTTACGTTATGAAGGAATCCAATAAATTGTTTTAGACGTTCGTCGTAGTCTTTAGTTTCTTCTGTAATAATATCTATGACTTTTGATACATCTAATTTACTTAATCCTGTTGGACTGTTTCTGTCGTATACTATAACCTCCATCTCTCCATTAGTAATTTGAAAGCTGTAGTGAGTAGATACTGTCCCATCGTTTAGTACGTAAAATGTCTTGTTGCGTTTGATTTCAATTGACATAATTAGCCCCCTTAAAATAAAATTGTATATGCATATTAATGCATTATGTGCATTTTAATTATACAAGAGTTTTGCTTGAAAATACAGCGATTTTAGCATATTAAATTTTTATTATTTTTAATATACTGTATATAAATCTATTATAAATATTGTATATATAAATACACGTATATTTGAATAAAAATAATTAAGTAAAGGAGAATTTAGAATGGCGAATTTAAAAGATAGTGGAGTAAGAAGAGAGTTTGGAACAGGTGCAGTACGTGATGTAGCAGAGGGTAAAGGAAGATGTGATTTGTTACCTTTAGACGTTGTTAGTAGTATACTGGATAGTTCTGTACTACAACTGGTAAATGATTATGTACGAAATGGAAAAATTCAAGATTTAATAACTGCTATAAAAATTTTTATAATTACAGATCATACAGAATGGAAAGACATTTTTACTGGTATCCTAGAGGTTTCAAAACAATACGAAGATGGGAGTCAAAAGTACGGTGATAGAAATTGGGAAAAAGGTATACCAGTTCATTGCTATATTGATAGTGGAGTTCGTCACTATTTAAAATATCTTAGAGGAGATACAGATGAACCACATGATCGTGCATTTGTGTGGAATATGCTTGGAGCTATTTGGACTCACTGTCATAAACCGGAATTAATTGATCTTCCGTTTGCTAACAAAGAATAAACCAATATTTTGGACTTGAATGGATCAGTATCGATCATCCAAATATTTGTTTGAGAGTCATTGTTAGATCTACTAAATAGCAAATTAAACTATATAACCGCCCCGTCGTAAATAAATATATTCAATAAATTACATCGTTATAGTTTTTTCATGTAGTTGTGAAAGGAGTTTGTGAAATGTTAACTAAAGAATATTTCAAAAAATTTGAATTCGCTAAGGAGGATAAAATAGTATTTGTTTCTCATAACGATCTAGACGGAGCAGGACCCATTATTGTAGCAGATCAGTTTTTTAAAAACTACAAGTATCATACTGTTGGAAATCGAGCAGTTGACAGTACTGTAAAATACGTATTATACTCAGACAAGTATAAAGATTATGATTATATTTTCATTACAGACTGTAGTGTAAGCGAAGAGGTTGCAAAAATTATTGATAAAGAAAATGCTGAGTCAACAAGAAAGATATTTTTATTTGATCATCATGAATCTGCATGTTACTTGAATAAGTATTCATGGGCAAATGTTACTGTAAAAGATGAGAATGGAGAGTTTATTTGTGGAACTAAACTTTTTTTCCAATATATTGTAGATGTAATGGACTTAGATTGTTCCGCTTTAACAGACTTAACACAGGTTGTAGAAACTATAAATGATTGGGATACTTGGAAATGGTTTAAGACTAACAATCTTGAAGCAAAAGCATTATCCGATTTATTTAACAAGACTGGAATTGAATATTTTATTCAAAAGTTCCGTAACAGCTTTGAAATAATTAATGATGTTGATAGAAGCTTGTTAGCCGCATTTGAAAGAAAATATTTATGTTTAATCGAGCCAAAGATTATGGAATCTGCTAGAATAATGGTTTTAGATGTAGGAGTTGATTTTCCTGTTATTAGAAAAGTGAAATGTGTGCAAGTAACTGAGCCAATATCAGATCTAGCAGAAGTATTATATGAAGATGAAATTGATACAATATTATTTTTCTTTCAGGATGCTGTTAGTATACGAACTCGCGATGAAGATGTACATGCTGGCTTTTTTGCCAGGAAAATGGCTGGTGTAAATGGGAATGGAGGAGGTCATAAAGGAGCTGGAGGATTTGGTATTAATAAATCAAATTATTGGTTGCTTCAAAAATATTTAGAATTAAGATTCAACGAATAGGGGGAATAATTATGCCGGACAAAAGAAAACCAGAAATTGATTACGTTTTAAAGCTTTGTGAGTTTTTATGTCAAATACACCCAGAATTGTTTGAGCTTAAAACTTATGTGCACCCAGTTTATGGGCAGAAAACATCTTTAAAATTTATACGAGAAGATAAGTTTGTAGATATAGAAAATATTGTTAATTGTAATATTGACATTCAAAATAATTGTTTGTTTATTAAAACAGAATTTCCAATGCAAACTTTTAATTATAATAATATCGTTAAAGACGAGACGGTGGTGTAATAAAATGCAAATAGATCCAATGCTTTTTTATCAAAAAATACAGGAGTACGTTGATTGGAATTTAGAAAATCTATATAAAAGTAAAGACGACGAACTTTTATATAGATTTATAAAAACAATTTTAGGATTTAGTATTCCAAGAAATAAAGTGTGCGAGCATCATTGTGCTCCTATGGATTTTATTGCAGACTCGTTTTTTGACAAAGTTTCCAAATTATTAGTTGTCGCTAATAGAAATGGGGGTAAAACTCAAAATTTTGGAATACTTAATGCTCTAGATGCAATCTGTAAAAAAGGATGCGAAATAGCTTCTGTTGGAGCTATAGAAGACCAAGCTAAAAAATGTTATAAATATACAGTTGACATAATTAGGAAACCATATTTTGCAAAATTATTGTCAAAAGAGCCAATGATTAGTTTAACTAAATTGGATAACGGTAGTGAAATTAGTATACTACCAGGTACAATGTCTGGAGTTAATGGGCCTCATCCACAAAGAACTAACTTTGACGAAGTGGAACTTACACAATGGAAAATCTTAATGGAATTTATGTCTATGGCTAAATCCACAAAAGATGTTCCATCCTGTGTAAGAATAACATCTACTAGAAAATTTTCGCATGGACCAATGCAGAGACTCATTGACGAAAAAGATAAACGTGGCTTTAAGCTGTATATGTGGTGTATTTGGGAGACTATCGAAAAATGCCCGGACACTAGAAGTGGAACAGTGCCTTGTTATGTGTTAGTTCCAGACAATAAAGATAATATCCAGAAATATAAAGTCTTTTCAGATAACAAAGAAGATTTTAATAAAGAATTTCCAATAGATGTATTACAAAGTAATAGGGAAAAATATTCTGGATGTTTAGCTTGTCCATTAGTTGAAGTATGTTTAACTAAGGCTAAACGTTCTGACGGATACTATTCAATCTCTGATACTATTGATAAGTTTACTGGAATGGATCGGGAAGTGTGGGATGCTCAGTGGGAGTGTAAAAAACCTGGTACGTCTGGACTTGTTTATAGGGAATTTGATGAAACAATTCATGTTATTCCCGAGGAAAGTTTTAAATTTAATCCAGAATATCCTTGTTATGCTGGGCAGGACTTTGGATACGAGGATCCAGCTTCGACAATATTTTTACAGTTTTTGCCTAATGGAGATGCTGTTATATTTGATGAGATATACGAAAGAAGGAAACAAACTCCTGTATTAGCAAAGTACTACTGGAAACCAAAACAAGATCGTTATCAATGTATTAGTTGGTTTGCAGATACAGAAAATGCTGATGCTATTTCTCAAATGGAAAGTATAGGCATTCCAGTTGAACCGGCAAATAAAGATATAATAATGGGTATTGCAAAAGTACGAAGTTGGCTTAAAACTGCTGATAATTATGTACGATTGTATGTCACATCCAATTGTATTAACACAATTAAGGAATTTAAATCTTATAAGTATCCCGAAAAGGGAGGAGAAAGGCCAGTTGATAGAGATAATCATTTAATGGACGCATTGAGATATGTCCTTTATACAGTAGATCAAAATGGTGAAAACACAGACGGAACTGTTACTGCGGATATATTATGAGTGCACATACACTTTCTTTTTTTTTAAATCTATTGTAAAAAAAGAGAAAGTGTATCCTACATATAAAGCATTTTTTGAGTAAAGGAGTGAGGTATAGTGTCGCAAGAACTAGAGAAAGATACCAGCCTAACTGATGAAATAGATAACATTAAGCTTGAAGAAAATGAACAAGTTTCTGCAGTTTTACTATCCGACGGAAGTTTAGTCGATATTAAAAAATATAGACGTACTAAAGAAACTTATTCTAATGTCATAGATACTGACGAAGATGACTGGGGAGAAATGTACTCTTCTGGCAGAGTGTACCGACCCACATTAAATTTAAAAAATTTAAAAATGTTTAGTTTAGAGAACACATTTCATTTTACTTGTATTGATCAAAAAGCTGTAGATTGCTGTAGGGACTGGGATATTGTCTCTGTTGATAGAAAAGGCGTTCCAATTTTAAAAGAATATCAAAAGAACTTAGGTTACTATGAAAAAATGCTTTATGATTTCTTTGAAAATTGTACACAGTTTGACGATTTTAAATTTCTGTGTAGGCAAATTGCAACGGATTTTGAAACATTCGGTTTTGCTTTAGTTGAAATGACTAGAAATAGATCTGGAAAGCCTTCTAAGTTTTATCATATGGCTCCAGAAACTTGTAGAATTGCTAGAAATCTACCTAACATTCCTGGTGACACTGATCAAAAATATATTGTTCAGGTTGTTAATAGACATGAACGTATATTTAAGATATACGATGGAGTTCCTTCAAAGATAAAGGATCCAAATAGTAATAAGTTAATGACTGAAGTTTTATTAATAAGAAGTTACCATGTAGATGGAGGAAAATACGGTATTCCTAAATGGGTGCCTGCCCTCAAAGCAATGATAGGTAATGATAAAGTTGCCCAATATAATATTAACTTTTTTGAAAACGAAGCAGTTCCAAGATTTGCAGTTATAGTTCAAGGAGGGAAACTAGATGACCAGACTAAGGAAACTATAAGGAGTCATTTTAATAAAAAATTAAAGGGTATTCAAAATGCTCATAAGACGTTAATACTAACGTCTTCAAAGGGAACTGATATTAAGTTAGTTCCATTGGCTGGAGAGATGAAAGATTCAAGTTTTCAGAATTATAGAAAAGATAATAGGGATGAAGTTATTGCGGCACACAGGGTTCCTCCACATAGAATACAAGTATATGATACTGGAGATAGTGGAACAATATCTCCTGGGTCTTTATTTAATATAGACAAAAATTATAAATATTCCGTAATTGCTCCATTACAAGAAATTATTGCAAGCATGTTCAATCGAGTAATTAGGCTGGATTTTAAAATTAATGATAAGCAGTTGCGGTTTAAACCTTTAGATATAGGAGAAGAGTTAAATGAAGCTGAGATTAAGAAAATAATAGCCTCGGCTCACGAGAAATACTATAATATAGGTGCAATGACTCCGGATGAAATACGTTCGGATTTAAAACTTGAAAAGTTTAAGTATATGGATGTAGAAGACGATGTTAAAGAATGGGCAAGTACTCCAAAGCCTGTTTATTTATTAAGGCAGGCGAATATGACTTCTCAAGGCATAAATTCCATTGTTGGAGGACAGGGTTTGACAGAGGCTTCTAACGACTTTGATGATAAAAGTAAGGAAGAAACTGGAAGAACATTAGAGGATAAACAAATTAATAATTTAATGATGAAAAGATTCCCAGTTATATCAGATGAAATTGATCAGATTAAACAAGAAATATCTGATTTAAAAGATCGAGTTAATGAGTTAATGGAGCGTGATAAGTTATGATTTTTGACATTGACAAATGTATGAGTTTAGTTGATTTTGTTTTAAGGGACGTAGATTTGTTTGAAAAGAAACGTAAAGGAAACTACAATCAGGCCGGCGAAAATAACAATAATTATAAGAACGGGATAAGTATGTATCCTAAATATAAAAAATCTAAATGTGAAAGGTGCGGAAGCACTAGAAATCTTATGGTTCATCATAAAGATGAAAACCGTAAGAACAACAAACCTAGTAATTTACAAACACTTTGCTGGAGTTGTCATGAAAAGATGACTGTTCGAAAAGTTTCTGGAATTGATTTAATTTATCAAATTAAACCTCAAAATTCTCTTTGGGGAGTTGGAGTATTTATAATGAATAAAAATAATCAAACAGTTATGGGTATACGAAGTGATAACAAATTATGGGCTACGCCCGGAGGAGAAGTAGATGATAATGAGACTCCAATAGAAGCTTTATACAGAGAAGTGAAAGAGGAAACAGGTATATCAGATATAGATCCTATATTTGTAGGAATTTCGTTTGACGAAAGTAACAAAGGTATTTGGACTAGTTTTGTATTTGTGGCGTACACAAATACAACAAAACTAGTCCCTCAGTCTGGAGAATTTGATAACTTAGAATGGGTGGATTTAGATAACGTTTTAACTAAGGAGCTGTTCGGCCCAACTAAAAAAGCATACCATCAAATAATGGAAGCTAACAAAGAGCTATTTAGTTTAGCCAATTATCTAGATATACAAAAATTAACATCCACAGAAATGTTAGTGGATGTTAAAAATCCAGGAAGGAACAATGGAAATGTTTTATTTACTTCAAGAGGTTGGAGATATCTTCGTCAAGGAACTGGAAACTCAACTGTTAGAGAAACACCTTCTACGTTAGATGCAAACCATAGGATCAATGATTTAAAACAATCCTATTTAGATTATTTTAAAAAGAACCCAGACATTCAAAAGCTATATACTGTCGATAACGGGAAATTTGTTTTTCCCGATTATAACACTGCTATAAATACTGGAATTGCCAAAGACAAAAAGAGCTACTTTACTAAATTTAAGGAGCAGTACATGTTGTATTTGTACGAAACTAAAAATTCTTAAATTTTGTTATAGACTTATTGTTTGTAGTTAATTTTAGTACACTTATACAATGAAAGAACTATTTGGTATTGGAGTGATATGAGTGTCTAATTTTAACCAAACTGTAAATATATCAAAAATAAATGAGGAAAAACGTATTGTTTACGGTAAGGTTTTAGTACCAGATAAATTTGATTGCCAGGGAGATATAATTTCAAAAGAAGATATAGAGAAAGCGGCACATAACTTTCTCATTAATCTTCAAAAGGCATATATTGAGTTGCTTCATACAGGATCTAATAACACAACCAAAGCTTCTCAAATCGGATTTATGCATAAAGTATTTAAGGGCGTGGGAGGTTTTGGATATATTGTCGAAAGCTATATCGATCAGGAGGGTTCATGGGTTCTAGCAACTAAAATAACTGACGATAAAGTTTGGCAAATGATTAAGGATGGAATAATTACTGGGTATTCCGTAGGAGGCAGAGGAAAAAGAACTCCAGTTAAGGAGGTGACTATTAATGAGTAAAAAAGTAGATGAACGAAATATTTTATCTGAATTAGAAATTGATGAAGTATCCTTAGTGGATAGGGGAGCAATTGGAGAAACATTCACTATTATAAAAGCAGAGAATTTTAAAAACAGTGATTTAGTAGTTCAATTTATAAATAAATTAAGTAATCAAGAATTTGTTGAAGTAATGAACCAGATGATTGAAAGATACAATGAAATTAATAATAATGAAGTAAATAAAGGAGGCATAGACATGAACGAGGAAATTAAAAAACTATTTGAGGACTTCATGGAAACAGTTAATAAAAACTTTAAGGCAGTCTATGAAGAAATAGCTGAGATAAAAAAAGTTTCAGAGACTGAAAAAGCAGAAAAAGAGGTTAACGATAATGAAGTATTAAAAGACGCAACAGCTAAGGAAACAGACAAGTTAACCGAAGTCGAAGAAAAAGTTAGTAAACTTTCAGATTCGCTTGAAAAAATAACTCAGTCGCTGTCAAAAATCGACAAAGTAAAGGAATCAGTTGATAAACTGTCTGAAATGAATTTGAATGACACTATATCCGATTTAAAGAAAAGACTTGAAACAATTGAGTCACAAGATTTAGGATCTAATCAACTAAAAGATGAAGTAAACAAGTCTGAAGAGACAAAAAGTGTTCCGTTTTGGAAATCATTCTTTACTTTGTCAGAAAATGAAACTATTAATGATTAATAAAAATAAGGAGGTATTATTATGTCATTTACAAAACAGTTTGTAAATAAATCAAGCGTTATTACACCAGCTTCATTTACAGCATCTGCCGCTCTTAGTAAGGAGGAAGCAGATCGTTTTATAGACTATGTAGTAGATCAGTCTTTTTTGAAAAATAATGCTCGTATTGAGCGAATGAATGCTCCTACTAAAACTATTGCTAAAGTAGGTATTGGTCAGAAGATCTTAAAACCTGCTAAGTCCGCAATCGACCCGGGCAACACAGTAAGTATTGTTACCGATCAGTTAACTTTAGAGACTAAGGAAATTATAGCTATAGCTGAAATTTCCGACGATTCTTTAGAGGACAATATTGAGGGCGATGCTTTTGTAGATCATTTAATGAGAATGATTGCTAGTCAGGCGGCTAATGAATTGGACTTTATGTGTATGTATGGAAAAAGAATATCAAACTCCAATGAAGCAACTGATATTTTGCAGTTGGTAAATGGATGGTTTACAGTAGCTAAAGAACATGGTCATGTTCTTAATGCAAGAGATACTGGACTTTTTAAAGACGATAATGGCTATATTGATCCACCAAAACTTTCAAAAGTAGTAAAAACATTGCCAAATAAATACCGCGGCAACAAAGGTAATTTAAGGATTCTTGTCGCAGACGATATTTATCAGGATTACAACGATTACTTGGGAGCTAGAGCAGTAAGCACAGCTGACCCATACTTGCTTGGAGTAGGAAGACTTACGTATTCCAACATTCCAATATCTGCAGTATCGTTACTTCCAGTAGATAGGCCTGTAGCGGTTGTAAACGGTGTAAATACTAAACTTACTAATGATCAATCAGCCGGCACAATCACAAT
>Ga0208823_1004074_pt1 | contig 10100 bp, 17 predicted proteins | sample AD_UKC075_MetaG_FD_184440 | JGI IMG/M metagenome (GOLD analysis project Ga0208823, IMG submission 184440) | Active sludge microbial communities of municipal wastewater-treating anaerobic digesters from USA - AD_UKC075_MetaG (SPAdes) (version 2) | ecosystem: Engineered > Bioreactor > Anaerobic >... | reverse complement strand
CGGGGGAGCCGCTACTCCCTCAGGCAGCGGCATGGCCGGTTTGTAGGGGGCCACGGTCGGGGGTCGCCGTTGGGATGGTCGAACTGGTTGGGGTGCCGGGTCGGCTGCTCTGGGCTGAGGCTCGGCCGGCGATGGCGACGGCGCGTCGGTCAGGTCGAAGATCGTCTCGGTGGGGACGCCCGACCCGATGATGTCGTACACCCGCTGCCGGGGGATCGCCGCGAGCTCGGCGACCCTCGTGCGCGGCATACCCGCTTCCACCGCGGCGGCGACCGCGCGGCTCACCCTGAGGGCAGCCTGGTCCCGCCGCCAGGTCAACAGCCGCAGCTGTCCGCCTTCCTCGAGCAACGCTGCAGCCATCGGGTCCTTCTCTGCGGCCAGGATGCGCCGTTCCCACGTCTCTCGTTCGGCCGGCGAGCCCGACCACAGACGCACCTGCCAGGTGAGCGGGTCGGGACGGGCCACGGTGACACCGCCGAATAGGCCGCACGCGAGCAGGGTGGCCACTTCTTCGTCGAGGAGGTCAGCCGCTACCGGCACGTCGGCCGATCGGATGGGGGCAGCCAAGGACAACCCGTAGAGGTACATGCGCACCCCCGGGGGGCCGGCCTGGAACCGGATGGCGCCGATGGCCTCGCGGGTCTGGGTGGGCAACTGCACGAGGAGCCCGAGGGCGACCGTCGAGCGGCTCTGCGACGACAACACGTGCATCCCCTTAGCCGTCCGCCAAAGGCTGGACGCCTGAGCGCGCGGCTCGCGGCTCGCTCGAGCGCGAGGACCGGGGTCTACGGGTGGCCTCCCACTTCTGGATGGTCTCCTCCGTCCACCCCCGGTTGCGGCCGATCTGAGCATCAGGCGCGGGGAGGATCCCCTTGCGGAGATAGCCCTTGAGAGTGTTCAGCTGCAGACCACAGCGATCGGCCACCTCGCCCAACGACAGATACCGCTGCATGTGGGCAGAGCCTAATGACGGTGAGAGGACTCCGGTCGCCGGCGCGGGCACAGGCATCATGTTCACCCGTTCCGCTCACGAGTTTCCAGGCCTGAGGCAGGCTGCCCTGGCGCATAGAGACCGGCGGCCACGCGCGAGACCTCATCATCGGTCGCCGACGTCGCCAGGGGGCAAGGCCGGTTGGATCCACCGCCATTGCCGTGCCGGGTGCGCACGCGGCCGTGCGCGGCTGGGTGTGTGTCGGGGTAATAGCTCACTGGTCAACCTCCACCACACCGGTCGATTGGGGGCGCGGATTGATGGCCGTCTTGTGCGTGAACCCGGTCATGATCTGGTCGTGGTCCATGCCCGCGGCACAGGTGGCCATAAGCAGTCGGCGGCCGGTGTCCGCGAGCCGCCTCAGCACGAAGCACCTCTGGTCGCAGTACATGCAGTACGGCCCCATCACTGCGCCCCGGACTCGGCCGATTTGGATGCTCGGTATGCCAGCGCCTGGACCACGTGCTGTGGTAGAGGCTCAGGATGCGCGTTGATCTTCGCGCGGAGCACGACCTCGACGCGCCCGTCGTCGTGCACCCACCAGAGCCCGGCGGCATAGACGCCGGTCATCTCGAAAACCTCGTCCGGCTGGATCAACCCGGCCGGTACGGCGTAGACAAACCGGTGTGTCACGCGCTGCCAAGGGATCGTCTTATATCCGTGCTCTCGGCGCATGTCGGCGCGCGAGATCTTGACCTCGATCGCGGTCCGCTGCAACGACGCGAACATGAGTGCGTCGATACGCCGTTCGGGAACCATCCGGGCCGGGTCGTCACGCCAATCAGGCACGGAGATGACCACCTCGGGCACCAGTGCCGACTTCGGGTGCGCCGCACGGATTGCGCGCACTACCTCGTGGGCGTTCATCGGCCGGACTCCGAACCAGACGATTGGGCGGGAGGGAGGGCGTCGAGCAGGTCATTGACCCTCGGGATCAGCCGCAGTGCCCTGACGCGCAGGCGCTCGTACTTCTCGACCTCCAGTCCGACCGGGTGATCGCACCTTGGACAGCGGCTCAGTATCGCCCCAACGATCATCTGGCAGGCGTCGAGCAGTACCCGACGCTCGACGCCGAGCATGTCGGCGATACGGTCGTTCACCGTCGCCTTGTCACCATCCCGTGCCGCGGCCAGCGTCACGGTCTCGTGGAACTCCATCACGCACGCTCCGCACCGGTCGGTTCGGCGCTCGACCGCGCGAGTCGCGAGCGAGCCGCGTGCCACTTCGGCGACCCATACGGAGTGATCGCCTTGTCCCCGTTCGGTCGTCGACAGTAGGCCCCGGGCAGCGCGCCGCATTGCGGGCACAGGTAGTCGCGAGTCGTCATCATCGGCCCGACCCCGAAACTGTTGACTCGTGCTGCGAGGTCCTCTGGCGGCGAGCAGCGAGGATCTCCTCGCGGCGCATCATCCAGACGGTCGGCAGGACGAGGCCGACGCGGAGATCCTTCCGGGCGCGGCCGTTGAGTTCGATGACGGCCAGGACGACCTCGTCGGGCAGATCCACGACCTCGGCCTTCTGCGTCAAGTACTCGAGGACCGTGGTGGTCGCGCTGGCTTCCCCGACGTTCATGAGCCGTCCGCCGGATCGACGCCGGGGAGCAGGTAGTCCGCGAGATGCCCTGCGGCGCACTCGTCGCAGACGAGCCCCACGTGTTGGGCCCGGCGAGATCCGGCGCGGACGCCCAGATAGCGATGGCCGGGGCCCCGCTTCTCGTGGTCGATGTGCTCGCACCCGCACATCACCACGGTGCAGCTGGCGGTGTGGACGCCGAACAGAGTGACGAGGTCGGTGACAGGGGCGGTGCACTCCGGGCAGCGCGCGTCCGAGCTGTTGAGTTCGGTGACCATGCCGCATTCGGTGCACTCCCTCCCCAACTCCCCCTCACGGGTGTCCAAGTGCCAGCAGCCCTCCTCGCGCCAGCGAGCCTGGAGCTCGACCTCGGCGATGCGACGGCGACCGGTGGGGTCGGTGAAGGTGACGAGCAGAGCACCGTGGCCGGGCGTTGTGTCGGCCGGGTCGAAAGCTGGGTGTGGCTCGGCGCTGGCGATCGTGACGCCGTCGACGTCGGCCAACGACCCGTCGAGCAGGATCTGCAGGTCCGGGACGATGTCGCGCAGGCTGAGCTCGCTGACGGAGATCGGCTGGGAAGTCATGGGCCCTCCTCGGGGCGAGCAGAGTTGGTGTGGGGATGCCGCCCGACGAGAGCCATCTGTCATCGAGACCCACCTCCCCAGTAGACCGTTATCGGTCTACTCAACGATAAACCTATATAGGTCTACCGTCAATAAGGGTCATGTCGAGGACGATCGCGGACGAGAGGCGATTGTGATCCGCCTCTGCAGCCGGGCGATCGCCGCGGAGTTGAGCGTCGGCCGTGGCCGCACTCTGGTCGACAACATGGTGATCGAGCTCCTCACTGGGTCGGCAGCTCTTGCGCTGGGCAGGCGTCCAGCACGCGATTCATCGCTGAACGCTCCGCGGGGGTGACCCACAGTCGATAGCGGGCCTTAACGGCGATCTGGCGGGCAACGAAGCCGCATGGGTCGTGCGCGGGCAGCCACCTCGAGGCGTCGCGGTCAGCCTTGGAGCTGTTGGATTGAGCGGACACGACGAGGAGGTTGAGCGGGTCGCCGGCGAGGTTGCGTCGTTGCTGGGCATCCAGCTGCCTGGCTCCCGTTCCAGCTGCGGCGGCGAGCGCGACAACGTGGTCGACCGACACGACCGGTGGTGTTTGCCCGCGCTGGTATCTCAGCCCGGTTTGGCCTGTGTACGGCTCCACCGGCAGATCACCTGAGAGCACGACGCACCCGTTGGTGCCCGGCTTGATCTGCAGGTGTTGCAGTCGCAAGGCCAGTACCCCGTTGCGTTGGTCGCACCCGTCATGGCCCAACGCGGTGTCGACATCGTCGCTCCAGGCCCGCCCAAACTCGCTGCGGGAGTAATCGCTCACGTCCTGTGCGTCTCGGGTGGGTAGCAGCTCTAGCGCGACCCGTGCAGGCCCTGCGATCGCCGCCGAGCTCGTGTCCGCGTGGGTTGCCCACGCGTGACCCAGCGGCAGCAGGACCACGATGAGAGCGGCGACGATCAACCGCCTAGGCACTGGCGCTCCAACCGGTGGGGATGGCGTGTTGCGCTCTGGCGCGCTCGATCGTGCGCTGACAGACCCCGAGACGCTCGGCGATCTGGGCGTCGGACCAGCCGCGCTGGGTGCCGGCGGTGATGGCAGCGAGCCACTCGGTGTGGGTCATCGGGAGGTGCTCGCCCTGCAACGCTCGAGCGATGACGACCAGGTCGACCAACTGGTCGTCTTGGCCGGTCCACCGTGTGTTTTGAGAACGAGGCGGTTGCGCCAACTGCTCTTGGGTGAAGGGTGTCGCCCAGGGCAGGTCGATGGTGTCGTCGTCCCAGGCGAGCGGGGGAAGCCAGCCGGCTTGAGCCGCTTGGCGGACGGTGCGCACCGATCCGCCGGGCGTCAGCTGCAGACGCTGATAGAGATCCCTGACGGCGCGGGCCTTGTCGGCTCGCACCTTGGCACGAGTTCGGGTGTGGTGCACCGATTGGACGGACACCCCCAACTGCCGTGCCAGAGCCGACAGCGACCACCCGATCGCGGCGAGCGCCTGCAGGCGACGGACGGTACCAGCAGCGCTAAGCCTCTGTTCGGCGGGCAGCCGGTCCAGGTCGAGCCAGGCGCTGATGATGGCGTCGTGGGTGGTGGGGGTGATCCAGCGGCGGTAGCTGCGGCTTTGCGGGTAGAGCAGGCTGACCAGGGTGGATTCGGGTTGGCCGCACAACGCGGAGATTCCGGTCAGGGACAGGCCGAGCTGGCGCAGCTGGTGCAGGTGGTCTCGCGCCTGAGCGGGGTCGAGCTGAGGGGTGGGTGCCCAACGTCCGTAGGCCAGCGCACGGCGGCGATTGCGGTGCCAGGCGGTGCGGCGGGCGCGATCGCGCGCGGGGACTGGGGGGTCTGGAGTGGGGTGTGCCGGGTGCGGTTGAGGCTGAGCCTGCGTGGCGATTACCAGTCGCCCCGCACCCGGCACGTGTTCCAACAGTCCTGTGAGGGCTGTTGATTCAGTGTACGTCGAGGTGGTGGTCATGGTTAGCCGGCCTTCTGCGCTCGGCGTTGGGCCAGTTCGTCGCGCCATGGGTTGGCCTCTGGTGTGCAGCGGCGGCCGCAGTAGCAGCGCGCTGGCAGGCAGGGGCGGGGGGTATCCGGGGGTGCCCAGTTCAGGGTGGCCCCCCACTGGCCTGGCTGCGGTGGGTGGTCGGCGCAGCGTGGCCCGCTCAGGTCGATGACGATGGCGGGGTTGAGGCACAGCTGGCAGACGGCGTGCAGGTGCCTGGGTAGCGGGCCCAGGGCGATCAGCTGGGTCCAGCCGTGGGGGAAGGTCGTTGCGGTGGGGTCGGCGGCGATGAGTTCGTCGACGTCGACCACATCCGGTTCGAAGGCGCTGCTGGCGCTCCAGCGCACCAGGGCCCGGTCGGAGTCTTCGTATCCGATGACGGTGCCGACGCCTGGGTGGTATGCCGCCCCGTCGACGTGCTCGACACGCTGACCGAAGGCGAATCGGGGTTCGAGGTTGGGCCAGCCTTGAGGGAAGGCTGGGAGCGGGTGGCTCATGTCGCGTCACGGCGCGCACGCCACGCCCAGATCGTCAGTGCGGTGGCACACAGCAACAGCACCGCGATCGTGAGTCGGCGGATGTCGAGTCCGGCATCGAGGCCGGGCAGGGTGATCTGTGCTGGACCGTTGGGGACGAGCACGTGGTGCTCGGTGAGCCACCGGCCGACGGTGGCTGCGAGGCCGGGGATCACCGCCATCACTAAGGCGGGGCCGAAGAAGACCACCAGCAGCATCGTGATCAACGCGTCGTCATCGGACATGGTGGTGCGGCGGTTCATGGCGTGCTGCCTCTCTATGCGGGGTTGTCGTCGATGCGCCACCAGCTGCGGGCGCAGGCCTTGGCGATGTGGGCTGCGCGCTCGACGAGCTCGTCGGCACTGATCTGTTCGGAGCCGGCCCACCACCAGGTGGTGGTGTCGTTGGTGCCGACGATGCGCACCAGCTGGGCGCGTGACCCGCCGGCGAGAACGGCCAGGTGGTAGAGCCCGTCCCGCAGCAGGCTCAGTGCCGCGTCGTCATCGGGGGTTTCGGGGTCGCCGTGGACGACGGTCAGGCAGCGCTGACCGTGGGCGTATGCCAGGGCCGTGTCCGCCGCGGCCTGGCCGAAGAGCTGGGCTGCCAGGTGGTCCCAGGGGCTGGTGGTCATGCCGACTGCTCCCGGTCATGGGTGCTCACGGTGCGGTTGCCGGGCGTGGGGGGTGGCAGGGCGGGCAGCCATGAGGGGGTCGCGCGTGCATGGCCGGGCGGAGTGTTGAGCAGTGTCATTTGTCGTCTCCAAGGGAGTCAGCTGGCGCTGCGCCAGTGGTGAATGAGGTCGTCGAGGTCGTCGCTGACTGATCGAGGAGTGGGCAGACGCTCCATGCGACGCTGGTGGTTGCGTTCGTGGTCGTTCGTCCCACCCCAGATGCCTCGCACGTCATGGCTGAGCGCGTAACTGCGGCAAGCGGATTGGAACCGGCAGGTGTCACAGAGGGTCTGGGCTCCCCGGCTGTCGCCCAGGGGGTCTCCGGTGAATGCTGCGACCTGCGCTGGGGTAGCTGTGAGGCAGGTTTGGGTGCCGTCGTAAACCGGCAGGGTGTTCATGCGGCAGGTCCTTTCACGCGCTGGGCGCGCAGCTGCTTAAGGGGCGGCACGGACTGTGCGTGGATCCGTTCGGGCGCGACCAGGTCGCCGACCTCCCGGTGCAGTTGGGCGACTCGCTCGGCGGTGTGCCGTGTGACGCTCCCCTGGCCGATCTGCAGGCTCGATTGCAAGCCGATGTGCCGGCCGATCCACCCCAGGTCGAAGCCTCGACTCTGCAGGTCCGCCACCAGGGCCCGGGTAGGGCCCCCATCCACTCGCTCGGCCGACAGCTGAACGGGGCGGCCGCGCGAGCCATAACCGGTGTTGCGGAGGCACATTTCCGCTGTGGTCGCTGCCAGCCGCTCGCGGTGCTCGGGGTCGATCGCGAGCAGCGTGCCGGCGGCGAGCTGACGCACGATCGACAGCGGCACCCCGGAGGTGGTCGAGATCAGGGCCCGGCCCGCGTTAGCTTGAGCGCCGGGCCGGTCGGCCGACAGGGTGGCTTGGAGCTGGGCTTCCAGCCGGGCCAGCTGCCGCCGCGCTCCCGCTGGGTCGATGCCACGGCTGGCCCGTTGCTGTCGGCGCCGAGCAATGAACGCTCGACCCGTCTCACGCCGATAGGTCTGGCACGGCTCGCATTTGCAACCACGGGAGCTCGCGCCGGCCGATCCGTGCTTCACGTGCTCGGGCAGTTGCATCGGTGGCTGGGCGGGCAGCGCGCCGCCGTTGTTGCCTTCCCACTGCCAGCCAGGCAGAGCTTCGAGCAGCTGTTGGCGGGCGGCGGTGAGTTCGCCGATGCGGTGTTGGTGACGTTGCAAGGCCACCCACTGACCGAGGGCCACCGGTCCGTCGACGAGCTGCTCGTGCACGGCATTGCTGGGGTGGGCATGCCCTTCCCGGGCGACGTACTGGCGCAAGGCGACGTACGCCAACCTCCACTGCGTCTCCGGCTTCTCCCACTGCCACCGCAGTCGAGCGCCGCTCGCCCACCGGGACGGTGTGGCTGCCAGGATCTCGTCCTCGAGCTCGGGCGCGAGGGTGCCGGTGAGTTTGGCCCTGCGGATCTTCCAGCACCAGCGACCCAGGGCAAGTCCGTCTTCGATGTGATCGTCGGGGACATCGGCGTGCCCCTCAAACTCGACGAACTGGTGCAGCGCATCGACGTAGGCCAGGTCTTCCCGCGCCACGGGGGTCCAGCTCCAGCCCGGTAGTTGCTCAAGTTGTTCGGCGTGACGCGGGTCGAGAGTGCCGTCTCGGTAGCCCTGCCTTTGTCGAGCAAGCCACAGTCCCAACGATTCTCGTGGGTATCCCTGGGAGTAGTAGCCGGCGAACTCGGACTGCCCAACCTGAGCGTCGGCGATCGTCCCCCGGGCGGCCGCCAGGTCGTGCAGGTAGACGAACGTGTCCTGCCAGGTGGCTTCGGCCCGGTTCCAATACCAACCGGTCAGATGCTCCAGGCGAGTGATGCGTTCGAGGGTGAGGGCTCCGCGAGCGTAGGCCTCTCGTTGCTTGGTCGCCCACTCCCCCACCGGTATGTCGCCGTGCACCGCGGTGCGGGGCATCCGCCGGTCTGGGTGCTCAGCGCTCCAGGACCGGTGAGCGGCGTAGAGGCGTTCCCAGCCGTCGCCGAGCTGAGTCACCAATCGCACGTAGATGGCATCCAGGTCCAGTGCTTCGGGCAACTGGAACTGGACGCGGGTGGGGCGATATCCGCGGTGGCCGTGTCGCACGAGGCCACGGGCTGCAGCATCCACCTCAAGGGCGAACCGTTGATCGTGTGAGCGCAGGGCACGAAGCACCTGCCAGAGCATCCCGAACCTGGACAGGGTCAGTTCGGTGTCGTCGTCGAGGCCGTCCGCGACGGTGATCGGCACGATGATCGTGCCGATCACCTTGCCGGCGCTAGGTCGCAGCACCCGACCGACGGCTTGGATGATGTCGATGACGCTGGAGCGCGGGTCGGCGAAACACAGGCCATCGACGGCGGGGACGTCGACGCCTTCGGTCAGCAGCCTGGCGTTGGTGACGATGCGCACTTCCCCGTCGGGCGACGGGGCACCGAGCCAAGCCAGGGTGCGAGCTCGCTCGACTGCTGGCGTGGCGCCAGACAGGTGGCGGGCTCTGATGCGGGTGCCGGCCGCCGTGGTCGTGCCGTCCATGAGGTCGGCGAACGCTGCGGCGGCGTTCACCCGCGAATGGAAGCTCAGTAGCCGCTGCAGGCCGTGCCGGTCGATGGCATCCATCAACGCCGCCGGGGTCGTTTTACCTTCGCCGAGGCTCTCGGGGGTTGGGCCGGTTTCGCGGGCACCAATGACGACGACCTGGTAGTCGACGAGTAGGCCATCGCGGATGGCGTCGCCGAAGCTCGCCGCGTGGGCGACGACGCCGAACAGGCGAGGGTCGTCCATCGAATAGCCCTCTGCCCCTGTGGTGCGGGGCGTGGCGGTCATGAAGAGGCGGTGCCGCGCGGGAATGGCCCGCTGGTTGAGCACCGTCTGGAAGTCCTCGCTGGGGCCGCCGGCTAGCCGGTGAGCTTCGTCGCACACCACCAGGTCGAAGGTGAACTCGCCGGCGGCATCGGCCATCGCTGCCGCCAGAACGGGGCTCGAGTGGTAGGTCGAGAAGACCACCTGGGCGTGGTGGGCTGGCGGGTCTTGTCCGAGGAACCTGGCCGCCTTGATCGGGTCCGTGGTCACCTCGACCCGGTCCTGGCTCCAGTCGGGGTTGCCGTGGGCGCGTTCGGCCGCACCCTGCGCGGTGCTCGGGTCGCTGCAGACAATGTGCGCGCGGAACGGCCAGCCTGAGGCGCTGCGCCATTCGCGAAGGGTCTGGGCCAGCAGGGCCAGGCTTGGCAGGAGCACGAGAACCCGGCGGGCACCGCTGGCCTGCGCGTGCCAACGGGCGATGAGTGTCTTGCCCGTGCCGCACGGCATCGTCAGCTGCACCCTGTCGTGCGCGGCGAATGCGGTGGCCAAGTCGGTCAAGGCCCTGGCTTGGTCAGGGCGGGGAATGCGCGCAGTCGAGCGGCTCATCACGCGGCCCTCACGTCGGCGGGTTCGACCTCGGGCTCGCCAAGAGGGAGGGTGACCCAGGCCGGGGCGACCTCGTCAGCGCCGCAGCCAAGGCACACCCGTTGCACGAGGGACTCCGGGTCTTGCGTGACGAGCTCCCACGCCCCGAACTCGTGGCCAGCCTGGGCGCATGCCTTCCGGGTAGCGCAACGCGTGCACCACTCTCGGCCCGACATCTGCGGCGCTGGGGTTTCGATCACGGCGAGGCAGCTGTCGCAGCGAATGCTGTCGCGGTGGGGAAAGTCGGTGCGCATGGTCAGGCCGCCGTGGTCAGGCCGGGGACCGGGCCGAACAGGATGGGCAGCTCGGTTCGGGTGACCTCGTCGAACTGGCCGGTCTGGCGTTCGGT
>Ga0208823_1004068_pt1 | contig 10109 bp, 9 predicted proteins | sample AD_UKC075_MetaG_FD_184440 | JGI IMG/M metagenome (GOLD analysis project Ga0208823, IMG submission 184440) | Active sludge microbial communities of municipal wastewater-treating anaerobic digesters from USA - AD_UKC075_MetaG (SPAdes) (version 2) | ecosystem: Engineered > Bioreactor > Anaerobic >... | reverse complement strand
AATATGAAAACGTCAGCATTCTTGTTGCCATAGGTGTGAATGAAGACGGTTACCGTGAGGTTTTAGGCGCAGCGGAAGGCATGAAAGAGGACAAGGCAAGTTGGGTAGGTTTTTTCCAGTGGCTTAAGAGCCGAGGATTGGATGGAGTACAGCTCATTGTCGGGGACAAATGCCTTGGCATGTTGGAAGCGGTATATGAAGTATTTTCAACCGCTAAATATCAACGTTGTGTAGTACACTTTTACCGGAATGTATTTTCTGTTGTCCCGCGTTCTAAAATTAAGACAGTAGCTAAGATGCTTAAGGCTATACATGCACAGGAAAGCAAGGCGGCTGCCAGAGAAAAAGCCAAATTGGTGGTTGCCGCTCTTAAAGAGATGAAGCTGAAAGAAGCAGCCGCAAAAGTAGAAAATGGCATAGAAGAAACGCTTACTTATGCAGATTTTCCTTCAGAACATTGGTTAAAGATTCGCACCAACAACGTGATTGAACGCTTGAACCGGGAAATTCGTCGCCGCACAAGGGTGGTAGGCACATTCCCTGACGGCAATTCGGCATTGATGTTAGTCTGTGCTCGCCTGCGTCATGTCGCAGGCACACAGTGGGGCAACAAGAAATATATGAACATGAAACACTTAGATGCAATCGGCTCTGATGAGTCGGATTTCATAGCTGGATGACTCTGTTTTACCGAGACTGCAAACTAATTTGCGCAAAATACTTGACGGTACCGGTTTACACGTTTTTATTTAAAAAACTGACAAAAAAATCTGGCATGTAATATTTTTTATATGGTGGTTAATATGGTTTAAGTGAATGCGCTGTCAGAGCCGGGGTGGTTTGGTTATGGCAAAGGAAGATGCGGGGGTCATAAAACAAAACGAGTGGTTATTTGACCTTTTGGGCTGGTATAGGAATTATTACTGGGATTTGCACAATAAAAACACCACCGAGTATTTTGATTCCCTTGTCAGGCTGTCCAATATCGATATTGAGCAGAACAGGGAAACCAACAAAGAAATAAGGGAAACGGTAGCCCGTATAAACGCGCTGAACAGACATATTAAAAAAAGAAATGCCGTAAAAACACTCTTAATCATTATGATTATACTATCAGCCCTTGTGGTTTTGGGCCAGCTTTTTCAAATGTTTCAGGCCGAGCCGGAGCTTTTAGAGATACTCGTTGTAATTGCCGGCGCCGCCTTTATGGGGCTTTTTATCTACATTCTCGCAAGGATAAGCTCAAAAACCAGACAGTTGAGCGAATCAAAAAAACAGCTTGAAAGGACTGCCGAAAAACTGACAGAGAAAGCGTGGGAGCAAATGCGCCCGCTTAACGAGCTGTTCACCGCCAGAATGAGCCCTGAGCTTTTTAATAAGACTTTGCCATATATAAATCTTGACAAAGTGTTCAGCAGCAAACGGCTGGACTTTCTGGAAAGAGGGTTTGGGTTCTGCCGGGCGCAGGATTACAATCGCTCGGCGCTCTATGTTCAATCGGGGGATATATACGGTAACCCGTTTTTTATCTGCACCGATTTGGTGCACGAGATGGGTACAAAAACCTATACCGGCTCGATTGTAATCCACTGGACCACCACCGAATACTCGGACGGCAAGCCTGTTACAAGGCATCACAGCGAGGTTCTCACAGCCAGCGTTCAGAAGCCCTGCCCGTACTATCGGGAAGAAAGCTATCTGGTATACGCCAACGAGGCGGCGCCCGACCTGATTTTTTCAAGGCGGGACTCGGACGCCGAGCACATGAGCGAGAAACAGATTGAAAAACATGTGAGCAAAAAAGAAAAAAAGCTTAAAAAACAGGCCGATAGAAATATGTCCGGCAGCGGCTTTACCGTGATGGGCAATACCGAATTCGAGGTGCTTTTTGGCGCGGTTGACAGGAATAACGAGGTGCAGTTCAGGTTATTGTTTACCCCGCTTGCGCAAACACAGCTTTTGCAGCTTATGAAGGACAAGGAAACAGGTTTCGGGGACGATATCAGTTTTTATAAACACAGGATGATAAACTACATATATCCGCAGCACCTGCAGCGCTTCAGACTTAATATCACGCCGGTCTATTATTACAGCTATGATTTTGACGTTATCAGGGAAAGGTTCATAAGCTACAACAACGATTTTTTCAAGCACCTTTATTTTACCTTTGCCCCAATCCTTGCAATTCCGATTTATCAGCAACAAAAGCCGCGGGAATTCATATACAGGGATTTGTACGACAGTTACGCCTGTTACTTTGAGCACGAATATGTCGCAAACAATATAAGCGATTACCCGCTTGCCCATCCCAAATCCGAAACGTCGAATATTCTTAAGACTACTGTTCTGCACAGCGAAGGAAAGTGCGATACGGTCAGGGTAACTGCTTTTGGTTACCGCACTATAAAAAGGGTGGATTACGTCAAAAAACTGGGCGGCGACGGGTGTATCCACCTTGTTCCGGTGGAGTGGATTGAATACATTCCGGTGTATAAGCATACCGATATTGAGATATGCGCGCTCGACGAAGCTAAAGAACTCTCCTATGCGGAAAAGGTCAGGCAGGCAGTGAAGGATATTAAGGATAAAAAGATTGACCGGAAGAATATCTGCAGGCTGGGCGGGTTTTCAGCGTATATCAATGGCTGAAAGCCGGCGCACCGGTATTCTTATTGATTTGTTTTTTGGCAGTTTAGGTTGATTTGAAACCATGAGAAAACTTTATAAAATCCGGTTAAATTATAAGGGGGAATTAGTATGGCTAACGTAATTGATGAAATGACCGGGCCGGTCAACACACAAGGGAGGGATATCAATGTTATCGAGAAACAAATCCCGGTGAAAACGGGGTTTGGCTCGGTATTGTTCGAGTTTTTCCTGTGGTTCCCGTTTATTCTTCCCGGTTTGATTTTCCTGTTAATGAAAATCGGCGCGCGGAATTATTTTAAGGCTTTGGAGCAGAAAATCCAGCACAATGCCTCGCAGATTGACAACTATCTTGAACAGAGGGTGCAGGTACTTCAAAATGTGGTCGGCCTGGTTGAAAAAGCAATCGAGCTTGACAAGGATGTGATGAAATCGGTCGCCCAGTACCGCAGCGGGACAGGAGTCAATAGCGATGAAAACCGCAACCAGCTTGCCCGTGCGCTGGATACCGCAATAAGGGATATCAGAGTGGCGTTTGAGGATTACCCAGAGCTGATGTCCCACCGCGCTATTTCCGACGCGATGCAGCAGAACAATTATTTGCAAAGGGAAATCACTGCCGCGAGAGAAGTCTACAACGACACCGTATTGAGATGGAATCAGGATATATTTATGTGGCCAACAAAGATGATTGTCGCCGCAAAACACGGGTTCACCACCAGAATTCCGTTCAGTGTAAGTCAGGATGTAAAAGAGCATGCCCGCGCAAAGTTCTTTTGATTTTTAAGTACCCTTTATAAGAATACTATGATTACATAATCGTCCCGCACGACTTGTGTTTAAGCCGGATTAACCGGATGGTTGCGGGCTAAAAAGCGGCGGCTGTGCCGAACAGGCCGCCGTTTTTGCTTTGTATGAGGTTTTGCGATTATTACAGCATTTTTAATCAATAAATTACAGGATTTTAATCAATAAATTACAGGATTGTTGTTGTACAACAAGACAGGCATGGTATATGATAGGGAAAAGGTTTCCGCAACCATATCGGAAAGGTGGTATCTTTATGCAGGGCAAAAAAGGTTTTTTCAGGGCGAAACGGAATGTTATTGCCGCCGTTTTGATTGTGCTGTTCGCGGCGGCAGCCGCAATCCTGCTTATACGGTATATTCCCAATGCTTTTGTCAACACCGGCACCGACGACCAGACATCATCGGTTACATCGGAAAGCACCGGCTCAGACTCAGAAAAAACATCTTCAAGCACCAGTTCATCCAAAGAAACGGACGCACTGCTTTCGGATGTCCGTAAAAAGGCGCAGTCCACAACCTATTTGTCGTTTACATATCCTGATGCCGACAGCTTAAATCCTGAATTGCCAATCAGCGATACCTATTTTGGAGACCCTGCGGGTAAAAACCCGGCAGAAGAAAAAGCCGAATTTGTAAGCCTCATCAACAAAATACTTGACAGGCTGCAGCCGGTCAGGGCAAACACAAAGCCCGATAATCTAAAGAATGCCGAAAACATCCATATATCCGGGAATGACTATGGATTGATGATTTACAAGCCCAATCCCGGCAAACCCACTTATTTGACAATGTTTATTGAGCATATTTCGGAAAACCCCGTTTACTACACCGCCGACCACGACGCATATGACGACATCTGCGAGCTTATCGCGCCGTATACCTTTGACGCCGCCAAAACGCTTGCCCAAAAGTTCCTTAAAGCGTTTGAGAAAAAGGATGTAAAAACCCTCAAGCAACTGTCGTTCAGGGATTATGACAAAGAGGGTCTGAAATGGGAAGTACTGGAGTCGGGCGGCGGCAAAATCACCGGGTTGAAATATCAGCCGATAAAACTGCTCACTAATTATGCGGTCTACAGCGTGTCCTTCAACATCGACGGCGAGCGCTGCAAACCTTTCAGGCAAGGGAAAAACGAGCGGATTTTAGAGGTCGGGACCTATTATGACAGCGCCATACTGCAGGCGGTTTCCTTTGTCGACAGGGAAAAATTCATAGAGCCTTTGCCCGCCGCCTCAAGTCAGGTCAACGAGCTTATAAAATTTTATCCGCAACCTTTCCAAAGCGCTGCCGAGATTAACAAAAGGATTATGCTGCAGTATGTTTTGTTTAAACTCGAAAGGGCAAAACTCAGCGATAGCGAAACCGAGCCGTTGTTCACACAGGATGAAATAGACCGCAGCGCAAAGCAGTATTTTGGTTTGGATTCTCTGGACGGCAGGGATACCAAATACTATGACAAGGATATAAAATTATACAGGAACCTCGGCTTTGGTTTTCCGCCTATAAACAGCCGGATATACGGGGAGGCTGAAAACGGCGGTAAAGTATTGGTTACGGTAGAGTATTTCGCCGACGGTCTTCAAACCGCGCACAAGCAATCATTGCGCTATGAGCTTTCAAAAAACAGCGACGGCACCTTCTGTTTTGTGCGCGCCGAGGAAGTAGAGCAGTAAAACCGATAACAACAAGCGCCTTTTTCAGCGGGAGATAAAAACCCCCGCCGGATTAAATCCGGCAGGGGTTTTTGCGTCTAAAGCCCGCGCCACAGGCTTTGCCCTTAATCAAACTTCATGTCCCTGTTGCGGTACCCGATAAACCCAAGCACCGACAATATCGCCGCCAGCACAGTCATTACAACCAAAGTAGCAAGCTCGCCCGCGCTGATTTCATAAGTTGCCGTAGCGCCCAGCCCCTCGACTTTAGGGAGCACTGGAATATGCCCGAAGGGCGACAGCTTGCCGACCCATTCGGGAATATCAAACAGGCTGCCCAGATACAGCACCGCGAATGAAAAACCGAGGTATCCCCAAGCAAGTCCGGTAAGGCGGGGCAGATAAGCTATGAGCGCTGCGGCAATACCTGTCATAAAGAGCAGGGCGGGGGTATAGAGCACACACCCTAATAGCCATTTTCCAAACGGAACGGGATTGTCCATCACCGTGGCGCTTCCTGCCCAGAAACCCACCGCGTTCAAAACAGGCATAATGACTGCGCCGATTATCGAAATTATATAGTATCCTCCCAGTTGGCTGTGGCGGGACACGCTGCGCGCTAATATATTCTCAGCATAGCCGCGCTTTTCCTGCCCGCGCGCTTTAAGGATGTACTGCAAAACCGGAATTGCGCTGCAGATTGACATGACGAGAAGGAAGAAGGAGGCCATCCGCATTGGGTCGCCGCCGGATATTTGCATGAAAATCTCATTGGTTTTCAAAAAGGCTTCCAAATCCCCCATGACTGAGCCGTAAGCTATGCCGAGGACGGGCACCACCAAAGCCCAAATAATGAAGGGGGCTCTCAGCAGCCGCCAGGCAAGCCAGACCGCGCTTTTAAGATACGGGGCGGCATCGTTTCTGCCCGGCCGGGAAGGTATCAGTCCCTCGCCCATATCCCGGATACTGCAAAGGTAAAAGGCAACGGCTGAAAGCGCCAAAGCCACAATCAGGGTAATTATCACCGGCAACCAGTTGTTGTCGACGTATATTTTAGCCTGCAAAAGCAGTCCCAGCAGCGAGACAGCCACCAATGGCTCATTCTCCTGCACGTTGCCCACCGCGCACAGCAGGTAGAGCAGGGTAAGCAGTCCGAATGACAATGCCATTGCCGCATTCGGGTTTTTGTTAAGCTGGCAAAGAACCGCGGTAACGCCCGCCATCGCCAGCCCGAACGAGCAGATTGCCGCGCCAAAGAGCAGGCCGCCCGCATAGTCCATCCCTCTTTCGCCTACCGCGCCCAGCCCTAATCCGATAAGCAGGGCAAGAGCAGTGTTCAGGATAACCGCCGCGGTCAGGGTCGCCGACATGTTGGAAAGCCTGCCGACCGGCAGCGAGCGGATAACCTCAATCCGCCCGTGCTCCTCGTCCCTGCGGGTGTGGCGCACCACTAAAAACACATTCATAATCCCAACTATGATTGCGGACCATACCAGCATATATACCGAATACATGGCGCCCAAGGTAAACACGCCGTCCGCGTTTGTGTATGCCGGCCCGATCATGGCAACCATTGCCGGGCTTTTGAGAGTTTCCAGCATGACGTCAAGGCTGGTCTGGTCGGGGTACATCGCTGAAATCCCGCTTCCAAACCCCACAACCAGCGCCAGTATCCCCGCAAACCACAAAAGCGAATGCAGCCAGTCGCGCCGGAATATAAACCTGCAGAGAGTGAAACTGTTCGCAAACACCCTCTCACCCCCTTACGTTCTGGTAGTGGCTCATAAACAAGTCCTCCAGAGTGGGAGGGGAGCATTCGAGCTTGGTAATCCCAAAGCCGGTCAGAAAGGTTATCACGCTGTTTAAATCCTTTGTGTCCACAGCGAAAACCAGTCCTCTGTTTTCCCTGCGGATAGCGTGCACCGACGGATTTGACACAAGGCCTTCAATTGGACGCTCAGTTTCAACACTTATCCGGGTGCGCGTTAAATGCCGCAGTTCCTGCATTGTTCCGGTTTCGATAACCCGCCCGTCGCGTATAATGCTGACTTTATCGCACAGGCGCTCGACCTCCTGCAGAATATGGCTGGACAAGAATACCGATTTGCCCTCTTTTTTCAGCTCCAGAATACATTCCTGAAAGACCTTTTCCATCAACGGGTCAAGACCGGAGCTGGGCTCGTCGAGGATATATAAATCTGCTTCCGCCGAAAACGCGGCGATAAGCGCCACCTTCTGACGGTTGCCTTTTGAGTATGCGCGGCATTTCTTGGTGGGGTCAAGGTCAAAACGCTCTATCAGCTCTTTTTTGCGGTTTTGGCTTTTGCTCCTTCGCAACCGGACAAACAAATCAATCACCTCGCCGCCCGTCAGGTTTGGCCACAGGTTTACATCTCCGGGGACGTAAGCGATGTGTTTGTGTATCTCAACCGCGTCTTTCCAAACGTCCCTGCCGAAAATAACGGCGCTGCCGCTGGTCGCCTTCAAAATGCCGAGCAGTATGCGAATGGTGGTGGTTTTTCCCGCGCCGTTCGGGCCGATAAAGCCGTAAACCTCGCCGGGCTGAACACTGAGATTGATGTCGTTCAGCGCGGTAAACTGCCCGAATTTTTTTGTAAGGTTGCGGATTTCCAAAATACTACCCATGTATTCCGTTCCTCCTCGATTAGTTTTTTATAATCAAAAAGGCGGGAACTCAAATAGACCGCAGGTCTATAAAAGCTTCCCACCCAAAAGCTCAAATCTTGAAGCGGTTTCCCGCCCAACCGGTAAAATATTCAGTTTTTCAGAGGTTTACGTGGGAAATGGGGGAGAGGATTATATATTCACACTGTGTTTGAATTTAATCTTCCCAAGTCTATGAGATAAAAACACCAGAGCATATAGAATAACAGGCAGCAGGATTGCCGCCGCTTTTTCATCAAGCATGGGAGGGATAAGCAGTGCCAATGGGGTGATTGGCGTCAAAAGCAGGAAGGCAGGTATCAGCAATACGTATTTAATGATAAAATCCATATTGCTTAAAACCATCCCTAATAATGTGGAAACCAATATAACGGCGAAGTATATTGATACAAATACGATATAGTTTTTGCTTGTGCCGTACATAGATGACGTTGCCAGCAACGACAGAAGAAAGAAAGCTGACAGCGCAAGGATTTACGGGACGGTATTGCAGATAATTAAGCGGAAAGCTGATGACCGCCAGCCCTAATGGTATAATCAGGGATACAGCCCTTAAGCGTTTTATGCACGGGTTCATATTCAGCTGCTTTGCTGCTAATGATTACTTAAATAATATCGCATATTACAGTCAGTTTCAATAATCAATACAAAGGGCGCGCCGGCGCGCGGCTTTAGCAATCAGCCGACCGGCAAAAGCCGCGGTTATTCGCTTATGCGCAGGGGGGTGGCGGGGTCCGTGATTGAGTTGATTTTTGTAGCGAACGGGTCGCCGGACTCAATATCTTTATCGGTTACTATATGGACATCCAGCAGCCTGTCTACCATATACCCTGTGCGCAGGTAGTTTATTTGCGCTAATGCCCTACTCCAGCCGTCCAGCCAGTTTTCCAGAATGCTCTGCTGTAAACTGTCCTGCTGCCCGACATGTATAATCAAATCAATATCGCTGCCCATGCCGGCGTCTCCGGTATTGGTGCTTCCAAAGAGGTAAACGCCTTTTCCCCCGATATTCCCCCGGCTGGTATCCGAGCCCATAATGCGCTCCAGCACCGATTTGAAGTCGGAGATTTTCAAATCGTCCACAACTCGGTTGATAACGCGTTCGTCGTTGGTGATGAAACGGTGCAGGAGCTCGGAGATAAGCCATGTTTCGGTGTTGGTGCGTTTTGCAGAATTGCCAACAACATCGGTATATTTGATTATTGTGTCCAGAATATCGTTGATACGGGCGTCCTTGTTGTCCACCGTTTTTACCAGCGCTAAAATCCGCAGTTCTTTCACCCAGCCGCTGATAAGCCTGCGGGCTTCCCCCTGCGGCAAAAATGAAGTTGCCCCGGCAATTAATCTTTCCGTCAGCACCGCGGAATCCATGACAGCAGGCTTTCCAATCGGGGCATTGACTTCGCCGTATGTTTCACCGGACGTCAGCCCGATTTCATAAAACAGTTCGTCCACGCTGTCGCCCGCTGTCTTTTTGAGATGCAGATACAGCTTTTCCCCGATACGCCACAGCATGTCCGGATCAATGCTGCTGATCATATCGAGCATCAGGGACAATTCCTACTGATGTTCCACGACCGATTTTGCAATGCGCAGGGCGATGGTATCCAGCAGTTTTATCTCGTCGGCCAGCAGTTCGCCGCTGTCCGAAAAATCTTTGAGATAGCCGACCGAAAGCTCCCCGACGCATTTTCCCATTGCCACAAGCGGGGTGCTGTACATGATTTCAGTCAGGCGAAAATCGTCGGCGCAGTAAACGTCGCTGTTCAGGGTAATCCTGACGAGGTAGGCGGAGCGCAGAGTAAAACCCGTCGGGATTTTGTCCACAAGTTCGTTCCATGGCGGCGGGAAGGGTCAGGGTTTTATTCTGCAGTATCTCGTCCACCATATACAGGCATTTGAGCTCTTTTGCCCTTTCGCTAAGCTGCGCGTTGTATTCCGCGTTCCCGATGCCGATATTATCATTCATCGCATAGCTACCCCGTTCTGTTTGGGATAAAAAAAAGAAGCTGCAAAATATGCACCTTCTTTTTTGTCATGGCGCTTTAGCGTGAGAAATCCCCCAGTTATACTGGGGGAGATAAAAAGCTTTAGCAAAAGGGAACCTCCTGATGATAGAATAGTAAAGGTTTGGGAACCGCATTACTATAAAAAAGGCTCTGTAAAGTTAACATGAAAGAATAGCAGCCGAAATCGTACAAATGCTTCATGCCACAAGCAGAAACTCCCGTTTTTGTTTATTTGAAAGCCTAAGACCAGCGACTTGAGCCGGAGTCAAACCATTCAAAGCAGAATGAGGGCGGACGAAGTTAAAGAA
>Ga0208823_1004065_pt1 | contig 10112 bp, 8 predicted proteins | sample AD_UKC075_MetaG_FD_184440 | JGI IMG/M metagenome (GOLD analysis project Ga0208823, IMG submission 184440) | Active sludge microbial communities of municipal wastewater-treating anaerobic digesters from USA - AD_UKC075_MetaG (SPAdes) (version 2) | ecosystem: Engineered > Bioreactor > Anaerobic >... | reverse complement strand
AGAGTGAGAATATAATCGGAAATCCGATTTTGTTACTAGAAGGTGGTCCTATTTTGTTGTATCCCAATTTTACTCAAGAACAGTATGAAAGCGAGAAGAGAAGTTATTCAAATGGTATAATATATGGGAAGACATCTAGAACTTTGGTTGCTATTGATCAAAAAGATATAATTACGTTTATGGTTATTGAAGGATATGATAATCCTGAATCTGGTTTAACTTATGATGAAGTGAGAAAATTCTTACTCAATATTGGAAGTTATGAAAAGGCTATGCTGTTAGATGGAGGAAGTTCTTCTATAGTTTTTTATAATTCGGATATACAAAACTATAAAGATGGGAAAACAAGAAATTATATTCCTGTATTATTAAGTGTTTACGAAAATTAGATAATAAAACGGAGGGATACCATGAGCATTAACAATCCTAACAACAAAAGAATAGTCGGACTTTTTGGTCATCATTGGTGTGGAAAAACCACGATGACTGATGCTCTCTTGATGAGTTACGCTACGGCGGACAGAATAGGTCAAAGATTTTTAGACAGAGATCCAGTTGAAAAAGAAAAAGAAGGAACATTTTCGAATCACATTTTTTCTTTGGATGTGAATGATACGAGATTTTATTTTTTTGATACACCAGGTTCAGCAGAATTTATCGGAGAAATTCAAGTAGCATTAACAGCCGTAGATAATGTAGTAATTGTAATTAATGCATCTTCAGGTGTTGAAGTTACAACAGAAAGAATATGGCATATGGCTCAAGATTTAAACAAGCCAATAATGTTTTTTGTAAATCAAATGGATAAAGATGGCGTTAATTTTCAACATATAATTAAGGATTTAAAGGAAAACTTTGGTGACAGCATTAAAATTGCCCCGTTGCAATTACCAGTAGGACAAGGAGCTTCTTTTAAAGGTGTCGCTGATCTTTTAACTAAAGAAACGTTTATATATTCAGACATAAAAGGAAAACCAACCAAACAACAAGAAATACCTCAAGAGTTAGAAAAACTGTTTGGTGAATATCGTTCTGAACTAATTGAAGATATAGTAGTAAATAGTGAAGAGTTAATGGAGAAATATTTTGAAATAGGAGAAGAGGGATTAACTACAGAGGAAATAAAATCTGCTTTTCATGAGGCTTATGTAAATAAAGAAGTTGCTCCAGTAATTTTTGGATCTGCAGTCAAGAATATTGGGCTGGATAGATTAATAGAATCTGTAAAAGATTTAGGTGCCCTTCCTTTGGAAAGAAAATTTTATTCAAATGATGATCAAGAAATAGACTTAAAAAATGACGAAACACTTTTAGGATTTATAGTAAAAAATGAAGTCGATCCTTTTGTTGGTAAAATGACTTATATAAGAATATTAAGAGGTTCTTTAAAAGGTGGATCAACAATCTATATTGTTGAAGAAAATACAAAGGAAAAGATTTCTCATATATATCTTCCAAAATACGAAAAGAACGAAGAAATAGAAGATGCTACTGCTGGTGATATCGTTGTAATACCAAAATTAAAAACCAGTAAGATTAATCAGACTGTATCTTCAGCAGAAATTCCTTTTACAATTAAATTACCCGATTTTCCTGAACCGATGATTTCCAAGTCAATAACACCAAAATCAAAGAATGAAATAGATAAAATTACAGATTCTTTAGCAAAGATTGCAGAATCTGATCCTACATTTAAGTGGGAGTTTGACCCTGAAACAGGAGAAACAGTTATAAGTGGTATGGGAACTGTTCACCTTGAGGTAATGATTGAAAAATTAAAGAAAAATTTTGGTATAAACTTTGAAGTAGGTAAGCCTAAGATTGCTTACAAAGAAACAGTAAGGAGCAAATCACAAGCTGAATATAAGCATAAAAAGCAGACCGGAGGTCACGGTCAATATGGTCATGTTAAAATTGAAATAGAACCTTTGGAACGAGGTCAAGGTTATGAATTTGTTGATAAAATTGTGGGAGGAGTTATCCCCAGAAACTTTATACCTTCCGTTGATAAAGGAATAAGAGAGGCAATGAAAAAAGGAGTTTTGGCTGGCTATCCTGTTGTTGATGTGAGAGTGACATTGTTTGATGGATCATATCACGAAGTTGATTCTTCTGATATTTCTTTCCAAATAGCTGCAAGAAACGCCTTTAAAATTGCAATGGAAAATGATTCACCTGTGATTCTTGAACCTATAATGTTCGTTGAAATTTTTGTTCCTAATCAATATACAGGCGATGTTATAGGTGAAGTTACTGCAAGAAGAGGAAGACCTATGGGAATGGAATCTGTAGGAAAAGGATATGATAAAATAATAGCAGAGGTTCCGTTATCTGAGATGTTAGACTTTTCACCAAGGCTCAGTTCCATTTCATCAGGTAAAGGCTACTTTAATATGAAACTCTCACATTACTCTGAGGTGAGCCCGGATATACAAAACAAAATCATCGAAGAAAGAAAAAGGGAAGAGGAAGCACAAAGCAAATAATAAAAAAGGGCGAAAGCCCTTTTTTTAATATAAGCAGGTTAAAAGCTTATATTTGTTACTTAAGTTCAAGAACATCGATCCTCACTACTCTTTAGTATAAAATAAGGTATTTTTGAAAAGAATTTTAAAAATGAAGATTCTCTAAGAATGGAATTTTGAATTTATAATGGGCCTAGGGCTGAGCCCTCCCCTTTCTAATTAAAAAGGAGGCATTAAAAAATATGTCTATATATACAAAGACAGGAGATAACGGAGAAACTTCTCTTTGGAGTGGAGAGCGCATATCTAAAGATGATATAAGGGTAGAATCATATGGTACAATAGATGAGTTAAGTGCCTTCATTTCTGAAGCAAGCCATTACGTGAATTCGATAGAAGTAAGAACTATTTTAAAGGAAGTTCAAGATGATTTATTCAAAGTTGGAGGAGAATTAGCGTCAAAAGGCAAGCAATATGTTCATTCAATTGAAGAATCCGATGTAGAGAGAATTACTGGTTATGTTGAATACTTTGAAAAAAGGATAAATCTTAAGGGGTTTGTAATGCCAGGTAACACACTTCAATCCTCTAAACTAGATATCTGTAGAACTATTTCAAGACGTGCGGAGCGAAGAATAGTTTCTTTAGACAAAAAGGAGACGGTTTCTCCAACTATAAAAAAGTATATTAACAGGTTATCAGATTTATTATTTGTTATGGCAAGATTTGAAGAGTTCTTACAAAATAAAATTGAATACAAGAGATGGTGAGAAAATAAAGATGTTTTGCTTAAAATTAGAATTAAAGATAAGACTTTTTGGAATGAATTCTTTAAAAGATAAAAGATCCATAGTAAAAAATTTGACCAATAGATTAAAAAAGAAATATAATATCTCAATTATTGAAGGAAACTTCAATGATTCAAAGAACCATCTTGAAATATATGTTTCTTCACTAAGTAAAGATAAAGATTTTCTGTTAGATCTTATAGAACAAATTGAAAGAGATATTGAATTAATGTTTGGGTTAGAAGTAGAAGGGGAAGATTATATTATTTTTTAATTCTAAGGAGGTTGTGTCTTGAATATAAAACAAATTATTTCAGAATTAGAACAATATCTTAAATTAATGATAAATTCAAAAGAAAGATTAAATCATATATATAATGTAGTGAATTTTTCTGAAAAATTGGCAGAAATACACAACATTTCTCAAGAAAAGTCAAAAATAGCAGCACTTGGTCATGATTTATTCCGTGATGTAAAACCTTCAAAACTCATCACTATTGCAAAAGCATATAATATTCCTATAACCGAGATTGATCTAACAACTCCAATACTTTTGCATGGTATGATTAGTGCAGAGTTTTTGAAAGGAAAATATGGAATAGATGAAGAAATTTATGAAGCTATATATTATCATACGAGTGGCTATGAATATATGGGTAACATTGGGAAAATCCTTGTCATCTCCGATGCTGCAGGAGATGACAGGGAATATAGAGGGGTGAAAAAGTTAAGAGAAGAATCTGTAAAATCCTTAGACATAGGCTATAAACTAGCTATAAAAAGTAAAATTCAATATGCTATAGAAAAAGATAGATATGTTTTAGAACAAACATATAAAACCTGGAATCGTATCTTGTTGAATAAAGATTTTAGTAATTAATCTATTCTCCTCCAACACCGTATATGCTTTCTCTTTCATCCAAAACGTAAATGTTGTTACGAGATGGAAGAAGAACCAAAGGATCATATAGTTTATCTTCTCGCCTTACTTCAAAATGTAAATGAGGTCCTGTGCTATCTCCGGTGTTTCCAACCCTTCCTATCAGTTGACCTTTTTTAACATATTGACCTTTGTAAACATTGATTTGTGATAAATGAGCATAAATATAAGAATTTGAATTAGAATTTGAGTCTATTTGTATCATCAAGCCGTATCCGTTATTTTCTCCTACAAACTCAACGACACCATCTTCAGAAGCGAAAACAGGAGTACCCAGAGGAGCTGCTATATCTACACCCTTGTGAAGGGTATATTCTTTTGATATAGGATTAACTCTGTAACCATATAAAGATGAAATTGTTCCGTAAGTTGGCCAAATAATACTTTTTTCTTTGTTAAAACCTTTACCTATTGCGCTACTTGGGATGAAGATTTTTTGTCCTGCAACAATGGTACTAGAAGTAAGATCGTTAATCTTTTTTATATCTTCTATATCAGCAAAAAAAAGTTTTGCGATAGACGAAAGTGTGTCACCCTTTTTAACTTCGTATAAATAACCGTCTGGTTGTGGTACTTTTAAAGATTGACCAACTTTTAAACTGTTAGGCGAAATTCCAGGATTCCAATCCAAAATTGTAGAAATAGACACGTTATATTTAATAGAAATACTGAAAAGAGTTTCATTTTGTTGAATCTTATGAGTAACAATCGAATAGCCTGCAAAAGAAGATACTAGCAAGATAAGATAAAAAAAGGTTAATATGCGCCTTTTTCTAGAATGACACAGATTCAAGCTAAATTCCCCCTTCCTAGAAAGAATATAATAAGCGATCTAAACATTATAACACAAAATTAATTATTTTGTGTAGTCTGAAATCTAAGATTTTACAATATTTTATATATATCCTCAAAAAGCTTTAAATATTCTTAAAAAGGAAACTCAATATCACTAAAATCGACAGCACTAAATTCGGCTTCTGTTTTTGGTATGGTAAGTTCTCCACTTTTCACAATATTTTTTAGAAGAACTAATTCTGCTAACACTTCATTAGGAACAAGACCTTTAGTATATTTCATTTGAGAGATACCAACGCCATCATCAGCTAAGCCTAAAACCTGAACACCAGATTTAAAAATACGGTCTTCTTTAGCTGATTTTATTCCATCAAATGTAGCAACGTCAACCTTTTTTCTAGAACTCACTAGAACATAACCTGGAGCCATATAATCTTGATCCATATCATACCCTATTACAAAATAACCCCTGCCTTTTTCAAAATAGGCATCGATTATATTGTTTAATGGTGCATTATTATTCAATCCATAGAAAGAAGTCCCTTTCTCTTTTGCTGCATCGATTACTGCACCGGTAGTAACTCCCGTAAAAATTATATCTGCACCACGTTCATACTGTGAAAGGGCGATTTGTTTAGTTTTAGAAGCATCGGTAAAACTTCCAACATAACCAGTTATACACTCTACACTTGCATTTTTAATCTGGTTATAAGCTTTTATTCCTGTTCTATATCCTATTTCATATCTTTTAACAGGAGGCACTTCTAATCCACCTATAAATCCCACTGTATTTGTTTTAGTCATTGAAGCTGCAATATAGCCAAGTAAAAATCCACCTTCCTCTTCTTTAAAAGTGTATAAAGCAAGATTAGGCGGAACGCTTTGACCAGGAGATGGTTCAATATCTATACCAATAAAATATGTATCGGGATATTGTGCTGCTACGTTAAAAAGTACATCAGACATTAAAAATCCTACACCTATAACAACATCTGCTTGTTCAGCGGCTTTAGTAAGGTTTTGTAAGTAGTCGGTTTGTTCTTTTGAGACAAATACGTCTCCTTCTACACCATCTAACTCCCTAATAGCCATTTGGATGCCTTCCCATGTACCATCATTAAAAGATCTATCTCCTAAACCACCAGCGTCGGTAACCATAATGGCTTTAAAACCAAAAGTAGAAATAACAACTGTGACTAAACAAAACATTACTAGGCTTTTTTTCATTTTCACGCCTCCATTTAGTTGATCATAATATAGTGTACTAAAAAATTATTTATACCTAATTATTATACCATCTTTTAAGCAAAATGTGAAAATATGCAAGAAACTTCAAAATTGCCATATAAACGATTTTAATCGTTTGTGTTTTAGTATAATTGTTTGTATTTAACTTTGACATAAGTTAATAATTAATGATAGAATAAAGAAACTTTGAACGATTGCTTATATAAAAATTTTTGGCTAGTGATTGAGAGAAAAGCCTATTATTGCTAGATAATATAGCAAAAGTAGGCTTTTTTTATTAAGTTTATAATTGCTTCTTGAGGGAGGAACCTTCCAGGATGATCTTTTTGTATATTATACCTTCTCTTTTATTAGGTTGGTCTTTAGGAACTAACAATGCGGGTCATATATTTGGACCGCCTGTGGTATCGGGGCTCGTTTCTTACAAGAAAGTAAGGATAGTTGCCTCAATTTTTGTTTTTTTAGGAGCTATTGTAGGTGGTAAAGCAGGTTTAAAGACGCTAGGACAGTTAACAAATCTAGACATAAGATTTCTTTCTTTATCATTATTTAGTGCTTTTTTGTCGATGCTTATAATGACAGTTATTGCTTTACCTGCGTCTGCAACTCAAGCTGTGGTTGGTGCGTTAATAGGGGCTAGTATTTTAAAAGGTCAAGTGAATCTAGGTTTATTGATTGGTATATTCATATCTTGGTTATTAACGCCTGTAGGTGCCATATTTTTTTCTTATATTTTATATAAAGTTGTTGCGTTTTTCTTTAGAAAATTTTTAACTCTAGCAACTCAAGATATGTTTATAAGGGTATTAACGTGGTTTGTTATTATCTATAGTTCTTATTCATTAGGGGCTAACAATGTAGCAAATGTTACAGGTGTGTTTACCGATATTTTATTTACTCCATTAATTTTAAGCATAATAGGAGGTTTATCTATTGCTATAGGGATTTTTACAACAAATCAGAAAGTCCTATACACTGTTGGAAAAGGTGTTTTAGAGATGGACCACTTTTCATCTGCTATATCTATTTTTGGTGTTTCTGTATCATTATGGTTATTTTCACTAATTGGAGTACCTGTTAGTGCGTCTCAAGCAATTATAGGATCGATTATTGGGGTGGGTTTAGCAACAGGTACTAGAACTTTTGACTATAAATTGATATTTAAAATTGTATTTGGATGGATAGGAACACCACTTGCTTCAGGATTGATATCTTTTCTAATAATATGGATTTTTAAACTATAGAAAGTTTGAAAAAGTTTAGTTATAAAAGGAATGACACATTTTTAGGTAAGGAGGTTGAAAAATTGAACAAATATATATTAGCGATCGATCAAGGGACAACTAGTTCAAGAGCAATCATATTTGATCATGAAGGAAATATAGTAAATTCATCTCAACGTGAGTTTTCTCAACTTTATCCAAAACCGGGATGGGTGGAACACAATCCTGATGAAATTTGGGGAACAACTATAGGAGTAATTGCAAATGTTTTAGGGGTTTCTAATATACAGCCCGAACAGATATCAGCGATAGGAATAACCAATCAAAGAGAGACCACAATTATCTGGGATGCTAAAACAGGAGAACCTGTTTACAATGCTATAGTGTGGCAAGATAGAAGGACCTCATCAATTTGTGATGAGTTAAGAGAAAAAGGATATGAAGAATTAATCAGAAATAAAACTGGTTTATTAATAGATGCATATTTTTCTGGTACAAAAATAAAATGGCTTTTGGATAATGTAGAAGGTGTTAGAAAAAGAGCAGAAAAAGGTGAATTAAGATTTGGAACTGTAGATTCTTGGCTAATTTGGAAACTTACAAGAGGAAAAGTACATGTAACAGACTACACTAATGCGTCAAGAACAATGATATATAACATCTTTGATTTAAAATGGGATGATGATTTACTAAATATATTAGATATTCCCAGATCCTTACTTCCCGAGGTTAAAGAGTCTAGCAAAATATATGGTTATACAGATTCAAGCGTTTTTGGTGCAAGTGTTCCAATAAGTGGAATTGCTGGAGACCAACAAGCTGCTACCTTTGGACAATTATGTTTTGAAAAAGGTATGGCGAAAAACACATATGGTACAGGATGCTTTATGTTGTTAAATACTTCAGATATTCCCGTTAAATCAAAAAGTGGACTATTGACAACAATTGCTTGGGGATTAAATGGAAAGGTAGAATATGCATTAGAAGGTTCCGTGTTTGTAGCAGGCGCCGCTATTCAATGGTTAAGAGATCAGTTGAGATTAATCGATACATCTGCTGATTCAGAATATTTTGCTACAAAGGTTGAAGATAATGGTGGGGTTTATTTTGTTCCTGCTTTTACTGGTCTTGGTGCCCCTTATTGGGACATGTATGCAAGAGGAGCTATATTTGGGTTAACAAGAGGTTCAAGAAAAGAGCATATTATTAGAGCTACTCTAGAATCTATCGCTTACAGTACTAAAGATGTATTAGAGGCGATGGAGAAAGATTCAGGTCTATCATTACGAAAATTAAGGGCCGATGGAGGCGCCTCAGAAAACAACTTTCTCATGCAATTTCAGGCGGATATATTGGGAATTGAGGTTGAGAGACCCTTGATTGTTGAAACTACAGCTTTAGGTGCAGCCTTTTTGGCAGGATTAGCTGTAGGTTATTGGAAAGATAAAGAAGAATTAAAAGAGATATGGAGATGCGAAAAATGTTTTCAACCGAACATGTTGAATACAGATAGAGAAAAATTGTATACAGGGTGGAAAAAGGCAGTAGATAGGGTTAAAAATTGGGAGAAATAACAAGTTAAGTAAAATCATCTAATTGCTAATAATTTTGGGCGAAACGGGGGAAATAACACTGGTCCCCGAATCGCCCAGTGAATTAACTCAAATATTGTTTTAAATTTTCAATTATTTGACTGAGATTGATTTTTCCATTTATATTTCCTCTTACCTCGCTTCCTCCACCTTTTACATCATATTTTTCTTTTAATTTACTAATAAATTCTCTACAATTTATCTTTGCTGAAAAAATCATAAAAGTGCTATTTTCTTCATCTTCAATAATTAGAGTATACTCATTCAAGTCAACAAGATTACTAATAAAATCTGCAATATCATTTTCTTTTTTATAATAAATAATTTTATGATCTTGTACAATCAAAGGATTCTTAAGTATTTCATTTACGATGAAAGGAGCAGCATATTCACAATTTTTTTTGATTTTAGTTTTATATTCTTTATTTTCTTGAATTAATGCCTCTATTTTTTCATCTAATTGAGAGATACCGGACGTAAGTTTTAAAGAGAGATTTTCAATTAAGTTATGTTTTAAAGAATAGTCTTTTAGAGCCCTTTTCCCAGCAACAAAATACACCCTTGTTAGGTTTCCTTTAACTTTCTCAGTATTAATGATTTTTACTAGATTGATATTACCGGTATTCTTAACATGAAATCCACCACACGCAGACTCGTCGAACTCTCCAATTTTTATAATTCTTACAGGTCCTTCAACCTTTTCGCTTAAAGGTTTTCGTAAGGTAAAATGATTTGCTTCTTCTTTACTCGTGGTTATCTCTTCAACTATAAGACAATCTGCAATTATTTTATTAGAAAGATTTTCTGACTCTAAAAAAATAGTATCTTTAATATCTGTTCCATCTAAATCAATGGTAGAATGTTCCTCTCCCATCTTAAATCCAACTGTTTTTAAATTGGCGACTTTTTCAAATGCAGCAGATAAAATATGTTGGGCTGTATGTTGTTGAGATATTTCAAATCTTCTATCTTCATCAATCTCAAATGCATGTTCTCCAATATTGATTTCTCTATCTAGCAACAATCCATCATCTCGTACCTCAACTATCTTAGCTTCTCCT
>Ga0208823_1004064_pt1 | contig 10112 bp, 12 predicted proteins | sample AD_UKC075_MetaG_FD_184440 | JGI IMG/M metagenome (GOLD analysis project Ga0208823, IMG submission 184440) | Active sludge microbial communities of municipal wastewater-treating anaerobic digesters from USA - AD_UKC075_MetaG (SPAdes) (version 2) | ecosystem: Engineered > Bioreactor > Anaerobic >... | reverse complement strand
CTCATATCTTTCTGATAGTTGATTATTTACAACAAGAGCGAATTCACTTTCATAAGGAGCATCGTGATGGTCTAATACTAAACAATCTATGTTTAAGTCTTTCAATATTTTATGTTTCTCATATTCATTACTTCCAGCGTCTGGCACTATAATTAAATCATATTTGTTCTGATAGATACTGTCTACCATATCCAAACCATGACGCTTTTGATCATGTACTTGATAGTCTATTCTTGCATTGGGATAGTTGGCTCTTAGATAGTTGTACAATAGAGCTGCCGAAGTGAACCCGTCCACATCACTATCTACTTGTATTAATATCCTACTATTACTCTTTAGATGTTTAAACAACATTTCTACTGCGGCTTCCATATTATTTAAATCAAGAAAACTGTTTATATCTGAATCAGTCGTATTTAAATAGGCATTTATTTTATCATAAGGTATTCCTCGATTGGTTAATATTTGTTCTGTGGCGGTATAGTTTGGATTGATTTCATTTATTAAATTTACTCGCATATTTCATTCTCCTTTACAAAAATATTCTGTTATTGTATAAGTATTCGAATACCTCTTTACCTTGATCTACTGGTGCATCTTTGTATTTTAATTTTGGTTCTTTATCTTTATCAAATAGTACCGATACCTTCGCAAAATTATTCAATCTACTTGCGAGTCTTTTTATAAAATTAACATTTTTTACAAAATTATCGTCTCCTATTTCCTCAAACTCTTTATCATAAGCAATTATAATTTCATCTACTTTACAAAATTTCTTTATTATCTCTTGTTGAGTTAAAGACAATGAACTTCCACAAGTGGCCACTGATATATTGTTACCAGCTCCAAACATTGATTCGTAGTGAAGAACACTCTTTTCCCCCTCAAAGATAATAATTTTCCCAAGCTTATTAATATTTTCCAAATTGTAGTTTAGTCCATACAGATTTTGAGATAAAGGATGTGAATACATTATATTACCTATTCTAATTGGCATATATTTACCAAACATCTCAACATCTTCTTGAGTCATTGCACGACCTCTAATTCCAATTAAATCTCCTTGGATGTTGAAATGTGGAATTACAACTTTGTGTTCTGTTCCATAATACTTAATACCATATTTTTTCATGGCTTCTATCCCGATCCCTTCTCGCAGCCATGAAGCTGGTGGGACAAAAGCTAACCTGTCTAACACTTCACTTTGATAAATTTTGTATTCAATTTTTAAATCTTCCTTTTCACTCATTAAAGTTTTGTAGTTTGCTAGTATTTGTAAATCGTCTTTTGTGGAAATTCCTAATTTTGATTTATCGCCTTCAACACCATCAAGATTAAAAAATTTAGCTATAAAATCCATAGATTCATAAAAAGTAATATTTCTACCTAGCTCAATACATTTAATTTTAGATACAAAATCAAATATATCCATAGTCCCACAGTTTGTATAACAATGCATTAAGCCAGTATTTTCATAATAGTATAACTTTTCAGATCCTTTCCCCGGGCCGTTGTGACATATAGTTTTAGCTATAAACCCAAAGTTTGTATAAACTGGTTCTCCACCTAGAAAATCGACTAGCTTAAATATGTCATTCATGCTTAAAGCTTTTCTAATTTTCTCCTTGTCATAAAAAGCCATTTACATTCCATCCGTTCTTGAAACTATATTTTTGAAATATTTACACTTAATCTCAACGGAAAAAGGATATTCTATTTCAATTGTTTCATAAATGTTACATAATCGTTTTGTGTATTTACAAATCTCTTTATTAGCGCATTGTTTACACAGTGCTTTTATATTAGTCATCAAAGACTCCTCCTTTACTTAACTTCAAATGTATCATCATCTTCTACTATTATCTTATAATTTTCCAATGGTATTACCTTGTAATTATTATCAGTTAAGAAAATAGGTGTCACCCTGCAAATACTCATATCTGCCGAGCACCACAGCTTTGCATTGGCGTGCTGACTTCTTCTATTTTTATAAATATGATACACCAAATTAGGAGTGGCTATTGCCCCTGATGATAATAAGGGTTGCAATGCTTTTAGATCATCATCAGTTACTGGTAAAACAATAGCACCAAAGTCTATTTTGTCTGCTATAGCTTTCGATCCTCTTAACAAGTTCTGATTCCCATTTTTTGAGCTTTCCCAATCCGCATTCAATTGTGTACTAGACAACACAAATATTCCCAATTCATTTGCTATGTCTTTTAACCTTATAGCCAACATATATAATATTTGGTCTTCTCTAAGTCTTATCCCACCAGTTTTTCTTGAAATCTCTTCCATTATTTTTAATGAAGTATGAATATAATCAAATACTACATATTTAACATTTCCATCTATTACATGAGAACGAATCTTATTCTCAACATCATCAAGAGAAAAGTCGTGCATCTCTTCTATCCATAAAGGGCTTCTCTTTATTACTTCCGCGGCATATTTAACTCTATCTTCTTCTCCTGCTAGGTATCTGCCAGTCAATATGCGATTTTCATCTACTCCAGAAATAAAGGCTAACATCATTGTTTGAATCTCGTCTAACTCTTGTTCGGTTGTTATGTATAACGTAGGTTCAGAAGTCCCATTAGGTATCCACTTTTGTTCGTATATATCATAAATTTCATCACAAGCAAAGTTGCAAGCATCGGCGATCATCATACGTGTTTTGCCTGTGCCCGTGGGCGCAGACCTCAAATAGAACTTCTTTAGTCGGGCACCCCGAGTAATAGTGTTAATCAATGGCCCGAACATTGGAATCCCCACTTCAGGAGTTGTCTTTAAATCTTCAATTAGTTCAAAGATGCTATGCCCAGCAGCTACTTTATCACTGCCTATAGAATTTAAATACTTACTTTCAATTTCTTTAAACTTTTTATTTACCGCTGTTACAATCGCTTGTCTGTCAACGCTATCCAACCAGTCTTCTTGCTTTTGTTTTAATTGAATATCTAAAGTATTAGGGTTGTAAAGCCAACTAATATCCACTCCATATTCAACATACATTCTCAACAAAGTCATTTTCTTTAATCTTTGATAATAATAATCAAATTTAGAAATATCTGAAATTTTAGAAATCTCTGATACATATTCCGCACCTCTGTTGTCCTCATATAACTTCTTTGCTCCTGGTCTTGTAGAGAGATAATTATCTATATCTAATAAATCTATTTTCTTCAAACCTTGTGCCTTTAAATTTTGTAAGATACCAAATATTAATATATAAAAGTCTTCTGCAAAGTCATCTTCATTAAATTCATATTTATCAGTTCTTGTTAATAAATTAGGATTATTTTTTAAACAACCTAAGACCTGCATAATGCTTCGTTTGTCTAAGTACGCATTACTTTTCATTTACTGGTACTTCCCCCTCTTCTAAATAATCTAAGTCAATAAGTTTTAAACGCTTAACATTCCGTTTAGGAGAAGGAATTCTTACAATAATTTCCTCTGTGTCTATTGACTTAACTTCTTTATTAGCTTGTTGCGCAAGGAAGATAGATTCATAATATTTACTTGCCTCCTCATAAATATAAGGCACTATTCCAATTCCGCCATTTGATTTTTCTATTGATCCATTTTTAACTTCAAACCAATATTTCAAACTCCCTAAAATCCCAGAGTAAGTAAAATTGTATTGTGAGATCATTGTTGCAATCTGCTTTCTTATCCTTGGACTAACATGGTCTGTGCCAAACAATTTACAAATATAGTTTTCTAAATCTTTAATAGCTTGTTCCGATTGACTCCTTGCTTTTTCTTCTTGATTGTAACATTCAATATGCCAATATCTATTTTTGATGTGAATGTGAGGTTCATCTTCTCGATAGAATCTTAACCCACAACCCGGGCATTTGACTTGTGGTTTTTTAGCCGCCATTACATCACCTTCCACGTAGTTAAATATATTTCCTTCTTCATATATTATACTATATTTTTTTAAAATTGGCAAAAGAGAGGCATCACTGATGACCCTCTCTTCTGTTTCTATCTTATATTTTTATTATTTATTTGCTTAATATTTTGATTCTAGATCCTTTAATTCATCTACTATTATTTCTAATATCATGACCTGAGATCTTGTCATTTCTGCTACTTTCTTTCCTTGACCAAGATGTTTTTCTACAATTTCAGTGATTCTTGGTGCAAAGTAAGGAGCGTCAATTGTAACCATCTTTGTTGTTATGTCTTGGAATTCATTCATCAAGGCGTCAAAATCTACTTCTGGACCTTTAGTCCGATATAGATTTTCTCTTTCATCTGTTATGAATTCCTCACCTTCTTCTTCTGCTTGTTTGTCTATTGCTCGTCTTATATCTTCAACCAAATTTTTATATGTGAATGGTATTTTATCAGAAGTATATTTGAATCTAGAACCAGCCTCGAATCTAGGTGTACCTCTCATAAATAAAAATGTTTGCAAACCTTCGGGTGTTTCAACTTGCTTTGAGTAACCGATTATATCGCATAATCTTGAAACGATTAGCCTTGCTCTATTTGGTAAAGTAGGAACAATCATATTATATTCTGTTCCATCTTCAGCTTGGAAAGTCTTATCTGTTGAGTGAGATATTAAAACCAAACCATAATCCATTTGAACTATTTGTCTTAACCTACTGTCAAATTCCTTTGCCAACTGCGAGTGACCTTGACCGTAAGGAATTTCTCCTATAGCCGACACGCCGTTAACATTACATATATATTGCTCTGCATAGTCATAAGCTATATCTGCCGTGTCTATCACTATCGTTTCAAATTTTTCTTTGACAGCTGGATCTTTAAGCTCCCTTAAAACCTTTAAGAATTCTCCCCAGCTATTTATAGGTTGGGCATAAACCCCTGGAAGTGCAGAGTACCCTTTTTCAAAAGCTAAGATGAGAGCTTTGGGGAACTTGCTGGCGTTTGTCGTTTTACCCATTTGTATTACCGCAAAGGCTTTTTATCCTTTGCTTCCAGAGATTACTCTCATCAGTGTTTACCGCCATAAACACCTACGATTGGTCTTTTCCAATCTGGATTAGCATACCTTCTCAACTAGTGCTACTAGTTGTCGCGGTCTCGTGGATTTATTATATTCTATCATTTTGTTCTTTCCATTTGTAGAAAGAATTATATTTCCTTTGTAGGAAAAGGGGGTTCTTTTCATACAAATAATTTAAAATAGCAACTGCATATTGTGTTGAATATGTTAGAGTATAATAATTTTCTCTTGATTTGCTTTTTAGAACAGTGTTTGTAGCTCCAAATCGTTCATTAATCAACTCGGCGAATTCATTTAATAACTCAGGTCTATAAGCACAAATTTCCATTCTACAAGTAGTGCCGTCATTCCTGAAACAGCCATCTCCATCATAATAACCTAAAAGATAACTCATTTTAAAATCTTGTGGAATATTTTTTAAAGATAATCTTTTATAGGTTTTATTTGGTACAATACCATAAGAAGATAGCTTTATTTTTTGATTAGCACTACTCCAAACCAATCTGGAAACAGGAAAACCTTTAGATGTTATAAAATCTTTAATCTCTCTTTCAATTTTTAATTCTGTTTTTATTTTTTCTAAAATTTCTCTATCAACAGAACTTAGGCCGAGACTAATCATATTTCTATTACCTCCACTGACACTCCCATCTGCAGCAAGAAAGCCCAGTATATATGCTTTTTTATTGGAGTCAATCTGATCAAAATATGTGTGATCTACTTTTAAACCTCTTAATTGATTACTAATAATATTTTGTTCAGACCTAGTTCTTATTGTAACACCGTTCATTTGCAAAATTCTTTTTATTGTTCTAGGGTCTTTCCCATACTTTTCCCCAAGTTTCGTTAAAGAATAGCCTTCTGAGTATAATTTTTTTAAATCGTGGATGTTCATTGAACATTCTCCCCCTTTAAATGATAGTTTCAAAATCTATGCGTTGCGCGTGTAAAAGAGTTTTAACTCTAATACTTCCGCTCGGGTTGTCCCAAAGGGAGTTTCCCGTTTTTACCGCGATGTTTGCTTTGTAATCACTTACAAAGAGAGCAGAATTATTTACTCTTAACTTCACCGTAAAATAATACACTGTAACCTCTTAAATCTCTAGAGACTTTATGAGGTTGTAGATCTAATAAACTCATGTACGTCCTCCTTTCAATATTTAATTTACAGTTTATTCGCTGCGAGTATGTTGTTTTAGAAAGTGAATGTAGCAGTTGAAGGATTCTTAATTATTGATTCTGTTGAGGTAGGCGCTTTATTTTCACTTTGAGCTTTTTTATCTGCCAAATAAACATTTCTATTTGCTATTGCTTCTTGAACTTCTTGAACCGTTAAAATTCCTTCTTCACCGAACATATAAGGTTCTTTATTAGCTCCAGTAATAACGAATTTTTTTCTAGTGTTCGTAAACTCAATTACTTTATCGTCACCAAAAGCTGACTCTTCTACTTTTCTTGTAGTCTTGGATTGAGTAACTTGTTTTCCCCAAACCTTTGTAAATGTGTTAGGCTCTAAATCTCTGAAGTAATTAACTCCAGCTTCACTTTCAACTAAAAATTCGACTGGCATTATTCTGTTAGCAAAATCAAAGATATAACCTTTTACCTTTAATGCACCATTTGGAACAAAATCTCCATTTTCATCTTTTTCCATATCATCCATGGTAGAAGTTATTAACATATCTACTTGGAATGTGGCTTGCGGTTTCATTTCTTCTGGAGATATAAAGCTAATAAATCCATTGAAGTTTCTTAAAGTTGACACTAATTCTCCTTGCGGTGGATACCAATCATTTAATGATAAAGCTGAATCTATCTTTAAACAAACTGCTGTATCTCTTCCAGTAGTTACTATCGAATTTGCACCTATCAAAGATTTTAATTTATCATACTTCTGGTTCTTTTTACCTGCTTTTGTTGTTTCATTCTCATATATATCCACTGTAACAACATTATCTTCAGCTACCTCAATAGCTAGTTTACCTGAAATATATTTAGTTTCATCTACTGAGTTTAAAACCTTCTCTTCAAGTGTTGATTCATATAATATACCTTCTATATGAGTTTTATTTATCATCTTTTTCATAATTAACATCTCTCCCTTTAATTTAATTGTAGTATTCTTTATTGAATTGAATATTCTTTTCCTAAATCTGTTAAACTGTAAACAATAGGGCTATCATCACTTTTTTCAACATATCCATCAATAACTAACTTTCTCATTGCTCCACTAACTGATCTCGAAGAGGTAAATAATCCCTCAGCTATATCTTTTGATAAGAATTTATTATCTGTTTCTTCGTAGTTATCTTGCATGTATTTAATAATAGCTTTTCCATTGTCTGTCATTTCCGCTCTTTTTGTGGCTTTCTTCTGCTTGATTGTTTCAAAATAATCTAATACATCTTGGTCTACATCTTCCATTTCCGCAAATAACCTTTCAACCATTTCTATAAACTTCTCTTTCTTACTCATAACAATCTCTCCTTTTAGTTTTTTATTTTTTTACCTTATAATATATTATATACTAATTTTTCAAAATGGTCAAAAGAAGGGAGACTTAACTAGTAAATCTCCCTTGACTTGCAACCTTGATGTAATTAATCTTCTTCTACAGCGTCTACGTCCAGAGTTAGACCTGCGTCTGTAAGTTTTAAGAATTTAACTGTTTGGTGTGAACCGTCTTCTAGTTCTATTTCAGCTGTAACTCTTTCTCCTAGACCTTTTTTCACAAATGAATTAAAAATTCCTGTGATTGAATTTACTGGCAGACCTATATCTTCACTTAAATCGTGAACTGTGACATCCGCACCTTCTAATTCTTGTAACCTCCTCATAACTAATTTTGCATTTTCACTTAATTTTGCCATCTTAACATTCCTCCATTCAATTTTATTTTTTCTTTTTTATATTATATAATATTTTTTAAGAAATGTCAACTTATTTCTTAAAAATATTATAAATAAACTTTGTTTTTTTGTTTCTTCTTTTTTGTATATATATTATATACTATTTTTTAGGAAGTGTCAAATTTTTTTCTTTATATATTATAACAAATTTTTTGATTTCTGTCAAGAAATTTTCCTATTTTTTAGAATTTCATTTATAATTCTTTGTTTTGTTTTTCTAGCTTCTTCTGCCGTCTTAAATACATTTCCTACTTTCAATAATCTATAATCTGCCTCGGAATCACGCCATTCAAAACCCAATATAGATGGATATTGTCCTCCTATCATACCTATACTATAATACTTATCACCAATCTGCGGGAACGGTTTCTCAATTTTCTCAAATTTATAACTTAAGATTTCGGTCAAAGGAGCATCTACTTTTTCCCAAACTGTATCCTCGATATCTTTCTTGTAATAAAGATTTCCATCCCAACCTATTGTAAATCTTAACCGTTTCCCATGTAATGTCTTTTCATAATATTCTTGTCCATACTTTAGTTCTTCTACTTTCAAATAATTACCTCCTTTCTTTACCTTATACATAAATTATAAACTAATTTTTCAAAATGTGCAAATAAGGTTTATTTAAAGACCTCTTCATATATGCACTCCTCAGCAGCTTTGTCTTCTCTGAATTCTATGAATACTGGTTCTCTAATAGCATCTTCTGTTAACTCCATATAGCTACATTTAAATACTTTGCCCACATATTTTTCAGGATTTAAGGCTGCTGACTCCCTCAATTTATCATTCATACCCGAAGACACAGTTCCAACTTGCACTAATTCGCTATTCTTGTAGAGACCAAATCTTATAGACGTTTTCCAACCAAAGAAATAAGGTTTAGTTACTGCCTTAGCACCTTCAGTATGTGACAATTTTCCTTCTACTAATTTACCATCAAGTTCCCAATAAGGCCAGTTCTCTAACTCTGTCCCAGTATAATACTTGGTCGGATCCTCAAACCCCATACATACTACATCTATGTCATCTTGTTTTTTCCATTTAATAGAACTCCAAGCTGGTGATTTACCTTCGACATAAGGATAATTCTTCTTTTTTAAGATTGAACCTTCTTCTCCTCTTGCAAAATTATCTATTAAAAATTTGTATAAATTATCGGTGACACAATCTGCTAATTCGATCTCATCAGTAAGCAAATCTAATTCTTTAACCACTTCTGACAATTTGTTAAAGCGATCAAGAGCGCCCATGTCAGTCATATCTTTTCCGTCATACATTAACATATCAAACATATAAAAATGAATATTTCCTCTTTCTTTTTGTCTTGCTATTGCTTTAGGTGGTAAACATCCCATTATTGATCTAACTGCGGCAGTGGTTTCGCCTGGGTAATAGAGTTCTCCTAAAATAACTGTGTTATTCGGCAACTTTTCAAAAGCTTCGGCAATATGAGGAACTTTCTCTATTCCTTCTACTGGTAACCCAGTCTTCGTACTTATGCCTCTACTAAATAAATATGGAGTCCCATTTGCAGCTTTCGAAAATTGATACCAGTTTCCATCTTTTTTAGTCTGTCCAAAATATTCCCCATTTTCGCATATCTCTTCTATCATGTGAATCTTATTTTTTGGTAAACTCCAAAACTTCATTGGAGCATAAATCTTAGCGCCTGGATATAACTTATCTACTTGCGATTGTTCAAACATATATCCACTCTCCCTTTGGTGTTTTTTTCTATTACCATGAGTTAGGGTCATATAGACCCTAACTTTTTATTTTATATTAAGTGTACATTGGTAACTGTTCCATCTTTAACAAGTTTATTTCCTGCACTTGCTCTGCTATACACAGAGATCTCTTTTACCGAAGTCTTAACTAGTCTTCTAGTTCCATAAAATATTATTTGGTCACTGTCAGAAGCCTGCTCTATAGCAAATGCCTCATCACCATCTTGTAATTTGACTCCTATAACACCTTTTCCATTTCTTCCTTGCATTGGATACTCAGTTTTAGGAGTTTTTTTCACAAATCCATTTTTAGTTACAGTAATGAAATAATCTTTATCTTCGCTATCAACAGAGAAATCAACTGCTGTTTCTCCTTCTCCTAATTTAATAGATATAACTCCCATTGAATTCCGACCAGTAGCAGATATATTATCAGTCCTAAATCTAATACAGTTTCCCGCACTAGACATAACAATT
>Ga0208823_1004051_pt1 | contig 10127 bp, 5 predicted proteins | sample AD_UKC075_MetaG_FD_184440 | JGI IMG/M metagenome (GOLD analysis project Ga0208823, IMG submission 184440) | Active sludge microbial communities of municipal wastewater-treating anaerobic digesters from USA - AD_UKC075_MetaG (SPAdes) (version 2) | ecosystem: Engineered > Bioreactor > Anaerobic >... | reverse complement strand
CCTTTCGCCCCGCCCGAGACAATGGTGTTGCCCGACCGAGCCACGAGCGCACCCACAGCCTGCGTGTACTGAAGAAGTTCGTCGTCGACGTGTCGCGAACCGACAACCGCCAAGCCACCCGAGTTCAACTGCGAGACATCCCCGCATCCGTAGAGCACCGAAGGCGAATCGGCCTTCAACCGAGACTTCAACACGCGCGGATACTCGGGATCAGCGCGGCTTACCACCCATATCGCGCGGGACTGCCAGCGTTCGAGTGCTTGAGCAAGCAGGAACCCCCGTCCAAGCAGGCGTTCGAGACGATCTTTTTCGATCACTTGCTCGCAGACGCTGGCCGCCTCGGCGCCTTGCCGAGATGTGAGGTCGGACGGCTCGAGAGCATTCTTCTGCAGATGACCCACGAGCCGCTTGTACTCCCCAGGCGTGAGCAGGTCGGGCGACGGCTTGCCCCTACCTGCGAGCAGAGGGGCGGTCAGGAGGAGGATGGCTTCGGTGTTCGGACTCAACGGTGAGGTCATTCGTCACTGCCAGCCAGCGCTAGTGCAAGCGGGTAGACCGGCCCGCTTCCGGCCCTTCGCAACAACCACGCTGCGATCGTCATCGTCCATCGTGAGTCGACGATATCGTCCACAAGCAGCACCGGTCCGGGCAGCGGCGCAGCGTCACTGACTGTGAGCGACCCATCGACGTTTCGGGCTTGCTGCGCGCTGTTGTTCATCTGCTTCTGCGGGGGCCGAGCGCTGACCTTTGTCAAAGCAGGCCGAAATGGCAGGTCCAGTAGGTCTGCCAGGCGCTTTGCGAAGTCGGGGACGAGTTCGCTCCGGCTCAGTGACGGAATAGCTGTTACCCACGTCGGCGCAGGCTCGGGTGACCACTGCTCAACCATCACCGCGCACGCCTCGACCAGCTCGTCGCCGAAGCGGTCCCCTCTATACTTACTGGTGCGCACGAGTGTGCCCCAGCCCGCGTCGCCCCAGCGGCAGAGCGCCTTGCCGGGCTCCGCCTGGCCGCTCGCGGCGATCGTGGTGTTGCCTCTAACGCCGGAATTCGGCAGTCCGCCTTCCGGCCATTTCCGACGAGGCTCGATCGGCACGTGCGTGCGTCGTAGAAACGCGGTGGCTTCCAGGACGAGGTCTGAGTCGACCTCCGACGGCAACGGTGGAAGCGCAGGCGGCGGGACACTCGCCACGTCGCCGCCGAGCGCATCGATGAGGAACCCCATGTGCTTCCCGAAGGGTAGCGTTGCGTAATCCTGCATCTGCACTTGTTCGCGGCGCCTCAACTCGGTGAGTCGCTCGGCTCGGGCCCAGAACTCATCACTCAGCGTCGTCGGTGTGAGCAGCCACTTGCTGCCGAGCTTGGCGATCGGAGCGGGAGATTCGAGTTTCAGGAGTTCGATGGCCTTGTCGATCCGGCCCTTTCGAGCGTTGACGCGCGTCGTCAACTCCGGCGTCGACAACCCGCCAGGGTGGGCACTGAGTTGACCGAGGATCGCCGCGACCTCATCCCGACTTGGGAACGCGCTGTTGATGAACCAGCCCGTGATGTCGGTGTCCTCGGAACCGCTCAGCAGCACCCCGTACGCCGATGCGATTGCACGGCCGGCGCGCCCGACCTGCTGGTAGTAGGCGACGACCGATCCCGGCGCCTGGAAGTGGATGACGAATGCAAGGTCCGGCTTGTCGAAACCCATGCCGAGCGCAGTCGTCGCCACGAGGGCCTTCACGTCGTTGTTCAGTAGGGCGTGCTCCAGAGCCTCGCGTTCATCTCCTGATTTGCTGGTGTAGGCCATCGCCGTCACATCGCGGCTTTGAAGCCAGTCGGCGACGAGGTGTGCGTCTCGGACCGTCAGGGTGTAGACGATGCCACTTCCCTCGATCGTCTTGAGGTGTTCGGCGAGCCACGCCAGTCGAGCCGCCTGGCTGGGTAGGACTATCGACTGGAGAGTCAGGGAGTCGCGGCTCAACACGCCGGGCTCCACGTGTAGGTCGGGACCGAGGACCTTCTCGAGATCTTCCATCACGCGCTTGTTCGCCGTCGCGGTGGTGGCCAGCACCCGAAGATTCTTGGGGAGCTTTGCGATGATCCGCCCGAGCAGGCGGTACTGAGGACGGAAATCGTGACCCCAGTCGGATATGCAGTGTGCCTCGTCGACCACCAACAGCGAGATCGTTCCCGCGACCGGTGCCAGCACATCCGTTTGGAAGCGATCGTTTGCAAAGCGCTCTGGGGTGACGAGCAGGATGTCGACCTCGTTCGCGATGAACTTGGCTTCGATGTGCCGCTGAGTGGCCTCTGGAACCTCGGTGTGCAGGGCTTCGGCTGAGAGCCCCATCCGTCGGGCTGCTTCCATCTGGTTGCGCATCAGAGACAGGAGTGGTGAGACGAGCAGGACAGGTCCGAGTCTGGCCTCCCTCAGCAACTTCGTCGCGATGAAGTAGACGAAGCTCTTACCCCACCCGGTTCGCTGCACGACCAGGAGGCGGCCACGGCCTTCGACGACGTGCTTGATCGCGTCGTCCTGTTTGTCGCGAAACGTGGCATCGGGGATGCCGGAGCCGGCACGGAGAAGCTGCAGCGCCCGCGTTCTGTCGAACTTCACGAACAGACCCCCCCTTCCCAGTTAGCGATGGTAGGGGAGCGATCCGACACGTAGGGCCGTTCAAGGGTCCCTACGTGCAGTTGCGGTTACCGTTCGCCCCGGCCGCCAAGGACTGGTCGGATCACCTGGGTTGGTGGCCGGAGAGATTCGCCCCGGACGGGCATCAGGCCCGCGCGTTCGAGCGGCTGTCGCACGGTTTCCCGGCGCCGACCGGTCGGCCGGCCCCTGTCGGACCTCGAACATACGCTGCCCCGAAACCACACGGAGGCCGCCGCGCTCCGTCGGCTGCGGCACACTGAAGCCGAGCAGGGAAGGAGGCGACAGGTCCCGTGGTCACCCGCGTGAGTGTCGCGCCCGGCCTCCTCGAGTGGGCGGTTGAACGTGCCGTTCGGTCTGCTGTTCCTGCCGGAGCCGCCCAACGAGCCGGTGCCCATCCCCGATATGCGGACGCTCGGCAACGTCGCGGTTCCCCGCCCGTCCGTCGATCTGCTGGACACGATCTACACCTGTCAGAACCGGCAGGATTGGTACCGCGACTATGTCCTCGATCAGGGTCGTGCCCCGTTGGAGTTCGTCGGCTCCGCGACGGCTGACACGAACGTGGCCGACGCAGCGCGGAAGATCCGTGCGGCCCTCGACTTCGACCTGACCGAGCGCGCTGTGTTCACCGATTCCGACGATGCGCTGCGGCAGCTGATCGACCGCATCGAGGCCACCGGCGTGCTCGTGATGGTGAACGGCATCGTCGGCGGTGACACCCACCGCCCGCTCGACCCGGAGGAGTTCCGCGGCTTCGCGCTGTCCGCCCCGATTGCTCCGTTGATCTTTGTCAATGGCGCCGACACCAAAGCTGCGCAGACTTTCACCTTGATTCATGAACTTGCCCACGTCTGGCTCGGCGGCAGCGCCCTGTCCGACGCCGCGATGGTGGCGCGGGACGGCGTCGCCGAAGAACTGTGGTGCAACCAGGTCGCTGCGGACGTCCTGGTCCCGCTGGCCGCTCTACGGCGCGACTACCAGGGCCGGCCGACGCCCCAAGAGCCCACGCGTTTGGCCCGCCGCTACCGGGTGAGCACGCTGGTGATCCTGAAGCGCCTGTTCGACGCGCGCTTCCTCGGCTGGGAGGACTACCGGGAGCGGTATGCGGTAGAGCGGAGGACCGCCATCGAACTGGCGAAGCACCGGCGCGGAGAGAAATTCGGTGGCAACTACTACAACACCCAGCCGTTGCGCCTCAGCCGCCAGTTTGCACGCGCGGTCGTCGCCAGCACTTACCAGGGCGACACCAGCTTCCGGGACGCCTTTCGGCTTCTCGGAACCAAGAAGTACGAAACCTTCGCCCGCCTGGCCGACGAGATCGGGGTCGGTTGATGTATCTGGTCGACGCGAACGTTCTCATCGAGGCGAAGAACCGCTACTACGCCTTCGATATCGCCCCTGGTTTCTGGGAGTGGCTTGAGGGTGCGCACGCGACCGGAGAGGTCGGCAGTATCGAGGCCGTGCGCAGCGAGTTGGTCGGCGGTAACGATGAGCTCTCGGAGTGGGCGAAGGCGAACGGTTCCTTCTTCCAGCCGATCGTCAAGCTTGCCCCCGTGACCGCTGGCCTAGGCTGCCGGAGCGGCCGGAAACACCACGATTGAGCCGTCGCGGTCGCGTGCGATTTCGATTGCAATGTCGGTTGACGCCTCGCTGGGCAGACTGTCACCGATTTCTCGTAGCTTGTATGTCACGCTCAGCAGATTGTCGACCTCGGTTGAGGTCAGTAAGTGCTTGTCGAGGAATCTCTTCGAGCGCATGAGCTGTAATTGGGACAGCTTCTTGAGTAGGTCTGCCAAGCCGGATTCCAGTTCGCGAACACGCCTTTCATCCTTCTTCAGCGCCCGTACGAAACTTTCGAAAGGATTCTCTTTGTCCATCTGCGCGTGTTCGACAGCTTGGAGGACGAGAACTCGCTTCTTGAAGGCGATTGCCGCTGACGCGAGCTCCAAGTGGGCACGAAACTCGCTTTCCGGCTTTTCGATGTCGGGAAACTCCTTCTGCAGTGCGGTGATCTCGACGGGGCCGTCGCCAAGACGAGCGAGGCCCTTCTGCCATGTCGAAAGGCGCTCTTCGGCGTTTGCCAGAGCAGTGCTTATCGCGTAGACCGATGCGTCGAGCCCGAGGCTTGCGCCGACGGTGCCCCGGTCGAGAAGAACTGCAGTCGCCTTCTCAATGGCATCTCGGCACCCGTTGAGCGCGCTTCGCTCCTTTCGAAGTTCGTTGTCGACCAGTTTCTCGAGTAGTTCGGTGATGTTCTCAATCGCAGCTTGTCGTTGTTGGTCTGCGTAGGCGCTGACGCCGACCGCCACGGCCATGAGGATCAGGGGCGCGGCGATGGTGACCGCTCCGGCACCGACGACAGCACCACCCCCGACTGCGCCGGCCGCCCCTGCCTTACCCGCCACCGGAACGAATGTCGCCTGCCCTGCGATCTTCGAGGAACGCGTCAGCGCGCTGTGGACTCCGCCGGGCACCGCTTTTGAGGCCATCGGCTTGACGAGACCCTTGCCGACCTGATCGGCAATTTTGGCCGGCACGACCATGCGATAGAGAACTTCACCGCCCGAGATGTCAGCTACTGCCGTATTGCCTGCCTTCGGGGTTCGGGCAATCAGCTGCGACAATTGTGTCGCCAACGGGCTGGTGCTCTCAAGATGAATGCCGCCCTGCCGGCTGAGGTTCGCCGGCAGCGGATGAGCCTCCAACGTGGCGATTGGTACGTCAGCAAGCTCCGCCAGCATGGTTCGGAGATTCCGGAGCAGCTCGGGCGTCATCTGCTCAGTACCTGGGATCTGCATCTGCGTCGGGACGTCTCTCGTCGCCAGCGTCCACACGGGAATGACTTTCTCAGCCTTGCCATCGCCCATTTACTCTCCCTCGTCGCGCGATCGAGATGTTCGAAGAATCCTACGTCGGCAAGGCCCCATCGCCCGCGCGATGTGGTGGCCGATTGCACCTCGAGCTGATCCAAGCCGGATCCACCACGCATTCCGTGTCCTGCCCTCGATTCCGAAGGCCTCGAATGACCGAAATGTGTTCTGCACTATGCACAATCGAACTCGACACGACATGCATGTGAGATTTCTCGGGTAGCCAGAAGCTCTGATTTACTCGTGCACCACAGCGGTCGCCGGTGGTTCACATCCGCGTTGTGACGGCAGGTTTGTTCGGGGGATCAGGGGGGGTCATGCAGGCGTCGGCGTTTGTGGGTCGTGTTGGTGGTTTGGCGTTCGCGATGGGAATCGGCGCAGCGGTCGGGATCATCGGGGTCGGTGCGGCATCCGCATCGCCCGATCCGGACTCCGCAACGGGGGCAGAATCACACTCGGCGACCTCGTCACAGTCCGGCGCGTCACGGGCAGAGAGAGGGCCCCGCGGCGGCCGCACCGCACCCGACCCGCGGGTTGGCTCTGACGCAGGGGATTCCGATGCATACCGGTCGACCCTTGAGGTGATCGGTACGGACCCGAACGGGCGACGAAACGACTCGGCGATCAAGCCCGATCGCGGTACATCGGCGTCGGAGGTGCCATCAGCGATAGTCAGCAATTCGCGACCCACAGCAGCGCACAGGCTGCTGGAACCCGCACCGCCCATGCTGCTTGAGCCCGAACGCGCAGCCGTAGCAGGTGCGGGTCCGGCTTCGAATTCACTCACAGTGATGGCACTGGACGCAGTCCCAGTCCCTGCTGCGACGGTGGCTCAGGCCGCAGCTCAACCCGCGCGCACCATTGGATCGGTCGATCCGGTTCCCTACACCCGTTTCGGTTCCGGCCCGGCCGCACCGGCCCAGGCCGCGCTGTCGTGGACGGTCGCGGCTGCCGCCCGCCGCGACGAGACCGTGCAGAGCATCGCTGCGACCGGTGCCGGGAGCGCGGCCGCAGCCGCAGCCGCGTTAGCCGGCGATCCGATCACGGACTTCATCCGGATCTTCATCGGCGACGGCACCCCCGAGAATCCGAACGCGGGCCTGATCTTCGGCAACGGCTACAGCTGGACCTCTGTCACCTGCACCGGCACCGATCCGTGCACAGGTGGAAACGGCGGGCTGATCGGCAGCGGCGGCAACGGCTTCAACGGCGGCGACGGCGGAAACGCTGGGGTAATCGGCAACGGCGGCAATGGTGGAGCCGGTGTGCCCGGAGGCGCCGGCGGCAAGGGTGGCAACGGAGGCCTGCTGCTGGGCAACGGCGGTAACGGAGGCGCTGGTGGTTTCGCGACGGCTCTGGACCGGATCGGCGGTAAGGGCGGCAACGGCGGCAACACGGGCCTGCTCTCGGTGTGGGGTGACGGTGGCAGTGGCGGCGCAGGCGGTGCCGGGGCCGCGAGCGCACTGACCACCGCCGCGGGCGGTGCCGGTGGCCTCGGTGGTGACGGCGGAAACGGCAGCTGGATTCTGGGCCACGGCGGAAACGGCGGCAGTGGCGGAGCTGGGGGTTCCGGCGCGCCCGGCGCCAGCGGAGCCGCAGGCGCCGACGCAACGACACCCGGCGGGTGGGGCGGAATCGGCAGTGCGGGCGGTGACGGCGGTGCTGGTGGCGCCGGCGGAAGCGGCGGTCTGGCTGGCAGCGGCCGCGTGTTGCTTCTCTTCGCTCTGCCCGGCGCCGACGGCAGCGGAGGCACCGGCGGAGCCGGCGGTATCGGAGGCACCGGGGGTGCCGGAGGCAAAGGCGCAAGTGGTGCCGCGGGCTCCGCGCCCGGCGCCAGTGGCGGCAATGGCGGAAACGGCGGTGCTGGGGGAACCGGCGGCAAAGGCGGCGTCGGCGGTGTCGGCGGAAAGGGTGGCGGATCGGGCCCCAGCGGCAACAGCGGGGCCGGCGGAACCGGCGGAACAGGCGGCGGTGCCGGCGCACCCGGCGACGGCGGAAACGGCGCGGCCGGCGATGCCAGAACCCTCAACGGCGGCGACGGCGGAAACGGCGGCGACCCAGGAAACCCCGGCCAGGGCGGTCCGGGCGGACTGAGCGGCGACGGTGTCCTCGAAGGAGCCACGGGAGCCGTTGGCGCGGCGGTCGGTAACGGTGGAAATGGCGGAAACGGCGGAGCAGGCTTCGCGGCATCCGGCACCGGAATCAGCGGGGGCAAGGGGGGAGACGGCGGTAACGGTGGGGCCGTCGGCAACGGTGGCAACGGCGGCGCGGGCGGCAATGGTGCGCCCGCCGGAGGGCAAGGATCCAGCAGCTACAACGTGGTCGCCACGCTAGGAAGCTTCAGGGAACCGACGGCTCTTGCCATCAACCCGACAGGAACTCGCCTCTATGTCGCCAACATGGCTGGGGGCACAGTCTCTGTTGTCGACACCGCCACTAATCGCGTGACCGGAACCGTAACAGTAGGCATCAATCCCAGCGGGGTCGCAGTGGCACCAGACGGCGCGTTCGCCTACGTGACCGTTCTCGGCGACAACTACACCGGTTCCACGGTGTCGGTGATCAGCACAGCCACCAATACCGTCACCGCCACGATTACCGTCGGAACAGCCCCAGAGGGAGTCGCCTTCACCCCCGATGGAACCCGTGCGTACGTTACGAACGGCGGCGCGAATGTCGGTAACACGGTGTCCGTGGTGAACGCAGCCACCAACACGGTCACCGCCACCGTTACCGTCGGTTCCGGGCCGGTCGGAGTCGCCGCAAATTCCGATGGCACCCGCGTCTACGTCACGAACCTGGGCTCCGACTCGGTATCAGTGATCGACACAGCAACAAACACCGTTGTTGCAACCGTAGCCGTCGGAAACGGCCCATCTGGTTTGGCAATTGATCCTGCCGGCACTTTTGTCTACGTCGTAAACCGCTTCTCGAACCGTGTAACGGTGATCGACACCGGCACCAACATTGTCACTGCCACAATCGAAGTCAACAATCCGAAGAACTTGGCGATGAGTACCGACGGCGCCTACGTGTACGTCACCGATGGGAGCGGCCAGGTTTCGGTGATCGATGCGTCAACCAACACCGTCACTGACACCATTGCCGTACAGGGCGGGCCCTTGGGAATCGCGATTCACGGCACGCGGGCATACACCACCGACGTTCAAGGCACAGTATCGGTAATAGACACCTCCTCTAACACTCTTGCCGACGTCATCGGATTCGCGACCCCATTCAGTGTCGCCGTCAGTGGCACCCGTGCCTTCATCACGAATCTCAATGGAGGCAGCGTGACGGTGATCGACACCGCCACAAACGCTGTACTGGCGGGCGTGCCTGTGATGTCGCCGACCGGAGTGGCGATCAACCCATCCGGTACCCGCGCTTACGTCACGAGCGGCGGCCCCTTTGTGGGGGCGGGCGGCACCGCAGTTTTGGTCATCGACTCGTCGAGCAATGCAGTGACCGGCAGTGTCGAGGTGGGCAGCAATCCAGTTGGGGTGGCCTTCAATCCGACCGGAACACGCGCATACGTCACGAATTACACAGGAAATTCTGTATCGGTCATCGACACGGCCACCGAGGCAACCATCGCAACGATCGAAGTGTCGCCGATGCCGGGTGGCATCGCGGTGAATTCGACCGGGACCCGCGCTTACGTCACCCACTGGACGATGTCTGACGGCACAGTGAGTGTGATCGACACCGCCACCAACACCGTCATAGCGACCATCGCCGTCGGCATCTATCCTGGGGCGATCGCGTTGACCCCGGACGGCACTCGCGCATTTGTCACAAACACCGGGAGTAGCACTGTCTCGGTGATCGACACCGTCGCCAACACGGTCAGCGCCATCATTACCGGAGTTTCGGTGCCCTACGGAGTTGAGGTCGATCCCACTGGTACCTACGCCTACGTCGCAAGCAACGCCGGATTCTTGTCGGTGATCGACATCGCCACAAACGAAGTGGTGGTCAACGTACCGGCGGGTCCCCGACCCTTCGCGATGGCGCTGAATCCCTCCGGGAACCGCGCGTTCGTGACGAACACAAACTTTTGGCTCTATTGCCATGGATGTGGGTCGGGTGGGTTGTGCTACGGCGTGGGGGTGTCGGGCAGATGGAGCGCACGGGCAGCCCCGTAGGTTCGAAAGCTCCTACACCTCGGACCAAGGAGCTTGCCCGTGCGCGCCACCACGTTACTCAACCGCGTCCTGATGTTGCCGAAGACCACGGTCCGCGCCGTGGAGATCGGCGAGGAGGTGACGGTTTGGGTGCGCCCGCAGCAGCGGATGATGTCCTGTCCGCATTGTGATTTCCGGACCCGGTGTCGCTATGACACGCGGGTGGTCGACTCGGCGTGGCGGCACCTCGACCTGGGCGGGCGGGTCTGCGTGCTCAAGCTGCGGCGGCGACGCTTGCGCTGTCCCGAGCACGGTGTGTTGGCCGAATCGGTGCCCTTCGCCCGTCCCGGGTCGGGGTTCAGCACCGACTTCGAGGACCTCGCGGTCTGGTTGGCCACCAAGTGTGACAAGAAGACCGTCTCGGTGTTCTGCCGCGTCGCCTGGCGCACGGTTGGGGCGATGTGCGCGCGGGTGGCGGCTGAGAAACTC
>Ga0208823_1004039_pt1 | contig 10147 bp, 8 predicted proteins | sample AD_UKC075_MetaG_FD_184440 | JGI IMG/M metagenome (GOLD analysis project Ga0208823, IMG submission 184440) | Active sludge microbial communities of municipal wastewater-treating anaerobic digesters from USA - AD_UKC075_MetaG (SPAdes) (version 2) | ecosystem: Engineered > Bioreactor > Anaerobic >... | reverse complement strand
CGGGGGCATAGGGATTTTTCCTCTTTTGTACCTTTTAAATGAAGTAAAGGACGCAAAAAAATCAGCTTTTTTAGGTTTTAGAAGCAAGAATTTTGTTGTATTAAAGGATGAATTTAAAAAAGCCTGTGATGGTGTTATTATCTCCACTGATGATGGAAGTGAAGACTATAAGGGACTTATAACGGAGCCTTTAGAAGAGGAAATTAAAAACAATAAATTTGATATAATTTATACATGTGGTCCAACGCCTATGATAAAGAAGGTTGTGGACATTGCAAATAAGAATAATATTAAATGCCAGGTTTCATTAGAACAGAGAATGGGCTGTGGAATAGGTGCCTGCCTTGTATGTGCTTGTAAAACCAAAAGTGACGACGGGTGGAAGTACAGCCATGTGTGCAAGGACGGTCCTGTATTTTGGAGTGATGAGGTGATTTTTGATGATTGATTTAAGTGTTGATATAAATGGGATAAAATTTGACAACCCTGTTATTGCAGCCTCCGGCACCTTTGGGTTTGGAAGGGAGTTTAAAGACTATGTTGACCTTAACATGATAGGAGGCATAGCGGTAAAGGGACTCACTTTAGAGCCAAGGCAAGGAAACAGGCCGCCCAGGATTGCAGAGACTCCGGCGGGTATTTTAAACAGTGTTGGACTTCAAAATCCCGGTGTTGAAGCTTTTATAAGGGATGAAATACCTTTTTTAAGAAAATACAAAACTAAAATTATTGCAAACATTGCAGGAAACACAATAGAAGATTATTGTAAAATGGCAGAGATGCTGTCAGGGGAGGATATTGACGGTATTGAATTAAATGTTTCATGTCCTAATGTAAAAAGGGGTTGTGTTGCTTTTGGTACTACTCCTGAAGGAATAAGTGAAATCACAAAAAGTGTTAAAAAGTACTGCAAAAAACCCCTAATAGTAAAACTTACTCCTAACGTAACGGATATAAAGGAAGTGGCTAAAGCGGCAGAAGATTCAGGGGCGGATGCTATATCACTTATAAATACAATTTTAGGAATGGCAATTGATATACACAAAAAAAGACCAATTCTTGCCAATAATATGGGAGGACTTTCAGGACCTGCGGTAAAGCCAATTGCAGTCAGGATGGTTTATGAAGTGGCACAGACTGTGAATGTGCCTGTAATAGGTATGGGGGGTATTTCCAGCGGAGAGGATGCCGTTGAATTTATGTTAGCAGGGGCCAGTGCAATAATGGTGGGAACATATAATTTTATAAATCCAAAAGCTTGTGAAGATGTTGTAAATGGTATCAAAAAGCATATGGAAACCTATGGATATAAAAGTGTTTATGATATAATCGGAAAGGTCAGCTTGAACTGATTTATTAAAAACAGCATAAATACTTGAATTAAATACTACCTGAATATATAATACTATTGAATATAACTATTAAAAATCTACTTCAAGTAAATGTAATTAAAGTCTTAAAAAACTTATATTACATAATATTAAAATTTTTAATGGAGGTCTGTTATGTTACAAAAAATTGTAGCCAGGGATTTTAAACTATCCCCCGAAAGCATATTGAGAGAGCGCTTTGGATATATGTTAGATGATAACACAATTGTTGATGCGATTTTTGTTAATACTGATTATAAAAGTGCTATAGGAGTTGCCAATCTGCCTTTTAAAGTTCCAGCTGTTTTACAGATCCTTAAAGATAAGGAAATATCAGAATTTATATTAAAAGAATGCGGCAATTCATATTCAATTTTAATATTTTTAGAAAAAGATGATGTAAAAATATACAAGGAAGGCTCTAAAAAAGAAGTATCAGCTCCTTCCCAAATTAAAAAAGGTCTTAAAAAACTATTGGAAAATGTGGATAGATGGGCAGGAACTTTAAATGACAGAGGGGAGCACACCATTGATTTGCGTACTCCGTCACCGGGACCACATTTTTATGTCAATCTCCTGATGGGTAACAGAATAGGCTATGACTATGCCCTCCAGACAACGCCAAAGAGTGTTGTGGACAGGTTTGGAAGAGGTTCCTTCAGATCCCATGCAGATACCCAGGTGTTGGCAACCAGATGGGATATGAGGGCTGAAGAAAATGGTTTTCCTGCAAACCGTCAATTTTACATTGTTGAAGATTTCAAAAAAATATTTTATTCAGCAGATGTAAATGATGAAAATATAGAGTCAGCATTTTGTACCCACTCACAAAACCACAGTATTATAGAATACAGGACAAAATGCGGTCTCGAAATTAAGAGAACTATATTTATATTGCCTCAGTATGAAGGACTTCCACTGGCAACAGAAGTACAGAGGATAGAAATAAAGAACACATCTGGAAAGAAAAGAAATTTAAAAATAGTATATACAGGAATGTTTGGTACAGGAACACCTCATGCAATTTTTGAGGATGTTGTATATACAAATGTTATAATGCAGGCCTCTGTTTTAATGCAAGACGGCGGTGGTATAGCAGCTATATCACCTGACTATTATCCAGAGCAATGCCGTGAAGATTTAAGATTTAGCACATTAATGATTAGAAATGGCAACAATGTAGAGTTTCCAAAAGAATTTTGCTCAAATTACAATGAGTTTGTCGGAAACGGAACATTGGAAAATCCCGAAAATCTTACTAAGCTTAGCAATAATTTATATAGAAAAGGGCCAGGCTTTTTTGCATTAGCAGGAGACTTAACAATTGAGCCGGGAGATGTGGGAGTTGTTGATAATTTTACCGGACTTGTTTCAAGTAAAGCAAATCCTGACTTTGATTATGACAACACCCTTATTGAAGAAGTGTCAAACCTTATTAATAAGTTTATGGACAAGGATGAGGTTTTGAAGGCATTGGATAAAAACATAGAGTTTTATGATAAATATAGGAATTTTGTCCAATTAAACTCAGAAAACCAGGAACTAAATACTTATTTTAACAGGAACCTTCCCTTTCAGATTTTGTATCAGACGTTTGTTTCAAGGTCTTTCTGCCAGACCCAAAAGGGTTATAGGGAAATTGGTTTTAGGGAAATTCAGGACGTTTTTGCCACAATGTATTACTTTGTCAGCATGGGAGAGGCTGATTTTGTCAAACAGCTATTAAAAGAATGGTGTTCAAAGGTATTTGAATTTGGATTTGCTTACCATAATTTCTATTGGGAAGGAAAAGAACCTGGAAAATGGTCTGATGATGCCCTTTGGTTTATACAGGCTGCTTACAGGTATATCAACCTTACCGGGGATATAGGGTTTTTGGACGAAGAAGTTATAGTTGCCGGTAATTCACCTATTTCCACCAGACCTGTTTATGAAACAATCAAAGCAATAATCAGGTATTCCGCTGAAATTTCTATAGGAAAACACAAAATGCCGCTGCTTGATTCTGCAGACTGGAACGACTGTTTAAAGCTTGACAGTGACTATATAGACGGTATTGAAAAGGAAAAGCGGTATAAGGAGCAGCTTAAAAGAACCGGCGGAAAAATGGGTGATCCCTTTGAAAGTAATTACACGGAAAGTGTCATGAATGCTTTCCTTTTAAAAGTTGCAATTGATGAAATGATAGAGCTTTCTGAGGAAAAGGGAGATTTGGAATATAATAAAAAGTTAAAAGAGCTTTCTAAGAATTTATACGATAATATTCAAGAACATGCATGGAAAGAAGTATTTTTTGCAAGAGCCCTGTTTAACAGATATGAAAATGGAGAATTTACATATTTGGGTTCAAAAGGAGATAATTTATCTGCCGACCCTAATATAGACGGCTCATACTTTATAAACTCCTTTAGCTGGTCTGTTCTTGCAGATTGTGCAAATGAAGATCAAATAAGGAGTATGTTAGATGTAATAGACAGCACATTAAAGACCCCGTATGGAATTAAGCTTGTGACGCCTACAGATTTAGGAAAGGTTGCGGATGATACTGCAACGGGACACTACTTCCCGGGAGACAGGGAAAATGGAGCTGTATTTAAGCACGCAACAATGATGGCAACTGCAGCAATGTTTAAAGCGGCTAAAAAAGTAAAAGATAAAGAGCTGGCAGCAAGACTTGCAAATGTTGGCTATTGGATGGTGGATCTTGTACTGCCGTTTAGAACAATGAAAGATCCATTTGTAATATGTGGAAACCCGAGAATTTGTACTCAGTACAACAACAGTGAAACAGGGGAAAATATAGGACCTCTTTTAAGTGGTACGGCTACATGGCTAAATCTTACAATGATATCAGCTATAGGTGTTGAGTACAACATAAACGGCATAATTATAGATCCTATATTAAAAGAAGAACAAGAGTCACTGAACTATATAGTAAACACAGGCAGGGCTTTATACAATGTAAGTATTAGCAAACCTAAAGGTTTTTACCGCCTGGCAGATTGTAATGCAACTATAACCGTTGACGGTAATAAAATAGAAGGCAATTTCATTCCTCTATTTACAGATGGAAATGAACATACTGTAGAAGTGGTATTTGAATAATAAGAAAAAAAGAAGCACGGGGAAGTCCCGTGCTTCTTTTTTAGTTTGGTGTGCCAGGGTATGGCACTAGTCTAGCTAGTGAAAGTCATGTAACTTAAAATCATTAAATGAAAAGCTATAATTTTCTTTGAAAAGAAATCGATTTTTTTATTCTTATACTTTATCAAAATACAACTGTAAAGATAGTCAATTTGACATTTAAAAAAATCATAGAATCTTGGTGATACAAATAATATTATAAGTATATAAAATTATGTAACCAAAGCATTACAAGAAAAATTATCAAAAATTTAAAAATTTTAATAAATAATTTATACAAAATAAAACGTCAATTTTTATGGAAATAATAGAAACCATAGATGGCGGAAAGGGTGTTGGATGCATAGAGTTTAAAGATACTGACATTTAAAAATATAGATTTCGGAAGCGGAGCAAATACTTTTACAGCCCGTGTTGCATCAGATGCTGATAGGACTGTAGATATTGAAATAAGGTCAAACAGTGCCACTGGAACCTGTGTTGGAACATTAACAGTGAATTCAACAGGTGATTGGGATGTATATGAGGAAATGTCAACAAGTATTAGCGATTTAACAGGTGTAAATGATATTGTATTAGTATTTTCAGGTCCTGTGAACATAGATTGGTTTACATTTGGGAAAACAGGAAATGGTGGTTCAGAACCTTTATTAGGTGATATAACCGGTGATGGAGTCATAAATTCAGCTGATGTGGGATTATTAAAAAGACACCTGCTTGAAATTGTTACTCTTGAAGAACCTTCTATAGATGATTTAAACAAAGACGGCGGGGTAGACTCTATAGATTGTGGGTTATTGACAAGATATGTACTTGAAATTATTGATTCTTTTTAATTAATAACTGTAAAGGAATATTTAAAGGAGCTGTTTTACAAAGATTTGCGAGTAGCTTCTTTTTTAGCATGTGTGTCAGGGCATGGCACTAATCTAGCCAGTTTAAAACTTTATTTATAAAAAATAAATATTGTATTTATTTCCGTTACATTGTATAATTGATAGTCAAGTACATTAAAAATTCATATTGAAAGGAGGGAGAAAGAGTGACTGACAGAGAACTGTTAGAACTGATATTTACAGAAATAACAGGCTTAAGAGCAGGGCAAGAAAGACTGGAAGGAGAAATAGTAGGCTTAAAAGCAGGGCAAGAAAGACTGGAAGGAGAAATAGTAGGCTTAAGAGCAGGGCAAGAAAGACTGGAAGGAGAAATAGTAGGCTTAAGAGCAGGGCAAGAAAGACTGGAAGGAGAAATAGTAGGCTTAAAAGCAGGGCAAGAAAGACTGGAAGGAGAAATAGTAGGCTTAAAAGCAGGGCAAGAAAGACTGGAAGGAGAAATAGTAGGCTTAAAAGCAGGGCAAGAAAGACTGGAAGGAGAAATAGTAGGCTTAAGAGCAGGGCAAGAAAGACTGGAAGAAGGACAACAAAGACTGGAAGCAAGACAACAAAGACTGGAAGCAAGACAACAAAGACTGGAAGACATAGTAACCAGAATAGAAAATGACCACGGACGCAAATTAGAAGCTTTATTTGATGGTTGGAAGCAAAATACAGAACAACTTAAAAGGCATGGTGAAATATTGGAAAGAATAGAGAGTAAACTGGAAAAGCATGAAGTAGAAATAAAAGTTATAAAGGGCAGTAAGAATATCTCAATGTAGTGATACATAAAATATTAGAATCACTAAAAGATATATAAAAAACAGGGTATAAAATTACGAAAATTACCGGTGAAATCCGATATAATATATTTATAAATAGAAATAAACACAGAAAGGAAAATTAAAGAGCCTGTAAATGCTATAGAGTGAAATTTTTAAAAATAGTATTTGCAGGTTCTAATTTATGCATATTAATAATGTTTTTTCTGGCTAAAATAGTGCTTGAAAAAGAATACTAATACCTATAGACTATATAATAAGTATAACTTTGTAGAAAGGAATATATTATGAAAACAACACTAATTTTTGTTCGTCATGCAGAGGCTGAAGGTAATCTTAACAGGGTATTTCATGGTTGGACAGATGCTGACATTACAGAGAAAGGACATATTCAGGCAAAACTTGCAGCAGAAAGCCTTAAAGACAGAAAGATTGATGTGATTTATTCAAGCAGTATGAAGAGAGCTATAAAAACGGCAGAATATATTGCAAAGTCAAAAAACCTTCCAATTATAAGAACGGACAAGTTAAAAGAAATAAACGGAGGGGATTGGGAAGGTAAAAAGTGGGAAGAACTGCCGGAGCTTTGGCCAAAAGAATATGACACATGGGAAAACAGCCCTCATTCCCACAAGATGCCAAATGGCGAAAATATGGTGGAATTTCAAAAAAGACTGATAGATGAAGTGGAATACATTATAAAAAACAATAAAGGCAAAAATATTTGCATAGTTACCCATGGCACAGCAATAAGGACATTGATGTGTTATTTTTTCCGGTGGGACCTTACAGAAATGATAAAAATAAAATGGTACGACAACACTTCCATTACAATTGTTGAACATGACGGGAAAGAGTATAAAGTGGTATTAGAAGGTGATGCTTCCCATCTTGGAAAGGAATACAGCACTATTGAAAATCAAGAGTGGTGGGTTGAATATATAAAAAAATACAATAATATAAAATAATGTGATATAATTATTGACAGATTACCTGCAAAATAATTTACCGAAAGAGAGAAGGCTTATGAAATTTCTTTTTTTTACTGACTCTCATATCAGAGGGACTACTCCTAAAAACAGAAAAGATAATTTTTATGAAACATTAAAAGCCAAATTTTTAGAAATTATAGATATTTCTAAAAAGCTGGATGTGGACTATATACTCCATGGCGGGGATTGGTTTGACAGACCGGATATTTCCCCGTCTATAGTGAGGGAGTTTGCCATTATTATAAAAAAATTTGAAAAGCCAGTTTACACCGTTGCAGGGAATCACGATATTTACGGGCACAATCCTGATACCATCGGAAGAACCATGTTGGGGCTTTTAGACGGTACAGGAATGGTTACTCTTTTAAGGCATGGTGATGAAGTATTATTAAAAAAGAATGGAATAACCGTATGTATTACCGGAAGTTCCTATAATTATGATATTGACAGTGAAGAAAATTATAAAAAATACTACATTGTAAAAAAACCCCCACATGCAGATTATGCCATTAATATCATTCATGGCATGCTTCTTTCAAAGCCCTTCTTTGAAGGAATTCCCTATACACTTCTTGATGATATAAAAGATACAGAGGCTGATATAACCCTTGCAGGTCACTACCACAGCGGTTTTGGAATTAGAAAACAAAATGGTAAATTTTTTATCAACACAGGCAGTATTGTAAGGGTTTCTAATAGTTTAGCTGAAATAGAGAGAAGACCCGGTGTTGTGTTTATAGAAATAAAGGATAAAATTTATGTAGAGGAAATACAACTTAAAACAGCTCTTTTAGGTGAAGAAGTGTTGGACAAGGATAAAATTGAGGTGTCAAAAGACAGGAACTTAAAGCTTCATGAATTTTACCAGGGCATCTCCAATAGCGGGCGGTACAAAAAAGTTGATATTTTGCAAATTATTAATGAAATAGTTTCAGATGAAAATCTTAGCCCCAAAATTAAAGAAGAGGCACTAAGAAGAATAGGAATTGCCCGTGAAAGCCTTTCTAAGGGAGGGGAAGAAGATTATTAGGATAGAAGAGATTATTATAGAAAATTTTCAATCTCACAAAAATACCAAAATCACTTTCAAAGACGGGCTAAACGTTATTATAGGAGCATCGGATCATGGAAAATCCGCTATAATAAGAGCTATTAAATGGGTCTTGTATAATGAACCAAGGGGAAGTGATTATATTAGACAGGGGGCTAATTATGCAAGGGTTACACTAAAGATGAGCAATGGCTACACAATTATAAGGGAGAGAAGTGCCGGCAAAAACAGGTATATTTTAAAAGATAGGCATGAAAATGCCAGTATTTTTGAAGGCTTTGGAAGTGAAGTTCCCTATGAGGTTGTTAAAGCCCATGGAATTCCAAAAGTCATTTTGGACACAGATAAAAAGACATGTCTTAACATTGGGGAGCAGCTAGAAGGCCCTTTTCTTATTTCAGAATCCGGTGCACTGCGGGCAAAGGCCATTGGCAGGATGGTAGGACTTCACATATTGGATAAATCCATAAAAGATACTTCTACAGATTTAAGAAGGGAAAATCAGACAAGGGACAGGTTAAATAGCGAAATAGAAGATATAGATTCTAAACTTTCAGAGTTTAAAGATTTGGACAAGTTAAAAGAAGCCCTAGATGAATCTGAAAACGTTATAAAAAAACTTGAAAACTTAATAAATAAAATTGAAAAGCTGGAAAATAAGAGACTTCAATTAGAATATATCGAGGATAAAAAATTAGAAGTAAATGAAATACTTCTAAAACTCAATAAAATAAACCAAGGGGAAATGGTTTTAAAAACCATTGAGTTGTACATTGAAAAACTAAACAGGTTAGAAAGTGTACAAAAAAGATTTTTAGATGTTAAAAGGGATATAAAAGATATAAATATAATTTTAAATAAAACTGAAAATGTAAACGAGACAGCTGAAATTATCAATATTGCAAATGAAAAAGCTTTAAAATATGAAAAAATAAAAGGTTACAAAACCAATTTAAACGGTATAAAAAAAGAGATTGCTGATAAAAAGATTATTTTAGAAAAGACTTGCAATATAAACGAAGGGATTGAAATTATAAGCTCTGTAAACATAAAAATTTTAAGATACGACAAAGTTAAAAAACATCAAATTAGTTTAAATAATATAAATAAATGGATTGTAAGTGAAGAAGAAATATTAAATAAAACAAAGGATATTCACCATGTTGAGGAATTAGTAAAAAAGATTTATGAGGACAGTTTAAATATAAATATGCTTAATTTATATCAAAATAAATATAATATCTGTAAAAAAGAGATAGCAAATGTTGAAAAACAAATAAAAGAATGTGATAATGTTAATGAAGCAGAGAGTATGGTAATAAAAATTGATGAAATGTTAAAATCAGAAAAAAGGCTTATAGAGCTGAATGAAAAGTACAAAGATTATGAGAAAAGAATAGAAGAAGGGCAAAATTATATTAATGCGAGGAAAGCAGAAATAGAAAAACTTTTGAATGAATATGTAAAAATACTAAAAGACAGTGGGAAATGTCCTTTATGTGACAGCTTAATAGGTGAGAATGTTATAGAAAATATTATCGCTAATTACAGGGAGGAGAACAGGTAATGTCTGAATACGAAAAAAAGATAAATAAAATAAAAGAAAATTTAGACAAAGCTAAAAACCTTAGAATAAGGGCAGAAGCCAGGCTGGAGGATTTGAACAGACAAAAACAGGAGATACTAAAAGAGCTGGATGAACTGGGAATAAAGCCGGAAAATTTAGAAGAGGAAATACAAAAGCTAAAGTCGGAAATAGAGGAGTTGATTTATAAGGCGGAAAATCTTATACCTGAAGATTTAATAGTTAGCGTAAAGTTATTGTAGGGAATGAGACATAAAATACCATATAAAATTGAAAAGAAGATGACATCCTGTTAAGATATTAATACAAAAAAAAATCTAACAGAAAGGATGACATCTTCTATGTATA
>Ga0208823_1004038_pt1 | contig 10147 bp, 8 predicted proteins | sample AD_UKC075_MetaG_FD_184440 | JGI IMG/M metagenome (GOLD analysis project Ga0208823, IMG submission 184440) | Active sludge microbial communities of municipal wastewater-treating anaerobic digesters from USA - AD_UKC075_MetaG (SPAdes) (version 2) | ecosystem: Engineered > Bioreactor > Anaerobic >... | reverse complement strand
TTACAGATGCTCATACTCTTGCACACTTACTTAAATATGATTCTGTTCATGGAACATTTAAATCTTCTGTAAAGGTTCAGGGAAATAATATCGTTGTGGACGGCAAAGAAATTCAGGTTTTTACTGAAACGTCTCCTGAAAGACTTCCATGGGCGGACTTGAAGATTGACGCGGTAGTTGAATCAACTGGTAAATTTACAGACAGGGCTGGAGCATCCAGACATATTCAGGCTGGAGCAAAATGGGTGATCATTACAGCACCGGCTAAAGAGGAAGATATAACTATTGTTATGGGCGTTAACCATCACTTACTTGATCCGTCAATTCATAAAATTATCTCCAATGCTTCATGTACCACAAACTGTCTTGCTCCTGTTGTTAAAATTCTTCATGAAAATTTCGGGATTGAAAGAGGATTTGCAACAACCGTTCATTCTTATACAAATGACCAGAGAATTCTTGATTTACCTCATAAAGATTTAAGACGTGCAAGAGCAGCTGCTGTATCAATGATTCCCACAACAACAGGTGCTGCCAAAGCTGTAGGCAAAGTGCTTCCAGAACTTAAAGGAAAACTTGACGGACTTGCAGTACGAGTTCCAACTCCCAATGTATCAATGGTTGACTTTGTAACTCAACTTAGTAAAGTTGCGACAGAAGTTGATATTAATGAAGCATTTAAAAAGGCTTCTAACGAATCTCTTAAAGGGATTTTACATTATGTTGAAGAACCTCTCGTCTCAATTGATTTTAATGATTCTTTTTACTCCTCTATTGTTGATTCTCTTCTTACAAAAGTCATAGAAGGTAAACTTGCCAAAGTAATATCATGGTATGACAATGAATATGGTTACAGTTGCAGGGTAAGAGACCTTGTTCTTTATTTAATGAAAAAAATTTAGGAGGATATGATGGCACCTTTTAATAACTCTTTTGACAAATTGACAATTGAAGATTTACCAATAAAATCAAAGAAAGTATTTATAAGAGCAGATTTTAATGTGCCTCTTGATGCGAATCTAGTGATAACAGATGACAGACGTATACGTTCAACCCTACCAACTATAAACTACGCAATTGATGAAGGAGCAAAAATAATTCTTGCTTCTCATCTTGACAGACCTAAGGGTAAAGTGGATCCCAAACTTTCTTTAGCTCCTGTTGCACGAAGACTTCAACGGCTTCTTAATAAAGAAGTTTTTTTTGCACCTGACTGTATTGGACACCAAGTTGAAAGTCTTGTTTCCAAAATGAAAGAAGGAGATGTAGTGCTTCTTGAAAACTTAAGATTTCGTATTGAAGAAGAAAAAAACGATGAAAAATTCGCAAAGGCTCTAGCATCTCTTGCTGATTTCTATGTAAACGATGCTTTCGGTGCTTCTCATAGGGCCCATGCCTCTATTGTCGGTATTCCTAAGTTTATTCCTTCTGCTGCTGGATTTTTGCTTAAAAAAGAGATTGAATACTTAAAAGGAGCAGTGGAATCTCCAATAAGACCTTTTGTTGTAATCCTGGGAGGTGCAAAAGTTGGTGGTAAGATAGGAGTGCTTGAAAATCTTGCTGATAAAGCAGATAAAGTTATTGTCGGTGGAGGAATGGCTTTTACATTTATAAAAGCTATGGGATATGAAGTCGGTGATTCACTTATTGAGGCTGATATGATCGATTTTGCCACAAAAATAATGGAAAAGCTTCGACAGAACAAGGTTAAATTTTATCTTCCTGTTGATGTAGTAATTGCTCAAAGTATAAATCCTGGTGCTGAAACAAAAATTGTTCCTGTACAGGAAATACCACAGGGATGGCGTGGACTTGATATAGGTCCAGCTTCGGTAAAACTTTTTACCGAAGCCTTACATGATGCAAAAACTATTCTCTGGAATGGACCAATGGGAGTTTTTGAAATAGACGCTTTCTCAAGAGGTACATTTGCAATCGCACATGCTGTTGCTGATTCATATGCATTTACCATAGTTGGCGGTGGTGATACAGATTACGCAGTGCATAAAGCAGGAGTGAGCGATTCAATTTCATTTATATCAACAGGTGGCGGGGCTTCTCTACAACTTCTGGAAGGGAAAGAATTACCAGGGTTAGCTGTGCTTCCTTCTAAAAAGAAAGATTAATTAATAAAATGAAATGGGGCAGTCATCATGGATGACTACCCCTCCTTTTTGAATAGCTGTTTTAATGTGTTTTGGCAGATGAAACATTCCAATATGCGCATCCATATCATAAAATTTTAATTTATCTTGCATTGCAGAAAGTTTATCTTCTATCTTCTCAAGAGTTTTGTCTGCGCCTGCTTTTTTAGAAACAAGGACAAAACTCCATGGAGCAAAGAAAGAAGGAATATAAGTAAGATACGGAGCAACATAAGGAAATACATATTTTAGGGTGGTAACAATCGAAATAAAAACTCTCAAATTATTCACAGAGGCAGAGGCAGATTGAGTAACCATCATACCCGAGTCTGTAAGAGCTTCCTTGACTTTTTCATAAAATTCTATAGTATACAGAAGAAATGCCGGAGTATCCTCTGCCGGTTCAGGTAAATCCACTATAATTACATCAAAATGATTTTTTACCTTTTCAATATAAACTCTTGCATCATCTATAACTAACCTGACCCTCGGATCATCGAAAGCCCCGCTGCTCCATTCTGGGAGATATTCTCTGGAAACTTTAATAACTGATTCATCAAGATCAACCATTACAACTTCATTAACCGGATATTTCAAGACTTCTCGTAAAGTAGCTCCTTCTCCTCCACCAGCAATTAAAACCCTCTGTGGATATTCATTTAACAGCATAACAGGATGAACCAGAGCTTCATGATAAATAAATTCATCAGCCTCTGAAGACTGCATTTTCCCATCAAGAAGAAGGCATCGTCCAAGATTACCAGACCGTATAACTTCAATTCTCTGATAAGGAGAAATATCTGAGTGTATTATCTCCTTAAGAGAATGAAATATAATCTCATCATCTGACGTTTGCTCAATATACCATTTGTAATTCTTCATGACATACCTTATGTGGTAGTTTCTCATTATGATGAGAGATTATGCCTCTTTTCATTTCCACTATTGACGGTTGCTTGCACTCAAATGCTTCTATAATATATTGAGCTGCAACTTCCGGTTTAATAGTCTCTCCACAGGTAAATACATCAACAGCGGCAAAACCATATTCTGGCCAGGTATGAATAGTTAAATGAGACTCTGCAATAACAACCACTCCACTAATACCAAATGGATTAAACTCATGGAAATTAACATTAACGATTGTTGCCTTGGCTTTTTTGGCAGCGTCTACCAGAATATTTTTAACACTTTCGAGATCTTTGAGGATCTCAGGATTGCAATTTTTTAACTCAATTAAAAGATGGGTCCCTAAAGCATACAATTTTCGACCTCCTCCCACAGAGATGAAAACAGGGACAAAGCCCCTGCAAACTTTATATATTAAAGTAAAAAAAATTTTTTTGTCAAACAAAATATTTATCTATAGAAAATCATCATTTTTTAAATTTTTCATATTTTTATTACTTAATTTTACTGTGCACTTCTTGAATAGATTAATTACATCTCAAGCCTTGTGAATACACCGTGCAGCTTTCTTGGTGGCAGGCGAAAAAAACTTATAAACGTAGGTGTTATTCTTTTTAAAAAAGCAAAAAACTTCCATGGACCTTTTGCAATAATGTCTTCTAGACCATAAAATATTGTTCTTTCTTCTATGCCATTGTGTCTTAAAATTTCTTCAATATTTACAAATTCCATATAACCCATCTCTATTTGAAAAACTCTTATACCGAGGCAAAGATCGTCTTTGAAATATCCTGTTACTCCAAATGGATCAGGTCGTATAAATACAGATAAAAAGATATTATCTTCGTATATAATTCCATGATAAAACATCGTCTCAATAATATAGGGTGAAATTTTGTCTGTATCCCTTATAAAAAATATCGCTGTACCGGGTATTCTGGGAGATGTTTTATAAACTCTCTCAAATTTAATGATAAATTCATCGGCTGGCATAAACATCATATATCTATAAAGCCTTTTCTGACCTTGCGTATAAATCAATATTGTAAAAAAGGGGAATAAGCCAAGCATAATTGATAGGTATCCACCTGCAGGGATTTTATATAAAGTTGAACTGAAATATATAAAATCAACAACTGTTACAATAATAGCTGCCAAAACAGCTATATAGTTTCTTTTAAGAAAAAATATTGAAAGTAAAATTATGCCCGTGATACACATATCTGTTGTAACAGCAAAGCCATATGCTGCAGCAAGATTTGATGAACTCTTAAAGTTTATCATAATAAAAATAACAGCTATAAGTAAAAACCAGTTAATACTACCAATGTATATCTGAGATTTCAATTCTCTTGATGTGTAGTCAATTTTTAACATCGGCAGTATTCTCGTTGTTATTCCCTGATATACTATGGAAAACATCCCACTTATCATTGCCTGAGAAGCAATAACTGTAGCGAGTAAGCTTAAAACTAAAAATGGCACATAAAAAGAATGAAGAACATTTAATGCAAGTTCAAATAAAATATTTTTAACCTGAGGATTATTTAAAATAAAGGCACCTTGACCAAAATAGTTTATAATTAAACTAAAAAAAACCATTGTCCATGCTTTTCTTATGGGTTTTGACCCAAGATGCCCCATATCTGCATACATTGCCTCAGCACCTGTTGTACAGAGAATAACCTCTCCAAGGGTCAGATATCCTTTCCATCCATTATGCAGCAAAAAATTTACTGCATAGTATGGGTTTACTGCTTTAAGAACTACTGGATTTGATAAAATTGAAATCATACCTAAAATAAAAAGAGATACAAACCATATAAACATTATAGGACCAAAAGCGAAAGCAACTTTCTCAGTTCCATTTTTCTGAAAAATAAATAAAACAACAGCAATTACAATAGCAACTAAGACTATGGTAGTCTGTGAAATTCCTTCAAATCCATGAATAAATGATAATCCTTCAACAGCACTTAAAATACTTATTGCTGGAGTTATAACGCCATCTCCCATTAAAAATGAAACTCCAACAAAAGCTAGAAGTGCAACAAGAGATTTTGCTTTATTAGACTTTGCAAGAGACTTGAATATCTCAGAAAGAACTATTGTTCCACCCTCTCCTCTTATACTCAGGCTCATGGCAAGCACATTGTATTGAAGAGTTGGCAGAATAATTAAAGTCCAGAAAACAAGACTTAAAACACCAAGAACATTTTCACTGGTAGGTTCAAGAATTAAAAAAGCTACAGTTAGTGTATAGATAGGACTTGTTCCGATGTCTCCAAAAACAAGTCCGAGTGCTTTAATTATTCCTGTCATAAGCTGATAAATATATCATTTTTTATTATTAATTAGCAAAACTCCCTGAACTGCTGATAAATAATCATTTTTTCTAAAACAACTCTTTAATTCATTATAAAAAGTTTTAAAAAATTATTTTGGATTTATAATTTGTTACTTTTTTACACATTTTCTTGTTACCTTAAGTAATATGTATAAGATTTCACTGAATCTCATTACTGTAATTAGACACATTGTAATGATGGTATATATTTTGCATTCTCTAAAAGCATGGTAAAAATCATAGAAGACATAATTGAGTTTTTTAAATCCATTCCGCCATTTGAGTTTTTAGATAATGAAGTTATAAATTCCATAGCTGTAAAAACAGCTATGGAATTTTACCCTAAAAACACGCATATCCTTCTTCAAGACAGTCTTCCAAGTGAGTTTCTTTATATTATAAAAAAAGGCGGAGTTAAAGTTTACAGAAGAGTAAACAACGAGGAAGTTATAATTGATTACAGAAGCGAAGGAGATTCTTTTGGATTTGTCTCTTTGATAAGCGGAGATAAATCAAGAGCAAATGTCATAGCTATAGATGACACAATCTGTTATCTCATATCAAAAGAAACAGTATTAACTCTTATGAACATATATCCAGAGATCAGAGACTTTTATTTAAAATCTTTTATGAATATATATCTTGATAAAAGATACATGGAAGAATCAGTTAAAAAGACTCTCACAGGCTCTGTTGATAAAATTCTTTTTACTACAACGGTGGAAGAAATCGGGTCTAAAAATGTTATTTCAATCCCTGAACATACCTCTATAAAAGAAGCAGCAACAATTATGTGCGAGAATGGAATAAGTTCTCTTATTGTCTTAAATTCTGAAGGTATTCCTGCTGGAATAATAACTGATAAAGATTTACGTCGAAAAGTTGTTGCAGCGGCAATGGATGTTAATGAACCAGTTAAAAATATTATGAGTTTTCCGATAATTAAAATTGACGCAAAAGATTATTGTTTTGAAGCCATTGTTAGGATGCTTAAATATAATATTCATCATCTTCTTGTAATAAAAAATGGGCAGATTGATGGAGTTATTACAAACCATGATATTATGATGCTTCAGGGCTTTTCACCAGTAACAATAGTAAGAGATATAGAGATACAACAGAGCATTGATGGACTTATTAACGCATCCAAACAAATGACTAATATTGTTGGAAATCTACTTCACCAGGGTGCAAAGGCAAGCAATATTACAAGAATTATCACAGAGATTAATGACAGAATAGTTAGAAAAATCATTCAGTTTGCAGAGCGTGAGTTTGGACTTCCACCTGTTCCATACTGCTGGATTGCCCTTGGTTCAGAGGGAAGAAAAGAGCAAACCTTTAAAACTGATCAGGACAATGCTTTAATATACGCTGATCCAGCATCGGAGCAAGAAGAATCAATAAAAAAATATTTTCTCGAATTTACAAATTACATTAAGGATAATCTCCTTAAATGTGGATTTCCACCATGTCCAGGAGATATTATGGCAGGTAACCCCAGATGGTGTCAGCCACTTAAAATGTGGAAAAAATATTTTTCACAATGGGTTTATGCTCCTAAGGGTGAATCTATAACTTTTTCAGCTATTTTTTTTGATTTTAGAGGTATTTATGGTGATCTATCACTTGAAGAGTCGTTAAGAGAATATCTTTTAACTATTATTAAAGACCAGAAAATCTTTCTTGGTTATCTTGCGAATCTTGCAGTGAAAAATCGTCCTCCACTTGGTTTCTTTAAAACATTTGTTGTTGAAAAAAGCGGTGAACATAAAGACAAGCTAAACTTAAAAATCAAAGGAATTGCGCCTATTATTGATATTGTGAGACTTTTCAGCCTGGAAAAAGGAGTACGAGAAACTTCAACTTTAGAAAGAATAGAGACACTTAAACATAAGCATGCTTTAGCAAAAGAATATGGAGAAGAACTTATTTATGCATTTGAGTTTTTGATGTTTCTTAGAATGAAACACCAGTATGAACAGGTAATTCAGGGAATGATGCCAGATAATTTTATAAATCCAGAAACTTTGAGTAATCTTGAAAAGAAACTGCTTAAAGATACCTTTCATCTTATATCAAAATTGCAGGATATTTTGATTGAAAGATATAAATTAATGATTATTTAACAAATGTTTTCAATATTTAAGAAACAAAAAATCAATAAATTTAAAGGATTATCAATTAATGAAACGGAATTTGTTGTTGTTGATACAGAACTAACAGGACTTCATGAAACAAAGGACACTATAATTTCTGTAGGATGTATAAAAATGAAAGGGAAAACAATAAAAATGGGAGAAATATTTTACAGAACAGTAAAACCAGAAAGTTTTTTAAAGAAAGACAGCATAATGATTCATGAGATTACCCCAACAGAACTTGAAAGCTGCCCTGACATTAAGCCAGTCCTCAGAGAGTACCTTTCATTTGTAAAAGATTTAATAGTAGTAGGATTTTGTGTATCAATTGATATTGCTTTTTTAAAAAAAGCCATTAATAAACATATCAATCAAATATACAAACCCATAGCGTTAGATACATTCGTTATCTATAGATGGCTTATTCAAAAAGGTTTATTACCTGAAAAATTTATTCAAAATAATTCTTTGAAAAGTGTTGCTTTATCACTTGGAGTTGAACCAAAAGAGTTACATAACGCACTTGCTGATGCATTTATAACTGCTCAAATATTTCAACGACTTATAAGTTTTCTTAGCGAACTAAATATTTACACTGTTCAAGAAATGCTGAACATAGGAAGTCCTGATATATCCGGATATATGGGAATTGCAAAAAAAGAAGTATATCAATTTTAAGGAGGATATCACGATGAAAGAAGAAATTTTAAATTCAAAAGAATTTAAAAATCTTGTAAAAAGCAAAAACTGTATTTCTTTAATTCTAACTGTGCTTGAGTTAATTGTATATTTTGGGTTCATATTACTCATAGCTTATAACAGGGAGCTTCTAAATCAAAAAATTTATGGTCCTGTGACTGTTGGTATTCCACTGGGAATAGGTGTAATTATTCTGTCATGGATTTTTACAGGAATTTATATTTTCTGGTCAAATAAAAAGTACGACCAGAAAATATCAGCACTTAAAGAAAAATTAGGAGGTCAATTATGACAGCCACTGTTTTAGGACAACCAACATTAACAGGTGTTTTTTTCTTTCTTTTATTTATATCCATAACTCTTTATATTACTTACCGGGCAGCTAAAAGAACAAGAACAACTACTGAGTTTTATGCTGCTGGAAGAAGTATAACCGGACTTCAGAATGGATTAGCTCTAGCTGGAGACTATATGTCTGCCGCAAGCTTCCTTGGCATAGCAGGATTAGTTTCCTTGAAAGGTTATGATGGTTTGATTTATGCAGTTGGCTGGCTTGTAGGATGGCCAATAGTAATGTTTCTAATTGCTGAACCGCTCAGAAATCTGGGTAAATATACATTTGCAGACGTTGTTGCCTACAGATTAAAACGTAGACCTATTAGAACAGCAGCTGCAACAGGAGCATTGATTACAGTACTTTTTTATCTTATTGCCCAAATGGTCGGTGCTGGTTCGTTAATAAAGCTCATGTTTGGACTTCCTTATGAACTGGCAATAATAATTGTAGGAAGTCTCATGATAGCCTATGTTCTTTTTGGTGGAATGCTTGCAACAACATGGGTGCAGATAATTAAAGCCTGTTTGCTTCTGGCTGGAGCCACTCTTTTAGTGTTTCTCACACTTTATAAATTTGGGTTTAATTATGTTGAGCTATTCTCAGTTGTAACTCAGCAATATGGTGAAAAATTTATTCAACCCGGCGGTTTAGTAACAAATCCGCTTGATGCCATATCTCTTGGAATAGCTTTAATGCTTGGAACAGCTGGATTACCGCATATTCTTATGAGATTTTACACTGTGCCTGATGCAAAGGAAGCAAGAAAATCAGTATTTTATGCAACAGGATTCATAGGATACTTTTACATACTTACATTCACTATTGGATTTGGAGCTGCAGCACTTGTCGGTAAGCAGATTATAACTAAAATTGACAACGGTGGAAATATGGCTGCTCCTCTATTAGCAGAAGCACTCGGTGGAGAGGTCTTTCTTGGTTTCTTAGCTGCTGTTTCATTTGCAACAATTCTGGCAGTAGTGGCAGGACTTACTCTTGCTGGAGCATCAGCTGTTTCTCATGATATTTACGCTGGAGTGGTGAAAAGAGAAAAAGCAAATGAAAAACAGGAAGTAAAGGCTGCTAAAATTGCAACACTATGTCTTGGTGTGCTGTCCATGATACTTGGAATAGTTTTTAAGGGACAGAATGTTGCGTTTATGGTGGGTCTTGCTTTCGCTGTTGCTGCATCTGCAAACTTTCCTGCTTTGTTAATGTCTATATTCTGGAAAAAATTTACAACTCAGGGAGCTGTATGGAGTATCTATACAGGACTTGTACTCAGTGTCATGCTAATCATTTTAAGTCCTACTGTATGGGTTGATATTTTTAAAAATTCTCATCCAGTATTTCCTCTTAAGAATCCAGCTATAATATCTTTCTTTGCTTCTTTTGCCATTGGTATAGTTGTATCTTTATTTACTCAGGAGAAAGAAGCTGAAGCAAAGTATGAATCCGAAAAAATAAGATCTTATATTGGAGTCGGAGCAGAATAAATGTTAAAATTAATACAAAAAAGGAGGTTAAACTATGACTCAAGGTATGGATGTATTACTGAAAGAAGAGAGGGTTT